>Ga0075420_100006216_pt1 | contig 10537 bp, 5 predicted proteins | sample SoiMetdeltSBSDD4_FD_75296 | JGI IMG/M metagenome (GOLD analysis project Ga0075420, IMG submission 75296) | Bulk soil microbial communities from a Populus tree surrounding site in Tennessee, USA - Soil MetaG P. deltoides SBSDD4 | ecosystem: Environmental > Terrestrial > Soil > Tree plantation...
TTCTGGAACATTGTGCGATCCCGGCGGGCCGGCGGCCGCGCGCGCGGCGCGCGCTGCTGGAGGAGCAGATTGGTTCGCGGCGCGTCGGGATGCTGTGGCAGCTCCGGGTACGGCCTGGCTCAAGCTTCACGCGGCAAGCGCGCGACGCGGGGCTCGGATCGCGGCTGCTTCTCCTGTGTTCGGCGCACATGGGCGAATATGCGTTGTGGCTGCTCGCCTGGTGGGCGCTGGGATTGTCAGCGCTCAACGGCCGAGCAGACCGCGGTCTTCTAATCGCGTGGCTGTTATTACTGCTAACCATCGTGCCGCTGCGGATGTTAGCGACGCGTTCGATGGGCGCGCTTGGGCTGGCGCTCGGAGGGCTACTTAAGCAGCGTCTGCTCGCCGGCGCGCTGCGCCTCGAAAGCGAACAGATCCGGAGCCAGGGCGCGGGTCAGTTACTCGGACGTGTGATCGAATCGGAAACGGTTGAGTCGCTCGCGCTGTCCGGCGGCTTGACCGCCGTGATGGCCGCATTCGAGCTCGTGTTTTCCGCGGTGGTGCTGGCGCTGGGCAAAGGCGGCGTGGTTCAGATACTGCTGCTCGCCGGATGGGTAGTCGTGACGGGATTTCTGGGCTGGCGATATGCGAGACGGCGGGCCGGCTGGACCGAAAGCCGCGTGCAAATGACCAATGACCTGGTGGAGAACATGGCTGGTCATCGTACTCGGATCGTTCAATCATCGCCTGATCGATGGCACGCGAATGAGGACGAAGCGCTCGATCGATATGTGGCGGCGTCGGCGTTGCTTGATCGCGAGAATGCTCGGCTGGCCGTACTGGCGCCGCAAGGGTGGCTCATCATCGGGCTGGCGGGGCTGGCGCCAGCGTTCCTTTCTTCCGGACCGGCGGATTTGGCAAAAACGGCGGTCGGAGTCGGTGGAGTGTTATTGGCGCACCAGGCATTGAGGCGGCTGTCGGCCGGGCTTGCGTCGTTGGCGGGCGCGGCGATTTCCTGGAAGCAGGTCGCGGCGCTGTTTCACGCGGCTGAGCGCGCGGAGCCAGTGGGCACGGCGAGCGCCTCCACGTCGCGTGACGTTATTCGGGTGCAGGATATCCAGTTCCGCTACCACCAAGGCGGGGAGCCGGTGCTGCACGGCGCGAGTTTTCAGATTTCAAAAGGCGACTGGATACTTCTCGAAGGCAGCTCCGGCGGCGGTAAGTCGACGCTGGCGTCGCTCCTCGCCGGATCGCGTGAACCGGAAACGGGAATCTTACTGGCGGGTGGGCTTGACCGACGGACGCTGGGCGCGTCCGAGTGGAGGCGGCACGTAGCCATGGCACCGCAATATCACGAGAATCATATCCTCACGGAGTCGCTCGCGTTCAATCTGCTGATGGGGCGGCGCTGGCCTCCGGGCGAGAAGGACTGGGTGGAAGCGGAATCGGTTTGCCGGGAACTTGGACTTGGCGAACTTTTGGAACGGATGCCGGCCGGCCTCCAGCAAGTGGTCGGAGAAACGGGCTGGCAGCTTTCCCAAGGCGAGAGAAGCCGTGTCTTCATGGCCCGCGCGCTGTTACAGGGAAGCGGTCTCGTGATACTGGACGAAAGCTTCGCCGCTCTCGATCCGGAAAATCTGCGGCAGTGCCTAGAGTGCGTGCTGAAGCGCTCTCAGACTCTGATGGTGGTGGCGCATCCATGAATCCCATCGAAGTTGCGGTTGACCTGCACGAGCAGGCCGTCGGTGTACGCGTAGCAGGCATGCAAAGCTCACAGTATCTCGACCCGCGGCAATCACCCGGTCAGTCTCCCAATCGGTCCGAGTACCGGCTTCCGTTTTGGTAGATGTTGGACAACATGGAAATCACGATCGTGTGGAAGGTGGTTAACCTCGGAGTGCGGTGGGGCGAGCCGCAGCAATGAGGAACACACCGTTAACCAAATCACACAAGCGGGCTCGGACTCTTGGAAGGTTAACGGCGTCGCGTCTGCGACAACAACCATAATCAAAACAGGAAGCCAACAGTAAGGTGAGTGGTGGTGCGACTTCATTCTAACGGCTCAATCGGCAGCAAGCCGGTGTTCCGCCTCGCCTCGTTCCTGAAGCCGTTGGCGCGTCCACGCCAACGGCCCCCAAGTTTACTGTTTCGAGACCCCTATTGGGCGTTATTGGCCAGCGTGCAGGCGCCCGCTCCGCCTTGTTGTATACTCCCACGCAGGTTGGCGACGACAGTATTACCAACGATGCTACTCGGGCAGGTGGCGGCAATGCCAAAACCATTGTTGCTATTGACTGTGTTGCCGGTCACGGTGGCCTTGTTTGCGGTGATGCCGTCGCCGCCGTTGAAGTTGGAATTGTTGCTGGTCGCCACGCCGTTGTCGCGGATGAAGATGCCGACAGAGCGATTCCCTTCGGCGGAACTGCCGCGCACCATGAGGGCGATAATTCCAGTGCCGCCATTGAGAAAGGTCATGCTGTCAATGACGCTGCCGATACCTACGACGATTCCCGGACCGCCATTACTGAACGATCTGACACGTTCAACAACCGTCCCGTTACCCATCAACCGTACTCCATGAAACCCCATACCGCGCACGGTTCCATTTAGAACGGTGACACCCTGCGGCGCAACGGTTCCACCCTGAAAGTCGCCGGCGTGTATCCCTACTCCCCCACCCGAGAAGTTGCACGTCGTCGGATTCGGTGTACAGATCGTCGGTCCAATAATGCTAAAACCATTCAAGTCGAGAGTGACATTGTCGGCGGTGATGTGAATCGCCGTTGTCGCCGCGTCGGCGACGATCAGGTTCTCCGAGAGGCGGTAGCTCCCTGGTTGAGAAATTGTCACCGGAAATCCGGGTGTATCGCCCGGCGAGACGTTACCAGCCCGGGCGAGTTTCTGGTCGATGAGAACTACTCCATCGACCGCATAAAGACTGCTCGAAATCGCGGCAAGCATGGATGTCCACGCGATTCGCCGCCATGCGAAATTTGGCATCGTTTTTGTTCCTTTTTACAAGTGGTTGAATTTTGACCTGCACCTATTCAAGCGAGATCCGCCGGTGGTTTTAGCGAGCGTTCTCGCCGACAGGGAGCGGCGTGGGACTCACCTGTGCCTGCCGCAAATGTCGTCTGCGTCTGGACGCGGCCGTCACATATCGCCTGCAGACCAGTGACTCGTTCGAGGCTTCGCCGGAAAAATGGATGAGACCGAGAATCCGCTCGGCCATTGGCGGATCGAATGGGATCACGTCGCACGTCGGCACGTGAAGAAATCGAACGACACCTGGGTCTTGAGGTGATTCTCAAGGAAGGTCCGCCAGGTTTGTGACGGCGGCTTCCGATGTCGGACCCTGTACTTGCCGACGCTGGTTTCACCGACGTCGATGCCGAGTTTCAGGAGTTCGCCGTGGATGCGGGTCGTGCCCCAAAGCCGATTGTCGCGGCTCAATTCCACGAATCAGTTCCCGAACGTATTTCGGAACGCCGGTCGGCCAGGCTGGCCATCCATTCCATAACCGGTGTCGCTCATCGCGAGCATCACTTTATGGACCCGGCACCACGGCGGAGGCATGCCTTTGGGTGAAGCTCGCATCCAGATCGACATTTGCAGTCTCGACAGTGAACTGCCCACCCTGCGGCATCGCATCGCGCGCATTGACGACCAGATTCAAGATGACTTGCTCGATCTGAACGGGGTCTGCCTTGACACGGCCCAGGTTGGGTATGAGGGTCGTGACGAGATTGACGTTTTCGCCGGTCGTGCGCGCGAGCATCCCTTGAAAGTTGGTCACGATGGCGTTTCAGGTACAGGATTCGGGGTTCGAGCATCTGCCGGCGTCTGAAAGCCAGCAACTGGCGGGTCAGGGACACGGCCCGGTCACCAGCTTGGATGATTTGGGAGACGTCGTCCCGCTCCCGCTTGCCGGGTGGGATTTTCCCCAGCAACATCTCAGCGTAGCCGTTGACGACTGTCAGGAGATTGTTCAAGTCATAAGCGATGCCGCCCGTGAGTTGGCCGATCGCCTCCATTTTTTTGGCCGGGAGGAGCTGGGCCGATGCTCTCTCCCGTTCCGTGATCGCCTCGTCGAGTTCTATGTCTTCTGTTCCAGCTTATGGATGAGGTGTTGACTGTATAGCTTCATCACTTCCAGCTCTTGGATTGAGCCGCTTGGTTGCGCCGCGTGCCTGCTGGTTCTTGCATCCTTGAACGTCTGAACAATAGTTTGCGCAGAAGCCGGCTTCCTCAGAAATATGTCCGCGCCCATTTTCATCGCCAGCTTTTCGTCGCTGGATGAGAGATAGGTGGCGGTATGGAAAACGAACGGCAGCGTTTGCAGGCGGTCAGTCTTCCGGACTTCACATAACAGAGCGGGTAAACGTCCATGTTGGGCATCAGGATGTCCGAGAGCTTCTGGTCCGTCGGCCGCTTCGAAGACCTTAAAACCTTCGCTCCGCAGCGTAACATGCAACAGTTTGCGGTTCGCCGCAATGTCGTCGGCGATGAGAACAGTTTGCGCGTTCATGATTTTGTTCCGGTGTGACTGAGATATTCGGCCACGATGGCTGGAAGGACGCGGGTATCGATCGGTTTGGTGATGTAGCCGTCGCAGCCGGCGGCTTTCGCCTTCTCCTCGTCGCCTTTCATCGCATAGGCGGTGAGGGCCACGATGATGATACCCTGCATTAATGAATCGGACCTGATCCGGCGCGTTAATTCCAGTCCATCCATGCCGGGAAGTTGGAGGTCCATCAGGATCAGCCGAGGACGGAAGTCTTTCAGAGCGTTGAGAGCCTCCTCAGCGTCTTCGGCGGTGCGCAAGTCGTAGCCTTCGCCCGCCAGCAGGACCCGGATCAGCTTCAGGTTCATCGGGTTGTCGTCCACGATCAGAATTGATTGTTTACTCATTCGCCGCACAGGTCCTCGTGGTTTTCCATGAACTTTAGGTGGCACATTGGGCAATACCAGGCATCTTTCGGTCCAGGATTGCTATGGGGGGCTCTCTGTTCTGCAACACCTGCCAGTCCTCACGGCCGTCACTGTCGGCGGTTGCCTCAGACTGCCAATCCTGCTCCAGGACCGTCATCAGTTTGAGCCCTTGGGGATCATCTTCCGCGATTAGTAACTTCATTCGTTCCATCACCGCATACTCCATTACCGCCATTCGCCGCGACGTTCTACCTCCTGTTTTCCGCGCAGCAGGGCGGCCTTACTAATGCCTGCAATTCTTTCAGCAACGCTTGAGTGCCTTCGCTTTTCAGCACCACAGAGTGGGAGGCCGATCGGAGTTCCTGAAGTTCGTGTGCTCGGAGATTCTTGACTGTCCATACGATAACCGGCGTTTGGCGGGTGGTGGAGTTGCGCCGGAACTCGCTGAGGAATTGCGATCCGTTCATTCCGGGCATTAGAAGATCGAGCACCACCGCAGCCGGTGGATCTTCCGCAGCCAACCGGAGCGCGTCTTCCCCGCTCAAAGCGGATACGCAACGATAGCCGAAAGCCGTTAGATTCGCTGCGGCCGCTTTCTGGTCCCGTTCGTCGTTGTCCACGATGAGGATTGGACGAGACTCATTGGGCATCACCCAAGCCCGTTTCAGCGCGCCGAGCAGGTCGGCTTTCTCGACGGGTTTCTGGAGAATGTCGTGGACATTGAAGCCGACGACGGCTTCTTTCTCCGCAGAGACGGTCACGATGAGCGCGGGAGTCATCTGGTTCGGGCCTCCGGCTCGGATTGTCTTGAGAACGTCCCACCCGTTCATGTCCGGCAGCAGCAGGTCCAGTGTGATGATGTCGAACTGTTGCTCCATGCAGCGCTTCAGCGCCTTCGCGCCGGATTCCGCGCTTTCCACGTCATAGCCTGCCCCGGTCATGGTCTGCACGATCCAGGCCCGGTCCTTGGGACTGGTCTCGATTGCCAAGGCAAGCAGTCCGCCACTTCGGTGGGTCATATACTCCGGATGGACCTCGGCCTCGGTGACCACTCTTGAGCTGCGGGGCAGGACAGCGTAGAAAATGCTGCCCCCGCCGGGCGCACTTTCGACGCCCACATTTCCTCCCTGCGCCTCCACAATGCGCTTCGTGAGCGCCAGCCCCAACCCCGTTCCCGGATACTTTTTCGCGGCGCTCGCGTCCAGTTGCTGGAACTCGACAAACAGCCGTCCGACGTCCGCGGGCTTGATGCCGATTCCAGTGTCCTCGACTTCAAGCCGGAACGCGTCCTCACCCTCGGGCTTGACCCGCAATGTCACCCTTCCTCCGTCGGGCGTGAACTTCAGGGCGTTCGAAAGGTAGTTATAGAGGACCTGTTTTAGCTTTGCCGGATCGACCGTGACTTGGCCGAAGCCCGGCGCGACCTCGATCCCAATCGGGATGCGCTTGGAAAGAGACAGGCTGCGCAGGATGTCCCGGACTTCGCCGAGGACCTTTGGGATGTCCAGGCGCTCCGGCCGGAATTCCATCTTGCCGGATTCGACCTTCGCCAGATCGAGCACGTCGTTGATCAGTTGCAGCAGGTGCCGGGAGCTGGTCAGGATGTCGCCGAGGAATTCCATTTGGTCTGTCGAGACGGGACCGGCCTTGGCGTCATGGATGAGTTCCGTAAAGCCGATGATTGCGTTGAGCGGAGTCCGTAGCTCGTGCGACATATTGGCGAGGAATTCGCTCTTCAACCGGTTCGCTTCCTGGACCCGACGATACTGTTCTTCCAGTTCGTCGTTCTTGCGGCGAAGCTGTTCTTCCAGGGCCTTCTGCTCGGTGATGTCTTTCGAGATCAGCAGGTAACCGATCGGTGTCCCGTCGGCATCCCTACGCAGCGTGACGGCGACTGACGCCGTGAAACGGCCGCCGCCCTTGCGCACGCGCTCGAAGACTCCTTCGGCCTTGCCGGTCCGGAAGGCCTGGTCGAGCAGCGCTTGCACGCTGCCGGACTCGATATCCTCCGATGAGTGGAGGATGCGCGAGTTCTTACTGCCCACCATCTCTTCGGCGTCGTATCCGTAGTTCCGGCGCGCACCCTCGTTCCACGTCAGAATATTGCCGTTCAAGTCCTTGGCGATGATCGAGTATTCTGTAGAGCTCTCAAGCACGTTGTTCATGAAGGTACTGGCTTCCGTGAGCTCCCGGTTCCTCTGCGCGATCTGTTCTTCCAAGCGCTTCTGGTCGGTAATGTCGCGGGCCGCGGCAAACACGCCTCTGAGCTTGCTATCGGCGCCCTTGAAGATGGTGGCATTGTAGGAAACCACCGTTTCCTTCCCGTCTTTCGCCCGGATTGTCAGCTCGTAGTTCGTGACGCGGTCTTCGGTGAGCACCTTACGGATTCCGTCCTCGGCCCGTTGCGGGTCGGTGAAGTAGGTCTTGAACGGTGTGCCAATCAGCTCTTCCCGGCTGCTTCCCGTAATCTCGCACATCTGCCTGTTCACGTCGGTGATGATGCCGATGGTGTCGGTGGTCATAAGGGCATCGATGTTCGATTCAATCAGGCCTCGCGTGTAGGATTGCTGCTCGCGCAGTTCATGCTCGATCTGCTTCTGCTGCGAGATATCGCGGGCCGCCGCGAGTATTCCAACCACGCCGCCCGTAGCGTCGCGGAAGACGCCGGCGTTGAAGGAGACAGGAACCTTGCGCCCCGTTTTGGCCCTCACAACGAGTTCGTAGTTCGTAACGATTCCCTCGTCAAAGGTTTGCCGTACGCCTGCCCCGGCCCGCTGCGGCTCGGTGAAGTACTCGACGAAGGGGCTGCCGATGAGTTGCTTGCGGTTGTAGCCGCAAAGCTTCACGGTCTGCTCGTTCACGTCCGTGATGACCCCGCTCGGATCTACCGTCATGAGCGCGTCGACCGACGATTCGATCAGGCTACGGTTGTAATTCTGCTGATCCCGAAGCTGCTCCTCCAGGCGTTTTTGAGCGGTGATGTCTCGCGCAGCGGCCAGAATACCGGCCACCTGGCCTCCCGTGTCCTTGAAGGTGCCCGCGTTGAACGAGACGACGGTGCGCTTCCCACTCTTGGACTTGAGCACGAGTTCGTAGTTGGTTACCGACCCCAAGGCCAGAGTCTGTCTCACGCCCGCGGCTGCCCGGTCAGGTTCGGTGAAGTAGTCCTTGAAACGGCTGCCGACCAGATCTTCCCGGGCGTAGCCGGTCAGCCGGATCATCTGCTCGTTGACGTCGGTGATGGTAACGTCCGGGTCTACGGTGACCAGGGCGTCCACGGAGGATTCGATGAGGCCGCGGTTGTAATGCTGCTGCTCGCGAAGCTGCTCTTCGAGACGCCGCTGATCGGTTACGTCGCGCGCCACGGCAAAGATGCCGCGCACGTTCCCGCCGGTGTCCTTGAACACCGAGGCGTTAAAGGAGACCAGGATCTCCCGCCGATGGCGCGAACGGAGCGTCAGCTCGTAGTTGGTGGTAAACCCTTCCTGAAGGGTCTTTCGCACGCCGGAGGCCGCGCGATCCGGTTCGGTGAAGTAGTCCTGGAATGAGCTGCCGATGAGCTGTTCCCGGGTGTAGCCGGTCAGTTTCGCCATCTGCTCGTTCACATCCGTGATGGTCAGGTCTGGGCCGACTGTAAGCATCGCATCCACCGAGGATTCGATGAGGCCGCGGTTGTAGTTGTGCGCCTGGCGCAGTTGCTCTTCCAGTCGCTTCTGATCGGTGATATCGCGTGCGGCGGCGAACACGCCCTTGAGCTTCCCATCAGCGCCCTTGAACGTGGTCGCGTTGTAGGAGACAAGCGTCGACTTTCCGCTCTTACTTTCGATCGTCAGTTCATAGTTCGTCACGCGGCTCTCGGCGAGCACCTTGCGGATGCCGTCCTCGGCACGCTGCGGGTCGGTGAAGTAAGTCTTGAACGGAGTGCCGATCAGCTCCTCGCGAATACGTCCTGTGATCTCGCACATTTGTCTATTCACGTCGGTGATGACGCCGAGAGTGTCAGTGGTCATCAGGGCGTCGATGTTCGACTCGATCAGGCCGCGCGTGTAGGACTGTTGCTCGAATAGCTCCTGCTCGATCTGCTTGCGCTGGGTGACATCGCGGGCGCCGGCGAGAATGCCCGCGACGTTGCTGGCCGTATCCTTGAAGACGGAGGCATTGAACGAAACGGCGATTTCCGAACCGGTCTTTGGTTTGACGACCAGCTCATAGTCCGTGACCACGCCCTCGTCGAATGTCTTACGGACGCCGGCTTCGGCGCGTCCCGGATCGGTAAAGTAGTCAGCGAACCGGCTGCCGATGAGCTGCTCGCGGTTGTAGCCGGAGAGTTTGACCGTCTGTTCGTTGACGTCCGTGATGATTCCGGTGGGATTAACCGTCATTAGCGCGTCTACCGATGCCTCGATCAGGCCCCGGCTGTAGTTCTGTTGCTCGCGAATCTGCACCTCAAGGCGCCGCTGCTCAGTCACGTCACGCGCCACTGCGAAGATGCCGCGGACGTTGCCGTCAGTGTCTTTAAAGATTGAGGCGTTGAAGGAAACCAGCACCTCTCGTCCCGTCGGCGTCCGCAACGTCAGCTCATAGTTGGTGACGTAGGCCTCATGCAACGTCTTCCGCACGCCCAATGCAGCCCGCTCCGGCTCTGTAAAGTACCGGTCAAAGCGGCTCCCGATTAGAGTCTCTTTGGGCACTTCGGTCAAACGAACCATCTGCTCGTTTACGTCGGTAATCGTCAGGGCTTGATCCACGGTGATCATCGGGTCTATGGAAGACTCAATCAGCCCTCTCGTGTAGTTCTGCGCTTGGCGCAGCTCCTCTTCCAACCTCATTTGAGCGGCGATGTCGCGAGCGGCTGCAAAGATGCCGCGGACGCTGCCCTCGGTGTCCCGGAACACCGAGGCGTTGAAGGAAACAGGGATTTCCTGGTCGGTCTTCGAGTGGAGAACAAGCACGTAGTTGGTAACGAAGCCATCGGCGAGTGTCTGCCGGACACCGGCCGCCGCGCGGGCTGAGTCGGTAAAATAGTCGGGGAAAGGGCTGCCGATCAGCTCCTCCCGGCCGTAGCCCGTCATCTGCGCCGTCTGCTCGTTCACATCCGTGATGCGAAACTCGGGGTCTACCGTCATCAGCGCGTCCAGCGAGGCCTCGATCAGGCCGCGTGTGTAGTTCTGGTTCTGGCGCAGCTCCTCCTCGAGACGCTTCTGCTCCGTGATGTCACGCGCGGCCGCGAACACTCCCTTGAGCTTGCCATTCGCGCCCCGAAACGTGGTGGCATTGTAGGAGACCACGGTTTCATGGCCTGACCGCGAACGCATCGTCAACTCGTAGTTGGTGACGCGGTCGTCGGCCAACACCTTCCGAATGCCGTCCTCGGCCCGCTGCGAGTCGGTGAAGTAGGTTTTGAACGGCGTCCCGATGAGCTCCTCCCGGCTGGAGCCAGCCATCTCGCACATCTGGCGGTTCACGTCGGTGATGGTGCCCAACGGATCAGTCGTCATCAAGGCGTCGATATTCGACTCGATCAGGCCGCGATTGTATTCCTGCGAATCGCGCAGCTCGCGCTCGATACGCTCCGATTCCGTGAGATCCCGCGAGATCATCGTGAAGCCGATGGGATCGCCGGCCG
>Ga0075420_100006217_pt1 | contig 10536 bp, 10 predicted proteins | sample SoiMetdeltSBSDD4_FD_75296 | JGI IMG/M metagenome (GOLD analysis project Ga0075420, IMG submission 75296) | Bulk soil microbial communities from a Populus tree surrounding site in Tennessee, USA - Soil MetaG P. deltoides SBSDD4 | ecosystem: Environmental > Terrestrial > Soil > Tree plantation...
TGAAGGAAAAGCAGATCACCGCGATGTTTACCCACCTGACGACCGGCGGCACCGCGATGGAGAAGACCGACGTCGGCATCTCGTCGCTGATCGACACCTGGCTGCTGCTGCGCGACATCGAGCTCGGCGGCGAGCGCAACCGCGGGCTGTATGTGCTCAAGTCGCGCGGCATGAAGCACTCCAACCAGATCCGCGAGTTCGTGCTGACCTCGGAGGGGATCGATCTGCTCGATGTCTACCTCGGCCCTGAGGGCGTGCTCACCGGCTCGATGCGCGCCGCGCAGGAAACGCGCGAGGCCGCCGAGCAACTACTGCAGACGCAGCAGATGGAGCGCAAGGAGCGCGAGCTCGCAGCGAAGCGCGCTGCGCTCGAGGCGCAGATCGCCGCGCTGCGCGCCGAGTTCGCTGCGACGGAGGACGAAGCAAAGCGGATCCGCGCGCAGGACGGCCTGCGTGAGCGGGCCCTCAACGACGCCCGCCTTGCGGCGGCGAAGCGCCGTGGCGCCGACGTGCCGCAAGCCGAGAAACCCAAAGGAGGCAGCAGGAGTAAATGAGCACCACGCAAGACGCCGCGCCCGAGAAGTGGAATCTGCGCCTGTACACCGCCGGGCAAAGCCCGAAGTCGCTGGCGGCGCTCGCCAATCTGAAGCGCGTGTGCGAGGAGCACCTTGCCGGCCGCTACTCGATCGAAGTCATCGACCTGCTGAAGAACCCGCGGCTCGCGAAGGACGACGAGATCGTGGCGATCCCGACGTTGGTGCGCAAGCTGCCCGAGCCGCTGCGGCGGATCGTGGGCGACCTGTCCGACACCGAGCGCGCGCTGGTCGGTCTGCAGCTGAAGCCGCGCAAGTAAGGAACCCCGCATGGAAACGATCAATCCGTCGTTCGAGAACGAGCTCGAGCAGCTCCGCGCGAGGCTCGAGGAAGCCGAGGAGGTGCATCGCGCCATCGGCCGGGGCGAGGTCGACGCGTTCGTCGTCGGCCCGGGCGGCAACCATCGCGTGCTGCTGCTCGCCAACGCGTACCAGCGCTACCGGCAGCTCGTGGAGAAGATGCACCAGGGCGCGGTAACCGCGACGCCCAGCGGCCAGATCCTGTTCGCCAATCAGCGCTTCGCCGACATGCTGGGGGTGCCGCTGTCGCAGCTCTACACCGCGCCGCTCGAAAGTTATGTCGGCGTGAACGATCGCGCGCGGCTGAGCCGCTTCCTGATGCTGAGCGCGCGCGATTCGAACATCGAGCTCGAGCTCAGCCGGCGCGACGGCGTCAGCATTCCGGTGCGCATCTCACTCGCGTCGTTTGCCGATGGCTACGCAACGCTGCTGGTGACCGACCTGCGCCCAATGCAGTGGCCGTCGCTGGCGGTCGATGCGCTGGAGTCGATTCGCAATTCGCTCGAGAAGCTGAACCGTGAGCTCGCCGCGGACGCCGGTGCGCGCGCCTCCCTGCGCAACATCAGCGAGGAAATCAACGGCTTGGCGAAGATGATCGACCAGATGCTCGACGTCGGAGCCCTCAAGGACCCGCGCAAGTAGGGAAATTCCCTGCCCCCGCCGTTGTAGTGCGCGTCATGAAAACTGGATAGACGGCTCAGCGATACCGCTCACAGACTGTCGCGATGCCCAGCGCGGTCTCGCGAGCCGTCATCGAAGTTCTCCTCGACCGGGTGCACCAGGGCGTCGCCACGCTCTCGCCGGACGCGAAGATTACCTACGTCAACCAGCGCCTCGCGACCATGCTCGGTCGCACCCGCGCGCAGATCGTCGGTAAGCCGCTCGCGGAGCTCGTCACCGAGTCCGATCGGCAGCCGCTCGCCGAGGCGCTGGCGGCGGGACGCGATATCGCCTCGCAGTGCCGCGTGGCGATGCCGCGCACCACGAACGGCAGCGGCGAGTTGCAGGCGCTCCTCATCTTCGCGCCGCTCGGCCACGGCCAGGCGAGCTGCCTGGTCACCGACCTCGTCCAGGGAAAGCAGCCCGGCGGCCTGGCGCACGAGGTGCGCAACATGCTGGGCACGATCCGCAGCGCGCTCGAGCTCCTCAAGCGTTCCTCGCCGCTGGAAGGCGACGCGCAGCGCGCCGTAGAGAGAATCGAGCGCCACAGCAACCGCATGCTCGAGCTGCTCAACTCGAAGGAACAAGCCCCGCAGCCGTGAGCCGGTAGCGCCGGTCGCACCCCGCCGCCGCGACCTCTGAATGCGTCGCGAGGATCGCCGCGGCGCCCTTAGTTTTCACCAGCGACCGGAATAGGCCCAGTACTTGGCGGGCGTTTTCCGGGTCGAGGTTGCCGGTCGGCTCGTCGGCCAGCACCAGCTTCGGCTCGCCCACCAGGGCGCGCGCGATCGCCACGCGCTGCAGCTCGCCGCCCGAGAGCTCGCGCGGCGCGCTTAGCTCCCGCCCGGCCAGGCCCACCGCGGCAATCGCCGCCCGGACCTTCTCCGCGGACTCCATTTTCCGTAGCAGCAAGGGCAGGCCCACGTTCTGCTCGACGTTGAGCTGCGGCAGGACGTGGAACGCCTGGAACACGAAGCCGAAGTGGTCCCGCCTCAGGAGCGTCAGCGTATCGTCGTCCATCTCGGTCAGCTTCTTTTCTTTGAAGATGACTTCACCCGAGTCGGCCGGCTCGAGACCCGCGATCACGTTGAGGAGGGTGGACTTGCCGATGCCCGAGTCGCCGACGATGGCGACATACTCGCCGGCCGCCACGTCCAGGGAGACGCCGCTTAGGACCGTGCGTCCGCCGAAGCGTTTCGTCACTCCCCTCAGGGTGAGCACCGTAGAATCGTACTCGGAACGGGAGAGGTCATGAACCGAAGAAGCTGGCTCGCGGCGCTGGGGATCTGCGCGCTCGGGGTTCCCCTCGGTCACGCGCAGCAGCGGCAAGGCAAGGTCTGGCGCGTCGGCTTTCTCGTTGCGCGCCGTATCGATTCGCTTCGTTCCGACCCCGTCTACCGAACGTTCCTGCCGGCAATGCAGGCGCTCGGCTACGAGGAAGGGCGCAACCTGCTCGTCGAGTTGCGCTACGCCGAGGCGGATGCCGAGCGTCTCGACGCGCTCGCGCGGGAGCTCGTCAGGATTCCGGTCGACGTGATCGTTACTGCGGGGGCGACTCCGACCCGCGCAGCGCAAAAGGCCACGAGCACGATTCCGATCGTTATGGGCACCGCCGGCGACCCGGTCGGCGCCGGCTTCGTCAAGAGCCTGGCCCGGCCCGGCGGCAACATTACAGGGCTCACCGACCTGGCGAGCGACATGGGGTTCAAGTTCTTGGACTTCCTCAAGAGCGCGGTGCCGGGCCTCAACGACGTCGCCGTGCTTTTCAACCCGAACAATCCTTCCCATGCCGCTTACGTCGCCAGCATCCAAGAGGGGGCGCGCGGCGCGGGGATCAAAGTGCGGCAGTTCGCCGCACGCGGCGAGGGCGACATCGACGGCGCCCTCGCCACCATGGCGAAGGACGGCGTGCGCGGCGTGATCGCGTTGCCGGACCCGATCTTCAATTCGCGACAGCGCGACATCGCGGCGCTCACGGCGGAGCTGCGACTGCCGTGCATCTCCGGCTTCCTGCAATACGTGCATGTCGGCGGCTTGATGCACTACGGCCCGGACTTCTCCGACAACGTGCGACGCGCCGCCTACTACGTAGATAGGATTTTCAAGGGTGCGAAACCAGCCGACCTGCCGGTCGAGCAGTCGGCAAGGTTCGAGCTTGCCATCAACCTCAAGGCGGCAAAGGCGCTCGGCGTCACCATTCCGGGCCCCTTGCTGGCTCGGGCCGACGTCATCGTCGAGCGCTAGCGCCGCTCCGCGGCCATCTGCCGCAGCTTGAAGCGCTGCACCTTGCCGGTGGGCGTGCGCGGCAGCTCCTGCATGAAGTGGATTCGCTGCGGCCGCTTGAAGCGGGGCAGGCTCTCGCCTGCTTTTGTCATGATCTCGGCTGCTAGGGCATCGCCCGCGGCAAAGCCCGGCCGCAGCAGCACATAGGCGGCCGGGATCGTGCCGCCGTTCGCGTCGGCCGCAGCGATGACTGCCGCTTCCATCACGCCGGGGTGGCGGCACACCGCGTCCTCCACCTCGCCGGGCGACACCCACATGCCGGAGCACTTGAACAGGTCGTCGCTGCGGCCTTCGAACCAATAGAAGCCCTCCTCATCCCTGCGGTAGACATCGCCGGTGCGCACCCAGCCGTCGCGGATCGTTTCCGCGGTCTTCTCGGGCTTGTTCAGGTAGTGGGGGATCGCGCTGCCGCCGCGCACGTGGAGATGTCCGCGCCCTGCGCCCTCCACCGCGGCGCCGCTATCATCGATCAGCTTGACCTCGTAGCCTTCGAGCGCCACGCCCGAGCTCCCAGGGCGATTGCGCTCGCGGTAGTTGTGGATGAAGGCGTGCAGGAGCTCGGTGGTGCCGATGGTCTCCAGGATCTCGGTTCCGGTCAGGGCCTTCCATTCGTTCCAGGTCGCGATCGGCAGCACCTCGCCCGCGGAGACGGCGAACCTGAGCGAGGCTGCGTCGAGCGCATTGCCCTGGCGCACGTGCTCGATCAGCATCCGGAAGACAGTCGGGACGCCGAAGAACACCGTCGGCCGGTATTTCGCGAAGGTTTCGGCGATGAGCGCGGGCGTCGGCCGCTCGCTCACCAGGATGGTCGAGGCGCCCATGCCGAGCGGCACCGAGAGGCTGTTGCCGAGGCCGTAGGCGAAGAAAAGGCGCGGCACCGAGAACAGCCGGTCCTCGGGCGTGAGCTCGTAGACCTTGCGCGCGACGCTCTCGACCGTGCAGGGCATGTGGCCGTGGCGGTGCACCGCCCCCTTCGGCTGTCCGGTGCTGCCCGAGGTGTAGAGCACGAGGCACGGTGTATCGCGCTCGAACTTGCCGAGCGGCGCGGGTTTTGCGTTTCTCAGCAGGTCCTGCGCAACGACGATGTCGGCCGTGCCGGCCGCCCTGGCATTGGCAAGGTGCTCGGGCGAGACGAGGATCATCCTCGCTTCGCTGTCCTTGAACACGTAGGCGAGCCCGTCGGGCGGCAGGAGCGTGCTGCACGGCACGGCGATCGCCCCCATGCCCATGATGCCGAGGAAGGCAGTCACCATCTCCGGCGAGTCGCTCATCACGAGCGCCACGCGATCGCCCGGGCGGATTCCGCGCGCGGTGAGCGCGCCGCGACAACGCGCGGCTGCTTCCTCGAGCTGCCGATAGGTGAGCTTTTCGTCCCTGTAGTGGATCGCCACCCGGTCGGGAGTGCGGGCGGCGTGGTCCGCGATGTAATCGATTATGCTGCGTTTCATATGGCAAAAAATCTGCGCGAACAGTACGAGAAAGCGCAGCAGCTTGGCAAGTTGGCCTTCGTCGATCGCCCCTATTTCGGCTCCCCCGCGGCGCCGGCGCAGGCGGAGACCAACGCGAGCCAGATCTGGGGGCACATCAACTCGGGCTATCTGATCGCCTACGAGTACACGCGCTGGTGGAAGGAATCGCTCGCCCTGCGCAAGGCCGCGGTGATCGGCGACTGGAGCTGGCTGAACAAGACCCGGGTGCGGGGGCGCGACGCTGCGCGGCTGATGGATTACGCCACGGTCAAGGATGTCTCGAGGCAGCAGGTCGGACAGATCCTCTACACCCCGATGGTGAACGCCGAGGGCAAGGTGGCGATCGAGGGGCTGACGCTCAAGCTCGCGGAGGACGAGTACCTCTTCACGCAGTCGGCGGGGCTCAAGTGGCTCGAGTTCCTGCGCGAGAAGGCCGGCATGAAGGTCACGCTCGAGGACGTCACGCCGGACTACACCTGCTACGCGCTGCAGGGGCCGCGCTCGACCGAGGTGCTCGAAGCTCTCACAAAGGAAACCTGGCGCGACCTGCGGTTTTCAAGATGGCGCAAGACGACGATTCTCGACACCGAAACCATCGTTGCCCGCCAGGGCGTCACGGGGGAGATCGGCTACGAATTCCTGATGCGCACCGATACCGGTCGCGCGCACGAGCTGTGGCGCAAGCTGCGCGAGGTTGGCAGGGACTTCGAGCTGCGCGAGCTCGGCTTCAAGGCGCAGATGATCGGCCACACCGAGACCGGCATCGCCACCGTGATCCGCGACTTCCTGCCGGCCCGCGGCACCCCCGAGCAGCTGCGCCGAATGATGCGCTACTGGATGTCGGTCGAAGAGCTCGAACGCATCGACTACCCGGTCGAAGAGCATTTCTGCTCCCCGGCCGAGCTCGGCTGGGGCTACACGATCAATCTCGAGAAGCGGGACTTTCATGGACGCGAAAGCCTTCTCCGGGAAAAGGAACAAGGCGGTCCCAGACGCCGCCTCGTCGGCCTCGAATGGTCGGGTGAGGACATGGCTGAGCTCCATGCCGCGCAATACCGCGACGCGCCCTCGGCCCCGCCGCCCGACCTGCCGTCGGGCCAGTTCCGCGTGTTCTTCGCCGGGATCGTCGAGGGCGGCTGGGCCTCGGGCTGGGCCTACAGCCCCACGCTGCGCCGCATGATCTCGCTCGCCAGGGTCGGCCGCGAGCTGCCCGCCGGAACGAAAGTGCAGGTCGCATGGGGCGGCTTCTCCGACGAGCCGCGCATGAACATCCGCGCCACGGTGGTCGAACTGCCGTTCATCGCCCGGAAGCGGGAGAATGCCTTGTGAGCCTGGACACCGGCGCGCAGCGGCGGGCGTTCGACGAATGGGTCGACAGGATGCGCGACTGGCACCGCGAGCTGGACGTGCATGCCGACCCACGGGTCGAGCTGGTGGAGAAATTCGCTGCCGACGTCCCCGCCGAAATCGGCTTCGGCCGCTACGCGGGCGCGCGGCGCTGGGAGAAGGTCGAGGACATCCCCGACCCGAAGATCAAGGAAGCCCTGCTTCGCCTCATCGTCTGGCAGGGCGATTCGGAGGTGCGCGCGGTGGAGCAGTCGCGAGCGCTCCTCGACACCGCCCCGACCGAGCACGACCGCGACCGCCTGGCGCGCCACATGACCGAGGAGACGCGCCACGGCTGGCAGATGGCTTACCTGCTCGTTACGTACTTCGGCGACGAAGGTCGCCGGGCCGCGCGCGAGCTGCTCGAGCGGCGCGCTACCCGCGGCGAGGCGCTGCTCGAGATGTTCAACGTGAAGCTCAACTGGGTCGACGTCTTCTCCTGGCACAACTGGGGCGATCGTGTCGGCAAGTATCAGCTCACCATGTTCGGCGCCTCGGCCTTCGCGCCTTTTGCACGCAGCGTTGCGCCGATGCTCAAGGAAGAAGGCTTCCATCTCGTCATCGGCTACCAGGGCATGCAGCGCATCTGCGCCGCCAATCAGGTGCCGGTCGAGATCCACCAGCGCTACATCAACCGCATGCTCGCCATCTGCTACGACGCCTTCGGCGCGGAGGTGTCCGCCAGCGCCCGGCGCTACTACGACTGGGGTCTGAAGGCGCCCTGGGGCGGGAGCATCGAGGACGCACAGCGGCTCAACGAAAAAGTGCGCGATGCCTTCATGGAGGAGGCGCGCAAGCTGCTCGGCCTCCTGAACAAGCTCCTGCCCGAGAACGGACCCAAGCTCTACCTCACCGACCCGCGCTTCAACCGCAAGAGCGGGCCCTTCGCCGGCCAGCCCTACGACGGCCCAGAACAGCTGCCCACGGCCGACGACGAGGCGACGCTGCTGGGAATCTTCCGCAAGCCGGGCTGGATCGCGCCAGGCCAAGCCTGATTCCGTCCCCGCCGATTGCCGCCGGAACGAAAGGGCAGGTCGTACGGGCGGGTTCTCCGTCGCCAGAAACCGGGAGAAGGCGTTATGATTTATCCATATTTCCCGAGGAGGAAGACAGTGCATAAACCCATTCTTGCGGCGATGACCGCGGTTGCCTTGGCGTTCGCCACACCGGCGCTCGCGCAGCAGCAGAAGCTCAAGATCGGCTTCATCAGCACTTTCTCCGGCCCGCAGGGCGTGATGGGCCAGTTCATGAAAGAGTCGGTCGAGGTCGCGCTCGACCATCTCGGGCGCAAGGTCGGCGGCCTCGAGACCGAGGTGATCTACGGCGACGACCAGTTCAAGCCCGACGTCGGCCTGCAGGTCGCCGAGGAGATGCTGAAGAAGCACCAGGTCGACTTCGTCTCCGGCATCATCTGGTCGAACGTGATGCTCGCCGTGGTGCCGGTCGTCACCGGCGCCGGCAAGATCATGGTCGGCACCAACGCCGGCGCCAGCCCGCTCGCCGGCTCGCAGTGCAACGAGCTTTACTTCACGACCTCCTGGAACAACGACCAGACGCCCGAGGCGATGGGCAAGTTCATGCAGGACCAGGGCATCAACGACGTGTACGTGCTCGCGCCGAACTACCAGGCCGGCAAGGACATGGTGGCCGGGTTCAAGCGCTACTACAAGGGCCGCATCGTCGAGGAGATCTACACCAAGATGGGCCAGCAGGATTACCAGGCCGAGATCACGCAGCTGCGCTCGAAGAACCCGAAGGCGGTGTTCGCCTTCTATCCGGGCGGCATGGGAATCCAGTTCCTGCGTCAGTACGACCAGGCCGGGCTGCGCGGCAAGCTGCCGCTGTATACCGTGTACACCGTGGACGAGATCTCGATCCCGGCGGTGAAGGACGCGGCGGTCGGCATCTACGAGACGCGCTACTGGAGCCCGGACCTGAAGAACCCCGCCAACCAGAAGTTCGTCGCCGACTACAAGAAGAAGTACGGCAAGCTGCCGGTGTTCTACGGCGCGCAGAGCTACGACGGCATCATGCTGATCGACTCGGCGGTGAAAGCGGTGAAGGGCAACGTGAAGGACACCAAGGGGATGGTCGCGGCGATGCGCAAGGCGAACTTCAACTCGCTGCGCGGGCCGTTCCAGTACAACGTCAACCACCATCCGATCCAGAATTTCTACCTGCTGAAGGCCGAGAAGACCGGGGCGGGCGAGATCGAGATGCACATCCAGAAAACGGTGTTCGAGAAGCACAAGGACTCGTACTACCAAGACTGCAAGATGAAGTGGTAATGGCTTTGGGAGGCCAACAAAGGGCGCGTCAGGCGCCCTTTTCTTTTTCATGAGCTTTGCGCTTCTCTTCGAGCAGCTGCTGAACGGCCTGCAGTTCGGCGTGACCCTGTTCCTGATGGCCGCCGGGCTGACGCTCGTGTTCGGCATCATGAACTTCATCAACCTGGCGCACGGCTCGCTCTACATGGTGGGCGCGTATCTCGCGCTCGCCGCCGCGCAGTGGACCGGGTCCTACATCGCGGGCGTCGCGCTCGGCCTGGCGGGGACACTGGTCGTCGGGATGATCGTCGAGGTGGTTGCGCTGCGCGCCCTCTACGATCGCGACCACCTCGACCAGGTGCTCGCAACCTTCGGCTTGATCCTCTTCTTCAACGAGCTGGTGGCGATCCTCTGGGGACGCGCGGCGCTCTTCGCCTCGGTGCCGCCGTTCCTCTCCGGGCACATCGATCTCTTCACCGGCTCGAGCTATCCGCTTTACCGCGCGGTGATCATCGGCGTGGGATTGGTGGTCGCCCTGCTCCTCTGGTACCTGGTGACGCGCACACGGGTCGGGATGCTGATCCGCGCGGGCGCCACCAACCGCACGATGGTGGCCGCGCTTGGCGTCAACATCCGCCTGCTCTACACCTTCGTTTTCGGCTTCGGCGCCGCGCTCGCCGGCCTCGCCGGCGTGATGGCCGGCCCGATCTACAACGTGCAGCCGGGGATGGGCGAGCTCATCCTGATCCAGGTGTTCGTGGTCATCGTGATCGGCGGCATCGGCTCGATCCGCGGCGCGCTGGTCGGTTCGATCATCGTCGGCGTCGTCGACACCATCGGGCGCGCGTTCCTCAAGCCGCTGCTCAGCACGATGATCTCGCCCACCGCGGGCGAGGCCGCCGGTCCCGCGCTCGCCTCGATCCTCATCTACCTGCTGATGGCGGCGGTGCTGACTTTCCGCCCGCAGGGCCTTTTTCCGGCGCGCGGCTGAATGCGCAGCCGGATCGTCCTCTGGATCGCATTCGTCGGCCTGCTGCTCGCGCTGCCGCCGCTGGTGGTGGCGCTCGGCCAGCCGTTCTATCTCGACCTCGCGCGGCGCATCATGATCCTCGCCATCGCGGCGGTGAGCCTGAATCTGATCCTCGGCTACGGCGGGCTGGTCTCGTTCGGCCACGCCGCCTACCTCGGCATCGGCGCGTACACCGTCGGCATCATGGGCTTCTATGGCATCACCAGCGGCTGGCTGCAATGGCCGGTGGCGATCGGGGCCTCGGCGCTCGTGGCGCTCGCGATCGGCGCGGTTTCGATCCGCACCAGCGGCATCTACTTCATCATGATCACGCTCGCCTTCACGCAGATGCTCTACTACCTCGGCATCTCGCTCGAGGAATACGGCGGCGACGACGGCATGCGCCTCAAGGCCAAGAGCCAGTTCTCCGGCCTCATCGATCTGCGCGATCCGGTGGAGTTCTATTACCTTGCGCTCGTCCTGATGCTGATTTCCGTCTTTCTGGTCTATCGAATCGTCAATTCGCGCTTCGGCATGGCGCTGCGAGCGGCGAAATCGAATGACGCGCG
>Ga0075420_100006223_pt1 | contig 10535 bp, 13 predicted proteins | sample SoiMetdeltSBSDD4_FD_75296 | JGI IMG/M metagenome (GOLD analysis project Ga0075420, IMG submission 75296) | Bulk soil microbial communities from a Populus tree surrounding site in Tennessee, USA - Soil MetaG P. deltoides SBSDD4 | ecosystem: Environmental > Terrestrial > Soil > Tree plantation...
GGACGACGTGAAGAACTACGACGGCTCGTGGACCGAGTGGGGCAACATGGTCGCGGTGCCGATCGAGAAGGACGTCTAGAGGAGCGGAGCCAGCCGTTCGAGGAGCGACTGCACGATCCGCGCGGTCGCTCCCCAGACCAGATGGCCGTCCACGGTGTAGGTGGGCGTCTTGATCGGCACGCCCTTGCGGATCAGCCTCTGCATCTCGTGCCCCGCCATGAGGTCGGCGAGGGTGAACTCGAGCACCTTCTCCACCTCGCTGGCCTGCGGGCGCCAGTGCTGGTCCGGCTCGATCAGGCCCACGAACGGGAAGATTCGGTAGCCGGTCACGAACGTGCCGACCGGCGGCAGGGCGCCCACCAGCTCGACGCCGGCCGGGTCGAGCCCGATCTCCTCGTGCGCCTCGCGAAGGGCGGTCGAGCGCAGGTCCTCCTCCGGGTGGTCCTGGCGGCCGCCGGGGAACGAGATCTCGCCGGCGTGGCGGCGAAGGTCCGCGCGCCGCTCGGTGAACACGGCAGTGAGCGCCTCTCCATAGAGCGGCACGAGCACCGCGGCGTCCTTGTGGCCGGGCGCGTCCATGGCCGCCGCCTGCTCCGGTGTCAGGAGGTACTCCCGCACGCGCCTATTATCGGATGATGGCCCGAGCGCTCCTCATCATCGACTTCCAGAACGACTTCACCGAGGGCGGTGCGCTCGCCGTCCCGGACGGCGATGCGATCGCCGATCGTGTCAACGAGCTGATCGACTCGGGCCAATTCGACCTCGTGGTGGCCACCCGCGACTGGCACCCGCCCGATCACAGCTCGTTCCAAGCGCAGGGCGGTCCCTGGCCGCCCCACTGCGTCCAGGGCACCCACGGCGCCGAACTGCACGACTCGCTCGACCGGAACAAGGTCGACGCCGTCGTCGACGCCGGCTACGAACCCGAGCTCGAGGGCTACTCCGGCTTCGAGGAGACCGACCTCGCGAAGGTTCTGCGCAGTCACGACGTGGACGAGGTCACGGTGGTCGGGCTCGCCACGGATTACTGCGTCCGCCACACGGCCCTTGACGCGCTGAGGGAGGGCTTCCGCGTAACGGTCGACCGGGGTGGCATCCGCGGCATCGACGTGAAGGAGGGCGACTCCGAGCGCGCGCTCGAGGAGCTCCGCGGCGCCGGCGCGACGGTCCGGTAGCCGTGCTGGACAGGGTCTTCGAGTCGATGTTCCACTGGTACCGCCTGGTCGGCGGGGCCTCGGAGGGCGCCCGCGTCTTCGAGCGCGACGGCGTGGTCGCCGCGGTCGTCCCTGCGGCGCCCGAACGCGCGGTGGTGAACGCTGTGCTGTATCGCAGCGCCGACGGCCTCGAGGCGGCGTACGACGAGCTTGGCGCCGCGTACGAGGAGATCGGCGCGAAGTGGACGGTCTGGGTCGCCCCCGGCGACGACGCGGCCGCGGCGCTGCTCGAGAGCCGCGGGCACTACCTGGACGCGCGGCCGATGGCGATGGCGCGCGAGCTGGACGGCGTCGAGCGCCCGCCTCCCGACGCCCTCGCCAACTGGACGGCCGAGGGCGAGCTCGCCGCCGTGGGCCGGGTGAACGACCGCTCGTACACGTTCGGCACGGACTCGTTCTCCCGCTCGCTCCAGACGCTGCCGGATGGAGCGGCCCACGTGTACGTCGCTAGCGACGAGGCCGGCGAGCCGATCGGCTGCCTGACGGTCGTGGACCACCACGGCAACAGCGAGGTCCAGCTGGTGGCCGTGGTGCCGGAGGCGCGCGGGCAGGGCATCACGCGGAGGCTGCTCGGGCACGCGCTCGCCGACGCCGCCGAGCGTGGCAGCGAGACCTCCACGCTGATCGCCACGCCGCTTGGGTACCCCGTCTACGAGCGGCTCGGCTACCGGCCGCTCGAGCGCGTGGCAATGTGGGAGCGCACTCCCGCCTAGACCAGCTCGACGGTCTCCTCGAACATGACCTCGCCCTCGAGCACCCGGTGCACGGGGCACTTCGCCCCGATCTGCATGAGGCGCTCGCGCTGCTCCTCGGGCACTTCCTTGGGGAAGTCGACCGTCATGCGAAAGCGAGTGGGGGAGCCGCGCTGAGCCGGCTCGTAGTCCACGTGGACCGCCACGTCGCCCACCTCCCAGCCCTTGCGCTTGGCGTACATCTCCATGGTGATCGCGGTGCAGGAGGCGAGGCTCGCGGCGAGCAGCTCCTGCGGGCTGGGCCCGGAGTCGTCGCCGCCCTCGTCCTTCGGCTCGTCGGACACCAGCGTGTGGCCGCGCATCGCCACGGTCTGCTTGAGGCGGCCGTCCTCGCGGCGCGCGCTGGCTCTCATCCTCGCCCCTCGAAGAGCTCGGGCTCGGGGTCGTCCGCGAAGCGCGCCATCGCGTAGACCGCGTCGGAGAGCCGGTTCAGGTAGGTCAGCACGACGTCGTCGGCCAGGTCGCCCTCATGCTTCAGCGCTGCTACCCGGCGCTCGGCCCTGCGTACCGCGGCGCGCGCCACGTCCAGGCGCGCCGACAGCTCGGTTCCGCCTGGGATCACGAACTTCGGGGGCAGCTCGACGCGGCCCATGTAGCGGTCGATGTCCGACTCGAGCCGCTCGACCATGTCGGGGGTGATCTTGGAGACGCCGGCCTCGAGCCGCGCCGCGGCCTCCGGGGCGGTGGCGAGCTCCGCGCCGGCCACGAACAGCTCGTTCTGGAAGCGCAGAATGTCGTTGTAGATCTCGCCGCCGCGCTCGGCCGCCGCTCGCGCAAGGCCGAGCGCCGAGGCGGCCTCGTCCACCGAGCCGTACGCCTCCGGACGGCCGGCGAACTTCGCGACCCGGCCTCCGTACCAGAGGCCCGTGGTGCCGTCGTCGCCCTTGCGGGTATAGATCTTCACGCCAGTGGATTGAACACGAGGCCGGTCGGGACCTTCGGGAAGAAGTACGTCGACTTCGGCGGCATCGACTCGCCCGCCGCGGCCACCTCGCGCACCTGCTCGACCGGGGTGGCCCGCATGAAGAAGCCGGCGTCGGCCGTCCCGGACTCGACGCGCTCGATGGCGTCCTCGAGGTTCTTCGAGTAGTCGAGCCCGCGCAGGTGCGAGATGTCGTCCTCGCTCATGCCGAGAGCGCCGCGGAGGAAGACCGCCTCGAGGACGGCGGTGTCGAGGTGGCGATACGGCTCCGGCATGCCGGCGAGAGCCGCATCGGCGATCGACTGGTCCTTGAGCGTGAAGCGGAACGGCCGCTTGAAGAAGCTGTCCATGTAGCCGAACGTCGCGCGCTCGTTCCCGCCCGGCGGCTCGAGCTTGCGCGCGTCGTCGAGCTCCTCGATGTCGAAGTCGCGCCTGGCGGTGTCGCGGATCGCGATCTGCTTGTCAGCGTCGTCCTTCAGTCCGGTGAGGAGGCGGTGGGTGGGGAACACGAGCAGGCCGGGGTCGTCGAGCGCCACGAGGAACATCAGCACGTAGCGGTGGTCGCCCTCGCCGCCCACCTCGTCGGCGTACACGCGCGCGGTCTCGTAGCGGTGGTGCCCGTCGGCGATCAGCAGCTCGGCGTCGGCCAGCGCCGCCTGAAGGGCGGCGATCGGCTCAGGGTCCGCCACGCGCCAGAGCGTGTTGCGCGTGCCCTCGTGGTCGGTGGCCTCCGCGAACGGCTCCTCGCTCGTCGCGTGGGCGAGGGTCTCGGTCGCCGCCCCGCCCGCGTCGGGGAAGAGGCTGAAGATGGGGGAGAGGTTGGCGCGCGTGGCCCGGGTGAGCTTCAGCCGGTCCTCCTTTGGCCCGGGATGGGTCCGCTCGTGTGGCCGGATGCGACCCGCCCCGTAGTCCTCCACGCGGACGCGCGCGAAGAAGCCTTTGCGCGTGCGGGTGCTCCCGTCCGGGGCGGTGTAGTCCTGGCGCAGCACCCAGATCGCCGGCTCGTCCTCGCGCACGAGCACGCCCTGCTCGCGCCACTCGTCGAGCTTCTCCGCCGCGCCCTCGTAGCTCTGCGGCAGGTCGACCCCGACGACGTTGTGCGGGCTGCGGGCGGCGAGCTCGGCTCGCAGCTCGTCGTCGATCACGTCGTACGGGGGCGCGATCAGATCCTCGAGCGGACCGGCCGCCTCCGGGGCGTAGCGCAGCGTCTTGATGGGCTGGACGTCGGCCATCGGCGCGCCACCCTAGCGCGCTCTTGCATACGGTCGGCCGGAGGTAGATGATCGGCCGAGCGCCCCGACAGAAGGAGTGGGAATGGCCACCACTGAGACGAGCCCGGCCGCCACGAGCCAGGGCTACCAGCTTGAGGGCTCGCTGCTGGAGGTATGCAGCTGCAACACGCTCTGCCCCTGCTGGATCGGCGAGGACCCCGACGATGGAACCTGCGAAGCGGTCATCGCCTACAACATCAGCAAAGGCTCGATCCGCGGTGTCGACGTAAGCGGGCTCACGCTCGTGGGCGCGGCTCTCATCCCGGGGAACATCCTCGAGGGCAACTGGCGCGAGATCGTGTTCGTGGACGACCGTGCCTCAGACGAGCAGATGGAAGCGATGGTCGACTGCTTCACCGGGAAGCTCGGCGGACCGCTCGGCGACCTCGCCCAGCTGGTCGGCGAGCTCGTGAGCGTCGAGCGCGCGAAGATCGACCACTCGATCGTGGACGGCGCCGGCACGCTCACCGTCGGCGACAAGATCGACTGCGCCATGCATCCCTACCGCGGGCCGGACGGGAGCGTCACGACGCTCAACAACTCGATCTTCTCCACGGTGCCGGGCTCGCCGGCCTACGTGGCTCAGGCCGATCACCAGCGGATCTCGATCCCCGAGCACGGCTACGAGTGGGAGCTCGAGGGCAGGAACGCGGTCCAGTCCGACTGGAAGATCGACTACCGAGGCGAATGACAAGAACCCTGCCCCGGCCGATCCTGGTCGGGATCGCCGCCGCATGGGCCGCGGCGATAGCGGCCCAGCTGGCGGGCGCCGCCGCGCTCCTTCACCACGACTCGCTCCTGGCGGGCGGCGGTCCGCCGCTGGTGCTCGCCGCCCTCCTGTCGCTGCTCGCGTGGCAGGTGATGATCGCGGCGATGATGTTGCCGTCGAGCCTGCCGCTCGTGGGGCTGTACGCGCGCGCGACGGCGCGCGCGCCCCAGCGGCGGCGCTCGATGGCGGCGTTCCTCGGCGGCTACGCGCTCGTCTGGAGCGGCTTCGGGCTAGCCGCCTTCGGCGCGGATGCCGGCCTCCACGCGGCCGTCAACTCGAGCTCATGGCTTTCGAGCCACGACTGGTGGATCGGCGGCTCGGTGCTGGCCCTCGCGGGCGCCTTCCAGTTCACGTCCCTGAAGGACGCCTGCCTCGACAACTGCCGCCACCCCGGCCAGTTCATGATGCGCTACTACGAGCGCGGCCCGCGCGGCGGCCTGCGGCTGGGCATGCGCCACGGCCTGTTCTGCGTGGGCTGCTGCTGGGCGTTGATGCTCGTGATGTTTGCCGCCGGCGTGGCGAGCCTGATCTGGATGGCGCTCCTGACGGGCGTGATGATCCACGAGAAGACCCGCCCGACGGGCGCCCGCGCGGTGCCGGTCACGGGCGTGGCGCTGCTGGCGGCCGCATCCGTGGTGTTGGCCTACTCGGCAGCCGCAGCGGCGGCCTGATCGGCCACCCCAGCGACTCTTGCTCCCTTTTGCATGACATGCATGTAAAGCGTGGAGAGAGTGGCGCGCGCGACGCCGGGGGGCGACCCTAGACTTCCCGGGGACGGGGCGTGGCGCAGCCTGGCAGCGCGCGGCCTTTGGGTGGCCGAGGTCCCCGGTTCGAATCCGGGCGCCCCGATCTCGATGACGGAGACCGCACAGGAGCCGCAGCGCTCTGGTCGGCTCAAGCCGATCCTGCTCGCCGCCGCGATGGCGTTTCTTGCGTTGAATGTCTGGACCGGGAGTCCGCTGCTCGCGGTGTGGCTGGGTTCGAAGGTTCAGGGGGAGGAGAGCCAGCCGTCGATGGGGGCGTACGCGGTCGTGATCCTCGCGCTGATCGCCTTCAGCTGGGGGCTCTACCAGTTGCTGAAGCTCGTAATGCGCGCCTACCAGGACGCCACCGGCACCGCGCCGACGGTTCGCACCCATGCGCCGTGGCTGCGCAGCATGCGCGACGAGCGCCACGAGCATGCCGTCAGCACGGCGCGGATCTCGGCTGCGGAGCGCGTCGTGGTGGTCACGGTGCTGATCGCGGCCGTCGCCTTCGAGATCTGGTTTTTCTTCTTCTCGGGCTCGTCGATCGGCGGCGGCGGGGGGCGCTGAGTGGGCGCTGCTCTCGTCAATCGCGGTGCGCGGGCCTAGGCTTTCAGCGCGTGCCCCGGTAGCTCAGCTGGATAGAGCAGCGGCCTTCTAAGCCGCGGGTCGCAGGTTCGAGTCCTGCCCGGGGCGTTACGCAAAGCCCGAGCCGCGCCCGCTAGGCTCGCGCGATGCTTCAGAACCGATCCAAGTACGCGGCGCTCGCCGCACTCACAGTCTCACTTGCCGTTCCGGCCGCGGCCGGCGCCCAGGCGCCCCCGCCGCCGACGGCGGCCAACGGCGCGACCGTGAAGACCCTCGCGCAGGGCCTGCCCACGCCGACGCAGTTCGCCTTCTACAAGCGCGCGGTGTTCGTCAGCGCCTTCGGCGACCCCGAGAACGCGGACGTCAAGGGCGGCGTCTACCGCATCCGCAAGGGCAAGGCCCGGCGGCTTCGGAACGCGCCCAGGACGGTGGCGGGCATCGCCTGGCGCAAGGGCACGCGCAAGCTGTACGTCTCGAACAACAAGCGCATCGTCGTCCTGAGCCGCTGGAACGGCCACCGCTTTCTGCGCTCCAGGACCCTCGTCAGGGGCCCCGCCGGCTTCAATGGCTTCAGCGGCCTGGCTTTCGGTCCCGACGGGCGCCTCTACTCGGGGGTTCAGCTCAACGACGCCACGGACGAGAAGCCGGACACCTCGCCGTTCGCCCGCTCGGTCATCTCGATGAAGCCGAACGGCACGGACATCCAGGTGGTCGCGAAGGGCCTGCGCCAGCCGTGGCAGCTCACCTTCGTGGAGGGCTTCCCGAACCCGTTCGTGTCGGTGCTGGCAGACGAGAGCACCCCCACACCGCCGGACTGGATCGTCAACGCCAAGCCCGGCGAGGACTACGGCTATCCGACCTGCACCCGGCTGCAGAACCAGGGGTGTCAGGGCTTCGACAGGCCGCTGGCGCTGCTCGAGAACCACGCCTCGCCGATGGGCATCAGCCCGATCGGCCGGACGCTCTACGTGGCGCTGTTCGGCGGTCTCGGCCAGGGTCCGGTCGTGGTGTCGATGAACACGGCGGGCCGTCAGGTCACGCCGTTCCTGAGCGGCTACGCCGCTCCGGTACTCGCGGTCGGGACGCGTAAGGGCAACGTCTACACGGGGGACCTCACCGGCGCGATCTATCGCGTGAGCGCCGGCTAGGGAGTAGGAAACGACGTCCGGGTAAGGGCCGGGAATGCGCGCGATGACAGTCATTCCCGGCCGCCCGGACAGCGCCGAGCTGACGGAGTTGCCCGAGCCGGAGCCGAAGGACGGCGAGCTGCTCGTCGAGCCGCTCTACCTCGGCGTGTGCGGCACGGACCGGGAGATCCTCGATGGGGCCCACGGCGAGCCGCCGCCCGGCCACGAGCGACTGGTGCTGGGCCACGAGTTGCTCGGGCGCGTGAGGGACACCGGTCGCCTGGTGGCGGGCATCGTGCGGCGGCCCGACCCCGTGCCGTGCGCATGCTGCGCCCGGGGCGAGTGGGACATGTGCCGCAACGGCCAGTACACCGAGCGGGGCATCAAGGCGCTCGACGGCTACGGCGCGGAGCTCGTGACCATCGAGGAGGATTTCGCGATATCCGTGCCGGACGAGCTCGGCACGCTCGGGGTCCTCGCGGAGCCCTCGAGCATCCTCGCGAAGGCCTGGGAGCAGATCGATCGGATCGCCACGCGCGCGTGCTCCGTGCACGAGAGCGTGCTCGTGACGGGCGCCGGGCCGATCGGTCTGCTCGCGGCGCTCATGGGCGTCCAGCGCGAACTCGAGGTGCACGTGCTCGACCGGGCGACCGAGGGCGTCAAGCCCGAGACGGTCAACGCGCTCGGCGCGGAGTACCACACCGGCGACATCACGGAGGTCGCGAAGCAGTGCGACCCTGACGTCGTGGTCGAGTGCACCGGCGTGGCGGAGCTCGTCGCCGGCGCGATGCAGCACACCGCGCCCGGCGCGATCGTCTGCCTCACCGGCGTGGCGGCGTCGCGCAGCCTGAGCGTGGACGTCGGCGCACTGAACAACGAGCTGGTGCTGGAGAACGACGTGGTGTTCGGTTCGGTGAACGCGAACCGGCGCCACTTCGAGCAGGCGGTCTCCTCGCTGCGCGAGGCGGACCCGGACTGGCTCGGCCGGCTGATCACCCGAACGGTGCCGCTGGACCGCTGGACCGATGCGCTCGAGAAGGGCGACGACGACATCAAGGTCGTGGTCGATTTCTCCCAGCGCTAGCGGCTGACGGTACTCTCGTCCAAATGCCGACTTCACTGGTGACCGGCGGCGCCGGCTTTCTCGGCTCCCACCTGTGCGACTACCTGATCGAGCGCGGCCAGCGCGTGATCTGCGTGGACAACCTCGAGACGGGCTCGCTGGAGAACATCCGGCACCTCAAGAACGGGCCCAACTTCCGCTTCGAGATGCGCGACATCACCGCGCACTACGAGATCGACGAGCCGGTCGACTTCGTCTACCACATGGCCTCGCCGGCTTCCCCGATCGACTACGCCCGGCTGCCGCTCCACACGCTCAAGGTCGGCGCCTACGGCACCCACAACACGCTCGGCCTGGCCAAGAAGCACCGCGCCCGCTTCCTGCTCGCCTCAACGTCCGAGGTCTACGGCGACCCGCTCGTGCACCCCCAGCCGGAGACGTACTGGGGCAACGTGAACCCGATCGGGCCGCGCGGCGTGTACGACGAGGCCAAGCGCTACGCGGAGGCGCTCACCATGGCTTACCTGCGCCAGCAGGGGGTGGACACGGCGATCGTGCGCATCTTCAACACCTTCGGCCCCCGCATGCGGCCGAACGACGGCCGCGCGATTCCCGCCTTCATGGGCCAGGCGCTTGCCGACCGCCCCGTCACGGTGTTCGGCGACGGGTCGCAGACGCGCAGCTTCTGCTACGTCGACGACCTGATCCGCGGCCTCGTGCTGCTCGCCGAGTCCGAGGTGCACGAGCCGGTGAACATCGGCAACCCCAACGAGATGTCGCTGCTCGACATGGCGAAGCTGATCATCGAGCTGACCGAGTCGCGCTCGGAAGTCGTCTTCGAGGCGCTTCCCGTGGACGACCCGCAGGTTCGCCAGCCGGACATCGCCCGGGCGCGCGACCTGCTCGGGTGGGAGCCGGAGATCGACGTGCGCGAGGGGATCGCGCGCACGATCAAGCACTACACCGAGATCCTCGGCCAGCCCGCTTCGCGATGAGCTCGGCCGAGGCCAAGAACCTCGAGGCGATCTCGAAGGCGATCGACCACCACAACCGCGCCTGCGAGTGGCCCGCCGTGGCGATCGAGATGAACCCCTTCGAGGTCGAACGGCTCGGCTGGGACTCGATTCGCGGCCTCCCGATCCGCTCGAATCCGGACCTCGGAACGGGGTCGTTCCGGGTGGTCTGCGCCCGCGAGGACGGGCTGCCCGGCGAGGAGGAGACGGTCGAGGCCGTGGCCGACCAGACCGTGCCGGTTGAGCTCACTCCGAGCCACTAAAGCCGGAAAAACGCATCCTGGACGCATGTCCAGTTTCGCTCGTGCCTGGACTGTTGGTTTTTCGGGTTCTGCCGATACATCAGTAGGTCCCGCGATCGGCGTAGCGAAGCGGGAAAGGGCTCCATATCGACCTCACCCGAATTCGTCACCTGGCCCTAGCGGCGGCCGCCCTCGGCGGCCTGGTAGCAGGCGCGTCCCTGGCGGGCGCCGAATCGCCGCGCCCTGACAGCTCCGCGCACCTGCTCGTGGTGCCGGATTCCGCCCGTGGCGAGCTCGCGCTGGAGCGCTCCGACGCGCGCGTGGTGGCACGCTACGGAGAGTTCGCGCTGGTCGAGGCCGCGGGTGACGAGGACGAGCTCCTCCGAGTCGCCGGCGCCACCCGCCGCGATGACATGCGCGAGGTGCTGCTCGCGGGCGGCGAGGTAGACCCAGTCGCGCGGCCATCGCTGGCGGACAAGGACGCGCCCGACCGTGGTGAGGCGCTCGCGCTCGTGCAGTTCGTCGGACCGGTGAAGGGCGAGTGGCTCGAGAAGCTGACGGCCACCGGAGCGACGGTCCTTGGCTACGCCGCCCAGAACGGCTACCTCGTTCACGCCGAGGGCGATGCCCTCGACCGCGTCACAGAGCTCGTGGGGTCCTACCCGGCGGTGCGCGCGGCGACCGCGCTGCGCCCCGAAGACAAGGTCGAGCGCGGCGCGTCGAGCGGGCGCGTGGCGGTGCAGACCGTCGCGGGCGCCCCCGGCAAGGAGGCTCGCGGCCACGCGGAGCGCGCCGGGAAAGAGCTCGCTCCCGACCTCGCCGTGGCACGCG
>Ga0075420_100006226_pt1 | contig 10534 bp, 11 predicted proteins | sample SoiMetdeltSBSDD4_FD_75296 | JGI IMG/M metagenome (GOLD analysis project Ga0075420, IMG submission 75296) | Bulk soil microbial communities from a Populus tree surrounding site in Tennessee, USA - Soil MetaG P. deltoides SBSDD4 | ecosystem: Environmental > Terrestrial > Soil > Tree plantation...
CGGAAGCGATCCAGAAGGCCTATCCTGGCAAGATGATGGCCTATAATTGCTCGCCGAGCTTCAACTGGGAAGCGAAGCTGGACAAGGACACGATCGCCAAATTCCAGCGCGAACTGGGCGCGATGGGCTATAAATATCAGTTCGTCACACTGGCCGGCTTCCACCAGCTCAACCACGGCATGTTCGAGCTCGCCAGCGGCTATCGCGACCGCGGCATGGCGGCCTATTCCGAGCTGCAGCAGGCCGAATTCGCCAGCGAAGCAAACGGCTACACCGCGACGCGCCACCAGCGCGAAGTCGGCACCGGCTATTTCGACATGGTGGCGGAAGCTGTTTCGGGGGGAACTTCCTCGACGACTGCCCTCAGGGAGTCGACCGAGACCGACCAGTTCGACGTCGCCGCCGAATAACCGAAAGGAGCAGGATCATGAGCGAACCCAAACGGTCCAGGCCGGTGTTCTCCTCGGAGGATTTTGCGCTGATCCGCAAGGCGATCATGTTCTACATGAACGAAAAGCAGGACGAGGCCGAGGCGAGCAAGCTCGCCAACCTCTACCACCGCCTCGGCAGTTTCGCTTAAACGCGTACGAACGCCATCCACCGTTCGGGCTGAGCTTGTCGAAGCCGTTTCCTTAAGCAAGGGAGGCCTTCGACAAGCTCAGGCCGAACGGCGTTTGCAATCAGGGGCTGGATGATGACCGACTATGTGAATCGCGCAGGCCTTCAGGTCGATGAACGCCTCGCCCGGTTCATCGAGGATCGCGCACTTCCCGGCACAGGCATTGCCGCCGACGCCCTCTGGTCGGGCACCGCGTCGATTTTCGAGCGCCTCGTGCCGCGCAACCGCGCTCTGCTCGCCGAGCGCGACCGGCTGCAGGCGCTTATCGACCAATGGCATGTCGAGCGCGCCGGCCAGCCGCTCGATGCCGATGCCTATCAGGCCTTCCTCGCCGAGATCGGCTATCTGCGGCCCGAGCCCGCCGCGTTCCAAATCGATCCCGAACGCGTCGACGATGAGATCGCGCTGCTCGCCGGGCCGCAGCTGGTCGTGCCGATCCTCAACGCCCGTTTCCTGCTCAACGCCGCCAACGCGCGCTGGGGCAGTCTTTACGATGCGCTCTACGGCACCGACGCATTGACCCCCGAACCCGCGCCGCCGGGCTACGATGCCGCGCGTGGCGCCAAGGTGATCGCCCGCGCCAAGGCATTTCTCGACCAGGCCGTGCCGCTCGCGCAGGGCAGCCATGCCGATGTCACATCCTACTCAGTGGCTGGCGGCGCACTCGGCCCCGCATTGGCCGACCCGACCTGCCTGGTCGGCTATCGCGGCGATCCGGCCCGCCCGGTCGCGATCCTGCTGCGTCACCATGGCCTGCACATCGAACTCGTCATCGACCGCGCTCACCCGGTCGGCCGTGACGATCCGGCCGGGCTGGCCGACATCATCCTCGAATCCGCCCTCACCACCATCGCCGACCTTGAGGATTCGGTCGCCGCGGTCGATGCGGAGGATAAGGTCGCCGGCTACGCCAACTGGCTCGAACTGATGCAAGGCACGCTCGAAGCGACCTTCGACAAGGGCGGCCGCAGCATGACGCGGCGGCCCAACGCCGATCGCAGCTTCACCACCCCGGACGGCGGCGAACTGGTCCTGCCTGGCCGCTCGCTGATGCTCGTGCGCAATGTCGGCCATCTGATGACCAACCCGGCAGTGCTGCTCCCCTACGGCGGCGAGGCGCCCGAAGGAATATTGGACGGTATCGTCACCAGCCTTATCGCGCTGCACGATCTCCAGCGGCGCGGCAGTTTCACCAACAGCCGCCAGGGCTCGGTTTATATTGTCAAGCCGAAGATGCACGGACCCGACGAGGCCGCCTTCGCCAACGATCTATTCGATGCGGTCGAGGATCTGCTCGGCATGGCGCGCCACACGCTCAAGATCGGCCTGATGGACGAGGAACGACGCACCTCCGCCAATCTCGCCGCCTGCGTCGAGGCGCTCCGGCATCGCATCATCTTCATCAATACCGGCTTCCTCGACCGGACCGGCGACGAGATGCACACTTCAATGCGCGCGGGCCCGATGATCCGCAAGGCGGAGATGAAGGCCACCCGCTGGATCAAGGCCTATGAGGATCGCAACGTCCGCATCGGCCTCGCCGCCGGATTTGCCGGCAAGGCGCAGGTGGGCAAGGGCATGTGGGCCGCGCCCGATCGCATGGCCGAGATGATCGAAGCGAAGATCGGCCACCCGCAGAGTGGCGCCTCCACCGCCTGGGTGCCGAGCCCGACCGCCGCGACGCTGCACGCGATGCATTACCACCAGGTCGATGTGCACGCACGCCAGACCCAGCTCTCAGCCGAGGCGCCGCCGCCGCTGTCCGAACTGCTCACCATCCCGATCGCCGATCGGGTCAACTGGTCGAAGGAGGAAGTGATCGCCGAGGTCGAGAATAATGCCCAGGGCATCCTCGGTTATGTGGTGCGCTGGATCGATCAGGGCATCGGCTGCTCGAAGGTGCCCGACAATCAGGACGTCGGGCTGATGGAGGATCGCGCTACGCTGCGCATCTCCTCGCAGCATATCGCCAACTGGCTGCTGCACGGCATCGTCTCCGCCGAAGACGTCGGCGCCGCGATGCTGCGCATGGCCGCCAAGGTCGATGGCCAGAATGCCGGCGATCACGCCTATGTGCCGATGATGGCCGATCCGGAAAACAGCATCGCCCTCGCTGCGGCCCGCGCACTTGTTTTCGAGGGCGTCGACCAGCCCAACGGCTACACCGAACCGCTTCTCCACCGCTTCCGTGCCAGGCGGAAGGCCTTCACAGCGGCGAATTGCGAGCTGACACCGGCTTAGTCCGCTTTAAGCGACCCAATCGATTAGAATTGCGAAAGAAAGCGATTGGACCGCTGGATGGTGCGGCGCCTATGGGGGAACCTGACGGATTCCGCACAACCCCATGGAGGATGCAATGAGCCTAGCTGACAGCAAGACCCTCGATAATCTGAAAGCCGCCTTCGCCGGCGAGAGCCAGGCGAACCGCCGCTACCTCTATTTCGCCCAGAAGGCCGACGTCGAAGGCTATAATGACGTCGCCGCCGTATTCCGTTCGACTGCGGAAGGCGAGACCGGCCATGCGCATGGCCATCTCGAATTCATGGAATCGGTGGGCGATCCCGCGACCGGCCTGCCGATCGGAGCCACCGACAAGAACCTCAAGGCCGCCATTGCCGGCGAGACGCACGAATATACCGACATGTATCCCGGCATGGCGCGCACTGCGCGCGACGAGGGGCATGAGGAAATCGCCGACTGGTTCGAGACGCTGGCCAAGGCCGAGCGTTCGCACGCCGGGCGCTTCCAGCGCGCGCTCGATACGCTCGACGGCTGACCGGCAGCGCGCCGGTCATGACGGACGATCCCAAGCCCGGCGCCACATCGGAGGAACGCCGGGAGGGTAGCCTTGAGGCGCCCTTCCGGCATCCGATCGCCTGGCGCGATCCCGAATTCTATGACCTCGCCGCCGTCGAGACGGAAATGGAGCGCGTCTTCGACATCTGTCACGGCTGCCGGCGCTGCTTCAACCTGTGCGATTCCTTTCCGCGCCTGTTCGATCTGGTCGACGAAGGCCCGACCGGTGAGGTCGATGGCGTCGCCAAATCTGATTATGTGAAGGTCACCGAAGCCTGCACGCTATGCGACATGTGCTTCATGACCAAATGTCCCTACGTACCGCCGCACGAGTGGAATGTTGATTTCCCGCACCTGATGCTTCGCCACCGCGCGGCACTGCGCAAGGCGGAAGGCGGCGAGTTCGTGCGCGAACAGCTCGGCAAGACCGATCGCAACGGCAAGCTCGCCAAGCCGGTCGCGCCGCTCGCCAATTGGGCGACGAAGCTCGAGAACAAGCCGGTGCGCACGGTGATGGAAAAGGTCGCGGGCATCGATCGTGACGCGCTGCTGCCCAAATTTCATCACCGAACCGCCGGCGATCTGTTCGAAGAGGATATGCCGCCGGTCGATTCAAACGGCCCGGCGTTCGGCAAGCGCAAGGCCGCGCTTTATGCTACCTGCTTCGTCGAATATAACACGCCCAGCACCGCCGTCGCCGCGGCGCTCGTCCTGGCGAAACAGGGCGTGCAGATGCGTTTCGCTTATCCACTCTGCTGCGGCATGCCCCAGCTCGAGGCGGGCGATATTGCCGAGGTCGCCAGCCGCGCCGAACGTGTCGCCGCCGAACTGCTGCCGCTGGTGGATGAAGGCTATGACATCGTCACGCTGACCGCCAGCTGCGGCCTGATGATGAAGTTCGAATGGCCGCTGATCCTGCCCGAAAACGAGGACGTCAAGCGGCTCGCGGCGGCCACCCGCGATATCAGCGAATATGTCGTCGAGCTGTCGCGCGATCACGGCCTGGCGCCGGGCCTCGACGGTGGCGAAGGGCAGGGGATTACCCTGCACCATGCCTGCCACCAGCGCGCGCAGAATATGGGTGCCAAGTCGGCGCAGATGCTGCAGCTGATACCCGGCGCCAAAGTCGACTTGATCGAGCGCTGCTCGGGCCATGGTGGCACCTTCGGCGTGATGAAGGAAACGCATGACGTCGCGGTGAAGGTCGGGCGTCCGACCGCACGCCAGGTTGCGCAAAAGGGCAATGAAACGCTCTGCTCGGATTGCCCGTTGGCCTGCAAGCATCTGGGCCAATTGGTGTCGGCCCAGCTCACCGAGGGCGCGGCCGCTCCGGCGCAGGCACATCCGATCGAGATTTTCGCTCGCGCCTATGGCTATCAGGAATAGACAATGCCGGCGCGTTCCATCACCCGTGACGATCTGATCAGCGACGCCGAGTTCGCGAGCCAGCGCAAGGAGCGGCGCGCCGCTTTGCTTCCAACCAAGAAGCTGCGCCGCGTCGCGCTCGGACCCTATTGTACCTTCTATTTCGAGAATTTCGATACGATGCTGTTCCAGGTGCAGGAGATGCTGCTGATCGAAAAGGGCGGCGAGGCGCAGATCGCCGACGAGCTCGCCGCCTATAATCCACTGATCCCGCAGGGCAGCGAACTGGTGGCGACGATGATGTTCGAGGTGGAGGACGCTGTACGCCGGGCCGCCTTCCTCGGCGGCCTCGGCGGCGTTGAAGACCATTTCTACATCGAGATCGGCGGTGGAAAGGCGATGGGTCTTCCCGACAGCGACACCGAACGCTCGCGCGACGATGGCAAGACCTCATCGGTCCACTTTCTGCGCTTTGCGTTCAGCGATGCGCAGATCGCGACCTTCAGAGATCCCGCGGCAAAGGTCATCCTCGGTTGCGATGACGAGCGTTATCCGCACCTGACCGTCCTGGCCTCCGATACCCGCGCCGAATTGGCGAAGGATTTGGCAGTCTGAGCTAGCTTTTCTGTCACAAAGCTCCCGTCTCTCTCGTCTTCGTAGCGGACGTCAGGTCTTCGGGAGGGATTATGATCGTGCGGGGAGTGGCCGCTCTGGTCGGCTTGTTCAGTTTGGCGAATGCGTTTCAGATGATTGTCGAACCCAGCGGCTGGTTCACGGCAGTGTCGCGCCGCGAAGCCATAGGCGCATATAATCATCATCTTGTGACGGATGTGGGCTTGGCTTTCCTCGCCGCCGGTTTGGCCTTTCTGGCCTTTGCGTGGCGACCGGAATGGAGGCTGATCGCGTTCGGTGCATCGGGTTTCCTCGTCTTCCATGCACTTTTCCACCTTGCCGAATTTGCTCGCGGCGAAGGCAGCGATGCGGTGACGCTCGCGATAGTCGTCCTGTCGGCGGCTGTGGCTGCCGCGATCAGCTTCCCGCACGCGGGAGACGCGTGATGCTTCGCTCCGTCGTCAGACGCATCCTCAAGAAGCGAAGCGGGCGGGGGGCAAGCGATCTGGACTATTGGCTCGCGCTTTACTCGGCTTCGCCGCGCGCTCTCCGAAAGCTGGCCAGGGTTCGTGCCTTGATTGCCCATCGCGAGGTCGTGCCGAAGGAAGCTGCTTTCGCTGCCCAACTGGTCGGGGCGCTGACGGAGAATTGCGGGCCATGCACGCAGATTCACGTTAACATGGCGCGCTCTGCCGGCGTCGACGATGCGCAGATCGAAGCCGTACTCAAGGCCGATTTCGCGGCCATGTCGGCGGATACCGCGTTGGCCTATCGTTTCGCCAGTGCCATCGTCCTGCGGGCAGCTGATCAGGGTCCGGCGCGGGAGGCGGTCCGCGCCGCCTGGGGCGAAAAGGGGGTCATCGATCTGACCTTCGCTATGCAGGCCAGTCGAATCTTCCCGATGATCAAGGCCGGCCTCGGCTTTGCTGCCGAATGCCGGCAGGTGATGCTGGGCTCCCGATCGGTAAACGGCGTAAGGCGGCCAGCGTGAATCTGAACGTCGATCCGATCGCTCCCCATCGAAACAGACTGCTCGGCCTCGCCTATCGCATGCTTGGCAGCCGCGCGGATGCCGAGGATGTGCTGCAGGACGCCTGGCTGCGGTTCCGCGGCGCGGCCGACGTGACGAACGTCGAGGCCTTTCTCGTTACGACGGTCACGCGCCTCTGCCTCGATTGGCTGAAAAGCGCGCGGGCGCACCGCGAGGTCTATATCGGCACCTGGCTTCCCGAGCCGGTGCTCGACGGCGAGGCCTTATCGCCGCATGCCACGACCGAATTGGCCGACGATCTTTCCTTCGCTCTGATGCTGCTCATCGATCGCTTGTCGCCGGCCGAGCGCGCGGCCTTCCTGCTGCATGACATTTTCGATCTGAATTATGCGGAGGTCGCCCAGGTGCTCGGCAAGAGCGAGCCCGCCAGCCGCCAGCTCGCCGCACGCGCGCGCAAAGCCGTGCGCAACGCCAAGTTCCACCGGCGTCCTCCCGACGAAGTTTATCACCGTCTGTTCCGGGCGTTTGGCGAGGCTATACAAAACGGCGATGTCGCGCGCCTTGCCGCACACTTCCATGAAGATGCGGTCTATTTGTCCGATGCTGGCGGCAAGCGGCTCACCGCATTGCGGCCCGTGGTCGGTGCCGATCGGATCGCGCGCCTGCTGGTGGGTGGTATGCGAAAGTTTGGAGCCCCGCAGGGCGAAATCCGTACCGAGATCCGTCCCGTCAACGGTACGCCGGGCATATTGGTCTTCATCGACGGCTTGCTCAGCCAGATCACGTCGATTGCGGTGGAGGATGAAAAAATTCTCGCTTTCTACGTCCAGCTCAATCCGGAAAAGTTGCGTCGAATCGAAGCCGAAGCCACAAGAGCCGCCGGGCCGCATTGATGTGGGGGATTGAGTCCGGATGGGTGAGGGGGAAAGCGCGGCTCTGCCGTCGGAACCGTTCAAGATGCGTGGACCACCGCCCAAATGGGCGCATTATCCGCTGACGGCGCTTTTCTACGGCCTCGGCTTTCCGCTCAGCCGCGTCCTGGGACTGTTTGGCAAGTGGCCGCCGGCGTTCGGCGGCTCGGAAAAGGCCTATGCGCGTGCCAGGGCCTATTCGCCCGCCGCGCATGACGTCCTGGTCTGCTCTTATTTCAAGTCGGGCACCAACTGGACAATGCAGATCGCCGTCCAGATCGCGCATCGCGGTCGGGCCGAGTTCGACCATGTCCACGACCTCGTCCCCTGGCTGGAAGTGTCGGAGCGCAGCCGCATGGCGGTGCCAGTTACGGATGATTCAACCTGGCGGAAGAGCCCAACCGGGCTGCGCGTGATCAAGACCCACGCTGCGTTCGAGGATATCGTCTTTACCCCTGAAGCAAAATACATCTGGGTCGTGCGCGACCCAAAGGACGTGTTCGTTTCGAGCTATCACTTCCTGCGCTCCGGCATGCTTGCCGGGCTGATGCCGACGCCCAGGCAATGGCTCGAGCGTTTCCTGTCGCCGAACACGCCGACCGGATCGTGGGCGCGCCATGTCGATGGCGGCTGGCGCAACCGGCATCGCCCCAACCTGCTGTTCCTCACTTATGAGGAAATGAAGGCGGACCTGCCGGGTGCGGTTCGCAGGATTGCGGCGCTGATGGGCGTCGATCTTACCGAAGACGAGTTCCAGCTGGTCGTCGAGCAGGCCGGCTTCGCCTATATGCGTACCGTCGGTCACAAGTTCGATCCGATGCCGATGCCCTGGGCCAAAGCCGAAGGCGCGATGATCAGGCGCGGCGAGCGCGGCAGTGCCGGCGAGCTGCTGGACGAAGAGCAGAAGCGGCGCGTCGACGATTACTGGCGGGCCGAACTGAAGCGCCTCGGCAGCGACTTCCCGTACGACGAGAAGTTCGGGATCGCGTAGATCATCGAGGCTCGGCGCGCTGCGGGATGTTTTGGGCATTGGCGGGGCCGGCGACGCTCACGATCGCAGCCGTCAGCATGCATGAGAAAAACTGCATGCCAGTCTCCACTTTCTGGTCGAGGGCCAGCTAATCTGATCCTTTCAGCGCCCGCAGAGGATGATTACTGGCATCATTCATTAGAAAAAATTATGGATAGGCCATGGTCCGCCCGCATCTTCCCCTGAATGCCCTGCGCGCGTTCGAGGCTTCCGCGCGGCACCTGTCGTTTACGCGCGCCGCGATCGAATTGTGCGTCACCCAGGCTGCGATCAGCCATCAGGTAAAGGGGCTGGAGGATCGCCTGGGCGTGACCCTGTTCCGCAGGCTGCCGCGCGGACTTGCCTTGACGGACGAAGGCGTTGCGCTGCTGCCCGCGCTCAGCGAGAGCTTCGACCGGATCGGCGAACTGGTCGAAGGCATCGCCGCGGGAATGGCGACACAGCCGCTGTCGGTTGCGGTCGTCGGCACGTTCGCCTGCGGCTGGCTGTTGCCGCGCCTTTCGTCGTTCCATGCCGCGCATCCGCGCATCGACCTGCGCCTGTTCACCAACAACAACAGGGTCGATCTGGCGGGCGAGGGCGTCGATTATGCGATCCGCTTTGGCGACGGTGCCTGGCACGGCACCCAGAGTCTGTTCCTCATCGAAGCGCCGCTGACGCCGCTGTGCGTACCCTCGCTTGCCGCGCGGTTGAGCAGTCCGCGCGACTTGTTGAATCTGCCGCTGCTTCGCTCCTATCGCGCCGAGGAATGGGCGAAATGGTTTCAGCTGGCCGGCATTACCGCGCCGCCCCTGCACGGCAGCATATTCGATTCCTCGCTCACCATGGTCGAGGCGGCGCTGCAGGGAATGGGAGTCGCCCTGGCGCCCGCCGCAATGTTCGCTCGGCCGCTCGAGGACGAGAGATTGATCCGGCCGTTCGACGAGGAGGTCGATGTCGGCCGCTATTGGCTCACGCACCTGAAGTCGCGCCCACCGACCCCGGCGATGCTGGCCTTCCAGGATTGGATCGTCGCCGAAGCCGTCTGATACAGCCGGCGTAGATAATTCCAGCCTTGAACTATTGCCCCCCTTGTGATTGTCTGCGTGCCTGGGACGGGAGAGATGCGTTGCCCTTCACCCGCCTGGCGGCAACCGCGGGAGAAATATAATGGCGCACTATCGGCTCGATCGCAGACAGCTGATGCTGGCCGGCAGTGCAACCTTGCTCGGCGCGGCCTCGCCCGGCTTTTCCTTCGCCGCGCCGCGCAAACTGGCGCCCGGCGGCTTTTCGGCGGAGCGCCTCGCCAGGATACCGCCGATGCTGCAGCGCTATGTCGACGACGGATCGTCCGCCGGCTTCGTCACCTTGCTGTTTCGCAAGGGCGAGATTGCCCAGGTCTCCGCGATCGGCTGGCAGGACACCGTCGCCAAGATCCCGATGAAGCGCGATACCATCTTCCGCCTGGCATCGATGACCAAGCCGGTCACCTGCACCGCCGCGCTGATGCTGATGGAGCAGGGCAAGATCGGCCTGTTCGAACCGATCGACAGATATATTCCGGAGCTGGCCAAACCGCGCGTGCTCAACAGGCCCGACGGCCCCTTGAACGAGACCCATCCCGCGCCCCGTGCGATCACGCTCGCCGATCTGCTCACCCACCGCTCCGGCGTGGGCGGCGCGGTGGGCGATCTTCAGAAGGCTATGGCGGATCTGCGCACCGACGATCCCACTATGGACGTCTGGCTGAAGCGCCTCGGCGCGCTCCCGCTCGCTTACGATCCGGGCTCGACGTTCAATTACGGTACCTCGCACGACGTGCTTGGCGCGCTGATCTATCGCATCACCGGCATGAAGTTCGGCGACTATCTGAAGTCGGCGCTGTTCGATCTGCTCGGCATGAAGGATACCGGCTTCTGGATGCCGCCCGAAAAGCAGGGCCGTCTCGCCGCCACCTATCGCGCCGATGCGACCGGCAAGATGGTCAACACGCAGCGACAGATTTCCACCAAACCGACCAATTTCGAAGGCGGCGCCGGTGGACTCTGCTCCACTGCCGACGATTATCTCAAATTCGCCCGCATGCTGCTCGATTACGGCCGCTACGGCGATACCCGTTTCCTCACCCGTCCAACCGTCAAGATGATGACCACCAACTGGCTGACACCGGAGCAGCGCGCGCAAGGGTTCAGCGGCAGCACCGGCTTCTGGGGGAGCCAGGGCTTCGGCCT
>Ga0075420_100006227_pt1 | contig 10533 bp, 8 predicted proteins | sample SoiMetdeltSBSDD4_FD_75296 | JGI IMG/M metagenome (GOLD analysis project Ga0075420, IMG submission 75296) | Bulk soil microbial communities from a Populus tree surrounding site in Tennessee, USA - Soil MetaG P. deltoides SBSDD4 | ecosystem: Environmental > Terrestrial > Soil > Tree plantation...
ACGAGCTCCTGGACGGATTTCGCCGGCACCGAAGGATGAACCACCAGCGCCTGCGTCGATGCGACCACCTGTGTGATCGGCGCGAAATCTTTCGTGACCTCGAACTGTGGGTTCTTCGTCACGAGATGGATGCTCGTGATGGTCGTCGGCGCGACGAGGAGCGTGTACCCGTCACCCGCCGTGCGTGCGGCGATCTGATAACCGATGAGGCCGGCGGCGCCGGCGCGGTTATCGATGACGAACTGCTGTCCCAGCGCGCTCGAGAAGTGCGCCCCGAGCAGCCGCGCAATCGTGTCCGTGCCGCCTCCGGGCGAGGACGGCACGATGATGCGCACGGGTTTGAGGGGCCACTCGTTTTGGGCATACGCGTGCGGGGTCGCGGCGAGGCACAACCCTGTTGCGACCAGGCACAACGATCTGAACATCGCGTCTCCTCCTCGGCTATCAATACGGTGTCTTGTGCACCGTTCCCGTGCTATCCACGAACCACCGCTCGCTCGCGAGCGGCTTCCCCGCCATGCGCTCCAGCATCCACTCCGCCATCGTCATGTAGGGATTCGGCCCCAGGTTGGCGGACGGAACGAAACCAACCGAGTGCTTCGACTCCTGGTAGATCATGAGCCGCCGGGACGCGGACATGACGGAGAACATCTTTTCCGTGTATTCGAGCGGGCTCAGCTCTTCGGCCTCTCCGGCGACGCAGAGGTAGGGGACCTTGATGCGCTCTGCATGCCCTTCCCAGGTGAGCGTTCTGACGAAGCGGTCGAACTCGGCTTCATCCGTGTAACCGGACATCCACATGAAGCGCTTCTTGAACGTGGGTGACGCTTCTTCGAAGATAGTGTGGCACCCCGGTTCGAGGCATGTCATCACGACCGCACATGCGCGCACGCGCGGTTCGTTTGCAGTCACGATCGTGCCGAACAGCGACCCGAAGCTCCGGCCGGTAATGCCGATTTTCCCGGGGTCGACTTCCGGACGCGCGACCAGCCAGTCGACGATGGCGGGACCGGCTGCGATCCAGTTCTCCATGGAGACGTGGATGCCATAGAGCGGCGACTCGTTCTGGCCGGGCCCGTCGATCGCGAGCACGGCGAAGCCCCGCGACAGCCAGCGATCGCCGTATAGCGACACCGCGATTTCCTTGAACCCGTCCATGCCGGGAATTTCGACGACCACCGGAATCTTCCCGCCGCTATAGTTCGGCGGCAGGTGTAACCACCCGGGCAGGTGCTTGCCCCTGAACGGAATCCACACCGCCTCGACGCGATGGTCCGCGAGCCGCGCATAGCTCCCGTAGCACGCGCGCTTGCGCTCGTTCAACGCGATGTTTTCGTCGTCGTTGTCGTGATACGGCCACTGCGCCGCGCCCCAGTGCACCGCCGCCATGAAGTAGTTGTCGCGTGCCGTTACGGTCCAGCCCTGCGCTTCAGCGGCTTTCGCTCTGGCTTCGCGCCGCTTTGCGGTGGCAGCAAATGCCGGGGAGATATCCGCATATTTCTGCACGCGCTGCTGGATCAGCGCGAAATCGGCACTCGCTTCCATGCCGCAGGGAAACTGCAGGTATTTCGTTCGTGGCTGGTCCCAGTCCGGGCCGTTCGCCTTGATGACGTTGTCGAGCACCCAGCGCTGCTCTTTCCAGCGCCGGACCTGCGGCTCGCCGCGGCGTGCGCGCACGTAAGCCGGAGTCTCAGAGCTCATATCTGCCTTTCTCGTGGGGAGCGAGTTTTTTACCACAACGGAGACGCCCGGGAGGAAGGACACCCGTCATTGACTCGATCCCTCGCACTATACGAACATCCGACCGGTCCGCCGAACCTCGAGCTGTAACCCCCGATCTCGTGTCCACAAGCCAGCTTTTCACGCCCAAGAAAATCGGTTCGGTAACCGTTCCGAATCGCATCGTCATGCCCGCCATGACGACGCGGCTCGCCGATCGCGATGGTTTCGTCACCGATGAGACGGTCGCTTATTTCGCCGCGCGGGCACGCGGCGGAACCGGGCTTGTCACCGTCGAGATGGCCTCGCCCGAGCGCGTCGGCCGCCATCGTTTTCACGAGCTCGGGATTTACGACGACCGCTTTCTTCCCGGGCTGCGGCGTCTCACGGACGCCCTGCACGCGCACGGCGCGAAAACGTCCATTCAGCTCGGTCATGCCGGCGGGCACACGCGGCAGGACATCTGCGGCGAGCCGCCCATCGCGCCTTCGGCGGTTCCGCATTACGTCTTCGAGCTCCACGGCGAGACCATCACGCCCCTCGAGATGACGCAGGAACGCATCGCGCAGACCGTGCGCGCTTTCGTAGACGCGGCCGCGCGCGCGAAAGCTGCGAACTTCGATTTCGTCGAGCTCCATGTCGCGCACGGTTATCTGCTTTCGCAATTTCTATGTCCCGAGGAAAACCAGCGCACCGACGAATACGGCGGATCGCTCGCGAACCGCGCCCGCATCAGTCTCGAAATCCTGCGCGCGGTCAAAGCCGAGCTCCGCCGCTTTCCCGTGATTTTCCGGTTGAACGTAGATGACTATTTCCCGAACGGGCTCACGTTCCCCGAAGGTCTGCAGGTCGCGAAATGGGCTGCGGTCGAAGGCGCGGACGCGCTGCACGTCACCGCCGGCCATTACCGCTCGCTCCCGTCGGCGCACATGATGACGCCGCCGATGAATTGCCCCGAAGGCATCTTTCTCACCTATGCCGCGCGCGTAAAAGGCGAAGTCCCGGTCCCGGTGATCGCCGTCGGCAGGCTTGGCAACCCCAGACTCGCCACGGAAGCCGTCGAGCTGGGTCAAACAGATTTCGTGGCGCTCGGACGGCCCCTCATCGCCGACCCCGACTGGGCCGCGAAGGCCCGGACCGGCATGGCCGTGCGGCGCTGCCTCTCCTGCAACCGCTGCGTTGACGAAATGCGTGGAGGAGACAAGCTCGGCTGCGTCGTCAATCCGACGGCTGCGCGCGAGGTGGAATACGCGGGCGCCGCTCCGCTGCCCAAAGGCGAGCGCATCTGCGTGATCGGTGCCGGCCCGGCGGGTCTGTCCTACGCAGCGCTCGTCGCGGACGGCAACCACGTCACCGTGTTCGAGCGCGCGAGCCGGGCAGGCGGCGCTTTGCGGTACGCGGGCCTCGCACCTCAATTCCAGAACGTGGAAGCCGACCAGCCGACGCTCGATACGTATATCGACGAGCTCGAGCGCGCCTGCCGTGAGAAGAACGTGGAATTCCGCTTCGCGACACCCATTGCGAACCTGGCGGAACTGACGGACGGCTTCGACCGCGTGGTCATCGCGACGGGCGCCCGTTATCGGCTCGGGCTCACGTGGTTGATCACGGCACTGCTCCGGCTCGGCTGGGGCAAAACAGCGCTCGCGCGGCGGATCTTCAGGTCTGCGCGCGTCAGGGATTGGTTCTATTATGATGCTCGGACAAGCGCGACTCCGAAGCCCGATAAACTCGATCCCGCGCGTGTCGTCATCATTGGCGATGCAGCCCGCCCCGGCAAGACACGAGAGGCCGTCGAATCGGCCTTCAGAGCTGCGCTTTTCACCGCAACGCCCAAGGGTTCCTGACCATGACAACGCAATCGCAATCAGCATCGCCTGCCCGTGCACGGCCGCTGGAGGAAGTGAAAGCCGAGACGATCCGCCGCGCCGGCAAATTGAATCCGCTCGACGGCATCCATCCCGAAGACGGAGTGCAGGTCGCGAACGCCCTGAAGAGCCTGGATCGGGACGAATGGGCCGCAGAGTGGTCGAAGCTCGGCCAGCGCGCCGAAAGCGACGCCGAGAAGCTCGAAAAGAGCGGCGGAGACACCGCGAAGACCCGCGACCTTTATATGCTCGCGTTCAATTATTTCCGGATCGCGCGGTACCCCTGTCCGATCTCGGCCGCGACGCAGACGGCTTACGAGAATTCGCTGCGCGTGTTCAAGAAGGCCGCCCGGTATTTCGATCCGCCGCTCGAGATCGTCGAGGTCCCGTTCGAAGGCAAGCAACTGATCGGGTATCTGCAGATCCCGCTCGCACCGAAAAAACCGCCCGTGATCATGCATTGGGGCGGCGTCGATGGCTGGAAGGAAGACCGCACGAAAGCACACCCGCTGATGCATGACGCGGGCTTTGCCGCATTCGCGGTCGACATGCCGGGCACCGGAGAGAATCCCGTCACGTACATCGACCCGGCAGCGGACCGCGCTTTTGCCGCGTTCATCGATTATCTGCTGACGCGTAAGGACATCGATGCCACCCGGCTCGGCGTCTGGGGCGGCAGCTATGGAGCGTACTGGGCGGCGAAGCTTGCGCACACCGAAGCGAAGCGGCTGAAAGGCGCCGTGTTCCACGGCGGGAACGCCCACCTCGGTTTCCAGCCGGAATGGATGAAGCCTGCGCTGACCGAACGTGCGACGGCCGCGATCTTCGGCCCGATCGGACTGTTCCAGTCGCGCAGCCGCGCGATGGGCGTAAAGAGCCTCGAGGAGTTTCTCGAAGTGGCGCCGAAGCTTTCCCTGAAAACGCAGGGCCTTCTCGACGGCCCGTGCGCGCCGCTGCTGTGTGTGAACGGCAAGCTCGACGATCAGGCGCCCGTCGACGATATCTATCTGCTGATGGAGCATGGCCGCCCGAAAGAGGCACGAATCTATCCGAAGGGGCTGCACATGGGTCGCGGAGGCGGCACGACGGACGAAGAGATCTGGCATCTCATCGTGAACTGGCTGAAGTCCCGGGTGTAGAACGCGATGGATCTGCATCTCAAAGGCAGGCGCGCGCTCGTGACCGGGGGCTCGCGCGGCATCGGTTTCGGCGTCGCCCAGGCGCTTGCCGCCGAAGGCTGCAACCTGCACCTTGCTTCGCGCAGCGCCGAGTCCCTGGATTCAGCGCGTAAACGCCTGCAGGACGCCTACGCCGTAAAAGTCACGACCCACGCGTGTGATCTCGGGCGCTCCGATGCGGTAACTCAGCTCGCGCGTGAATGCGAAGGCGCCGATATCGTCGTGAACAATGCCGGGGCCATACCGCAGGGCGCGATCGATCTCGACGAGAAAACCTGGCGTGAAGCGTGGGATCTGAAGGTGTTCGGATTCATCGGCCTCACCCGGGAGTTCTATCGCCAGATGTGCGGAAGAAAAAGCGGCGTGATCGTGAACGTCCTCGGAAACGCGGGCGAGCGGCCGATGCCGCATTACGTCGCCGGCAGCATGGCGAACTCTGCACTGATCACGATGACCCGGGTGATGGGCGCCGAAAGCATCCGGCATGGTGTGCGCGTCGTCGCGGTAAGTCCCGGATACATCGAGACCGACCGACAAATCGTGCGCTGGAAAGCGCGCGCGAAAGAGCAGCTCGGCGACGAAAACCGCTGGCGCGAGCTGACGGCGATCTTTCCGCTGGGACGGCTGGGAACGGTCGAGGAAGTGGCGAATAGCGTCGTGTTCCTCGCGTCGGACCGCTCGAGCTATACGAGTGGCGCAATCCTGACGATTGACGGCGGTTTCAGCCAGCGTCCGGCACAGGTCAAGGAGTGGTGATGTCCCTCACTCTAACCCTCTCCCAAAGGGAGAGGGTATTGTCTCCCTTCTCCCCTCGGGAGAAGGGTTGGGGATGAGGGAAAACGTTAGGAGCTTTGCATGACGACAACGCAGTTCGAACCCAAAGGCGTCATTCCGGCGTGTCTGTTGCCTTTCCATCCGGATCTCTCCATCGACGAAGCTTCGTACCGCAAGCACCTGAGGGATGTCACCGCGGTTCGCGGGCTTTCCGCGATCACCGTGAACGCACACGCATCGGAAGTCGCGTCCTGCACGTTCGAAGAGCAGGAACGCGTGCTCGCGATGACGATGGACGAAGTCGGCAGCCGTATTCCTGTCGTGAACGGCGTGTATGTCGACGGCAGCCTCGAGGCCGCGCGCATTGCGCGAATGGCGCAGCACGGCGGCGCGTCGTGCCTGCTCGTCTTCCCGCCGGGGCCTCTCGCATTGGGATCGCTCAGCCGGCCTGAAATGGTCATCGCGCACTTCAAGACGATTGCCGATGCCTGCGACCTGCCGATCATCTGTTTTCAGTATCCACTGGCGAGTGGTCTCGGATACCCGGTCGACACGCTGCTGAAGCTCGTCGAGGCGGTCCCGACGATTCGCGCGATCAAGGACTGGTCCAACAACGTGATGCAGCACGAGCGCCAGATACGGGTGCTGCAGAACCTGCCGCGGCCCGTGAACGTGCTGACGACCCACAGCTCGTGGCTTTTCAGCTCGCTCGTGCTCGGCTGCAACGGCCTTCTGTCCGGCTCGGGCAGCGTCATCGCCGACCTCCAGGCTGCGCTATGGCAGGCGGTCAAGGCGAACGATCTTGCACGCGCGCGGCAGTTGAACGACCGCATCTACCCGATCGCACAGGCGTTCTACGCCGATCCGTTCGTGGACATGCACAACCGCATGAAGGAAGCGCTCGTGATCCTGGGACGGATTCCGTGCGCGGCCGTGCGTCCGCCGCTCGTGAAGCTGTCGGACGCGGAAATCGCGAGGATCCGCCAGGCGCTGCAGGAGGCCAAGGTCGCGCCGGAAGGAGCATTGCCGCACGCGGCGTGAAGCAAAGCCGCGCCGCCCTGGCCACGCTCTTCGCGGGCGCCGCGGCGATCGCCTCCTCGGCGCTCTGGGTCAAAGTCAGCGAAGCGGGACCGGTATCGACGGGATTCTGGCGCGTTTTCCTCGCGCTTCCCGTGCTTTGGGCGTGGGCCGCATACGATGCGCGCCGGTACCCCCGCGCCACCTCGGCCGCCGACCTGCGCCTCATGGCACTTGCTGGATTCTTCTTCGCCGGCGATCTCGCCGTCTGGCACTGGTCGATCCTTCTCACGACCGTCGCAAACGCAACTCTGTTCGCGAACTGCGCGCCGATTTTCGTCACGCTCGCCGCATGGCTCTTCTTTCGAGATCCGCCGAGCAGGCGATTTCTGGTGGGCCTCGTCGCGGCCGTCACCGGCATGTTCATGCTGCTGCACGGCGATTTCCACACTTCCGGACGTGCGTTGCTGGGCGATGTGCTCGGCATCGTCACGGCGGTTTTCTACGCCGGCTATCAGATGACGGTCAGCCGCGCGCGCGACACCGTCTCGACGGGCCGTCTGATGGCGGTGAGCGGAACGGTGTCGGCGATCATCCTTTTGCCGATCGCGCTCGTTTCCGGCGAGCAGTTTCTGCCCGTCACGACAACGGGATGGCTGCTGCTCGTGGGGCTTGCGCTGACCTCGCAGGTGGCCGGCCAGAGCCTCATCGCCTATGCGCTCGCCCATCTGCCCGGCACGTTCGCGTCGGTCGCGCTGCTGGTGCAGGCCGTCATAGCCGCCGCCCTCGCGTGGCTGCTGCTCGGTGAGACGCTGACGCCGCTCGCCATGATCGGCGGCGCGCTGGTCCTGCTCGGCATACGGATCGCGCACACGGCGGAGCGGGCGCCATAGGGCATCGTTTAGACTTAGCGCACGGGAGAACAACATGAAGAAGCTGATCGCACTCAGCGCAGGCTTGCTCGCCTGCTTCAGCGCTGCACACGCACAAGTCGTATCGAAGCCGGCGGGCGCCTATCCGACGCGCCCCATACGCCTCATCGTGCCGTTCGCGCCCGGCGGCTCGAACGACATCATGGCGCGACTCGCCGGCCAGAAGCTCTCCGAAAGCCTCGGCGCGCAGGTCGTGGTGGACAACCGTGCAGGCGGCAGCGGCATCATCGGCACCGACATCGCGGCGAAAGCGGCGCCGGACGGCTACACGCTGCTCATGATGAGCCTCACCTTCGCGGTGAACCCGAGCCTCTACAGCAAGCTTCCCTACGACACCGAGAAAGATCTCACGCCGGTGACGCTCGTCGCCTCGGCGCCGCTCATGCTCGTCGTGCATCCCTCGATTCCGGCGAAATCGGTCCAGGATTTTCTCGCGTACGCGAAAGCCAATCCGGGCAAGCTCAATTTCGGCTCCGGCGGCCCGGGCACGACGCCGCATCTGGCGGGCGAGATGCTGAAGATGATGGCGGGTGTAAAGATGACGCACGTGCCGTACAAAGGCGGCGGACCCGCTTTGAACGATCTCATCGGCGGGCAGATCCAGCTCATGCTGGAGAACATCCCGAGCACGCTGCCGCATGCGAAATCCGGCCGGCTTCGCGCGCTCGCAGTGAGCGGTCTCAGGCGCTCGCCGCTGGTCCCCGATCTTCCGACACTCGACGAAGCGGGACTGAAAGGCTACGAGATCGTCGGCTGGAACGGGCTCTTCGTTCCGACTGGAACGCCGCGACCGATCGTGACGCTACTCTATAAGGAGACGGCGAAAGCGCTCGCGCAGCCGGACGTGAAGGAGCGTCTCGCGACCATGGGCGCGGAGCCGGTCGGCAACAGCCCGGACGCGTTTCGTGCCTTCGTGAAAGCGGAAATCGCGAAATGGGCAAGGGTCGTGAAAGAGGCGGGGCTGAAGGTCGAATGAAAAGCTTCAAGACGAAGGAAACACATATAACCCAGCGTAGGTTTTGGCATCGGTGAACGAAACAACGACCCTCGCTCGCTTCATTGCCGAATCGAAATGGGGTGACATTCAGCAGCCCACCCGTCACGAAGGCAAGCGCGCCCTGCTCAACTGGCTCGGCTGCGCGCTCGGCGGCTCTCGCGATGAAACCGTCGAGCTTGCGCTTCGAGCGATCGCGCCGTTCTCCGGAGCGCCTACCGCTAGCGTGATCGGACGCCGCGAACGTCTCGATCCGCTCAATGCGGCGCTCGTCAACGCGCTGTCGTCGAACATTCTCGATTACGACGACACGCACATGAAAACCGTCATTCACCCGAGCGTGCCTGTCGCAGCCGCCGTTCTGGCGTTCGCAGAGCATCGTCAGGCGACAGGCTCCGATCTTCTCCATGCGTTCATACTGGGTGTCGAAGCCGAATGCCGCATCGGCAACGCCGTCTCGCCGCAGCATTACGCCGCCGGGTGGCATATCACGGCCACGTGCGGTGTCTTTGGTGCGGCCGCTGCAGCCGGCAAGCTGCTCGGACTCGATGCGAACCGGATGACTTGGGCGTTCGGCATCGCGGCCACGCAGGCGAGCGGCCTCACCGCGACGATGGGCAGCATGTCGAAGAGCTACAACATGGGGCATGCGGCGAAAAGCGGTCTCGTTGCAGCGCTACTCGCCGAACGCGATTTCACGAGCTCGGACCGCGCGCTCGAAGCCCCGCGGGGATTTGCAAACGTCCTCTCGACGAATGCACGGCTCGACGAGGTGACCCGGGGGCTTGGCCAAACGTGGGAGCTCTCCTGGAACGCGTACAAGCCTTTTCCCTGCGGGATCGTTCTGCACGCCGCGATCGACGGCTGCCTGCAGTTGCGTGAAGAGCACGCGCTGACGCCTGAAGCGATCGAGCGTGTGGACGTTCGCCTGCATCCGCTCGCATTGGATCTGGCAGGCAAGCCGGCGCCGGCGACCGGTCTCGAAGGAAAGCTCAGCGTTTATCATTCGCTTGCGGTAGCGCTCCTGTACGGCAAAGCCGGCGTGGCCGAATTTACGGACGAATGTGTCCGACGGGCCGAAGTCCTCGCCCTGCGCGCGAAGGTTTCGGCGACACCGGATGCCACGCTCGACAAGGCGGCCGCTCGCGTGCGCATCGTGCTGAAAGACGGGCGCACGCTCTCGCGCGACGTGCCGCACGCCGTCGGCTCGCTGGAAAAACCGATGAGCGACCATGCGCTGGAAGAGAAATTCCGGGAGCTCACCGCCGCATCGGGCAATTCGGAAGCATTGATTCAGCTCGTATGGTCGCTCGAGAAGCTCGATGACGCGGCGAAGCTCGCCCGCGGCACAGCCTGTCAGCACTGACAAAGGAGGAAGGAAATGCCCTACGCAGACTCGAACGGCGTGCGCCTCTACTACGAAGAAGTCGGCAAAGGAACTCCCATCGTTTTCGTTCACGAGTTCGCGGACGATCTGAACAGCTGGCAACCGCAGATCGGCTTTTTCAGCCGCCGCTATCGCTGCATCGCGTTCAATGCACGCGGTTATCCGCCTTCGGACGTGCCGAAGCGCCCCTCGCAATACTCCCAGGCGATCGCCGCCGACGACATCGCGAACGTAATGCGCCATCTGGGGTTGCGCAAAGCACACATCATCGGCTGCTCGATGGGCGGTTATGCGACGGTGCATTTCGGCCTGCGTCATGCTTCGATGGCGCTTTCGCTCACCGCGATCGGCGTTGGCTACGGCTCCGATCCGGACAAGCGCGAGCAATTCCTCCGTGATACGGAAGTCATGGCGAGGCGTTTCGAGGAGCTCGGCACGCCGGAAGCGATCAAGCCGTATCAGATCGGACCTGCGCGCGTGCAGTTTCAGAACAAGGACCCGCGCGGCTTCGCCCACTTCTGCGCCGAGTTCGCGAAGCACTCCGCGCTGGGGTCCGCGAATACGCTGCGCGGCGTGCAGGCGCGGCGGCCGACGATCCAGAGCCTCGGACGAGGGCTATCGAAGATGAAAGTCCCGCTGCACGTCGTCACCGGCGACGAGGACA
>Ga0075420_100006230_pt1 | contig 10528 bp, 10 predicted proteins | sample SoiMetdeltSBSDD4_FD_75296 | JGI IMG/M metagenome (GOLD analysis project Ga0075420, IMG submission 75296) | Bulk soil microbial communities from a Populus tree surrounding site in Tennessee, USA - Soil MetaG P. deltoides SBSDD4 | ecosystem: Environmental > Terrestrial > Soil > Tree plantation...
GGACATCCAGCCTATCGCCGACATCAGCGCCAAGATCGGTCGCCCGGTTGAAGTCGCGATGTTCATCGGCTCGAGCCCGATTCGTTTCTACACCGAGAACTGGGAGATGAAGGACGTGCTCGCACGGGCGGAAGAAGCGGTGACGTTCTCGGTCCAAAACGGGCTCCCAGTCATGTTCGTGACCGAGGACACGACGCGCGCCACGCCGGACGCAATCCGAGCCGTCTACCAGGCTGCCATCCGTGCCGGAGCACGCCGCATCACCGTCGCGGACACGGTCGGGCATTCCACCCCGAGCGGGGTGGTGAGCATCCTCCGCTACGTGCGCCACGTCGCCACCCTGGCCGGCGGCCCGGACATCCTGATCGACTGGCACGGGCACAATGATCGAGGCCTGGGCGTGATCAACGCAATCACGGCCGCCCTGTCCGGCGCCAACCAGATCCACGGCACTGCGCTCGGAATCGGGGAACGCTGCGGCAACGCGGCCATGGATCAGATCCTGGTCAATTTGAAGCTTCTGGGCCTCATCCCCAACGATCTCTCTTGTCTCTTGGAATACTGCGAGCGCGTGTCCCGGGCAACCGGGATCGACATCCCGGTCAACTATCCGGTTGTGGGACGCGACGCGTTCCGTACCGCCACCGGCGTGCATGCGGCGGCGGTGGTCAAGGCAGCTCGCCGAGGGGATGACTGGCTCGCCGACCGGGTCTATTCGGGCGTTCCCGCGGAGATGGTGGGGCGCACGCAGATGATCGAGATCGGCCCCATGAGCGGCGTGGCCAATGTCAGCTACTGGCTCTCATCCCGCGGTTACGATGCTGCTCCCGAGCTGGTGGACAGAATTTTTCAGGAAGCCAAGCAGGCGAAGGCCGTGCTCACGGATGAGGAGATCGAGCGGATTGTTGCCGAATTTGGGGTGAAGCCGGTCTCTTAGCGATCGAACTCGATGTACTGGATCGGGCTGTTGCGGCTGTCCATCGGATACTCCCAGAGATTCAGGTCCTTTTCCCCCCGGAACATGGGAATGATCGCGTAAAAGGACTCCTGGCGGTCGTCCTTGTGGGTGAGCTTCACCTCGAAGGCCCACTGGAGCAACAGGCGCTGGTCTTCGCGTCCGATGATCGCTTGCTCGAAGTCGTGCGGCGGCATTTGCCGCAGGAAGTCGATCCGCTTCAGATCCGCGAACGGCAAGCGAACCATGTCCCGGTACTGGTCCCGATAGAACCCGTAGAGCTCGTGAATCCCGCGGCGGCGGTTGAATTCAATCTCCAGCTTGTCGACCAGAATCTGTCCCTGGTTCGTGGTCAAGGTAACGTTGAAGATCTCGCCGCGGTCGGTGGTGATTGGGGGCGGCGGAGGCGCCGGCGTGGAGTGGGTGCTGGTGGTCACCGTTTCCGGTTTGTCATGGGACGAGGAGCACGCCGAAACCAGGGCAGTGATGCACCCGAAACTCACCAAAAGGATTCCTGAACGCGACAGGGTGGGCATGGGGAAGCTTCTCCTTTTACTTTCGCCGTCCGCGCGGAATTGTTGGCGCCAATGAGGATAGCAAGGTAGGAAGCCGGGGCGCAAACGGGGTGGAGAGGCAAGGAAGGGCTAGGGCCTAGGGTGTGTCCTTCTTCTCCGGATCGGCGGAGCTGATCGTTTCCGATTGCTGCAGGTAGCGAATGGCGGTCGCGTCGATCCGCACCTTGCTGCCCATGCCTTCGCCCACGTGACGCGGCGACACGTAGATCAAGGCGTCCGCCCCAATGTGCCGGGCATACGACTTGAGCATGTCCACCGTCTCATCATAGACGGAGCGCTCGCCGAAGGACGCGTGCAGGGTCTTTTCCGTGCTCAGCGTCCCGATCACCACGTGCGGTTTCATCGTTTCCTGAGGAAACGTCTCCACCTGCGCGTTCTTGGGCTTAGAAGGATACTTGGTTTCATCCATTCGAACGAAACGAACCCCGGATCCACAGCCGGAGAGAACTACCGCGGTGACGATGCCAACGACGATTCGAGCAATCATGATCTCTTGCCTCCTGGAGCCTTCCGGAGCCCGGAATGGCTCGGGAATGCATCGGCGGCCCTGGAGCCGAATCCATGGGGAAGGCCGAGAAACGTGGAAAAAAAGGGTGAATTCGCGCAAATTCGTTTGACAGGCCGGAGCGAGGATGGTCTTATTTCGGCGATTGGCGGCCGAATCCGGGGGGTTCTGGCCGCTCTTTGACCGCTAACTGCGAAGGAGTACCGATGGCAAAGAAGCCGATGATGAAGAAGGCCGGCAAGAAGCGTGGTACCGGCGACAGCATGATCATTTCCAAGTCGCGGACCAAGGCGACCGCATCGAAATGTAACGTGTCGAGCGATTTCTACGGAGCATTGGATCAGAAGGTGCGGGAAATGATCCGGCTTGCGGAGAATCGCGCGCTCGGCAACAAGCGCAAGACGCTCCGTCCCTACGATCTGTAAACCCCTTCAATCATCCAAGAAACTCAAGCGGCGTCTATCCGGCGCCGCTTGCTGCTTTTGGCCGTGAAACACGGTGTAGCGGAGCAGGGGCCGAAACGACGGGAGCGCGGACCTGGCCATCAACTTCCGGTAGCGCATTCGCTCCCACCGCATAGTGATCGATGACCGCGCCGATTCCAGGGCAACGCCCTTCGAAGGCGGCGCGCACGTCCGCCGGCGTCACCATGACTCCCGTTTCGTAGAAATTATGACGCTCGAACAGGTCACGAAGGGCGCGATCGAACGATCCCGGCTCGCGCGATTCCATGGTGGCCTCGAGCATCCGAGCGACCAGAAATCCTCGCGAATAGACGAGCGTGTAGATGTCCGGTTCGTTCATGCGCCGCGCCGCATCGGCCAGGCTGAGCCCCGATTCGGGGACCTTGGCCATTTCCTCTTCCTTGTGGAGCGAGACTTCTTCCGTCTCTCCGCGCGGCAGAGAACCGGCTTGTTCGAGAAGACGATAGGTCAGGAATTCCGTTACCCCTTCCATGAGCCAGACCAGATCCGGCGAGTTGCGAAAGGGTGGCTCGCCGTCGGTCGAAACGGCGCCGCCGAGGTAGAAATGCAAACACTCGTGCGCGGCCAGAACGGTGAGACCGCTCACGTCTCGGAAGCGATCCGGCGTGGCCAGGCACAAAAACGCCCCCTCTTCGCTCGAGCCGCCCACTTGGGAGAGAAGCCCCTGGGCGGGGGCCATGCGATAGAGCGCAAGGACGCTTAGCGAGTCGCCGCGCGGCGGCCCGCCGAACAGAGCCGACATGCCGCGGAGCCCGGGGAAAAGCCGGTTGGCGATGGTGGCACCGACGAGCCGCGGCATCCGCAACTCAGTTAGCACGGAAACCGATGTCCCGTCCGAGGCCACGCGCGCGCACTGGAAATCGCCCGCGGCGGCGAAACCGCTCCATACGTCGTGCAGTGTCGGCGGGGCGAATCCTTGTTGCGCGGCCGGCCAGGACGACCAGCACTCGGTGGCCGTCTCCAGGTGCACGCGAATCTGCATGGGTTCGTACGCAGGCACGCCACCGGGGACCAGAAGCACCGAATAGCCCAGGAACACCCAGCGCCGCGGCTCGACGAACGATGCTTCGGGAGAAAGATCGGGATCGTAGCCCCGCACGCGATAGCGCACGGTGAGGTCGCCCTTCGGATTTCGGGCCAGCTTCCATCGCGTTTCCCCATTGCCGCGGACCAGGGAAACGGGAATGACCTCGCCGTTGTCCTCGCGAACTTCGAACCGTTCCACGTGCGAGGCCTGGTCCTGGAGCAGCCCCCAGCCATCGAGAATCCGGAAGACTGGCCGGCGCGCCTTCAAACCCTGCGCGCGCAACACGACCGTGAATCCCGAGTCGGGATCGGCGCGAACGCGATAATCCAGAGTGGGCGGAGCCGGCTCGCCTCCGGCAAGTCCAGTCACGACGGCAATCCAGACGCCGAGCGCGAGGCCGACCAACCCAACCGCGAACATCCTGATCTGCACCAGCAACCTCCCAGGTGGTTTATAGTTAGATCGACGGTGGGAGGCGCCCGCTTGAGACCGGCGCGATCTCTCGGCAAGGGGTTCTGCGACAAGAACATGCAACTCAAGGTGAATGGAAAACCTTATGACCTGAGCGCGGGATCCACGGTCTTTGCCTTGCTCGAGGCCTTGGCCCTGACCTCACGCGTCGCGGTGGCGGTGAACGGGAAAGTGTCGCCGCGAAGCGAACATGCCTCCCATGTGCTCAAGGACGGGGACGAAGTCGAAGTGATTCACGCCGTGGCGGGTGGTTAAAGGACACGAATGAACGACGATCTGCTCGAACTGGGTACGTTCCGCTTCACGTCACGACTCATCGCGGGGACCGGAAAATTTTCGAGCTCCGATGTGATGGGCGACGCACTGAAGGCAAGCGGCACCGAGATGGTCACCGTCGCCATCCGGCGGGTCGACCTCAAGGACCGAAGCAGCGAAAGCATCCTGGGCGTGCTCCACGCCGGCGGTTACGTTCTCCTGCCCAATACCGCCGGCTGCTACAACGCCAAGGATGCGATCCTGACCGCCCAGCTCGGGCGGGAAGCCCTCGACACCTCGCTCGTGAAGCTCGAAGTGATCGGCGATACGACCACTCTGTTTCCTGATGTGGAAGGATTGCTCGAGGCGGCGCGCGCGCTGGTCAAGGACGGGTTCACCGTTCTCCCCTACACGAACGACGACCCGATCATGGCCCGCAAGCTGGAAGACGTGGGGTGCGCGGCGGTGATGCCCCTCGCTGCTCCCATTGGAAGCGGTCTCGGCATTCAGAACCCAATCAACATCCAGCACGTGCTCCGAGCGGTGAAAGTGCCCGTCATCGTGGATGCGGGCGTCGGCACGGCGAGCGATGCCGCTATCGCCATGGAGCTGGGCTGTCATGGCGTGCTCATGAACACCGGCATCGCGGGCGCAAAGGATCCGGTGCGCATGGCCAACGCCATGCGGCTGGCGGTGGAGGCGGGACGTAACGCGTTTCTAGCCGGCCGCATTGCCAAGAAGTTCTACGCGACCGCGTCGAGCCCCCTGGAGGGTGTGATCGGCTCGTGAAGACGATTTCCGGTGGGGTGTATGCGATCACCGACCGGAGCCACGCACGCCGCCCCCTGGCCGACATTGCCCAGGCGGCGCTCGAAGCGGGATTCGCGGGCATCATGCTTCGGGAAAAGGATCTTCCCGGGGGACCGCTCTTTGATCTCGCGGAAACGCTGTCGCGTCTTTGCCATGGGTACGATAGACCCCTGATCGTAAACGATCGTCTCGATGTGGCGCTGGCCCTGTCGGACGCCGGAGCGCACGTCGGTGCGCGCGGTATGGCCATCGCCGATGCGCGGCGGTTGCTCGGACCCCCCCGGCTTCTCGGCTACTCCGCTCACGAAGTGCCTGAGGCATTGAAGGCGTTAATGGACGGGGCGGACTACGTCACCTTGAGTCCCATCTTCTCCAGCGCCAGCAAGCCGGACCTTTTGCCTCGAGGATTGGTGTTGCTCGAGGAAGCGATGGCCGCTCTGCCTGCCGGGCGCGTGATTGCACTCGGAGGGATCGAAGCCTCCAACATTGGCAGCATTCGTCAAACGGGAGCGGCGGGGGCTGCAGTGATGGGCGCACTCATGCGAGCCGACCATCCCAAAGCTGCCGCTCGGGAGATCGTCGCCGCCTGGGATTCCGAGACGGAAACGGAAATTCAGACTGACTGATGGCTAACGGGACGCCCGCCGAGCCCGGGTTCGCGCCGCTTTACGGGCCGCCGCCTTGCGACCAGCGGCTCCCTTAGTCCGGGCCGCTTTCTTGGCCGTCCGGCTGCGATCCGCGGCCGACCTCCGCCGCGCCGCGCTCTTGGCTTGGCGCGACAAGGATTTCTTGGAGGCTGCGGCGTGTCCCTCTCGCTTCAGAACGCGACGCATAGCCCGAGACCGTTTCGCGGATACTTTTTTGCCTCTCCGCCGCACCGCCGATTCGGCGCTCTCCTTGGTTCGTTCCGTTGCGTCCTTGGGCGGTGGAGGGAGGTCCACGCCGGCCCGGCGCGCCTTGGATAGGCCAATCGCGATCGCCTGCTTGGTGGATTCCGCGCCGTGCTTGCCTTCACGGATGTGGTGCACTTCTTCGCGGACGAACTCCCCCGCCTGCGTGCTGGGGGACTTGCCGGCCCGCTTGTCGGCGCGAGCGCGCTCGAGGGTCTTCTTTTCCGGCATGACGACTCCTTTCAATTCCTGACACGATTCGATCACTCATAGAAATTACAGGCCGCGGCTCCCTTCCCTTCCCCTAGGCCCTAACCTTCCGCGGGACTAAGACCCGCCAAATGAGTACACTACGCCGACTCAGGGCGGTCCCCATGGGTGCGGGACCGGCGCCAGCGACCCCGAGACGTGGAGGATCAGCGTGAGCGTTCGTTCCGTTTCCCCCGTGCCCCAAGGCCGCACGTTTCTCGGCCACCCGCCCGGCCTCTTCATCCTGTTTTTCACCGAGATGTGGGAGCGCTTCAGCTACTACGGCATGCGCTCACTCCTCGTCCTTTACATGGTCAACCACCTCTTCCTGAAACCCGACGTTGGGAAAGAGGTGCTCGGGTTCAACTTCATCAAGGGGCTTCTGGAGTCCGCGTTCGGGCCGTTGGGACCGCAGCCGCTCTCGTCCCAGATCTATGGGCTGTACACCGCCCTCGTTTATGCCACGCCGTTCTTTGGCGGTCTCCTGGCGGATCGCCTGCTCGGTCAGCGACGCACCGTTATTTTGGGAGCGGTGCTCATGGCGATCGGCCATTTCTTGATGGCGGTGGAAAGCTTGTTCTTCCCCGCCCTCATGTTCCTCATCCTCGGAAACGGCGCATTCAAGCCCAACATTTCCACTCAGGTGGGCGGTTTGTATCCCGAAGGTGACTCGCGACGCGATCGTGCGTTCACGATCTTTTATATGGGGATCAACCTGGGCGCCTTCTTCTCCCCCCTCGTGTGCGGGACCCTTGGGCAGACCGTGGGCTGGCACTATGGGTTTGGCGCGGCCGGGGTGGGGATGGTGGTCGGACTCATCGTCTATCTCTCCGGACAGAAATATCTGGCCCCCGATCAAATCATGAAGCTCAAGGCGGAACGCGCGGCTCAGGCCGCCTTGGCAATCAACGAACCCGAATCAGCCAAGGTCAAGAAAGTGCAGGATGCGGCCGCTGCGCGGCCGGGGTTCTGGGGACGCTTCGGCGGATCGCTATCCGCCGACGAATGGAAGCGGGTGCTGGCGGTGGTGGTCCTCTGCGCGATCAATGTCATCTTTTGGGGCGTGTACGAGCAGCAAGGCAATACCATGCAGCTCTGGGCCGATCGGAACACGAACTGGCATTTTCTTGGATTCAACATTCCGTCCACCTGGTATCAGGCCTTCAATCCCTTCATGATTTTCATCTTCGCGCCGCTCCTCAATCAGTTCTGGGCCTGGCAAGCCAAGAGCCGGAATGAACCCTCGAGCGTGGTCAAGATGGGGATCGGTTGCCTCCTCGTCGGACTCTCGTACGTGGTCATGATTGCCGCCGCCCAGGGCACGGGGCCGGATGATCGGCGCACCGTGATGTGGCTCGTGGGCATGACGTTCATCATCACGATCGGCGAGCTCTATCTCTCCCCCATCGGCTTGTCCTTCGTGACCAAGGTCGCGCCAGCCAAGATCGTCTCGATGATGATGGGCGTGTGGTTCCTGGCGAACTTCTTCGGGAACTATCTCTCGGGATATCTGGGCACCTTTTGGGAGAAGATGCCGCGGGAAAGCTACTTCTTGTTGCTGACCGTGCTGGGCGTGGTTGCGGGAGGTGCGATCTTCATTCTCGCGCGCCCCATCAACAAGGTGGTATCGCGACACGATCGGATGGAGGCAGTGGCGTAAGAAAGTCGAACTGTCCCTCTGACTCGAACTGGTCCTAGGACCTGTTCGAAGTATCCGAACTGGTTTCAAAACCAGTACGGGCACTGCGTCATCTTCGCCGGCGGGACTTCCCCTTCTGGTTCGCCTTCCCCGTCTTGCGCCGGCCGTCGCGCTCTTCGAGGCGGGATGGCGGGCGCTTCGTCCCCTTCTTGCCATCGAACTCCGCCTGAGCCCTCCGGAGTCTCTTCTGCGGTCCATCGTCGGTTCCGGCCAGGACCATCTCTTCGAGCAGGAAATCGATTTGGCGAAGCTCCTTGTTGACCGCTAGCACCCGCACCTTCACCGTGTCCCCGAGCGTGAACTTTCGCCCGGTGCTGCTGCCCACCAGCGCGAACGACTCCTCCCAAAACTCGTAGTAATCGTCTTTCATGTTGTTCACGTGGACGAGCCCGCTCACGTGGTAATCCTTGAGTTCGACGAAAAATCCGAACACCTCCACGCCCGTGATCACCGCCTCGAACACGTCGCCCACGTGGCGCTCCATGAACTGGATCTTCTTGAGCTCCACCGAATCGCGTTCGGCTTCCTCGGCCAGCCGTTCCCGATCGCTGGAGTGAACGGCGGTGTTATCCATCCATTCGCGGTAGCGAGCCAGGTCGTCCATGGGTTTGGACTGTCGCTTGGAGAGAACTCGCAGCGTGCGATGCACGACGAGGTCTGGGTAGCGACGAATGGGCGAGGTGAAGTGGGTGTAGTCCTTGAGCGCCAGACCGAAGTGACCCAGGGGAAGGGAATCGTATCGGGCTCGGGCGAGGCTCCGTAGCACGAGCGTATGGACGATTTCCTCTTCCGGTTTGTCCTGGGTGGCGAAGAGAATGCGCTGCAACTCGCTCGGGGGGACCTTGCCATCCGCGTCCAAATGAAGTGATAGACCGAACCGCCCCAGGATAACTTGCAGCTCCTCGAGCTTTTTCTCGCGAGGCTCCTCGTGCACGCGGAAGAGCGTGACCGACTTGGCTTGCTTCAAGTGCCGAGCCACGACCTCGTTGGCGAGGAGCATGAACTCCTCGACCAGCCGGTGGCTCTCCAACCTCACAACCTTGTAGATGTCGATGGGAAATCCCTTTTCGTCGAGCACCACACGGCTTTCCGGCAGGTCGAAGTCCAGCGCCCCACGTTTGACGCGGTTGTCGTGGAGCGTGGACGCGAGACTGCGCAACCGATCGAGCAAGGACGCGACTTCCTCCAGCTCCCGCCGCAGGTTGGGATCGCCATTGAAGTAGCCCTGCACTTCTTCGTAGGTGAGCCGGCGATTGGAGCGAATGACCGTGTCTTCGATCCGGTACCCGAGCACGCGCCCCTTGGGACTGACGGTGATGAAGGCAGAGATAGCGAGCCGATCCACGCCCGGCTTGAGCGAGCAGAGATGATTGGAGAGTTTCTCGGGCAGCATGGGGAGCACGCGATCGACCAGATAGACGCTCGTTCCCCGTTGGCGGGCTTCGTCATCGAGCACGTCATCGAATCGGACGTAGTGGCTAACGTCCGCGATGTGCACGGCGAGCTCGAAGCTCCCGTCCTCGTTCTCGGACAAGGAGAGCGCATCGTCGAAATCCTTGGCGTTGACGGGATCGATGGTGACGGTGGCTAGATCACGGACGTCGACCCGCTTGGCCACTTCGTCTGGGGGCACCTCGTCCGGGAGCGCTTCCGCGGCCCTCTCTACCGGCTCCGGAAATTCCGTGGGGAGACCGAAGTGCTTAATGATCATGAGCACGTCGAGCCCTGGATCGCCCGGCATGCCGAGGCGCTCCGCAATCACGCCGGCCGGATTGGAATGATCGGTGCCCCAGTCCTGGACCCGCACCAGGACCTTCTCCCCTTGGCGCACGTCGCCTGCTTCGGCGAGCCGCACCAGGATGTCGCGAGGAAATTTGGGATCATCGGGAGACACGCTGAGGAAGTGCGGCCCCCGTCGGGCCGTGCCCACGAACTCGGTGCGCGCGCGCTCCAGGACACGCACGACGCGGCCTTCCGTCCGGCCGCCCCGGCTGTGTTCGAGCCGCACCACGACCTTGTCGCGATGATAGGCGTTGCCCAGGAGCGCCGCGGGGATGAACACGTCCTCTTCCCCCTGCTTTTCGTTGATCAGGAAGGCGGCCCCGCTCCGGATGAAGCTCAGCTTACCCACGAGGAGGTTGATGCGGGAGGGCGGGGCGAAGTGCCCGCCTTTGACGCGATAGAGCTCCCCCGAGCTCAACAGGTCGCGTAGAAATCTGCGAAAGTCACGGTAATCGGCGCCGGAAATTTCGAGAGCTCTGGCCAGGTCTTTGGCTTTGAGCGGCCGTCCTGCTTTTTCCAGGGCGGCCAGAACTGTCTCTTTGAGAAAGGTCATTGGCGAGGGATCAATGCTGCGGATGGAATCGGAATCAGAGTGGTGGTAATTGAAACGACATCTCCTGGGGTAATGGTGACTGGTACGTCTTGGGTTGCGTAATTCTGTGCGCTGATAGTAAGGAATAGGGTTTCGGAAATGCGCTCCCGGCCGCGCACGGTTCCGTTGTTTTGGGTTCCGGTGTAGTACTCGCCGACCGGAATGTCCGTGATCTGGTACTCGCCGGCGAAAGCCTGGGCATTGAAGGTTTCCTGCGATGTGTTGAACGTGGC
>Ga0075420_100006231_pt1 | contig 10525 bp, 5 predicted proteins | sample SoiMetdeltSBSDD4_FD_75296 | JGI IMG/M metagenome (GOLD analysis project Ga0075420, IMG submission 75296) | Bulk soil microbial communities from a Populus tree surrounding site in Tennessee, USA - Soil MetaG P. deltoides SBSDD4 | ecosystem: Environmental > Terrestrial > Soil > Tree plantation...
CGACGAGGTGACGCTCACCGGTGTCCAGGTCGTGTCGGTGGAGACACGACTCGGTCGGCTCGTGCTCAGGGCGATCGTGCCCGGTCTTCAGGACTATGCCGAGGTGGAGCGTCGGGCGAGCCGCGTCGACGTGTTCGGTATCAACCTCGCAGTGCTGGAGCTGGAGCCTCTGCGGCGGGCGCGCGAGGCGGCAGGCACCAGGCGAGACGTAGAACGGTTGCCCCTCCTCGACACGATGATTGCCGTACCTTTCGTGGAGGCTCGCCAGCGCGAGGCCGCCGCCCGCAGTTAACCGTTCATCCGACTTCCGTGTCCGAAGATTCCCAGCCGTCCGCATTCGCCGAGCTCGGGCTCGACCCGCGCATTACCGCGACGCTCGCGGTGCTCGGGTATGAGGAGCCGACTCCCATTCAGCGCGCCGCGATCCCCGTGCTTCTCGAGGGCCGTGACGTGCTCGGCCAGGCGGCCACCGGGACGGGTAAGACCGCCGCGTTCACGCTGCCGCTCATCCAGCGTGCGGCGCTCGGGGCTGGCGTGCGCGGCGGTGTGGTCGAGGGTGCCGCGACCGACGACGGCGCCGATGATGCGGCGATGGACTTCGATCGCCGCGGACCGGCTGTGCTCATTCTCGTGCCCACGCGCGAGCTCGCGATGCAGGTCGGCGAGGCCGTCCACAAGTACGGTAAGGGGCTCGGCATGCGAGCCGTGCCGGTGTACGGCGGCCAGGACATTCGCCGGCAGCTTCGCGCGCTCGAGCGCGGCGCTGACGTCGTGATCGCCACCCCCGGGCGCGCGCTCGATCACATTCGCCGCGGCACGCTGACGTTAGGTAACGTGCGCTCCGTCGTGCTCGACGAGGCCGACGAAATGCTCGACATGGGGTTCGCCGAGGATCTCGAGGCCATCCTTGCCGACGCACCGGCCGCGCGACAGACCGCGCTCTTCTCGGCCACGTTGCCGCCGCGCATTCGCGATCTCGCGGAGCGGCATCTCACGAACCCCGTACGCGTGTCCATTCCCGGCGATCGGGGCACTGCCGGTACGCTGCCGCGTGTGAGACAGACCGCGTACATCGTCGCGCGCGCCCACAAAGTCGCGGCGCTCGGACGCGTGCTCGACGTCGAGTCGCCCACGCTCGCGTTCGTGTTCTGCCGCACCCGGACGGAAGTGGACGAGCTCACGGAAACGCTCACGGGTCGCGGCTATCGCGCCGAGGCGTTGCACGGCGGGATGTCGCAGGAGCAGCGCGATCGCGTGATGCGTCGCGTGCGAAGTGGCGCGACAGACCTGCTCGTCGCGACGGACGTCGCCGCGCGCGGGCTCGACGTCGAGCAGGTGTCGCACGTCGTGAACTACGATGTTCCGTCGGCGCCTGAAGCGTACGTGCATCGGATCGGACGCACCGGTCGCGCGGGACGTGAAGGTAGCGCGATCACACTGGTAGAGCCGCGCGAACATCGTCTGCTGCGCAACATCGAGCACGTCATGAAGCAGAAGATCGAGATCGCGACCGTGCCGACGGTCGCGGACCTCCGCACGCGACGCCTCGAGCTCACGCGCGGGTCGCTCGAGGAAGCGCTGCTCGAAGGCGAAGAGGCGCTCGAGACGTATCGCGTGGTCGTGAACGCGCTCGCGGCGGAGTACGATGTGGTCGACATCGCGGCTGCGGCCGTGAAGCTGGCCGACGACAATCGCGCCGCGGGCGACGACGCCGAGCAGGAGATTCCCGCCGTGCAGGTGCGCGAGCGGACACGCGAAGGTCGCGAGGGCAGGGAAGGACGCGAAGGCAGAGAGGGCCGAGGAAGCCGCGGGGCGCGATTCGATCGCCCGCCGCGCGAAGGTCGCGCGCGGCGTGGCCAATCGGCCGAGTGGGACGTCACGCGCGTGTACGTTGGGGCGGGGCGTAAGGCGGGCATTCGTCCCGGCGATCTCGTGGGTGCAATCGCAAACGAAGCCCGCGTGAGCTCGAGCGCGATCGGCGCGATCGAGATCGCCGACCGGTTCTCTCTCGTCGAGGTGCCCGCCGATATGGCCGACGACATCATCGCCGCCCTGCGAAACACCACGATCAAGGGCAAGAAGGTGATGGTGCGTCGCGATCGCGACTTCGAGTCGGGCGGCCGGGACTAGCGCCGATCGACGGGCGTGAACACGATCGCTGGCGGCTCGGCGCAGGCACACCGGTGACGCGCAACGCTGTTTCCGTGAGGAAGGTCGAGAAGACATGACGACTATTGTAGACGACCGGACGCTGACGTATGACGTCGTGCCTGCGCCGATCGGCAGGCTGATCGTCGCGAGCGACGGCGATGCGATCGCGGCCGTCTGGATGGCGAACGCGCATCCCAGCGACCGATCGTGGGCCGAGCGCCGCGGCGACGACGCCGTGCTCGCCCAAGCACGCGATCAGCTGACGGGCTACTTCGCCGGGAAGCTTCGCGCGTTCACGCTGCCGCTCGCGCCTAACGGGACGGACTTTCAGCGCCGCGTATGGCGCGCGCTCAAGGCGATCCCGTTCGGCACGACGGTGACGTACGCCGAGATCGCGCGCCGCGTCGGCAGCACGGCGGCGGTGCGTGCGGTCGGCGCGGCGAACGGCCGAAACCCGATCCCGATCATCGTGCCGTGCCACCGCGTCATTGGCAGCGACGGATCACTCACCGGCTTCGGAGGCGGGCTCGATCGCAAATTGTGGTTGCTCAGGCACGAAGGCGCGCTCCCCTGCGCACAGGAGGAGTTGGCTATCTAGGACCCCAAGGCGTTGGGGTCAGAGTCGAACGTCACACTCCACTCCACCAGGTGCGGTGGATCGATGACGTTCGACTCTGACCCCATTGTCACTACGCCCGTAGTGCAGGCACTTCTGACACTTCCCTTGGTACCAGAGCGTAGGTGATCCACGTCACCGGCGTCGAGGTCGGGTCCCAATGGAAGGCATGGCGAACAAGTCGGCGGCCCGCTCCTCGAGCGCGTCGCCTGATGGTGTCTCCTCCGACAGCGTCATGATGTGGGGCGCGAAAGGGTCGGGGAAATCCGTCTACATCGCGTCGCTCGTGTACTGGAGTCCGCCCGCCGACGCTCCTCGGCGCGTGTGTGTCCTGCCCGCGAACTCGACGGCCGCGGAATGGGTGGCGGACCGAGTGCGGAGCCTCAGTGGCGGGGACTGGGGACCAGGGACCAGGGAGTCGGGTTTTGGGAATCCGTTTGGTGCTCCGACGCCAGCGTTCGGTTCGCAAGTGCCCAGTCCCCAATCCCCAGTCCCGCAGTACAAGACGCTCGTCGAACGTCGCCTCGACTTCCGTCTCTACACACTCCCCACGACCGCCGGATCCATCCCGCGACTCGTGAACACCGAGTCGCGCTACGAAGCGAGCCTCAACTTCTGGGACGTCCCCGGCGAGGTCTATGACGGCGACATCCCGCCCAACATCCTGCGCGAGATGACGCGCGCGAAGGGACTCATCCTTCTCATCAATCCGAGCTTCGTGCCCGACGAAGGCCGCGAGCGCTATTACATGCGCTTCTTCGACCGCACGCTCGGCCGCCTCAAGTTCGCGCTCGCCGAGGCCGCAAAGCGAGGCGACCGCGTGCCGTTCGATCCGCGCACGAATCAGCTCACCATCCCGGTCGCCGTCTGCCTGAGCCAGATCGACCGCGCACCGCGGTTCATGGACGCCGAGCCGAAAGCGCTGTTCGAGGAGACGGTCGGTGACACCGCGCCAATCCTGTACTCGTGGCTCACGCGGTTCGACATCTTCAAGCTCACGGCGTTAGGCAGGCCGCTGCGCCGCTTCGGGGACCGTGAAGTGCTCGACGGCGAGCCGCAGCCGAAGTTCGCGCACCTGCCGCTTTCGTGGATCGTCAACGGAGGCCGATCGTGACCGCCACGACCACTCCGCGCCGAGCGATCTGGGGGCTCGTCAACGACGGCTACGCGCTCGTCGCCAAGACGGCGAATCTCTCGCACGACGACGCCTTCGAGCTCTGCCGTGTTCCGGACATCGGCGACCCGAGCGCGTTCCTCGATCAGGGGATCGCGTACCTCCGCTCGCCGAAGTGGAGTCACGTCTTCGCCCGCTACTTCACGAACGCCGAGCGCGACTCGGCCGGCCGAGCGTCGCTCGTGTACGATGTCGTCGCGCTGTCGGACGCCGACTTCGCGGCGATGGGGAACGATCCGTTCCGCGCCCTTCCGCCGCTGTCGGAGGATCGGCGTCCGGAGCGACTCGGCGAGCTGCCGACGCCCTCCCTCCCGGCTCGCGACGAAGACGAGGAAGCACGGCGCCTCGCCGAGCTCATCGCGGGAGAGGATCCGACGACACTCGCGACGCTGCTCGGTGCACTCCTCGGCGGGGACCGCGTGCTGTGGGTCGGTGGTGGCTTGCGCCCGCAGACGATCGAATGCGTGACGCTGTTGCTGCCGCCGTCGCTTCGCACCCTCATGACGTTCCAGGCGCCGACGGTCGACTATCCGAAGCACACGCCACGGCTGACGATGGCCGAACGTGGCAACGCGCTGCTCCTCGAGCGCGAGTGGACGGCCGTCCTCCCGCGCGACGCCGAGGACCCGCGACTCGCCGATTCCAGAGCGAACGCGACGCGACTCGCGGCGTTAGGCCGTCTGCCCGACCGCCTGCGTCAGGTCTGGGCCGCGGCAAGCAACGTCAGCGCTTCGGATCTCGGTATCGGGATCGCTCGCGTCCTGCGTCTCGACGTGCTCAACGAAGGACTGCGCTCGGGCGACCTGCGGCGTGCCGTGCTCGTGCCCGCGCGCGCCGAGCAGTGGGATGAACGGTTGCACCTGACGAATGCGTTGCTCGAGCAGGCGAACGCGGATCGTGTCGCGCTGGCGCTGGCGGAAGTGATTCGCGGCGAGCAGCGCGGCGGTTGGGCAGCCGCGCACGCGATCGGGCTCGCCGTTGCGCACGGTCGCGACGTACAGCGAGCGCGGTTCCGTGAGTTCTTCCTCGGCCTCATCGACCGTCTGCGCGACGTTCCGCCGCCGGCCGCCGACGACAGTGCCCGGAACGTACGTGTGATGCTCGCGTGTGCCGCGGCCGCGCTCGACGACGTGGAGCGCTTCCTCGCCGTCGCCGATGCGAACCTCCCGTGGGAGCTCGCGTGGCATGATGGAAGCGCTCGTTGGGTGAAGGGACGCTCGCCCGTCGCTCGACTGTTCGATGCGCTCGCCCCGAAGGGCGCGACGTACGGCGACGCACTCGACGGACTTCAGGCGATCACGCAGGTGAGTGGCACGACGACGGGTCCGTCGCGACAGCGCGCGTCGGCGATCGCACTCACGCTCGTCAGGCGTACGTTGCGCGAGCGCGCGACGCTGGAGCCGCCGGACCGACTCGGTGCGCTCGTCGACGGGCTGGTTCGGTTCTGGACTGCCGCGGATGCGAAATCACAGCCGCCGACCGACAATGTCGAGCGGGCCGTTCGCCGCTTCCTCGGCGTCAGTGATGCGACGCCAGCCTCGAATGACCCCCGACGCATTGCCGCGGACATGGTTCGAGCGCTGGCCGAGTCAGACAGTGCCGGCGAGGACGAGCTCACCGGGTGGGTGATCGCGGCGCTCGATCGTGCACACGTTGGCGCTGTCGGCGAGAGCTCCGTTCGCGTCGTCGCGGCGCTGCTCGACGACCAGCGTCGCGTTGCTCCGCGCGGCGAGCTCGCGAGCCAGGTCGGACGGGTGCTGCTCCATTTCGCCGCGACCGATGCCGCGTTCGTGTTCCGGCCCGCGTGGCTCGACATCGTGCGGCAGGCCGACGACGCGTCGCGCCGCGAGCTGTTCACGCGCGCGCTGGCGTGGGTTGCGCGCGGCTACGCGTCCGGACGCTTCACTGTCGGCGCGCTCGCCGACGCGTGCGCGGCGGCCGGTGCCGAGGGCGGGACGATCGACGCCGCAACTGTCGATCTACTCGTGCCGCACCTCGCCAACGGTGGGGGTTCGCGCGCGAATGTCACGGAGCTCGGAGTCGTGACGGCAATGATCGCGTCGGTCGCAACGCCAGCGGCGGCCGAGCGGCTCACCGAAGCAATCCTGGGCTCGGCCGACGCGGCGGTCGCCGATCGCATCAGGATGCATCGCCTCGCGCTTGCCCTGCACGAGATCGAGCGCGTCCGCGACGAGGATCGCTACGCCGACGCGCGCGCGACGCTCCAGCGAGTGATCGCCAGTGGGACGTTAGGTGCCGGTGAGGAGCGCGCGCTCCGGACGTTCCTGGGGGTTGACGACGGCAGTGTCATCGGGCGGCTGATGAGCCGGCTGCCCCGGCTGACGAACGGCGGACCTGCGACCGCGGGAGAGCGTCGATGACCACACCCATCACGCCGACGTCGCCGAGTGTCGCGCCGGTGACGGGGATACCGCAGCTGGGTCCGGGTGATACGCACGACGGCTTCTTCCTCTGGGGCGCGCCGAAGGCCGGGAAGAGTGGCTTCATCGGCGCCCTGTACGGACTGTCGCGCGGTGACGATGACGAGCGCTGGACCGCCCACCCAAAGGACTGCGACGATCCGCACACGCAGGAGATCGTGCTTCGGGCGCACGAGGAGCTTCGCGAGCGCCGAAACACGAAGACCGGCGTCCGCGACACGCCGTACCGCCCGCTCCGCCTGACGTTGCGGAAAATGAAAACCGGCCGGCAGGTGGGCGAGCTGCGCGTCGCGCTCGTGGATCCGGCCGGCGAATTCTCGGTAGATCCAGGTCACCGCCTGAGCACGGCCGGAAAGAATCTCTATCGTCAGGTCGCGACGAGTCACGGCGTCCTGTGGCTGTTCGAGGCGACGCCGGACGGTAGCGCGTCCACGCTCGATCGTCTGCTCATTCTCGAGCAGCTCGTCGCCCTGATCGAGGCGGGCGGCTCGCCACAGCTCGACCTGCCGGTCGCGATCTGCCTGAGCAAGATCGACTGCCTCTCCGATGAGCGTCGTCAGGCTGCGCTGGCCAATCCGACGCAGGCCCTGCTCGACCATCTTGGCGCGACGTCGCTCACGTGGTTCGAGGCCGTCTGTCCGACGCTCAAATGCTTCGCGGTGTCGTCGGCCGGAGTCGTGCCCGACAAGGTGCGGCCGATCGGGTTGAACGACGTGCTCGACTGGCTCGAGGAGCAGCGGACGCGCCGCGTCCGAGCGGTCCAGGCTGCCGCCTTCCGCGGCCGCGCCGTGGATCTCGTGAAGCGGTGGAGTGGCCGAGTCGTCAGGGGAACTGCCCTCGTGGCGGTTCTTGCTGGCGCGGCGTACGGTGGCGTGAGGGTCGTGAAGACGCTGCGCCAACCGCCGAACGGGAACGTCGCGGCGTCCGATTCCACTCCCGCGCCGATGCGACCGGCGACCAGGCGAGCGAACACGACCACGCCTAACGCGGCGCGGCGATCCACCCCGCAAACGCGTACCGCGACTGCACCCAACAGCCCGGCGCGTTCCCGCGAGTCGACCGGCGATGTCGGCCGTCGGACTGCCCGCGTCGCGCCGGCCTTCGACGCGCGTGCGGAGCGCGACAGCCTGCGCGCCGCGTTCGAGGAAGGGATGGCGGTGCGCCGCGAGGGAGAGAAGGGCGCTCAGTGGTTCCGTCGCGCGTACGTCCATGCCACTCGGCTCATTGAACGAGGGACGGCGGGCAGCCGCGAGTACACCCCCGAACGCCTGCTGCGCGCCCGGGCTTGCCTCATCGGCGAGCTCGAGTGCCCCCGCTCCTCGGTGAGCGAGGACCTGACGTGGGTGCTGGTCTACGGCGATGACACGCAGCGCCGGACCGCAGTACGCCTTCTCGAGCGGATCGGCACATGACGCTCGCTGTCGCACTTCTGGTTTCCGTCGCGACCACGGCGGCGGCCGGGTACTGGGCATGGCGGTCGCGCGGTCGGCTCACCCGACTCGCGACGCTCGCAGTAGTTGCGGTGCCTCTCGCGTTGCTGACGGTGCTGCTCCGCAACCGGCCCGAAGCGCGCTCCGGACATACGATGCAGGTCGTGGGGCAGTACGCGTTCCTGCTCGATACGGTCCGGATCGGCGCCGCTGCCGGCGCGGATGTGCGCATTCCGGCGCCGAGCAGCGGTCGGGCCAATACGGGGCTGATCTCGGTTCACTTCACGCCTAACGACTCGTCGCTCGTGGTGCGCGCCGGCGCTGGTGCGCCGCCGGTCACCGTCGGCGAGGTCGTGCTCGCGGCAGTCCCCGTGGGGCGAGGCGTCGACGTCTCGCTCGCGCGGGCGGCCTCTCGAACGGTCGCGGTTCGCATCGCGATGCCGTGGTGGCCGATCGGGTGTACGACGCGCATCGCGCGTCTCTGCTCGGTCCGCGTCATCGACGTTGGCGGCAGTCGGGTTCGCGCCCGTGTCCCGGAGAATGGCATCTGGAGCGATGCGATGGATCCCGCGCTCGCGCAGGTCCCGGCGTTCATGCTGTTCCGGCGTGACGGCCAGGTGTACGTCGCCGCCGGCGCGCGGACGACGCTCGTCGCGAAAGCCAGGGCGCCGCGCACGGAAGCACGAGTCGAACCGGGCATCATCGAGATCGGCGTCGGGCGCGAGGCGGTCCGGCTCCGCGTGGTCGCCGACCGGCGGTCGAATCGGGCCTACGTGCTCTACACCGGCCGGCTCGTCGGCGAACGCTGGCCGCTCCACGGGGGCGACGACCGCGCCGTTCACCGGGTGACCTATGGCGGAGCGGCATCGCCGGGAACGCTGCCGCTCATCGATCTCAACGCGTTCCCGTTAGGCGAGCGGGCCGCGACGTACTCCGGTGCGCTCGAGTGGGCACCGGGGCAGTGGCGGTGGCACGCGGGCGGCAAGGCGCGCTCGCTGCCGGTTGGTCGGATGGCGTTGCTCCCAGGCACCGGCGCGGCGCGCGGCGAACGCGGTCACCTCGTTCGGTTGTCGGAAGGACTTGGCGCGGAAAGCTCGCTCGCGCGCATTGCGATCGCGTGGGCGATCGGTGCGGCGCTGCTCGTGGCAGTCGCCGGCGGAGCCGGTGGTGCAGTCCCCGCGCTCTGGCTCGGCGTGATCGGTCTGGCGTACACACTCGCGATGGTTCGATCGGTCGTGGCCGTGCGCGTCGCGAGCTCCGAGCCGTACAACCTCGAGGCGGTTCCGACGACGCTCGTCTTCCTCGTCACGTTCCCGGTGCTCGTGTGGCTGCTCGAGCGGATGCGGACGTGGCGCTGGCGGAGGCCATCGAGCTGGCGCGACGTCGGCGCCTTCGCCCGGTTCGCGCCAGAAGCCGGCGTCATGGTCGGCGCTCCGCTCGCCGTGTACTCGCTCGCCGGGGGTGTCGACCGAGCGCTGTTCGCGGCGTTCATCGTCGGGCTCGGCACGGCTGGGCTCCTCGTGCTGCAGGCGCTGCTCGTGCCACGGGAGTCGCGTACAGCGGGCGCCCTGACGGCGATCGGCGCCACGCCGCTCGGCATGTTCGAGATCGGCGCCGAGCGCGGGTTCGCGAGCCGTCACCTTCTGCGCGCCGTGTCGACACTGCTCGTGCTCGTCGTCCTGTACATCGCGCTCGCGCTGTCGCTCCGTGGCGTACCGCCGTACCTGAGCATGGCGGCGTATACGGTGGTGCTCGCGTTCGTGTACCTGACCGCGGAGCTGCGCGGGCGCGTGTGGCAGCGAATCTCGCTCGCACGGCACACGCGGATCGTCCGGGCCGCCGCGGCGGTCGGCGTCGTCGGCGGCGCTCTCGGCGCCCTGAGCCTGCTCGGTGGGCGCCCGCTGCTCGTGGTATATGGCGCAGTCGCTGGCGGGCTGCTCGCCGTGCTCTCGACGCGGTTCGCGCTGGCGCCGCTCGTGAGTCCGGTGCGTCTCTGGCCCTACCGTCGCGAGGATATTCTCCCGCCACTCTGGTTCGCGCTCGCTCCCGTCGTGCTGCTGCTGGTCGCGCAGTGGAACGCGGTGCGGCGACTCGGCATCACGCTCGGCTTCGCCCTCGCGGTCGCCGGGCTCCTGCTCGTCGTTCGCGTGTTTGCCGTGCTCTGGCATCGCGAGACGAAAGAGCGGGTAGACGCGCACGTGCGCGGCGTCGTCGCCGGCTCGGCGACGCGTCGCCGGACGCCGCTCTTCCTGCTCCTCGCGCTCACGGTCTACGGCGGCTACCTCGGCGCCGACCGCGGCCTGATGCTGCTCCTCGTCACGTCAGTGCTCGCGACGCTCGTGATGGCGACGGCGATGCTGGGGCCGAAGCGGCTCGCTGTGTCGGTGCTCGCGCTCGTCGTGACGTTAGGCGGGATCGGCATGTGGCTCCGCGTCCCGCCAGCCGAGCTGTCCACGCGTCCCGTCTCGCTCGCGACGCCGCAGGTTCGGTATGCGGCCGTGCGCCACCCGCTCGCGCTCGAGCGCCAGTTACTCGTGGCGCGCAGCCCGATGGCACGAGAGATCGTGAGCACACTGCAGCAGGACTGGGGAATGCGCGCGTATGCGGCCGCCGGCCGCACGTGGGGGAACGGTCTCTACGGGACGCCGTACACGCGTCGCGCGATCTCCGAGGACGTCGCGCTCACCGACAACGCGTACGCGGTGTTCGTCCT
>Ga0075420_100006232_pt1 | contig 10523 bp, 4 predicted proteins | sample SoiMetdeltSBSDD4_FD_75296 | JGI IMG/M metagenome (GOLD analysis project Ga0075420, IMG submission 75296) | Bulk soil microbial communities from a Populus tree surrounding site in Tennessee, USA - Soil MetaG P. deltoides SBSDD4 | ecosystem: Environmental > Terrestrial > Soil > Tree plantation...
CCCCGTAGCCGGCGAGGACCGCGACGTACTGCTCGCCACCGACCGCGTAGCTCACCGGAGCCGCCATGATACCGGTGCCCGTCGTCAGAGTCGTTAGGCGTTCACCGGACGACGCCCGGTACGCGGCAAAGTCGCCCGTCGCGTTCCCCTGAAAGACGATGCCGCCAGCCGTCGCGAGCACGCCGCCGCCGCCGTAGGTGGCGCGCCCCATTGGCACGCGCCAGCGCACCCGCTGGGCGAGAACGTCCCAGGCAACGAGATATTCGATGGCCACGCTGTCGGAGCGACCGGAGACAGTGGTCTCCTTCGCGTTGGGAACCGGCGTAAAGGTCGCGTAGGATGCCATGTTCAGGCTGCCCGGCTTCCAGGTATAGGCCGAGTCGGCTTTGATGCGCATCGCCTGCTCGCGCGCCGGGATGAAGACGAGTCCTGTCTGTGGGTTATAGGCCATTGGCTGCCAGTTATGAGCACCAGTCCCCGCTGGCGCCACAACCTTCGGCCCACTGCGATAGTCCGTTGCGGGGTTCATGACCGGGCGGCCGGTTGCCGAGTCGATCGACAGCGCCCAGTTCTGGTAGACGTAGTTCTTCGCCGAGATGAACTCACCGGTCTCGCGGTCGAGGATATAGAAGAAGCCGTTCTTCGGCGCCTGCATGAGGACCTTGCGGACGCTACCGCCGATGGCGAGGTCGGCGAGAATCATGTTCGACGTCGCGGTATAATCCCACATCTCGCCGGGCACCTGCTGGTAGTGCCAGACGAGCCGCCCGTCACGCGGCCGGATCGCGAGGATCGACACGAGGAACAGGTTGTCGCCGCCGGCCGGACTGCGGAACCAGATCGGATAGGGTGACCCGTTTCCCGTTCCGACGTAGAGGAGATCGAGCTCGGGATCGTAGCTCATCTCGCCCCACACCGTGCCGCCGAGCCCGGATGCCCAGTCGGAGTTGGTGTCCCATGTTTTCGCGGCCAGCTCCATCTCCGGGTGCTCGAATCCCTTCCCGGGATCGCCAGGGACCGTGAAGAACCGCCACGTGAAGCGGCCACTCTCCGCATCGTAGGCCGAGATGTAGCCGCGTACGCCGAACTCGCCGCCGGAGTTGCCGATCACGATCTTGTCGTTCGCGACCTGCGGTGGGCTCGTGATGGTGTAAAAGCGATTGCGATCGATGAACGTGTCGACGCGCCAGACCTCCTTCCCGGTTGCAGCATCGAGCGCGACGAGAAAGCCATCGAGCGTGCCGACGTACACCCGTCCGCGCCAGACCAGCGCACCACGATTCACGACGCTGCAGCACGCCCGTCGGCTGTAGGAGCCGTCCACGTCCGGCTCGTAGCGCCACCGCTCGCGACCGGTGGCAGCGTCGAGCGCGACGACCGCGCCCCACGGCCCCGACGCGTAGAGCACGCCGTCCACGACGATGGGGGTCGCTTCCTGCCCGAACTCCACGCGACCGCGACGAGAGCGGAAGTCGAATTCCCAGGCCAGGCCAAGCCGGGAGACATTGACCGTGTCGATGCGCCTCAGCGGGGAGAACCGGTCGCCACGCCACGTCCGGCCTAACGCGAGCCATTGCGCCGGATCTCGGTCTCGCCGCAGCCGCGTCATGTCGACGCCTGCCGGGCCGGCGTTGCCGCAGTTCGCGAATGATGCCGGCAGCGCCGCGAGTGCGAGCGCGCTGGCCAGCCGCAGGGTGGTGCGGCGCTTCAATGTCTTCATCGGCGACGACTCCGCGTCGTACGCCGCGACATCCGCGCACTCGTCGTCGAGTATCGGGTCGCTGCGGCTCGAAGTTCGACCAGCGCGCGGCCATGGTCAATAGCCCCGGGGACGCGCCGTACGAAAGAGAACGAGGCGCTGGCACCAGTCTCGTCCCGCCACGTTCGTCGCTCCCATTCCGCCGCGATGCCCGCAGTCTGGCGATGACCCTGCTTCCCAGCTCGGCCCAGCGCTCGAGCGACGTTACGGGATCGAGCGCGAGATCGGCGCCGTCTTCGGGGTCGAGCGCTTTCTCGCCGAGATCAGAGTCACGGCGCCACGGTCTGCCTCGACTGACCGGGACTGCTCGGAACCGTCACTCCCCGTTGTCGCCCTCGCCCCGTTGCGCGCGAATCGATGCGTGCAGCGTCGTCGCCATCATGCACTGAGCGCGCAACGCCTCGATCAGCCCCTCGGCCTGCTTCGCCTGCACCGACAGTGACCCCGAGCGCTCGAGCACCTGATCGATGACGGAGCGCTGCGCGGAGATCAGCTCCACCGTCGACCGCACGTCGCGCGTGAGCGCTTCGGCGCGGGCGAGTCGCTGCTCGAGCTGCTCGATCTGTCGCTTCCGCTCCACGAAGTCGTTCATCGCTTCGGTGGTGCTCGCCAGGCGCTCCTGCATGTCGTCGAGCAGTGCGCGGGCGCTCTCGATGTCGCGGCGCGCCGATGCGATGTCGCGAACGTCGTTCGCGGTACGCTCGGCCATCCCGAAGACGCGCTTGACCTGCGCCTCGACCGCGTCGACCGTCGCCTGCCGTCCCACGATCTGCTCCAGCGCCTGCGAGGCCGATGCCTGCGCGGCCTCGCACCGCCGGAGCAGCTCCTCCAGATGCGTCATACGCCGATCGACGTCGCCGAGCGACGCGGCGCGCTCCTCGAGCTGGTGCGCGACCTCCGCCAGGCGCTCCGAACGCGACTCGGCGTCGCCGAGGTGCGTCGCCATGTCGCGCGTGAGCTCCTCCAGCTGCCGCGCCGTGTCAGCCGCTTCCCGACGCTCGGCCGATGCGCGCGCGAGGTGCTCCGCCGCCTTCTCGAGCGCGCCCTGGCGCTGCTCGATTTCCTGCCCGAGCACTCGCATCCGCTCGCCGAGCGTGTCCAGTCGCTGTGCGCGCTCCTCGAGCGAATCGATGGACACACCGATCGTGCCCATGCGACGTTCCGCACCGTCGACCGAAGTGCTGACTCCCGCGATCATGGTGGTGACGCGCTCCGCCTCGCCGGCCTGCCGCGCGAGGTCCACGAACCGTGTCTCCGCCGCGTCCATCCGCGAACGGACGCTGGCGCTGCGCTCGTCGAGCTGCGCGACCGTGTGCTCCATCGCGGCGAGTCGGTTCTGAAGGTCGTCCAGCGATGATGCGCGATTGTCGATCGCCACGATCGACGCATTCACGCGCTCGACGTCGCGGCGCAGCGCGTCAACGGACGGACGCGCGTGCTCCAGCTCGTCCACGCGGCCTCGCAGCGATCTCACTCGCTCGTCGGCGTCGCTGAGCCATGCGCTCGTCTCGGCGTGGATCTCGCGCAGCCGTCCCATCTCCGTTACCGCCATCCGAACTCGCTCCAGCGCGTCGCTCACCATCTCGCCGGTGCCGTTCAGCGTGGCCAGCTCGCGCGCGACTTCGTCGATCGTCGGTCGCATGCTCTCCACGCGCTCCGTCCGGTCGGCGAGCCCGCGCAGCTTGCCGTCGAGCTCTCCCACGTCGTCGCGCACCGCGCGGAGTCGCTCGGCCTGCGCGGAGATGCGGTTGATGTCTTCGGTGAGGTGGATCACCTGCGAGGCAAGCGCCTGGGAGCGGGTCTCGGTCTCGGACACGATCTGGACGGCGCTGTCGAACGCCCCCACGCGCGTCTCACAGTCGCCGAGGATACTGCGAAGCTCCGCGATGCGCTCGCCGGTGGCGTCGAGGCTCCGGTTCTCGAGCTCGAAGCGCTCGGTGCTGGCGCGCATCTCGTCCCGCAGGTTCGCGAGCTCGCGCGCAGCATCGCGCTCGGCCTCGTCGAGCTTCTGTTGTTGCGTGGAAATCTCGGTGCTGCGTGCGAGAACCGTGGCGTGCAGCGCCTGGACGTCGGCCAGCTTGTTTTCGACCGTGGCGAGTGCGCGCGCCTGATCCTCCTGCCCGCGGAACGCCGCTGTGAGCTGCGCGTTGAGCGACGCAACCTGCGATGCCTGGCCGAGCGCGCGCTCCACCATCTCGCGCTGCGTCTCGAGCGCGGCCGACTTCTGGAAAACCTGATCGGCAGTGGCCTTGAGCACACCCAGTTGGTGCTGTACGTCCGGTATTCCGCTCGCGAGGCGGAGGAGCGCCTCGAGAGCCTCGTCGGCCGACTTCGCGCGCCGCTCGAGCACGTCCATTTTGTTCGTCGCGGTCTGATGACGCTGGTCGATCCCGTCGAGTCGAATCGTGGCGTGCTTGTGCGCCCGTACGACGTCGTCGTGCACCGTGCGCAGTCGCGCGATGTTCTCAGTGAGATCGCGGACCTGGGACCGGAGGCCACTGGTATCGTTGTTCATCGACGCGAACTTCGCATTCAACTCGTCGACGAGTCCCATCTGATCCCTGAGCTGGAGGACGCTGTCGATCTTGCCCGCCAGGTCGGCGATGGAAGCGGTGATGCGAGTCGCCTCCGCGCTCGCGGCGGCGATCTGCGCCCCGGCTTGTTCCTGTGCTGCCGCCTGCTCCGCGGACCGCGACCGGATCGCGCTCAACTCCCTGGAGGCATCTTCTGCCGCGGCGAGCTGGCCTTCGAGCTCGGCGATTCGCTTCTCCATGACCGCGAGCTGTTCGCCGCGGTCGGTGGTGGATTCGAATGACTTGAGGGCCTCGGCGGCGCGCTCGGCGCGCTCGACGAGCGCCTCGAGTGCCGCGGCGGCGTGGTGTGTCGCGTCGTTCCCACCGGAACCCGATTTCGCAGAACCGTTTACATGCTGGCCGTTGCCATTCGGCACGTGGGGCTTCTTGAAACCGGGGAGCGAAATCATCTGGGAACCTCCGGACGTCGTCAATCGGTCGCGCGCACTCGTCGCATTGCCGCACCTCGAATCAAGGACGGGTGTCAGCGGGCGCCGTCACGGTGCGACACATCGTGCGCGGGATCACTCTCCGCATGGAGCGGTCGACGCCGCCGCGAGCGCGACCTCACATCCGGGGCTGCTCGCGACCGGCAAGCGTTAGGCGCGCCGGCGTTGGCGGCGACGCGCCGGCGGCTACCGCGCCGACCATTGCTCCGCCGCGCGCACCACATCGGCCGCCCGTGGCCGCGCCGTGAACCAGACGATGCGCTCCGCGCCGACCAGCGACTCCAACGCCGCTGTCGCGTTCCCGACCGCCAGACCGCGGTAGACCACGAGAATGATCGACCCGATGTCGGCGGCGGCGATCTTGTGCGTCTTGGCGGCGAGATACTCGGGCGTCCAGAATCCGATGAGCTCGACCAGCGTCTCACGCCCGTCCTCGTGACGCAACGTGAAATCGGGGAGGAAGAGCTCATCGCCGATCGCGATCGGGCTCGATTCACGCGCCAACGTCCACCCGCTTCGTGCCTCGGCGCCGAACCGGCGACGAAAGTCGGATGCCAGCGAGCGTTCCCAGGCGGAGTCGTACCGGGCCCGTCGCGCCTCCCCGCCGACGGGAGCGCGGCTTGCCCGGGCGCGCGGCCGCCCACGCGCGCGAAACGCGAGTCGGGTTCCGTCGGCACCCCGAACGTCGGCCTCGAACCGCCATGCCGGCGCCCGCATCAGCGCCGGCATCACGCGCGCGAGCCTGACGCCGTAGCGAGCCGGACGCACGATGAACTCCGCGGCCGGGCCGGTTACCTCGACCTGGTACGACCGGCCACGGCGTCTGATCGTGTACATCAACCGCGCCGCCTTGAGCGCGCGGAAGATGGCGCGCCACCCGCCGCGCGCCGTGAGCGTGAGCCGCTCCGCATCCAGCAGGACGGCGCGCGCGAGCTCCACGTTGTAGCGTGCCAGCAAGGCGCGTCCGTCGATGGCCGGCGCGCGGCGCAGCACGCGAGCGCCAGGGGCGTCAGCATACAGCAGGCGCCTAACGTCATCGACCGAGCGGCCGAGCGTGGCTGCCACGTCGGCGTACGGAGCGGCGTGGTCTCCCGGTATCGGCGGCCATCGCTGCCCGCGCGCACGAAACACCGCGTCGCGGACCTCCGGGGCGAGCCGGGCGTCGTCAGGCGCCACGAACTCGCACAGATCCAATAACGTCTTGGCGATCCCTGAAAGGCGGGCTGCGTCGCGAACCCGACGCTCCTGTCGTCGCAACGCCTCGACAACAGTCGTACGCGGTCGGCCCTCGAGACGGCGCACCAGTCGGCAGAAGCGCCCGAGCAGCTCGACGACGCGTCCATCGGGATCCGCAAGGTACTCCACGCGAATGACGCCGCGCTCGCGGCGGATGAACGGCGCGACGTGCGAGCGACTCAGCACGGCCGACCCGCGGCGCTACATGCCAAGGCCGAGCTGCCCTTCGGACACGCGCCTGACGCCTGTGCCTCGCTTCTGCGACGCAAAGAACTCGTACGTCCCGGCGGCGACGATCTCATACAGTGATGCCACGGCGTCTCCCTGCCGGCGCAACAGCCGGCCAAGCCGCTGCACATGCTGCCGGGCGCTCCCGCGCGTCGAGTCTCCGAGCACGATTCCGAGCTTCGCGCTGGGGACGTCCCACCCCTCGTCGAGTACTCGAACGCTGGCCACGGCGCGCATCTCGCCACGCGCGAGCGCGCCAAGCAATGCGTGGCGTTCCGATGCCGGCGTCGTGGCCGTGATCATCGGGATCGCGAGCTCGCGTGACACCGCTTCCGCGGCGTCTGTTCCCCCGCAGAATACGATCGCCTGCTCAGCGGGATGCGCACGAAGGATACGTTCCGCTTCTCGGAGTTTACCGTCGGCGAGCCGCACGAGCCGCTCGCGCTCGTGGAACGCACGGAACGCGCGGCGCGCTGCGGGGGAGCGCCGTGCGCTCGCGGCGAACATCCGCCACGCGTCGGCCGGCGTGCTCGCCCGCTCCCGAAGCCCGGCGCCGCCGAGGTGACGCTCGTACACCTCGCTGAGGGCCGCATAGCGACCCTCCTCGGATGGCGTTAGGCGGACGTAGCGGCGCACGACCACGAACCGAGCGAGCTCGGCGTCGGTCATCTCTCCGATCGTCCGCCGGTACGCGACGGGCCCGACCAGACGGCGAAGCTCGGCGTCGTGGCCGTCCGGGTACGTCGCGGTCAACCCCAGGCGGAACGGACACGGCGCAATACGCAGGTGGTCGTGCCAGGCACGCGCGTCGCCTTCGGCGGTGTCGGCGAGATGGTGTGCTTCGTCGAGCACGAGCAGCGCGAACTGGGCTCCCCATCGCTCGAGCAGAGGAAACGCCGAGTGATAGGTGGTGACCGTGAGGGCTCGTACATCCTTCTCGTCGCCGTAATACGCGCCGACACGGTCGACGCCAAACGCATCGGCGAGCTGTGTGAACCACTGGCCGACGAGCGCTCGCGTGGGCGCGACGATGCACGCGCCAACCTGCAGCTCATCGATCGCCAGCAGCGCGACGAGCGTCTTCCCGGCGCCGGTGGGGAGGACGACTGTCCCGCGTCCGCCGGACGCCCGCCATCGCTGGACCGCGTCACGCTGGTACGGCCGTGGCGTTCGCGGATCGAGTAGCGGCGCATCGAGCTGGTCAGGCGGCGCGGTCTCGGCTATCCCGTTCGCGACGGCCCACGCGCGCAGCTCGACGAACCGATGGCCGGGCGCGACGAGCGCGTCGAGCCGCGCGTCGTAGACGAGCCACGGCGGCGCCTCGTCCATGGGCACTCCACGGAGCACCGCCAGGCCGAGGCGGTATGTCAGCGAAGTCGGCGCGTCGAGCATCTCGGAAGTCTTCGCTTCGGACCCGGCGCGCGAAAGGTGTGACACCGGTGTATCTGCCGAGTGACCGCTTTCGCGACGAAAGCGCGTTTCCCGTCCGTGACGCCTCCCCAACCCACGCGCCGGGACTTCCTGGCCGACTCGAGCCGAGGTGCCGCAGGCTTCTGGCTGGCGCTCGAGCTGCCGTTCCTCGCATCGCTCGCCGCCTGCGCGCGCGAGGACGCTCGTACGGCACGCCCATTCGCGGTTCTCACGCCCGCACAAGGACGCGCGATGCGCGCGTTCGCCGCGCAGATCATCCCGTCCGATGACGCGTCGCCCGGCGCCGAGGAGGCGGGCGCCGTGCACTTCATCGATCGCGCGCTCGGGCGTGCGCCGTACGCCGAAAGCGCAACGGTCATCCGCATGGGCCTCGACGATCTCGACACGCGCGCGAGAGCCGTCGACGGCCGACTGGAATTCAGCGCGCTCTCGGCCGCGCAGCAGCTTGCCGTTATGCAGGCCGTCGAGCACGAGCCGTTCTTCACCGCGGCGCGCCTGCTCGTCGTCCTCGGCACCTTCGCCGACCCACAGTACGGCGGCAACCTCGGCGGCGTCGGGTGGACGATGGTCGGTCTCGATCATCGTCCGACGCACAACGCGCCGTTCGGGTGGTACGACGCCCAGGACGCCGCGGCGTCGGCGGGGACGGCGCAATGAAGCAGCGGACCTTCTCCGAGCGCGATGTCGTCGACTTCGTCATCGTCGGATCCGGCGCGGCCGGCGGCGTACTCGCGAAGGAGCTCGCGGGCGCCGGGTTCGACGTCGTCGTGCTCGAGCAGGGGCCGTGGCAGAGTCCGTCGCAGTTCACGCACGACGAGCTGGCGATCGAACGCGAAGGCGCGATGCTCAATACGGCCTTGGAGCCAAACCAGCGGTTCCGAACGAGCGACGCCGAGGAGTGGCGGCGAAATACCGGCCGAAAGATGCACTATCGGCGGGGCGTCGGCGGGAGCAGCGTGCACTTCGCGGCCAACTACTGGCGGCTGCGCCCGATCGACTTCAAGGAGAGATCGGTGTGGGGACCGATCAGCGGCAGCGGGTTCGCCGACTGGCCCATCACCTACGAGGAGTTGGAGCCGTACTACACGAAGGTCGATTGGGAGATCGGAGTCTCGGGCTCGCCCGGACCGTTCGACGCACCGCGCTCGCGTGACTATCCGCTGCCGCCGATGCCTAACAAGTCGTCGGGCGTGCTGCTCGAACGAGGAGCCCGGGCGCTCGGCCTCCACGCGCAGGTTGCCCCGCTCGCGATCGTTTCGCAGCCGTACGACGGCCGGACACCCTGTCAGTCGTGCGGGCGCTGCGGGAACTACGGGTGCGAGTTCGGCGCAAAGTCGTCGTCGCTCGTCACGGTCATCCCGAAGGCTATCCGGACGGGCCGGTGCGAAGTGCGCGCGGACTCCACGGTCTTTCGCGTCGAGACGAACACGAGTGGCCGCGCGACTGGCGTCCTGTATTGGGACAAAGGGGGGAAGGAACGACGTCAGTCCGCGCGCGCCATCGTGCTCGCCGCCAATGGCGCCGAGACCACTCGACTCCTGCTGTTGTCGGAGTCGTCCGCGTTTCCACACGGGCTCGCGAACTCGAGTGGAAATGTCGGCCGCTACATCATGTTCAACGGTCACTCGGCGGCGTTCGGCCGGTTCGAGCATCCGCTCAACGAGTACAAGGGCGTAGTCGGCACCCGCATCATCCATGACTTCTACGAGGCCGACGCGAAGCGCGGCTTCTACGGCGGCGGTGGCATCGATGCCAGGTTCCCGCACGGCCCGATCGGTTTCGCGACGACGACCGTGCTGCCGCCAGACACGCCGACGTGGGGCGCCGAGTTCAAGCGGGTGCTGCGCGAGTACTACACGCACACGGTTCGCTTCTACGCGCACCTCACGGCGCTGCCCGTCGAGACGAACACGGTGACGCTCGACCCCGATCATCGGGACCAGTGGGGGCGGCCGGGGATCCGCCTGACGTATCGCGATCATCCGGACGACGTGAAGACGATGGAGTGGTTCCGTGACCGGGCGCACGAGCTTCTCGAAGCAGCGGGTGCGACGCACGTGTGGAAGCAGCCGATACTGCCCACGGACGGTGGCGGCCACCTGCTCGGCACGGCGCGGATGGGGAACGATCCGCGGGACTCGGTGGTGGATCGCTTTCATCGCGCACACGATGTCCCGAACCTGTTCATCTGCGACGGCTCGAGCTTCGTGACGTCGGGCCGAGGCCAGCCGACGATGACGATTCAGGCGCTGGCGTTCCGGGCGGCGGATCACATCGCGCGGTTCGCGCGCGCGAAGGAGATCTAGTCTGAGCCCGCTCGAGCTGACCTCTCTAGCTGACCTCTCTAGCGGTACAGTCGGCGGAACCGCCTTGACCGCGGAGGTAGGGCGCTAGCTTCACCGGCCGAAAATGCAGCTACCACCTCGAGTGGCCGGCATTCGTCTGGCCCGAATTTGAGTGTTAGAAGGGGCCCGCCGCTCGGGACGCCGCCTGCTCCTGAGAACCGATTCCCGATCCGTCTGAGTTGGTCGGAGAGGCCATAACGGATCAAACGGATCTGGCGGATTGAACGGATTGCTCCCGACCGGGAGAGCGGAGCCGCAGGGAGCGAGATGAACTGCTTTCGCGTCTTTGAGGCCCATGACAGTTCCCCATTATTTCACTTCCGGCGCCGGCAACGATTCGCGCGCGACGAACGATCCGTTCGATCCGCCTGATCCGTTGATCCGTATCCCCTTCCCTCGTCGATGCCTGCCCGGTCGCGCAGGCGACGCAGGTGCAACGAGAGCATGGCCGCCCATTCCTCTGCGGTTCCATGCCGCGACCTCTGCGGTCGAGGCTATTCGG
>Ga0075420_100006234_pt1 | contig 10522 bp, 17 predicted proteins | sample SoiMetdeltSBSDD4_FD_75296 | JGI IMG/M metagenome (GOLD analysis project Ga0075420, IMG submission 75296) | Bulk soil microbial communities from a Populus tree surrounding site in Tennessee, USA - Soil MetaG P. deltoides SBSDD4 | ecosystem: Environmental > Terrestrial > Soil > Tree plantation...
CGTCACGCACTGGGAGGGCGCCAGCTCGTCTGCCATCGCCTACATCGGCGCGTCCGGCGGCTCGACCCGGGAGTCCCGGTACGGCTACTGGGCGCTCTGGGAGCCCACCGAGGCGGCGGCGCTCATCGCTGCCGGCTACGGAAACAAGACCCTGCTCCAGACCCTCGGCTGGACCATCCCATACTGAACAAGGTACTGAACAAAATGCCACCGACCTACAATAGGCCCGACACTGGCGGCGGTCACCTCTGCAACTGCCCCTGGTGCGTCGGGCAGATCATGGACCTGCGCGACGTGGTGGGCACGGTCAAGGTCCTGGTGCAGGAGCGCAAGGAGTCGATCGCCAACCTCGGCGAGCGGCTAGGCGCCGCGGAGAACCAGCTGGCCACGCTCCGGGAGAAGCGGGCCAGGTCGGAAGGCCGAGACGAGGTCGAGGACACCAAGGCCCGGCAGCTCGGGAAGGCCGGCATCGGGCTCGGCGGCGGCGCGGCAATCTGGCAGCTGATTCAGTACATCCAACAACTCATCGGGGGGTGACCAATGTGGGGTGCGTTTCAACCGAAGATGAAGCCTGTTAACTGGAAGAAGGTCGCGGTCTGGACCAGCGCCATCGCCGGCGCGGCGCTCGAGCTCGTCGAGGTGCTCCCGCCGAAGGTCGGCGGCACCGTGAGCCTGGTGGCCATGGCAGCGCTCCTGGCGCTCGGTAAGCGGCCGAAGCAGCCGGCCCCTCCTGTCGAGCAGCCCCCGAGGCCGGAATGAAGCTGAGCGAGCTCAATGCGCAATTCGTTGGCTCTGGCGGCGAGGGCATCACGCACAACGGCCAGCCGGTACCCTACCGCCACGGCATCGCCGTGATGATGGAGTGCCCGTGCCGGGAGTGCGATCAGCTGCTGTGCGTGCCATTCTCCAACCCGCTGGACGGCGGTCCTCCCGAGGAGGGGTGGAGCAAGGGCTGGCACCGCGAGGGCGACACGATAGACACGCTGACGCTTCAGCCCTCGGTGCAACGCATGAACCCGCCAGAACTGGGTGGGTGCCGGTGGCACGGATTCATCACAAACGGCGAGGCGGTGACGTGTTGAAGCGTACCGGGGAGCGGGGCGACACCTAAGCGCCGGTCCCGACGGATCGCGTGCGCTCGAGGGGGGAAGGTCGCGCCTCGCTCCCCACTTCGTTCACCCGATCGGCGGTCGCGACCACGGATCCGGTGAACCCGGATGTTCCATGTGGAACCGATGACCACCGACGACGAACTGAAGCTGGTCCGCGCCCTGCAGGAGCACGTCGTGGCGCTCCGCAATGAGCTCCGGTCCATCGCGAACATTTGCCGCGACCAGCCGAAGGCGGCGCCGCAGCTGTGCCTTCAGGTCGCGACGACGGCGGTCGCGAAGTCGCGCAGACGGTTCCCGAGGCTGGAGAAGTGAATGGGCTGCGATACCGAACCACTCAGCAACGAAGCTGTCACGCATCGCGTCTGGCCACTCAGGATGCTCCCGGATGGCCGGAAGCCGCAGGTCACGAGCTCGTTCCGGAATGCGCTTCGGCGTGACCACCAGGGCGTCGACCTCATGTACCCGTACACGAGCTCGGACCCGAAGGTCCGGAGCGGCGACGGCGGCGCGGTGGTGCGGGCTGGCGTCCGGCGCTGGTGGGTACCGGAGGGAACCCGCTGCTATGCCATCGAGCCGGGCGAGGTCACCCGGGTCGGTTGGATTGGTTCGGGCTGGCGCATCTGGGTCTGGCATCCGTACGCCGGCATCTCGAGCGGGTACTTCCACCTCCGCGAGATTTCGTCCGACGTCCACCAGGTCGGAGCTCGCGTCCGGACCGGGCAAGCGCTCGGCCTGGTAGGGGACAACCCGAAGACTCACGACCCGGTGCACCTGCACCTCGAGGTCATCCAGGGGCGGGCCTTTGCCGACCCCCTGCCGCGCCTGGACCCGGAGGAGGTCCTGAAGAGCGCGCGATTGCTTTCCCCGTAACCAAAGAAAGGATGCCCCCAATGGCCAAGAAAAAGAAGAAGACCGGCTGCTAGAGCCGGCCCCCTTGAAGAGCGCCCCGGCGAAGCCACCCGGGGCCTTTTCCCTTTTCGGCCTGTATAGCCAGAACCGAAGGTACCAAAAAACTACTGTCTGGAACCGCTTGCTACTTGAGCACTTACACGATTCTTTGTGTAGGTGCGTTTTTTATGCTTGCGTGTGGTACCGTGCGCTGTCATTCTGGAACCACAACGGCGCAACAAACAGCGCCAGAAAGAAGTAAAGAACATGTCGAACCTCATCCTTCATTGTGGCGCTAAGAAAGTTACCCGGGCGGAAGTCGAAGCCGTCCCTGTCCCGGCCCGGACCGCGACCTGGAATCCGGTCCCCTATGCCGACCTGATTGACTTCATGCACGAGCAAGCGGACCGCCGCCTTGGCCTGCCGGTCGTGCGTGAGCAGTACGGTCTGAACCAGGACGGGAACCAGCTGTTCGCGCTCCTCACCCTGAAGACCGATCGGGAGGACAACGGCCTCGCCATCGGGATGCGCCAATCCTATAACAAGACGCTCCGCGCCGAGGCGGTGGCCGGTTCGCAGGTCTTCGTCTGCGACAACCTGGCTTTCTCGGGCTCGGCCCTGAAGGTCTCGCGCAAGAACACCCTGAACGTCTGGCGCGACTTCACCGCCATGATGGCCGGCCTCGTCGAGGAGTCGCTCGGTCACTACACGAAGATCAATCGGACCTTCGACCGGATGAAGGAAATCCCGGTCACCGAGCGCCGTGGCTACGCGCTCCTCGGCGTGGCGCGCGGCGAGGGCGTCCTCACCGCCGGCCAGGCGAACATCGCGTTCGAAGACTGGGAGACGCCGCGCCACGAAGAGTTCGCGGACCGCAACCTCTGGGGCCTTTACAACTGCTTCACCGAGGGCCTGAAGAAAGGCACCGCCGGCGAGCGCATCGGGCGCCAGGTCAAGGCGCACGACTGGTTCGACCAGTTCCTCGGCGCCGGAGAGCTGGCCTAACGGCGAAGGGTGGTCGGGGGCCTTCGGGCCCCTGCCCCTTTCTTCCATTCAATGGAGTTACCCATGAAGAAACAACGCAAGCCACTCTCCATCGTCGAGGCGTGCGACCGCACCGGGCCCCTCGCTCGTCCGCTCCAGAACCTCGTCTTCTGCGCGATCGTCTTCGCGGAGGAGCTCTTCGACGACAGCCCGAATCCGGTCAGCGCCAAGAAGGTGGCCGACCTATTCACCGCCGCCAAGGAGCTCGGCAGAACGATCCGCAAGCTCCGGGAGGCGATGTCATGAGAGTCGCAGTCGAAGCCGGTCAGGTCTACCGCATCCCCCGGCCAGGGAAGCCGGCGCAGTGGGTCAAGGTGAAGGCGGTGGACGTGAAGGACCCGAACCAGCCGAAGATCCGCTACGTCCCCATCACGCGCACCGGAGCCGAGAAGAGCCTCGGCCTCGGCGACCAGCGGAAGTGGGACAAGAAGGTGGCGACCATTCCCACCCGGGCGCAGTTTCGCGATGGCGCCTGGCGCGCGCCCCCGGGCTGGGAGCTCGTCGAGGAAACGTCGTGAACCCTGGTACACGCCGGCGCTTTCTGGTACCACGTAGGTGGATGGTCGAGTTCCGTTGCCGGTTACCAGAGAAGCTAGCTAAAGAGCTGGATCGCGCTGCAGCCAAGGAAGGCGTCAGTCGGAACCAGCTCATCATCGACGTACTCGACGAGTACGTGCACGATCGTGATGCGGCATGGGGCCAGGTGAAGAAGCGCCTGCGCGACTTACTCGACTGACCGTCGCGCCCTGGTCCGGACGATTGCAACCGGGAGCCCGCTCTCTCGGAATGCCTGGACCCACCAGACCACCTCGCAGGCACAGCCCCCGGCCAGGTGGATGAGCCCCTCGACGACAGGGTGCAACGGCCTGACCGTCGCCACCGGCGGGCGGTCGCGGTAGGGGATGACAGCGCCGACGCGCTCCCTCTGACGCGCGGCCTCCTTCTCAAACCGCTCGACGTCTTCAGGGCGGCTCCACCCGCAAAAGCATCGCGGGCCTATGGTCCTATCGAAGACGCCACCGCACGCCTCGCAGTGGACGAGGTCGCTCATCCCGGCCACTCCGGGGTGCGCGGACCCAGAATCTCCTCGAACCTGTCGGGGTTGTCCTTCGGCGGAGACCATCCGCGCCAGCCACACCGGACACAGTCCCACGCCAGGGCGTCCATGCTGTCCCAATACCGAGGGCCTGAAATCTGCGGGTGCACTGCTCCGCACTTAGGGCACTCCCCCGGTCGCTCGTGGAAGAAGTCGCTCACCGCGCTCCTCCTCGGGCGCGGATTCGGTCGCGTATCTCCTCGGCCACCTCTGCGCCGGAGTGGACGGCGCGCATCACGTCGTCGGCGATGGCGATGCACTCCTGGCGCTCAGCGGTGCGGGCCTTGGTTTCCTGGTCTTTGCAGTACACCTTCCAGTGCTCGATCTGTTTCCAGGCCAGCCTGAATTCAGTTTGCGCCACGTCGCGCTCAAGCCAGGCGTCGCGCAGGGCGGCGATGAGCTTGGGCGCTGCCACCTCCCAACTCGACCCGCAATTGCAGTAGATGCCGTCGCGGGCGATAAGCGCTTCAAGCTCGTCAAGTTCTTCGGGCCTCATTGAGTTCTGTCTCTCGCACTCCCACCCCGCGACCCTCGGGTGCTCGGGGCAGTCGGGCGCCCAGGCGCTACAGACGCAGTCGCGAAGTGGCCAGCCACAGTGCTTACAGGTCTCGGGCGCTCGATCGATCCGACCGACGCGGCAATCCACGTTCGGGCAGTACCAGCTCCGCATGAACAAGCGCATCTCGGTACCGCACTCCGGGCAGGACCTCGTCACTGGTGACCCCGCCGGGAATCAAACCCGGGTCTGCGCCTTGAAAGAGCGCCGTCTTTGTCACTGGACCACGGGGCCAGGTCCGGCCCACTCCACGGCGAGCGGAGCCGGTTACAGGAATCGCATTCCTTCCGGCTTGCGCCGGGCCGTGTACGAGTGACCACGGCAGGCATCGAACCTGCGACCACCTGGTTAAAAGCCAGGTGCTCTGCCAGCTGAGCTACGTGATCGAAAAGGGGGCCGTGGATGTTCTTCGCACGCCACCCGCACCCGCGGAGAGGCGCGCCCGGAGATCGTCGCGAAGACCGGGCACCCACGACCGAAGCCATCACGCGAGACCTCCGCGCCATCTGCCGCGCCAGTAGAAGCGGGCGCCAGCGTCACGGATCGGACCCATCAGCGCATTGTCGCGCTTGCGCCTCGCATTGGCCGCCCGGCACTCCGCGCAGCGACAACCGTGGTAGCTGTACATCGAGATGCGGCCATGCTCCCTTGGCCCCCAGGTCTCGCGAGCGGTCTTCTCGGCATGACACGCGTGACATAAGACCTGGCACTTCGCGAGCTCGGCCTCGCGACGCTCCTTCGACCAGCTCCAAACCCTGTGGTCTACCTTGGTCGCTGGGTCGACGTGGTCAATCTCGAGCCGTTCGACAGAGCCGCACCTGATGCAAGACTTCCCCTGCATGAACTCCGCACGTCGCTTTGCGAGCCAGCCACGCTGATACACCCGCAGGTACCCTCGGCGAGCGTTCACCACAACCCTCCGAGCGAAACCGTGTTTCGGACCGTGTCCGGAACAGGCCGGCCCCGACTGTTTGGCCGGGGCCGGTTTCTTGATTCAGCCTTGGTACAAAAGGCTTTGCCGAGTTGAGCGGGAGACGGGAGTCGAACCCGCGACGTCAACCTTGGCAAAATTCCATAGCCCTCTTCTAAGTACCCAAACACTGGATTTCCTTTCCCCGCTTCTGCCGCACTTTACTGCGTTTACCGCTCTTGCCGACCGAAACCGTGTCCGGACCGTGTCCGGAAACGAGGGCCAGGGGCGCCGGCAGACAGACCACCTCCCGAGCTCTCGCCAGGTGATCGGGCAGAAGGTGCGCATAGAGCTCGGTCACCCGCTGGTGGGAGTGGCCGAGGACCTTGGCCAAGAGGAACAGGTCCGGCTGGCTGGCCAGGAAATGGGAGGCGAAGGTGTGCCGGCAGACGTGCGGCGAGCCACCGACCCCAGACTTCTCCCTGGCGCGGTTCCATTGGTTCTGCGGCCACGTCGCATAGCGGGTGCCTTTGCCGCTCGGGAACACCCAGCGTCGACTCTTACGCTTGCCCTGGAGCCAGGGGAGGCACGCGCTCGAAAACGGCACCTCGCGGGGCTCGCCGTTCTTCGGCTGCCACTCCTCGTTCGGGTAGATGAGAAGCATCCCTTTTTCGAAGTTCACGCAGGACCACTCCAGCGCCAGCGCCTCACCAGCGCGGATGCCGGTGTTCATCATGACGACGGTCATGCCGAGCAGGGCAGGGACGTGCTCCTGAAACGCTTTGTAGAGCTTCGTGGCCTCGGCCTCGGTCCAGACCATCACGCGCCCCTTGGTTTTGCGGACGGGCAGAGCGGAGACTTTGGGCGACCTCGCAGGCACGCCCTGGCTAACGGCGTAGTTCAGGATCCGCTTTAGGACCTTCACGTCATCGTTGACCTTGCCCGGCTTGACCTGTTTGGCGCGGACGTTCTGGAACCGCTCGACGTCCGCCGCCGTCATGCGATCGAGTGGTTTGTTGCCAAAGAACTCAACCAACGTCGCCACCTGATAGCGGCGATTGCGCCACGTCCTTTTTCCGAGCCTTGCCTCCGCGTGGATTGCGTACGCCCCCAGGGAGAATTGCGAGAATCCCGGCGCGGTCCGGTATTCGGACGGCGCGATAGCCTCGAGCTCGAGTCGGCGTTTCGCCTCGTACGCCTCCGCTTCTTTCTTCGTCCCGTGGATGATCTTCCCCTGGGGCTTCCCGTTCCACCAGATCCGGACCTCGTAACGATTCTTGCCGCGGCTGTAGATTGGCATCGGGTGCGTTCCTATCAGCGATTGCGGATTCAGGGATGCGCCAATGTCGCCCGAACTTCTTCGCACCGAGGAGCTCGCCACGCGAGCACAGCTCAGTGACCGAGCGCACGGGGAGCTGGAGGACCTGGCCAACCTGCTCCGGTGTTAGCCAGCGGGTCACGGCCTCTCCTGCGGCAGCGGTGCGACCGACATCACCACCATGTCCTCGGGCAGGCCGAACTGGCCCCCGGGCGTGATGTACGTGACGAAGACGCGAACCGGCACGCACCAGTCGAAGCAATCCCCCGTCTCCGGGTCGAACTCGGTGAGCTCGAGAACGTCGCCCACCTGGTAATTGCGATCGTTCTTGCGCAGCTCGAACCGCTTGAGCCCCAGCTGCATCGCCCGGAACGGCGCGGACCAGCATTTGAGGCGGTGGACCTTCACCCCGCAACACCCATCCCGAGCTTCGCCTTCGGCAGCACTGCAGCGTTGAGCTCGCTGTGCGCGTGGTCGAGGAGCACGGCGGCGGCCTGCCGGTACTTCTCGGCCTCGTCGCGCCACTGCTGCGCCTCGCGCTCCCTGGAGTTGGCGAGCTCGTCGCGCCGGAGCGCGAAGTCGCCGGCCTTCTTCACCAGCCCGACCGTGTCGTCCTCCGGCATATCGAACGCCTTCGACAGAAAGGCCCTTGCATCAGTTTGCGTCAGAAGGTCAGCTACGCTCATCGTCTCCTCCACGCCCGTGCCTTCGGCAACGGTTCCTGGTGGCGGCGCGGCAAGAACCACGACGCGAACAGCGCCAGCAGCGCATCGAGCAGCGTCACACCACCACCTCCAAGAGCCGGCGATTCCCATGGCTCCACTGTCCCGCCGGCGAGACTCGAGCAGCCTGGCCCTGCGACCGCTTCGCCAGCCGGTCATAGAGCACCACGTTCACGGTACAACCGAGATTCATGCACCGGAAGGTCGGCACGTAAACGACATCGCGGCAGCGCTCGCGCACCGCATGACTCACGCTCCCATCCTCCGGGCCGAAGATGTAGAAGGCCCGCTCCGGGTGCGTGTAGTCCGGCAGCGCTCGAGCTCCTGGCGAGAGCTCGACGGCGACCGGCACGCAGTCGAACGGGATGAAGTTCCAGAGGTTCGCGTTGCCGGTGAACATCACCGGATAGTGCCGGTCAGTCTTAAACGTGTTCGAGCATACGCGCGGGCTGTACTTCCGGCCGGTGTAAACCAAAAAGGATCCGCCGTAGCACTCGAGAGCGCGCACGGCGGAGCCGATGTTAATGGCGTTCTTGGGGGACTCGAGCGCCACAACGAAGAACCCTCTGTCACTCATCGCGAATCAACTCCTCGACCGACTCGCGCCACTCGCTATCGTTGCGGAGGAGCACGGGCAGTCCGGTGAAGTGGCCCCTCCCCTGCGGGCGCGGAATCTCCGGGTAGGCGCAGAAGCGCTCCATGCGGACCGTACGGAACGAGACCGGGGAGAGCCGGCGCAGCCAGAGCGGGAACCAGCGCTCCTTGAACGCGTCCCACCAGGTCGCCGGGAAGGTAACTTGCTCGACCACCGACGGCGTGCCGAGAAACCACTGCCGGCAGCGCGCGATGAAGTCGTCGCGGTCCACCGCACGTAGCCAGTGCAAGCCATCGACCCGGACAAGCTCCGGCGGCTCAGCGAAGGAGAACTCCTCCATCACAGAATGGCGCGTGAGCTCGTAGGTCCTGCAGACGGTCACAGCGAGAAGTCTCCCCGCGCCACGGTCTGCACTTCGTATCGCACCACCGGGCGGCCATCCTTGATCTCAAGCGTGAGCGACTGCAGCCCCGGCACCTCGGCGACCAGGAGCTCGACCGCGGTGCGCACGGCCTCCTCTGGCCTGGACATCTGCCGCACCGGCGGCGCGCTCCTCTTCGGCGGCGGCTCGTCCTGCCGCTGCTTCGCTTCGAAGCGCCTCTGCGCGACACTGTCCTTCGTCAGTCTGTGCGTTAGGCCGAGCTCGCGACGGACCTCGCCGAGCAGCACGTTGTCCACGCCCACCCCGTACTCCGCCTTGCAGGCGGCGCAGACCTCCGTGTAGATGGCGTGCGGGTTGTCCTGCATGTAGCGCCTGCAGAAGGCTCGTCGCACCGCCGTGTCGGCCAGCGACCTGCTGCTGCCGGGCTTGTTCTGTCGCGCGGGCGGCGCCGCCGTGGCTTGCAGGACACGCTGCACGTCGGCCTGTTTGAGCACCGGGTTTGGAAGATGGTGACCGTTCGAGTTCTGTCTCATAGCTTCATCGAGCTCCCTCTGTATTTCGATTTTAATTTTGGCCAGCTGCTCGGTACGGAAGGCTCGGCCGAACTGCTCGAGGCATCGGTCCGAGACTCCGCCGGTGCCATTGATCGAGAGCCTCGGGTTTGCCCGCCACAGGTCTTTCACCCACTCCACCTGCTCCTCGAGCGTGACGTTCGCGGCACGCTTGCGGATGATCTCCTTCGGCTCATTGGTCTGCAGCTTGGTCATGCGCTGTCACTCCTTTAGGTACTCCTCGACCACCCGCCGCGTGCCCCGCTTCGAACCGCCGGCGGTGCGAATCTTCGCCACGATCTGGTCCTTCACCTTCGTCTTGCCCTTCACCTTGTGCGCGGTCAGAGCCCGCTCGAGCGCGGCCTTCGAGAAGTCGCGCGGGCAGGCGGCGTCGGCGACCTCTTCGCCGAGCGACTCCTTCACCACCTCGTAGCTGATGGCCGGGTCGAGCACCTCGTTCCCATCCTTCTCGCGCTCACCGAGGATCCACCCGTCGCCGAGGTCGATGGCGTCGGCCTTCGCCAGCTCAGCAACCTCGCGCCGGCGCTGAGTGAGCAGCTCCTCGAGCGCCTGCGTCGCCTTGTGCCAGGCGGCGGCGTTGTCACGCGTCACCGGCGCACGCCAGTCAAACGCGACCGGCTTCGCCAGGACCATCGCAGCACCGCCACCCACCGGGCAGGCGCGTGCAGCCTTGCAGTATTTGCAATGCTTGCCGGGCTTCGGCTCGAGCTCGAGCTTCCCTTCCCGGTGCGCCACCAGCTGGAGCCAGAGCCCCCCCACCGTCCACTCCACCGACTCGAGGTCGAAGTCTTCGAGCTGGGCCTCGTCGGCCCGCTTGTTCCCGTGCGGCCTGAGAATCGCGACCGTCGCCTTCTTCTTGCCGTAGACCTTGGCGGCGCACATCGCGCCCATCCCGATCTGAAGATGGTCGCGCGCCGGCTCCTCGTCGGTGAACGACTTGTGGTCGGCGACATAGACGCTGTCGTCGCTGACGCCGAGAACGTCCACCGTCACGAACGCCCACTCCTCGAGCGCCGCGCCCGGCACGATCTCGTGCAAGCACTCGACGTACCGCCGCTCGATGCCGCGGCCGAGCTCGACGGCCTGGCCGGTGCGGCAGTTATAGGCGAAGGCAACCTCGGCGGCGAGACCGATGGGGAGCTCGTCGAGATCGATGGCGGCGGCCACCGACGCGTACTCCTCCGGCACCTCGGCGAGCGCCGCCTCCTGTCCAACCTCCGAGCAGCGCTGGAAGTAGCGGGCGAGCACACTACCCTGCTGGCTTCGCGCGTTCGGGCTGTCCTCCTGGGGGAGGGTGATGCTGGCCAGACAGCGCACTGCGCGATTC
>Ga0075420_100006238_pt1 | contig 10520 bp, 9 predicted proteins | sample SoiMetdeltSBSDD4_FD_75296 | JGI IMG/M metagenome (GOLD analysis project Ga0075420, IMG submission 75296) | Bulk soil microbial communities from a Populus tree surrounding site in Tennessee, USA - Soil MetaG P. deltoides SBSDD4 | ecosystem: Environmental > Terrestrial > Soil > Tree plantation...
TCCGGCGCGCAGCAAAGCTAATCACGCCGTCTCACTGGCGCTTCGTCGCGAGAGCGTTGGTGCGGGTGACACAAGGACTTAGAATTCCGCCTATGGCGACCACACAGACCCCGCCCGCTGCCGATGAGCCGAGCACGCGAGGTGAAGAGACGGCCGCTTGGTCGATCGAAGCGGCGCGCGTCCTCTACAACATCGAAGGCTGGGGCGCCGGCTACTTCGACGTCAACGACCAGGGGCACGTTGTCGTCCGCCCCGATAGCGATCGGCCAGAGCGGACACTCGACCTCTTCGATCTCGCGCGCGACCTCGAGGAGCAGGGCGTCGCGCTCCCGGTGCTGCTCAGATTCTCCGACATCCTCCGCTCTCGCATCCAGTCGCTGAGCGAGCGATTCGAGTCCGCCATCAAGGAGTTCGAGTACGAGGGCGGGTACACCTCGGTCTACCCGATCAAGGTGAATCAGCAGCGGCACGTGGTCGAAGAGATCGTCGAGTTCGGCAAGGCGCACGGCGTCGGTCTCGAATGCGGCTCCAAGCCGGAGCTGCAGGCGGTGCTCGCGCTGAGCGAATCGACCGATCACATCATCGTGTGCAACGGCTACAAGGACGAGGAGTTCATGCGCCTCGCCCTGATGGGCCAGAAGCTCGGACACAAGGTCTTCATCGTGCTCGAGCAGCTGAGCGAGCTCGACGTACTGCTGCAGGCAGCCGCTGACCTCGACGTGGTCCCCACGGCGGGGGTCCGGATCAAGCTCGTGTCCGAAGGGGCAGGGCGGTGGGCACAGAGCGGCGGCGAGAAGTCGAAGTTCGGGCTCAATGCGGCCCAGCTGATGAAGCTCATCGAGCGCCTGCGTTCGCTCGGCCGCATCGACATGCTCAAGCTGATTCACTTCCACATTGGAAGTCAGGTCACCGATATCCGCTACATCAAGAGCGCGCTGTCGGAAGTCGCGCGGTATTACGCCGAGATGCGAAAGGCGGGCGTCGACATCACGCACGTGGATGTCGGCGGCGGGCTGGGTGTGGACTACGACGGTACAGGCTCCACATCCCACGCGAGCGTCAACTACTCGCTCCAGGAATACGCGAATGACGTCATCTATACCATCGCCGAGATGTGCCGCGACCAGGAGCTGCCGATGCCGCACATCATCAGCGAATCGGGACGCGCGCTCACCGCTTACCACGCGCTGCTGCTGCTCAAGGTCATCGATGTCGAATCGCAGGCGGAGCCGCCGCTCCCGGACCTGACTGACGACGACCACTCGTTGCTCCACGAGATGGTCGCCGATTATCAGACGCTGTCGAAGAAGACCACGCGGCCACGCAAGGTCCTCGAGGTGTTCCACGACGCGACGTTCGACAAGGAGCGCGCTCACCAGCTGTTCAACAGTGGCGTGCTATCGCTTCGCGAGCGCGCGATGGCGGAGACGATCTACTTCGCGACGATCAACCGCATCGCGCTGTACGCGCAGGGCGACCGCGACAAGTTCTCCGAAATCATCAAGGAGCTCGACGCGGCGCTCGTGGACCGCTACTTCTGCAATTTCTCACTCTTCCAATCGCTGCCGGACAGCTGGGCGATCGACCAGCTCTTTCCGATCATGCCGATTCATCGGCTCGACGAGGAGCCGACGCGCCGCGGAACGCTCCAGGACGTGACGTGCGACTCGGACGGCAAGATCGATCGTTTCGTCGGCGACAAGCATGGGCGCCCGAGTCTCGAGCTGCACGACTTTCGCGACAGCGAGGACTACATGCTCGGGATCTTCCTCACTGGCGCCTACCAGGAGATCCTCGGCGACCTGCACAACCTGTTCGGCGACACCAACGCCGTACACATCAAGATGTCGGACTCGGGCTACGAGATCACGGACCTGGTGCATGGCGACACGGTGACCGAGGTGCTGAACTACGTGCAGTTCGGTGCGTCGAACCTGCTGGCGACGTTCCGCCGAAAGGTCAGCGCCGCGAAGCATATCGCCAGGCAAGAGGCGAACACGTTCATCGCGGAATATGTGGCAGGTCTTGAAGGGTACACTTACCTGGAAGGCGAGGCTGCTAGATAGCAGCTATCAGCCATCGGCCATCAGCCAAAAAACCCTCGGGATGCGTCTCCAAGAAGAGGCGTCCCGAGGGTTCGTCTTAGCTGATGGCTGAGTTACCGGCCGAATCTCTTCTCCACTTCTCGCCAGCTGACGACGTTCCACCACGCGTTGAGGTAGTCCGGCCGGCGGTTCTGATACTTCAGGTAGTACGCGTGCTCCCACACGTCCACGCCGAGGAGCACGTCACCGGCCTTCTTGCCGTCCATGAGCGGGTTGTCCTGGTTCGGCGTGCTCGTGATCGCGAGGCTGTTGCCCTCGCGGACGAGCCACGCCCACCCCGAACCGAAGCGGCCCACGCCCGCGGCGTTGAACTGCTCCTTGAACTTCGCGAAGTCGCCGAAGGCGCGTTCGAGCGCGGCGGCCAGCGCGCCGGACGGCTCGCCACCGGCGTTAGGCGCCATGACCTGCCAGAAGAACGTGTGGTTCCAGTGGCCTCCGCCGTTGTTGCGAACCGCCGTGCGCACCGCGTCCGGAACGGCGTTCAGGTTGGCGAGAAGCTCGTCGAGCCCCTTGCCGGCGGACTCGGGCGCCTTCTCCAGCGCGGCGTTCAGGTTGTTGACGTACGCCTGATGATGCTTCCCGTGGTGGATCTGCATGGTCTGCGCGTCGATGCTCGGCTCGAGCGCGTCGAAGGCGTACGGGAGCGGCGGAAGCGAGTGAGCCATAGTGCGGGAGTCTCCGTAACGGGTCTGGCTGAGTAGGAACTGGGAACAGGGACCAGCCCGCAACCCGTGCGCCTCAGACAGCTCCGGGGCCCGGTTCCCGGTTCGCCGCTCCCAGTCTCCTTTCCCGGAGCCATCCAATGATCCCGGGCAAGATGGACAGGAAGATAACGATGAGGATCACCTTATCGATGTGTCGATCGATCCCGGGGACGTAGCGCCCGAGCCAGTACCCGGTGAACAGCATGCTCCAGATCCAGAGGAAGCCGCCGAGCACGTTGTAGAAGATGAAATCGCGGTACCGCATCTCGGCCGCCCCGGCAACGACCGGCGCGAAGGTGCGGATGATCGGCATGAACCGGGCGAGCACGATGGTCTTCCCCCCGTGCTTCTCGTAGAACTGGTGGGCTCGGTACAGGTGCTTCTTGTTGAAGAAGAACGAGTCCTCGCGGGTGAAAATGCGCGGCCCGCTTGCTTTTCCAATGGCATAGCCCAGCGAGTCCCCCACGATGGCAGCAACCGTGCAGAGAGCACCGAGGGCGTAGACGTTGAGATAGCCCTGTGAAGCGAGGAGCCCGGCCGTGACGAGCAGCGAATCGCCAGGCAGAAAGAAGCCCAGGAGGAGCCCCGTTTCCGTGAAAATGATGGTCGTGACGCCGACGTACCCGCCCCATTTGATGAGCGCCGGGAGATCGGAGAGTTGGCGATACAGGTCGACGAGAAAGTCCATGAATTCGGCGGTGCGGGTGGAGGCCGGTGCAACATCGACGGTTGCCGTTCGCTGGTCAACGGCTTCGGGCCGCGCGCCCCTGATCGGGAGGGTCGTGTCATGAGGCGTGGTCGCCGGCGCACGGTCGACGCGCACACGTCGTACACGGTCACGGACGCCGCGGCGGCGTTCGTCCGTGCATTCGAGGCCGTATTGCAGCTGCCAGAGCGACCGTCGAGCCGGTGGCATCGCGCGGGAGTCGGTCGCCGAACCGAACGCGCGCTCGACGCGTTGTTCGGCACCATCCTCCTCACCTTCGCGGCTGGCTGGACATGGTCCATCGCCGAGGCGCGGGCCGCGCAGGGGGTTTTGGGCGACCCGGTGACATCTGCCACGAGCACCGTCAGCGCCGCGCTCACGAACCCCGATGCCCCGAGCGTCGCCTACCTCGCCGAAACAGCGATCGAGGTGCTCATGCCGCTCCGCGGAGAGAGCGGGCGCCTCAGGGCCGTCGTTGGTGAGCGTGGGCAGCCAGTCGTGGAGGAATCGCTGCCGCCTGGCGCGTCCGTCGCGTACTCGAGCGCCGGCGACAGCCTGACAGACGCGGCGAGCGCCGATTCCGCGCAGCGCGCCGCCTCGTTAGGCCACCTCGCGGGCGTCGGCGACTCGGCGAGCGCGTCCGACTCGTCGCGTGTCATCGTCGCGCCCGCGGAAGAAGGGGTGTGGACGACAGCGATTCGGGTCGGCAGCGCGCTCAAGGAAGTCGCGGACTTCAACGTCATCACGCTCACACCGCTCTCTCGCCGCCAGCGCGGGCGCATCGGCCTGTATTACATCGGGACCTGGCCGACAGAGCGCGGACGCCGCCAGGCCGGCTACGAGACGCCTTCGGGGTTCATCGAGGTGACACAGGAGAATCAGGACACTCCCGTGTCGGACCACTTCACGCTCGGCGACTTCCTCACGAAGGGACAGGAGCCGGTCTGGCCGAAGTACCTCGTGCTGGACATGCAGCTCGTGGATAAGCTCGAGCTCGTGCTCCTCGACCTCGAGCAGCGCGGACACATCACGAACGGTGTGCAAGTCATGAGCGGGTTCCGCACGCCGCAATACAACACGAAAGGTGGTAATCCACGGGGGCGCGCGAGCCTCAGCCGTCACATGTACGGCGACGCCGCCGACATCTTCCTCGATAACGACGGGAACGGCTGGATGGACGACCTCAACCGTGACGGCAAGGTCAACGTCAGGGATGCCGAGGTCATCCAGGCGGCGGTCGACCGCGTCGAGCGGGAACATCCGAATCTCGTGGGGGGGAGTGGCGTCTATGTCGCCACGAGTGGGCACGGACCTTTCATTCATATCGACGTGCGAGGCTACCGGGCCCGCTGGATTGGAACAGGAGATTCCTGATGAGCCCACACGTTGCGGACACCGAGTTTCCCGATACGACCGAGCAAACTACGACAGGGGAGGCCCCGGCCGCCCGGCGTCAGGACGCCGAGGCGCTGATGCACGTGCGCTCGAGCGACATCGAGCCGTACATCGGGCTGCGCTATCTGTCGAAGCTCTTTCGTTTCATGGCGATCATCCTCGTCCTGTTACTGGTCGCCGAGGTGATCACCGGTCTCGTGCAACAGGGTCGGGCGGCGATTCCGACACTGCTCGGCGAGATGAGCCGGCTCATCGTGCTCGCCGGACTTCTCTGGGGCACGGGCGATCTTGCGATTCTGCTCATTGACGTCGGACACGACGTACGCGCGACACGGATTCTCGTCGGTCGGCAGATGGCGCATCAGGTCCTGCAAGACCACGCGCAGCCGATGGAAGCGCCGCGCGCTCGTGAGGCGACGCCGCATCGGCGCGCCACCGAGATCACCACGCGCTGAGCCGATTCATCAGCGCGGTACGACGTTTGCCTTTCTGAGTGGCACACGCCTTCCCTACGGGGGTCATGATGCTCTGGACACTTGCGCTTATACTCTTCGTTCTCTGGTTGCTCGGCGGGTTCGTCTTCAACGTCGCCGGGGGACTCATTCACATTCTGCTGGTCGTTGCCGTGATCGTGGTTCTCTATCGTCTGATCACGGGCCGCAGGCCGATAGCGTAGTCATACCGTACCGGCACCCAACGGCTGGTAGCAGCGTTCCAGCTCGGGGCCTCGGCTAGCACCTTCCCAGCTCCCGAGCTGGCTGCCGGCCCGGAGCGCTGCCCTTGCCGAGAAGAGGGGAGGCGGTAAGACTCCCCGCGCATGTCGAACGAGGAAGCCGCGCGGGCCGAGGATCGCGACGAGATCGTCTACGTCGTCGCGCACACACATTGGGACCGCGAGTGGTACCACGCCGCCGGGCGATTTCGGCAACGCCTCGTCGCGCTGATCGATGAGCTGCTCGACGATGCCGCGGCGCCGTCGCCGTTCCTGCTTGACGGCCAGGCCGTCGTTGTCGAGGACTACACCGAGCTGAGACCCGAGCGCCTCGATGTGCTCGCGGACCGCCTGCGCCAGGGCGTGATCGAGGCCGGGCCGTGGTACGTTCTCGCCGACGAGCTGATCCCGAGTGGTGAGTCGCTCGTGCGAAATCTCCTCGCGGGCCGCCGCGTTATGCGCCGCCTGGGCGCCGAACCGCCTCCGGTCCTCTATTCCCCTGACGCCTTCGGTCACGCCGCAGCCTTACCGCTGCTCGCGCGTGGCTTCGGCTGCGAGCTTGCGATCGTCTGGCGCGGATACGGCGGCGCGCGGTGGCCCGCGGGCGACACGGTGCGCTGGCAGTCCGCGGACGGCTCATCCGTCCTGCTCTTTCACCTGCCACCTGCGGGATACGAGTTCGGTTCGAGCCTGCCGGCCGAGCAGCGCGAGGCACGCGAGCGCTGGCGTGCCATCTCGGATACACTCCGACCGCGTTCGCGCACGCGTGTCATGCTCCTGCAGAACGGAGCGGATCACCACGCGCGCCAGTCGAACTGTCGAGCGGCACTCGACGCGCTCACCGCTGCAGCTGCCCCGACACGCGTCGAGTCCTCGACGTTGCGGGCGTTCGCCTCCGAAGTCGTCCGCCGCGCGCGCTCTCTCGACCTGCCCACGGTGCACGGCGAGCTGCGCGACTCGTTCGGCTACACGTGGACGCTTCAGGGAACGTTCGCGACGCGCGCGCGCCACAAGCGACGCAACGCTCAGGCGGAGCGTCTCCTGATCCGCGACGCTGAGCCCTGGGCCGCTCTCGCAGCGCGACTCCGCGGCGTCTCTCGACGACATCTTCTCGATGCGGCGTGGCGTTCCGTGCTGCTATCTCACCCTCACGATACGCTCTGCGGGTGCTGCATCGATGAGGTGGCGCGTGCGATGGATGCCCGGCTGGATGACGCAATGGTCCAGGCAGCGGGGGTTCGCGATGATGCGGTTCTCGATCTCCTTGGCCATGACGCCGCGGAGGCACGCGCGAGGAAGTCCGACTGGCGGTCGCTCGCGCTCGTGCGTAACCGTGCGGCGCGCCCGCGTGGCGGCGTGGCCGAGCTCGAGATCGAGTCGTTCCTGGCTGACGTCGGCGTTGGGCCAGGATCGAAGCCACCGGAACGACTGCGACAGGTGGTCTCGCCGCGGCTTCTTCACGGCCGCGTCCCCGTTCAGCTCCTCACGACACGACGCGCGAACCGGCGCATTGAGTCGCCGCGGCACTATCCGGACAACGATCTCGTCGAGATTCGTCGCGTCGTCGCATGGTTGCCGACGGTTGCAGCCTACGCAATCACGCCGCTGGCGCTCGAGGAGGGGAGGGGGAGCGCGGCACCTAACGAAGGGCTCGTGACCGTCACGTCAGAAGCCATCGACAACGGCGTCGTGCGCGTCGCACTGGAGGCCGACGGCACGATCACGCTCGGAGCCGCCAACGGCGCCTGGTCCGTCACGCGCGCGATTGCCATCGAGGACGTCGGCGATCGTGGTGACCTGTACACGCACTCGCCGTACGGACCCGTGCGAACGGAGGCGCGCTACCTTCGCGCTCGTCTGGTACACGCGGGCCCGCTCAGGGGTGAGCTCGAGACACGCTGGCGAATCCTGCTGCCTTCGGCCAGTGACCGTCGCCTCGCGGGTGCGCGAGCCGAAGGTCGCGGGGCCGGGTTCGTGGACGCGCGGATTCGATTGCGGGTCGATGCCGCATCGCCGTTCGTTCGCGTACTCTTGGACGGGGTCAACGGTGCGACCGGGCACCGGCTCCGCGTTAGGTTCCGCACCGGCGTGACGGCACCCCGCGTGATCGCCGACGCCGCCTTCGGGCCCGTCGAGCGAACCACGCTCGAGGTTCCTGACGAGGAGCGACGCATCGAGTCGCCGACGGCGACGGCTCCGCTTCAGCGGCACGTGACGCTCTTCGGTCCGGACCGTGGGGTCACCGTCTATGGCGACGGCCTCGCCGAATACGAAGCAGATGCGGAAGGCGACGTCGCGGTGACGCTGGTGCGGGCGGTTGGCGAGCTGTCGCGGAACGATCTCCCTGAACGCCCCGGGCACGCTGGATGGCCCGTGTCCACGCCGGAAGCGCAGATGCTCGGCCCGTTCACCGCGGAGTTCGCGGTGTTTCCGCACGGCCCGGCGAGTGCCGAGACCGCGGATCTCATCGAACGCACGGCCGACGACGTCCTCCTGCCCCTCGTTGCAACGACGCTCCGCTCCGCGGTGTCGGACTATCCGCCCACGGCGGGCCTGGAGCTGGAAGGCCAGGGTCTCGCCTTCTCGGCGGCCAAGGAGAGTGAGGACGGCAACTGGCTCGTGCTGCGGTGTGTGAACGTCACCGACGGACCGACGGAGGGTCGGTGGCATGTTCCGTTCGAGCCGAGCGAGGTGATGCTCGCCCGCCTGGATGAGACGCCGGAGTCGAGCCTAACGCCGAGCGGCCGCACGATATCCTTTCCAGCCTCCGGCCGCGCAGTGGTGACGATCCTGGCGCGGTAGAGGAGCGCCTCTCATCGCGTTTGTTATCATCAGGCCCTCTCCGCCAAGTCTCTCGGCCGCTCGCCGGCGAGCCGATCGCGCAGGCTGTCCCCGAGTAGCGTACAGGCAAGCACCGTGACGATCAGCGCGATCCCCGGCGCGATCGCCACCCAAGGCGCCGTCACGATCAGGTCGCGGCCGCCCGCGATCATGTTCCCCCAGCTCGGCGCCGGTGGTTGGATCCCGAGGCCGAGGAACGAGAGCCCGCTCTCCAGCAGGATCGCGTTGCCGACGCCGAGGGTCGTCGCCACGATGGCGGGGCCGAGCGCATTCGGAACGACGTGGCGCCACAGGACCCGCGGCGAGGATGCGCCTAACGCGTGAGCGGCGACCACGAACGGCTGTGCGCGCACACCGAGCACCTCGCCCCGCACGAGACGGGCGACGCCCATCCACCCGGTCGCGGCGAGCACGGCGAGCACGGTGGTGACGCCCGGCTGCCACAGCGCCGCGCAGAGCAGCAGGAGGATGAGACGCGGGATCGACAGCAGCGCGTCCGAGACCGCCATTGCGACCTGATCGAACACACCGCCGCGCCAGGCCGCCAGCGCACCGATCACCGTCCCAACCACGCCGGCGACCAGGGATCCGGCCACGCCCACCGCGAGTGATACGCGGCCGGCGAGCATCATTCGCACGAACAGGTCGCGCCCGAAGCGATCGGTGCCGAGCAAGTGAAAGTGGCCGAGTGAGTCGGATGACACCGGCGGAATGAGTCGCGTCGCGAGCACGTCACCGATGGCGAGCGGATCACTCGCGGCGAGCGCGGGCACGAGCACCACGGCCGCGATCAGGGCAACCAACAGCGCCGCTGAAAAACGGGCGAGCCGACTCACGACGCCCGCGTGTCGCGACGAGGATCGAGCAGCGGCAGCGCGATGTCCGCGGTGAGGTTCGCCAGGATGACCAGCGCCGCGTACAGCACCGTCGCTCCCATGACCACCGGGTAATCGCGTGACGAGATGGCCAGCACCATGACGCGCCCCATCCCGGGCCACGCGAACACGCTCTCGACGAACACGGATCCCGCCACCACCCCGGGCAGCGAGAGTGCGAGCAAGACGACGAGTGGCGGCAGCGCGTTCGCCAGCACGTGTCGGCCATACACGCCTTGCGACCCTAACCCTTTCGCGCGCGCGGTGCGCACCCACTCCGCGCCGGCGAGGTCCGCCACCGTGCTTCGTGCATAACGCGCGATGCCGGCCGCGCCCACCGCCGCGAGTACGGTTACGGGGAGCACCGCGTGGCGAATCACGTCGATGACGGCCGCCAGTCCACTGATACCGCCAGCGGGGTCGCGCACGCCGAACGCCGGGAGCCTGAGCGCCGCAGGGAACCCCCACACGGTCGCGCCGTACGTGAACACCGCGATCAGCGTTAACGCGAGCCAGTAGCTCGGTGCCGCGTATACAGATGTCGTCAAGACGGTGAGGGCCGGATCGATCAGGCTGCGACGGCGTGCAGCCTGCACCGTGCCGATGGCCACGCCGACGACGAACGTCAGGACGAGCGACGCCAGCCCGAGCCCGAGTGAGATCGGCAGCGCTTCCGCAAGCACCGCGGTCACCGGGCGCCGTTGGCCGAAGCTTTCTCCGAGGTCGCCGCGCAGCAGCCCGCCCATCCACCTTGCATATTGCACGGCGATCGGCGCGTCGAGCGCTAGCTCGGCACGAAGGCGCGCGGCGTCCTCCGGCGTCGCTGTCGGCGGGACGAGTACGGCGGCTGGATCCCCGGGAGCCAACCTCACCAGAACGAACGTGAGCGTGACGACGAGCCAGAGCAGAACGAGCGCCGCCGCCAACCGTCGCGGGAGGGTATGCACACGGAGATGATGCGCCGCGTTCGCGTGGCGTCAACTTGGCTCGCCCTCCTGGGCGTCGGCGGCGGGACTGGCATCGCCGCGTGTGGCACGTCACCCCGCACTAGCGACACGGTGGTTTACGCATCAGGCGCCGACCTCGAGTCCGCGAACCCGCTCGTTACCGTTCACCCGTTGTCGCGCCAGATCCAGCGCTTCGCGCTCTTCGTCACGCTGGCGCGCTTCGACAGCGCGCTCG
>Ga0075420_100006240_pt1 | contig 10517 bp, 7 predicted proteins | sample SoiMetdeltSBSDD4_FD_75296 | JGI IMG/M metagenome (GOLD analysis project Ga0075420, IMG submission 75296) | Bulk soil microbial communities from a Populus tree surrounding site in Tennessee, USA - Soil MetaG P. deltoides SBSDD4 | ecosystem: Environmental > Terrestrial > Soil > Tree plantation...
GAAGAACTCTCGCGCGTCCGCCTTGACTTTTTCCGCCTCCCGGTGGGCCCGATAGGCGTAGCCGGCCGCGCCGAGGCCGAGCACCGCGACGATCGCCACGACCCACCGCTGCTGCCGCTTTTGTTTCTGCTGGACCTTCTTGAAGGCCTTGCGAATCATCATCGTCCGGCCGCCGACGTCCGTGTCCCTGTCGTCGTCGTCCGATCTGAAGTAGCGATCGGCAATACCGTCGACCATGACGGCTTCGTCGGTTTCAGGCTCGGGCGGCAGCACGGAACGGAACCCGGGACCGATCTGCAGAAGCGGGCCCCCCTCGCCGAGCCGCACCGAGATGCCCTCGCCGATCGGAGCGCTCTCGACCCGCCTGCCATCGACGAACAGGCCGTTGCTGCTCTGAAGATCCCGGATCCACCACTGGCCGCGCACGAGGACCACGCGGGCGTGTCTCCGGCTGGCATGCCCCTCCTCGACGAGGACTTCGCAGCCGGGTTCCCGACCGATGTGGAAGTCGCCGTGAAACCTGAGGACGTTGCCGTCGGGCAGCCGCACGTTGAGGGCAGGTGCGTCCGCCGGCTCTTCGCGCGGACTCATCTGTTGGGGACGAATGAGACCAAGGCTGCCTGCACGATCTCCTACATGCACATCTGTTGTAGACGAAACAGCGGGCCCGGCCGCCTCACCCCGAGGTGTTCCCGCCGCGAGTCGGCCAGACGAGGTGCGCGAGGGCGGCGTCGTTCGATGGCTGCCGAAGGGTCAGGTAGTCGGCTTGGGTCTGCCCGTGTTACACGCAACCGGGCGGTTTCGGATTCGCGGGTCTGACCGTAATCGACTGGGAACCCGGCGCTTTCGCCCCCTTGTCGTTCACGACGGTCAGGGTCACGAGATAGATCCCGGTCTTCACGTAATCGTGCGTCACGGTGACGCCGGTCTTTGGCGGGTCGCCGTCGCCGAAGTCCCAGGTGTAGCTGACGATGGTGTGCGGGCCGTCGGCGTCCGTCCCGCCGACCGAGGTGGAGCCGTTGAAGGTCACGGCCTGACACTCTTCCGGTGTGACCGGCGAGAAGGTGAACTTGGCTTCGGTCGGGATCGGCACGGTCGTCGTGGTCACCGGAATCGTCGACGTCGTCGTCGTGGTCTCGGTGATCTTGACGACGCCGGGGCCAGTCGCCGTCTTGTTCTGGCAACCGACCGCGGCGAGCAGGAGCGTTGCGAGCAGCAGCTTTCGCATAACTTACAAGCCCAGGTTGAGGCCCACCACCGGGGTCACCTTCGAGTGCAGACCGTTGTTCTTCACCGTGACGAGCGCGTTCAACGACAGCAGCAGCTTGCCCTTCAGGTTGACCTTGATGCCGGGCACCAGGATGCCCTTGAGAATCCCCTCGGGGAGATCCACGAGCGACTGAATCGAACTGATTCCGCCGGCATTGATCGGGTCGGAGACGACGCCCACTTCCCCGCCCTTCCGGATCTTCTGGCCCAGAAAATCGAGGAGCAAGGTTACTTTCGGATGCGCCTCGATTTCAAAGCCGGCCGCGAACAGCACCTGGTGACGGACCTTGACCAGTCCGCCGGTCGCGGTTGCGGTAGGCACATCGACACTCTTGCTCCAGAACTCGAAGCCGCCTGACGCGTGGGGCTTGAAGGGACCCTTGCCCGCGGAAAAGATTGCGGATGCCATCGTGCGATACACGCCGAGGCCGCGGAGGTTCTCGCGAGAGCCGGTGGGAAGGCGCATCGTGAGCATGAAGCCCAGCCCGCCCGGATCGGGAATCTCCGGTCCCGGGAGCTTGGCGGCCTTGAACTTCAGGATCGCAGCCATGTCGCCGATGCCGGAGAACTTGGTGTTGGTTTCGGCGAGCCGGATCAGCCTGCCGTTCCCATCCACCTGCGTGGTCACCGCTTCCAGCGTTGCAGTGATCAGCGGCACGATCACGGCGACATCGACCTTCGGCGCAATGCCTACGGTCCCCGCCATCGTCAGCGTTTTCGACGTGAGATGAAAATCACCGGTGCCGACGCGCGCATTCGCCGGGTTGGAGGCGGTGACGGAGCCAAGGGGCAGGTTGTTCAGGCCGAACTTGCTCAACTTGTCGTAGGAGGTCGAGCTGAAGGCCGCAGCTATCGCTACCTGACCCTCACCGGCCGTCAACGCCCGCTCGGCGAAAGACGGACCAAGCGTCCTGCTGACGCGAGTCAGGAGGCCCGTGGCGGGATCCAGCTTGAAGACCATCCCGCCTGAGGCACTGCTCAAGGGCTGGGTCGCGATTTCGAGCGCAGTCGTCAGCCCGATCGACTCGCCGATGGGTCGCAGGCCCAGGGGGTTGGCCAGTTGGACGAGCGTCTGCTCGAATGTCAGGTCTTCAACCGTGGTGACTTTCTGCGCCCACGCTGAAGAAGCGGATGCGAGCGTCAACATCATGACCAGGACAGGCACCTGGCGCCTGATGGTCGTACCCGTCGGATGGCCCTGAGCAAGGCTGAAGTGCATGTTCGGTTTTCCGATAGGGATGCAGGTGCGGGCGCAGCAAGCCGGCTGCGCGCCGGCGCGGATTATTGAATGCCAAGCCATGCAAGTCAAGATAAGTTACACGGTCTTCGGCCTTCGGGACGCGCGCGAACCGGGTGCAAACTGACGCTACTTACGAGGGTGGCTTCGTGATTCGGTACAGTGCGAAGCGCTGATCGCGCTCGCGATACTCCCGAACCACCTCAACCGTACCTAGTTCCAGCGCCCGGCGACAGAACTCGGGGTGGACCGGATCCTGAACGTTGCACCAGAAGTTCCAGTGGACGAAGACCCCACCGGTATATCGGCCCGAGAGGTATCGGACATAAGCGGGGTTCTGAACAATCAACGGAAGCTGCCCCGCGCTCTTGCCCCACAGCTGAAACATCCCGGGGTTGTGAGTGAGCACATATGAGTTCGGCGGCAGTTCCTGGGTAAAGAGCTGCGCAAACCGGACGTCGGCTCGCGCGGCCCACGCTTCCTCGGTAGTGGCACGCACGACGGGCGCGTACCAGAGGAACAGGAAACTCATCGCCGTGACGATGATGGTGCGCGCGGGCAGACCGCGGCTTGCGAGAAGGTCGACAAGACGTGATGCGCCGAGGCCGGCGAGAACGGCGACCGGCGGATACGTCAGGAGCGAATATCGGACATCAGCGCCGTAGTTATAACTGCCCGCATAGAACAGCAGCCCGATCGCGAAATAGAGCAGGAAGTAAAGCGCCATCGACAGACGCTCTCTTCGGAATGCCGACGCGGTAAGGCCAAAGAGCGCGAGCAGGGTAAAGACCAGCGGGAACCGCTCGTCGGCCAGATAGAACCCTCCATTCACCCGAAGGTTCCCGGGGACGTACGCAAGCGAGAACCGCGCCTGAGTCGTCCCCCAGTCGATGTGCCTGACGGCGAACAGATGGGCGATGTGCACTGACGCGAGGGCGAGAAAGAGCAGCCCCGCCCACCAGCCGCGAGGCTCGCGCAGCTCGGCCTGCAGCCGCGGCCACGCCAGGAGTCCCGCAACAGGCAGTACGAGAACCGACTCCGGTCGAAACTGAATGGCGTAAGCCGCACACACCGCGAACGCTGCGAGCGCGGCAGCTCCACCGGAGTTCGCGTAATACGCCGCGCACACCAATGCAAGAACGGCCGCAAGAGAAGCGGACGGCTCGACGGCAGCGGTCGCCGACCAGATGATCTGGTGCGGAGTGAGCGCGAGAACCAGTGCCGCACACGCCGCGGCGGTCCGGTCGCGGAACAGCAACCAGACGAGGACATAGACCGCGCACACGATTGCAGCCATCGCGGCCGCGTTGACGGCAAACGCGGTCGTGCCGTGAACGCCGGTCAGCCGGTAGGCCAGGCTCAACAGGTGCGGGTAGGCGTACGGCTGTTTGTTGTATTCGCCGCTCGCGCATTTCAGGCGCCCGTACTCCACGCCGCCTTCGTTGCACATCTGGGCCAGCTTCAGGTCGGCCAGGTTCTGGCCGACGCTCTGGTAGATCTGCTCGTCGTAGAAGATCCGGTTGGTGCGCGGCGCGACGAACAGCGTGAGGCTGATCCCGATCAGCGCCACGATCGCCATCCTTGCGAAATCGGTTCTGTCGAGACCCCTGAGCACGCCCCGGACGACGCACGCCCCGCAGATCACGCCGAGGAACAGGCACAGCTCGAGCGACCAGAACTGGCTGACCTTCAGGTGCTCCCGCAGCGTCCCCGTGGACGTACCGAGCAGCCACGCAGTCAGCGCACCGGCGATCAGCACCCACGCGAGCGCCACCGTAATCCATGCCCGGCGCGACGCCGGCCGGTCGGTGATTAGATCGATCATTCGGGACGAGTCACCAGATACGGCCCGATCGCCAGGGCGTCCGCTCCGGACCGCAGAAAGACGTCGACAGCCTCGGCCGGAGCGCAGACGAGCGGTTCGCCGTGAATGTTGAAGCTGGTGTTCAGCACGACACCGGCACCCCACCGCCGCCGCGCCTCCCTCAACAACTCCGCGAAGTCTCCGGCGTCGTCCTCATCGACGATCTGCGGCCGGCACGTTCCATCCACGCTCATGACCCCCGCCATGTGGCAGCGGTACTCCCGGGCAACCTCGTAGGCCATTGTCATGGAGCGATTGATGCCGCCGTCCCAGTCCGCGAGCATCCGGCGGGCATCGTTCTCGAGCAGGCTCGGGCAGAATGGCTGATACCAGACGCGACGCTTCAGCGCGAGGTTGAGACGGTCGCGAATATCGAGGCGATCGGGACGTGCCAGCACACTCCGTTGCCCCAGCGCTCGCGGCCCGTATTCCATCGCGCCCTGAAACCACATCACGATCCGGCCCTCGGCCAGGAGGTCGGCCACGCGGGACGGAATACCGGCAACGCCGTCAAGCCGCAGCCCGGCGGCGCGCAGGCTCGCCTCGATTTCGTTCGTCCCGTAAGACGGTCCAAGATCAAGGCGATCGAGACGGAGACGGACGACGTCACTTGAGTTCGTGGATCCCAGCACCGCCGCGCCGAGAGCAAGTCCCCCGTCTCCCATGTGAGGAAACACGTAGGCGCTTTCCACCTCCGGCATCAGCCTGACCTGGCGAGTCGCTTTCACGTTCGAGACGACACCACCTGCCAGCGCGACCCTTGGACTGCCGGTCAGCCGCACCGCATCGCGAACCAGCGCCATCGCGGTGAGCTCGACGACCCGCTGGGCGAAGTGGGCGAACTGCTCGTTCGGAAAACGCCAGTGCACTCGCGCCAGCGGCGTTCGCATCGCGTGGCCGGGCCGTTTCGTCTCGATCACGCCGTTGCGTACCTGCACCCACTCCAGCAGCGGGTTGTCGCGATCGGCGACAGGCGCCGCGTAGTCGGCGAGCGCCATCACCTTGCCCTCGTCTTCGAGCTCACGCATGTTCAGCAGGTTCGTCACATGCTCGAAGAAGACGCCAAGGGAGCTGCGTGCCGGCGAGGTTGCCATGCGATACAGGCGTCCGTTCTCGAATTTCGAGATCGTGGCGGAGACTCCGTCACCGAGTCCGTCGATGGTTACAACGGCACAGGACGGAAAGCCGGACGCCCACGCCGCCGCTGCGGCGTGCGCCTCGTGATGATCGACGAGCCGCAGCTCCGCGTGACCGAGCGAGCGCCGGGCGAGTTCCGCTTTCAATGCGCGGTGGCTCAGCGCGCGCGAGAAGACGCCAGGCCCCCATTCGGTGATCCGGTACTTCAAGCCGCGAGTGAGCCCGGCTGACGACCCGGGTGGCGCCTTCCGCCGCCGCACCGCGTAGTACCGCTCCTTGGTGCCGGGCCACCATCGGCCGAGCGTCTTGGCGGGGTCGGACGTCGACGCCGTCACCAGATGGACCTGCTCCGGTGAGAGCCCGGCGAGCGCGAGACAGGCGGCGATCGACCGTGAAGGGAAACAGACCTCGAGCTTCCGACGGCTCAGACGCTCTTCGTTGACCGCGAAACGAAGCTGCCCGTCCTGCAGCAGCGCGGCACCGGAATCGTGCCCGTCCCAGATACCGAGAATGTTCAACGTGTTTCAGAAGAACAGATACCTGACGAGCGAGAACCCGTAGCGGGGCGCGTCCCGCCACACGCGAATGTGCGACGTGCCGTGCGTGCGGCGGTGTTCATGGCTGGGAACTTCCGTCATCCGCCATCCCTGCCTCAGGGTCTTGATCGTCATCTCCTGCTCGATGGTCGTCGTATTCTCGCGGAGATCCAGCTGGCGCAGGACCGAGGTGCGCACCGCCCGGAAGCCGTTCTGGCTGTCGCTCAGCTGGCAGTTGAATCGCCAGTTGATGCACGCCGTGATGAACGAGCTTCCGGCGAGCCGCAGGAACTCGTCGAAGCCGCCGTGCAGCTCGCTCGATCCGCCGCGCAGCCGCGACGCGGCCACGTGATCGGCGCGGTCGGCGAGAATCGGCTCGACCAGCAGCGGGATGTCTTCCGGATCGTGAGATCCATCGGCATCCAGGAACACGGTGACCGGGGTGCGGATGTGCGGGATCGCGCGGCGGATCGCCTCGCCTTTACCGCACCCGGCATCGGTCAACGTCGTGGCGCCGTTCTCCTCCGCGATCGCGCCGGTTCCGTCCGTGGAGCGTCCAACGACGACCACAATCTCGCTCGCGAAGCGGCGGGTTCGCTCGATCACGTCGGCGATGCTCCCCGCTTCCTGCTTCGCGGGGATCACCACCGATACGTCGGCCGCGACGTGATGCATGATGGCCCGGTCGAGCCGCGTCCGCGTGGCCCCGTCGGCGAAGCAGGTGACATTCATCGCGCCGGCCGCTCCTGGGGCGCCAGGCGAGAAGGCGCTGCCCGGCGGCCGATGGCGAGCGCGTTTCCGAGGATGCTCTGGTAGGCCTCGCACGCGGTCCAGCACTGAGGGCAATCACCTTTCCAGATCTCGCCCTGCAGTCGCGCGGTCTCCGCCGCGTGCCAGATCGGCTCGAGCCGCATACCCGTGTCGCGCAGGCGGCCGATCGGCCGCGAATAGGCAATGCACGGATACACGACGCCCCACGGATCGATGAAGCAGCTGGATCGCAAGGCGTGACAGGGCATCGGGGTGCGGCCGGTCTCGAGAAACTTCTCCAGGTTCTTCAGGTACCGGTTCTCGATGAACTCCATCGGCGATCGCGCGATGCCTCTGAGCTGGCGGTACTTTCCGATCTCGGCCCGTGCTGCCGCCGGATCCGGAGCGATCGCGTCCATCTCGGCGTTGCCGTAATAGTGCCCCGACTTCTGGGCCACGTTGATGTGGATGTCCGCCACGTCAAGGCCCGGGCACTCGCGCGCGCAGGCGGCGAACGTGTCGCGGAAGCGCTCGAGGTTGTAGGTGGACAGCGTCATCCCGAGCGCGGTCGTGATGCCTGGAATGCGACGAAGCGCCTGAAACGTCGCCACCTGCCGGCGAAAACCGCCCTTGATCCCGCGGATCTCGTCGTTCAGGGCCTCGTCACCATCAAGGCTGACGGTCACGACAGTTCGTGCGCCCGACCGTTGCCGGGCGATGCGCTCCACGCTTTGCACGATGCGATCGGTTTGAAAGCCGTTGGTCGGAAAGTGCAGGATCGCGAGACGCGACCAGCCGGTGAGAATGGCGTCGAAGATGTCGTCGATGTCGGGACGCAGGAAGATCTCGCCGCCAGTGAGATCGACCCAGTTGACGTGCGGATTCTCGCGAATCAGCGCGCCCACCTCGTCGGTGGTCAGTTCATCGGTGGGCTTGCGGCGCCAGATGTTGCACGTCTTGCACTTGTATTGGCACCAGTACGTCAGGCAGAGATTGAGCTTCAACGGCGACGATGGACGCACCGCGGTCGACCGCAGCAGCGCCAGCCCGAGATGTGCGGAGCGTCCAACCATCACTACTTCGGCTTGGCTACGTGTTGCAGCCGATCGATCTGCCACGGAGACTGATTGCTCATCCGGGACACCACGAACGTGGCAATCGTTTCGAGCACCTTCGGAGCGCCGCCGGTCTTCATCTCGATCTGCTGCTTCATCCCGATTTTGACCTGCGCACCTCCGGCGGAGCTCGCATCGAGACGGTCGTACTCAGGATCGCCAACCAGGCTGCATTTCAACGACTTGTATTGCCTGAACGCCTCGCGGTGGATCCCCATATCGACCTGGGGGTACAGCTTTTTCAAGCGATCGGGTTGAAGCGTCTCCATCGCGGCGCAGTAGTCCTTGACGAGCTGCCCGATCTCCTTTTTGGCATGCGCCTCGGGAGTGATCGTGATCTCCGGCGGCTTTTCATTGATGCCGGTACCGGGAGTAACCGTGCCGGTTGGACCCGCAACCGCAGGCGGCGACGAGCCTGATTGCGATCCGGGAGTGCCTGGCTGGCCCGACGTCGCAGGAGCGGTATTCTGGGTTGACGGCGGAGCCGTATTCGGTTGGGGCGGCTGGCTGCCAACCTGACCACCGCCACCGCCCGCCGATGATGGACCGCCCGACGCTGGTCTGGACGTGCCTCCCGACGGAGGCGTTGCTCGGGGACGGCTCACGGCGATCGGAGTCGGCGTGGGCGCAAACGAGGCGCCGCACGTCTTTGCCCCGGTCATCGTGAACTTACCCTCGGCTCCGCAGTCCCCTGTGAACTGCATGAACTGGTAGTCCTTGTCGCTCTGAAAGTTCAGCACGACCTGCGTACCGTCCGGGATCTGTGCGTTGCAGGTCGTACCCAGCGATCCGCAAGAGATGCCGCCATCCCCGACGATGGTTCCGCCCGTTGGTTTTTCGATTGTGAGGGTCCACGCGCGCGACCCGCCTGAGTCAGACGGACCGCCAGCCGTGACGGCGCCAAAAGTGGCGCCGCACGACTTGTCCTTGGTCATGAGGACGCGGCCGCTCGGCGCGCAATCGCCCGTGAATCCGCTGAACACGTACCCGGAATCCGGGACAGGCTTGAGCTCGACGGTGTCATCGGCCGCTTTCGTCAGCTCGCAGTCCGAGCCACGTGTGCCGCACTGAAAACCGCTGCCGACGATCGTGCCTCCGAGAGGCCGGGCGACCGTCAGCACGTAGCCGCCGGGCCACAGCCACCGGACCAGCGCCACGACGGCGACAATCAAGATGGCTGCAACGACAACGCCGCCGACCGCCATTGCCGCGCCTCTGGTCGTCGGTGTCCAGAAGCTGCCCGGTTGCCGCGCCGGGCGGGAGGGCGACTGCCGGGCGCGCGGCGACGACGACGCCCCGGCGAGATCCTTCACCCGGTCCAGGAGGCCGCCGGACCGGCCCGCATCGGACGACGCGGAGGCCGTGGATCTCTTCGGAGGGATCATCATCGTCGGCTCGGGCGCGGGTTCGGACCTCGATGGCCGACTGTAGTGCGGAGGCGGCGGTGGCGGCTGCGCGGCGGCCTCTCGCATGCGCTGCAGATCGTCGCGCTGAACGACGACCGTCGGTTCGATGTATTCCGGCGGCTGGAAGGTGGACGACGCGCGGTCGATGAGGATCGTGGGGTCGACCGAAGTAGCTTCCGGGACGTTTCCCCGTCCGGCCTGTGGGGATCGGGTCGAGCCGGGGGTGGGCGTGGAGCCGGACCGTCCCGACGCCGCCGACGACATGCGTGCTTCGACGCGGGTTTTCAGCGCCCGGGCGCCCGCATGGCCGGGGTCGTCGATCAGAATCTCGCCAATCAGCCGCCGCGCAACGTCGAACGACCCGTCCTGGAACGCGGCCATCGCTCGTGCGTAGGTGGCCTCCACGCGTGGGTTAGCCATGGGATTTGTCGCTGCTGGATTGCCCGATCCTCCCGCCTGTCCGGCGGACCAGCACGGGCCGGCTCGGGCCGCCATGATAACGCGGCCGGGGCCTACTTCCCACTTCGGCACGGACCGATAAGGGTAGAGGCCAGAAACGGCCATTTTTCCGGGCTTTGGAGGCGCCAGCGCGTTGACAAGGCCCGGATCGGTGGCTAATCTGGGCCAGCTTTGAACCGGCTGTTGCGGGGGCCCCCTTGCCGGGCGGCAGGAAACGGAGTCGTTTCATATGAGCGGACGCGACAGCACGCAGTCGCTGCTGGTACTTCGGAAGCTCACGCGCGCGATCGGCGACAGCGTTCGGGCCCAGATGACGGAGTACCTTGCGACCCTCGCGCCGTTGCTGCGGCCGAAAATGGTCCTGGGCGATTACGTCGAGGATGGGTCGAAGGAGTCGACGCGCCGGTCCGACAAGGCCTACAAGGAGCTGCAGGCGCTCTACGAGAAGGTGGCGGCGACCAAGCCCTACAACCTTCCGCGCGAGCTGACGCCGCCGCTCAGGCTGTCCGGCTCCGGTCTCGAAATCACCGCCGTCGATACGCCGCATATCATTCAGTCCGGATCCGATTCCCGGACGATCATGGTGCGCTCGCCGCTGACGTGGACGCTCACGTATGGCGGTTACGCCCCCACCAAGCTCCCCGAGCTGCTCAAGGCAAAACTGCGGGCCGGTGAAGAGCTCACCCAGCTCGTCCTCAGCTACCTGATGATGCACGTCGTCGTCGCCAACTCGCCGGGACTGGT
>Ga0075420_100006242_pt1 | contig 10516 bp, 7 predicted proteins | sample SoiMetdeltSBSDD4_FD_75296 | JGI IMG/M metagenome (GOLD analysis project Ga0075420, IMG submission 75296) | Bulk soil microbial communities from a Populus tree surrounding site in Tennessee, USA - Soil MetaG P. deltoides SBSDD4 | ecosystem: Environmental > Terrestrial > Soil > Tree plantation...
GTCGCGTTGAGATCGATGATCCGGTAGCCGTCCGGCTCGAGCACGGCGAGGTCACCGTCGTCGAGATACACGACCTGCCGTGTGTGCGCGAGAATCGCGGAGACGTCGCTCGCGATGAAGTATTCGCCTTCCCCGAGCCCGACGAGCAGCGGGCTGCCCTTTCGCGCGGCCACGATCTTCTTCGGGTCGGCGCTCGAGATGACGGCGATGCCGTACGTGCCTTCGATCTTGAGGAGCGCCTGGATCACCGCCTCTTCGAGGTTGCCGTCGAAGAGCTCCTCGATCAGGTGCGCAATGACCTCGGTGTCGGTCTCGGATGTGAAATCGTGGCCGCGCTCCTCCAGCGTCTGCCGCAGCGCGGTCGCGTTCTCGATGATCCCGTTGTGCACGACCGCGATCTGGCCCTTGCAGCAGAGGTGCGGGTGAGCGTTGCCGGTCGTGGGAGCGCCGTGCGTCGCCCAGCGCGTGTGCGCGATGCCGAGCGAGCCGTGGACCGGGTCGGCCGAGACGACGGACTCGAGGCGAGAGATCTTGCCGGCGACCTTCCGCGTCTCGACCCCCTTCCCGTTCATGATCGCCACGCCCGCGGAGTCGTACCCTCGATACTCGAGGCGCTTCAGGCCATCGATGAGCAGCGGCGTGGCGACACGCGTCCCGATGTATCCGACAATTCCACACATGATACGTTGGAGCTAGAAGTGACTCACCCGGTGAGTGCGTCGAGCGGCACTCGTGACCGCGCGACCAGTGCGCGGGCAGCGCCCTCGGACGGCGCTTCGGCGATGACGCGAACGATCGGCTCCGTCCCCGATGGACGGATATGTACCCAACTGTCCTCCCACGACAGGCGCAGCCCGTCCTGCGTATCCACCTGCGCTCCGGCGAACGTGGCTTTCAACGCATCATACACCGCATCCAGCGCTACGGGCGGTCTGTCGAGCTTGTCCTTGACGATCGCGTACCGTGGATAGTGGGAGACGATCCGGGACAGCGTTTCTTCACCATCGGACAGAAGCTGGAGCACCAGGGCGGCCGCGAGCGGCGCATCCCGGCCGAGGTGGAGATCGGGAAGAATCACCCCGCCGTTGCCCTCACCGCCGAGGACGGCCTGCTCATCGCGCATGCGGACGGCCACGTTCACCTCTCCCACGGGCGCCCGGATCACCCGGCCACCGGCCTCGGCCGCCACGTCATCGACGATCCGGCTCGTCGACAGGTTCGTGACGACGGTGCCTGGACGACGCTTCAGCACGACCCGGGCCGCGAGCGCGAGCGTGTAGTCCTCACCGATCGCGTGCCCCTGCTCGTCGACGAGGGCGAGTCGGTCGACGTCCGGGTCCACCGCCAGACCGACGTCGGCGCCGATGCGTGCAACCAGCGCTTCCAGCTCGCCAAGGTTCTCCGCGACCGGCTCGGGAGGGCGCGGAAAGCGCCCGTCGGGCTCGAGATTGATGACCGTCACTTGGCATCCCAATCGGTCGAGCAGGGCCGGCATGATCACCGCTCCGGCCCCCCGGCAGCAATCGAGCGCGACGTGCAGCCGCCGCGCGCGAATCCGATCGACGTCGATCATGGGGAGCCCGAGGACCGCGTCGATGTGGCGGCCCGGTGCCTCGTCATCCGCGTCCACGACTCCGAGCCGGTCCCACGTGGCGCGCGGAAAATCCTGTCCCACGAGCGCGCGGAACGCGGCGCTTTCGGTGGCATCGAGAAACAACCCGCTCGGGCCGATGCACTTGAGCGCGTTCCACTCGATGGGGTTGTGGCTCGCGGAGATCATCAGGCCGCCGCCGGCGTGATGGTGCTCGACAGCGAGCTGACAGGTCGGCGTCGTCGTGAGGCCAAGATCGATGACGCGTGCGCCGACCGACTGGAGCGTGCCGACCACGACGCGGTGGAACATCGGCCCCGACACGCGGCTGTCACGTCCGACGACGACGGGCTTCGAGGCATCGGCCGCGATCGCCCAGGCGCCGAACGCAGCGGCGTAGCTCGCGACGACTTCGGGGGTGAGACCAGCCCCGACGCGGCCGCGAATCCCGGACACGCTCACCATCAACCCTTCTGGCCCCATTCCCCTCTCCGATGCGCTGGAGCCAAAGCTAGTGGACGGGGTGGGGCCAGCAAGCGGAAGCGATCCCGTGACGCGGATCACTTACTGACGACTGATGACTCGCCAAGCTCGGTCGCGATGGCTTGGCGAGTCGTCAGTCATCAGTACCAAGTCGAAAGTCATCAGTCATCAGTAGGCGGGGTGACGGTCCTCACGCGACTATCGTCTCCTTGGAGCGGCTCACGGTTTGGCCGTCTCGATCGAGTTACTCGGAGGAACCCCTGTCATCGTCGTTCGGCGCGCGAGCGTCGCGGCTCCCCTTTCGCTGGAAGATGGCTGGGGTGAGCGCGGCGGCCGTGCTGCTCACGCTCATCGTCGTGCTGTTGCCCGTCTACACACGCTCGCGCGACAACCTCGCCGACGTGCACGGGCAGCGGCTCGCCGCCATCGCGCGGAGCACCAGCGTCGCGATCTCCGCTGACTCGCTCGACATCATCGCGCGTCCCGGCGGGCAGAACACCGAAGCGTTCGTCGCGACGCGCGCGGCGCTGAAGCGACTCTGGGCGGTGAACGGTGGCGATGTCAGCGAGCTCGCGAACGGCATCGCCGTCGTGCGTCGAGCCGGCGCGACCTATCGGTATCTCGCACATTCGTCCTGGAACGCCGGGCAGCCGCAATACACCACCGGATGGAACCCGCCGGACTCGCTCGTCGAGCTGTTGCTCGCCGGTCAGGGTGGCGTGAGTCCGCTCGTCCGAGATGATGCGGGCGAGCTGCTCACGGCCGCTGCGCCAGTGACCCGCGGCGATGGATCGGTGGCAGGGTTCGTCGTCACCACCATGCGCGCCGACGTCTTTCTGAACGAGATCCGCTCCACGCTCATTCGTTTCACGGTGTATCCGCTGCTCGCGTTCCTGCTGCCAGTCGCGCTCTCGTTCTGGGCGGCGTCGCGGCTCACGCGTGGCATCGATGCGGTCGCAGCGCACGCGGACGCCGTCGCGCGGGGCGGGCTGCGTCGCGAGCTCGGCTTCACGTCGGGCGATGAAGTGGGACGGCTCGCCGACGCCGTGCGCCGCATGACGTCGAGCCTGCGCGGACTGCTTCGCGACATCGATTCCGGCGCGGGCGAAGTTGCGGCGACGGCCGAACAGCTCGCGTCGGGCGCCCAGCAGATGAGCGCGAGCACGCAACAGGTGGCTGGTGCGGCCCACTCGATCGCCGACTCGGTCGGGCTCCAGACGAAGGGGATCAGCACCGTGGCATCCGGCTCATCCCGGCTGGCCGAGCGCGCCTCACGAGTCGCGGATCACGCACGAAGCGCGCAACGAGCCGGCGATTCGGTCGTGACCTCGGCGCGTCGCGGTGCGCAGTCGGCGGCCGAGGCGCTGGAGAGTATGGCGTCGATAAGCGCGGTCACGAGTGAAGCCGTCCCTGTCGTCGCGGAGCTCGGAGAAAAGTCACAGCGCATCGGCAAGGTGACGGACACCATCGGCGCGATCGCGCGGCAGACGAACCTGCTCGCGCTGAACGCGGCGATCGAGGCTGCCCGCGCCGGCGAGCACGGCAAGGGCTTCGCCGTCGTTGCCGACGAGGTTCGCAAGCTCGCCGGGGAAAGCGCGCGCGCCCTGGATACGATCCGCAAGCTCGCCGGTGAGATGCGGAGCGCTTCGCTCCGGACCGCCGAGCGCATCGCGCTCGTCAGCGATCGGGTCGCGAGTGGCGAGTCCGTCATTCGCACATCCGCCGCGTCGCTCACTCGCATCTCGACCGAGATCGAGAGCAGCCGCGACGCCATCGCGCTCATCGTCGATGCCAGCGACGCGCAACGCGAGGAAGCCGACGCACTCGCGCGAGAAATCGAGGCGATCGCCGCGGTCGCCGATCAGAACGCGGCGACATCACAGGAAGTCAGCGCCGTGGTCGAGCAACAGACGGCGTCGATGACCCACGTCTCCGAATCGAGCCAGCACCTCGCCGAGATCGCCACGCGGCTCAAAGGTTCCATGTCGCAGTTCGAGCTATAAGCTTTCCGGCCGTGAGTGACCCTCTCGGCCTTCTCCCCCTCGCGATCGCGGCCGGCGGCGGACGCGTGGACGGCTTCGAGGCCCAGCAGCTCGTCGCGGCTGGACTCACGCTGCTTCAGCGGAGCGCGCCGCTCGTCCGAGCACTGCACCGCCGCCGCGCGGCCATCCTGTTGCCGACGTCGCCGGCATTCCTCACGGCGCTTGCGGCCTCCGAGGGACGTGGCGCGGTGCTTGTCAATCCGCTCGCGGCCCCGCCCGAAATCGGGTATCAGCTGGCCGATGCGAACGTCGGCGCGGTGTTCACCATTGCGGAGCTCGCGGGCAAGCTTCCGGAGTCGACCGCAGTCGTGCTGTTCGACGACTCGCCGCGAACCGCGCGGGTCGTCATCGACGGCGCCAGCCGCGACGTCGACCTGGGATCGCATCACGGCCTAACGCTGGAGGGCGATCTCGAAGCCGCCGGGGCGCCGGAAGAGGTTGCCGTGGTGTACACGTCGGCGTTCGCGGGCACTCCGCTTGGCGCCTCGCTCGCTCACGCGAGCCTGTTGTCGAATGCCCGGGCAACCGTGGAAGCCGGGGCGATGACCGCGGACTCGCATACGTTGGCCCTGCTGCCGTTCGCGCACCTCTTCGGTCTGGTCGTGTCCGGCGCCGCGCCGCTGCTCGCCGGCGGCCGCGTGACCACCGTGAGTCGATTCAATCCCGCGCGTGCGCTCCACCTCCTCGAGTCCGATTCGATCGATGAGCTCGTGGCGGTGCCGGCGGTGTTCGCGACGATCGCGGCGCTGCTCACGCGTCGAGGCGCGTCGCTCGCGAATCATCGGCTTCGTCTCTGCATCTGCGGCGGTGCGCCGCTCGCGACCGAGCTGCAGGACCGATGGCACGACCTCACGGGCGTCGAGCTCCGCCAGGGCTACGGGCTCACGGAAGCGGGTCCCGTCTGCCTGTTCAACCGAGTCGACCTCCCGAATCGTCGCGGGACGCTCGGCGTTCCCTTCCCCGGCGTTCGTGTCACGATCCGCGATGCCGACGGCTCGGCAGAAATGGCGCCGGGCGCCGAGGGCGAGATCTGTGTCGCCGGGCCTAACGTCTTCGCGGGTTACGTGAGCCCGGCGGCGCGCGCTGCTACGACCGATGAGCCGTGGAGCGCTGGCCTCGGACGCACGGGAGACTGGCTCCGCACCGGTGACCTCGGCGTACAGAACGCCGACGGCACGATTTCGTTTCGTGGGCTCATCAAGCCCATGTTCACGCGAAACGGATTCAACATCTACCCACGCGAGCTCGAGCGGGTGATCGGAGCGCTGCCGGGCGTGCGCCGAGTGATCGTCAGTGCAGTGCCGGACGCGATGCGCGAGAACGACATCGCCGTCAGCGTCCACGGCGCGGTGAGCGAAGCCGACGTCGAGGCGTGGTGTAGCGCTCGACTCTCGGTGTACAAGCGGCCATCGTCCATCGTCGTCACCGCCGCCTAACGACTCGGCGGCTCGCGTCAGTGCGCGAGTGCGCCGGTCGGCGCGAGATCGATCTCCCCGGCCTCGAGCGCATCGAGGAAGGCGGCGACGCAGGTCGGATCGAACTGCGCCCCGCTGCACCGGCGGAGCTCCGCGATCGTGGCTGCGACCGGGACGCCCGGCCGATACGGCCTCACGCTCGTCATCGCGTCGAACGTGTCCGCCACCGCCGCGATGCGCGCTTCCATCGGGATCGCGTCGCCGACGAGTGCGTCCGGAAGACCGGTCCCGTCGTACCGTTCATGGTGCCACCGCACGGTGTTCAGCGCCATCGGCATCTCGTTCAACAGCGGCGAGAGAATCCGCCAGCCGACGAGCGGGTGCGTCATGATGTGATCGTACTCGTCGTCAGTCAGCGGCCCGGCTTTGCTCAGCACGGCCTCGCGCACGCCGATCTTCCCGATGTCGTGCACGCGACCGCCGATTTCGATCTGTCGGATTGCGTCTGTCCCGAGTCCGATGGCGCGCGCGATGACGACCGAGTAATTGCTCACACGCAGCGAGTGGCCGTGCGTGTACGGGTCCTTCACCTCGAGCGCGTCGGCGAGCGACTGGATGCTGGCGAGGAAGAGCGCCTCGAGCCGATGTGCCTGCTCCGCGACGCGTGCTTCCAGGCTCTGCTGGTAGCCACGGTTCTCGAGAATCAGCCGCCGCTTCTCGAGCGCCTGACGGACGCGCGCGCGAACCTCATCGAGATGGAACGGCTTCGTGAGGTAATCCATCGCGCCGACGGCCAGAGCGCTCACTGCGGTGGCCACGTCGGCAACCGCGGTGATCATGATGACGGCGGTGTCCGGCTGGCGCTCGCGCACCTCGCGGAGCAGCCCGAGCCCATCGAGCTCGGGCATGTGCAGGTCCGAGAGCAGCAGCGTCACCGGTACGCGCTCCAGCACGTCGAGCGCGATGCGTCCGTTGGCGGCCTCGTGACACGTGAATCCTTCGTTCTCCATGAGCCGCACCAGAACGCGCCGTAAATGCGCTTCATCGTCGGCTACCACGCAGTGCGGCCGCGAGAGGCCCAAATTATCTTGACCCATTCATCTCTCTGACCGAGCTCACTGCATGACGCGCGTCTTTGACGAAGACCTCGAAGTCGGTTTTGCCACGCGAGCCATCCATGCCGGCCAGCGGCCCGAGCCGCTCGCCGGTGCGATCATGACCCCGATCTACCTCACGTCGACCTACGTGCAGGAGGGGCTCGGCAAGAACAAGGGGTACGAATACGCCCGCGGAAAGAACCCGACCCGCGAAGCGCTCGAGCGGAACGTCGCGGCGCTGGAGGGCGGACGTCACGGCTTCGCGTTCGCCAGTGGGATGGGCTGCCTCGACTCGATCATGAAGCTCTTCCGCAGCGGTGATCACATCGTGTGCGGCGAGAACGTGTACGGCGGCACGTCCCGGCTGTTCGATCGGATTCTCGTCAACATGGGACTGCGGTTCACGTACGTCGACACCCGCGATCCCAACCGCGTGGAGGACGCGCTGACCCCGGAAACGCGAGCGATTCTCGTCGAGACTCCGACGAACCCGATGTTCTGGATCGCCGATCTCGCGGCGATGAAGGAGATCGCGTCGCGGGCCAACGCGCTCCTCATCGTCGACAACACGTTCGCCACGCCGTACTTCCAGCGCCCGTTGGAGTACGGGGCCGACGTCGTGTACCACTCGACGACCAAGTATCTCAACGGGCACAGCGACATGATCGGCGGAATCGCCGTCGTGAACGATGACGCGCTCGCCGATACGCTGAAGTTCATCCACAACGCCGCGGGCGCGGTGGCGGGCCCGTTCGACGCCTGGCTCGCCCTCCGCGGCACGAAGACCCTGCACCTGCGGATGCGGCAGCACGACCTGAACGGCCGGCAGATCGCCCGTTGGCTCGTCGATCGCTTCGGCGAGGAGCGCGTGATCTACCCGGGCCTCCGGTCGCACCCGCAGCACGAGCTGGCGTGCCGGCAGATGACCGGGTTCGGCGGAATGATCTCGGTCGAGCTGGGAACCCAGGAGCGGGCGGCCCGCATGCTCGAACGGGTCAAGCTGTTCGCCCTCGCGGAATCGCTGGGCGGTGTCGAGAGCCTCATCTGCCTTCCAGCCTCCATGACCCACGCGTCGGTTCCGCCGGAGCGACGCGCCCGACTCGGAATCACTGATAGCCTGGTCCGACTTTCGTGCGGCGTCGAGGAGCCGGACGATCTGATAGCGGACCTGGATCAGGCCTTCGCAGGAATCACCTGATCCCGAAATTACTGGCTCCGACTCCGCCCACCGAATACCTTCGACCCAGGGAGACACTTCGGGCGTGCTGCTCTCGTAGGCCAAGGAACGCGAGGCGCCAAGCCTGAGCGTCCCGGCAAGCCCCAAGTCCCCTAGTGTTCCGAGTCCCCAGTCCCCGAGACCATGGCAGACCGCAAAGTCCTCACCCAGATCTCCTCGACAGCGTGGGAGCACGCGGCCGATCGCGCCGCCCTCAACAGCCTCCGCGCGATCCCCGGCTTCGACGAGGTCGTTCGAAAGATCGCGGGCTTCTTCGGCGAAAAGGGGGTCCGCCAGCTCTTCCTCGCGAATGCGGTTCTGGTCGGACCGAAGCAGCGGCCTGCGCTCGACACGCTGTACGGCGAGGTCCTCGAGACGCTGGACTGGCCCGAACGTCCCGAGCTGTACGTCTCGCAGACGCCGTTCGTCAACGCCGCCGCGGTCGGCTTCGACAAGCCGTTCATCGTGCTGAACTCCGCGACGATCGCGCTGCTCGACAAGGACGAGCGACGCGACATCCTCGGCCACGAGCTGGGCCACATCATGAGTGGCCACACGACGTACACGACGATTGCGATCATCATTCTGACCGTGGGGCTTCGCAACCTGCCCTTCCTCGCCGGCATGGCCCTGCTCCCGTTCCAGCTCGCTCTGCTCGAGTGGTACCGGAAGGCCGAGCTGTCCGCCGATCGCGCGGGATTGTTGGCGACGCAGGATCTCGACGTCTCGATGCGGACGTTTCTCAAGATGGCGGGCGGCGCCGCCGGCGATGACGAGATCAGCCACGAGGCGTTCCTCGAGCAGGCCGAGGCCTACGAGACACAGGGCGACCTCGCCGATCGCGTCTGGCAGGTCATCAACACCGCGTTCAAGACGCACCCGTTCGGCACCGTTCGCGCAGCCGAGCTGCAGCGCTGGGTGAAGAGCGGCCAGTACGATGCGATCCTCAACGGTGACTATCCGCGCCGCGGCGATCCGGGTGCGAAGCTGAGCGACGACTACGTCGACGCCGCCGGCTACTATGGCAACCAGGCGCGAGAGGCGATGTCGCAGGTCGGTGACGTACTCGCTCGCGCGCGCGATGCCTTCAACAACGCATTCAAGACGTCTGACTCGTGAAGGTACTGATCGTCGGCGGGGGCGGGCGTGAGCACGCCCTCGCCTGGAAGCTGAAGCGGGACGACGCAACCATCGAGCTCCTCGCTGCACCGGGCAATCCGGGCATCGCGGAGCTCGCGCGTTGTGTGGGGGTGTCCGCAACAGACATCGTCGGTCTCGTTAACCTCGCGACCTTCGAGAGTGTCGACCTCGTCGTCGTCGGCCCGGAGGCGCCGCTCGCGTCAGGTCTGGCGGATGCGCTGCGGGCGAGCCGCATTCCGACGTTCGGGCCGTCGGCGTCTGCTGCGCGGATCGAGACGTCGAAGCGATTCTCGAAGGAAGTCATGGTCGAAGCCGACGTTCCTACGGCACGCGCGTCGCACCACTCCGATGTGGACTCGGCCCGGCGCGCCGTCGCGACGCTCGGGGCACCCGTCGTCATCAAGGCGACGGGATTGGCGGCCGGCAAGGGCGTGATCGTGTGTGAGACGATCGAGGAGGCCCACGCCGCCATCGATCGCATGCTGCGCGACAACGCGCTCGGTGAGGCGGGTCGCGAGATTCTCGTGGAGGAGTTCATGGAGGGCGAGGAGCTCTCGCTGTTCGCGCTCACCGATGGCGAGCGGTACCTCACGATGCTGCCGGCGCAGGACCACAAGCGCCTCTTCGCGGGCGACGTGGGCCCGAACACCGGGGGGATGGGCGCCTATGCGCCCGTCGCGATCGGCTCGCCCGCGGTCATCGCGCAGGCGAAGGCGCGGGTGATCGAGCCGACACTCGCGGCGCTTCGCGAGCGTGGAGCCACTTTCAGCGGCTTGCTGTACGCCGGGCTGATGATCACCGCCGACGGGCCGAAGGTGGTGGAGTTCAACTGTCGGTTCGGTGACCCGGAGACGCAGGCGATCCTGCCACTCATGCGAAGCTCGCTGCTCGATCCAATGCGTGCGATCGCGACGGGCGGCGGCCTCGCTCGGGACGCGTCGCTCGAGTGGGAGAGCGGGTTCTCTGTAACTACGGTGCTCGCCGCCGGCGGCTATCCGGATTCTCCAGCGACCGGCGATGTTATCTCGCTCCCGGACCGCTCTGCCGACGTGTTGGTGTTTCATGCGGGAACGAGCCGCCGTCCGGACGGCACGCTCGTGACATCGGGCGGGCGGGTGCTGGCCGCCACCGGGGTGGCGCCAACATTCGACGACGCACAGCGGGCCAGCTCCGAGTACGCGGCCGCGGTGTCGTTCGCCGGAAAGCAGTATCGCGCCGACATCGGCTGGCGCGAATCGGCCCGGCGTGCCCGAGCTACCTGAGACCGAGACGATCGCGCGTGACCTCGACCGCGCGATCTCCGGCAGCACCATCACCGGCGTTAGGGTCACGCGGAGCGACGTTCTCCGTGAAGTCACGGGCCCGCAACTTCGCCGCCGGGTGGTGGGCATGTCGATTTCACGCGCCTGGCGCCGCGCCAAGCTGGTCGTCCTCGATCTCTCGTCACGCGACCGCATCGTCGTCCAGCCCCGATTCACGGGCGCGCTGCTCATTGATGCCGGCGCGCTCCCGGAAGAGGAACGTCGCTATTC
>Ga0075420_100006243_pt1 | contig 10515 bp, 10 predicted proteins | sample SoiMetdeltSBSDD4_FD_75296 | JGI IMG/M metagenome (GOLD analysis project Ga0075420, IMG submission 75296) | Bulk soil microbial communities from a Populus tree surrounding site in Tennessee, USA - Soil MetaG P. deltoides SBSDD4 | ecosystem: Environmental > Terrestrial > Soil > Tree plantation...
TCGCGTACCGCGACCGGCATGCGCTCGGGCATGTGCAGGCGATGATAGGCAGCACCCGTCGCAGTGATCAGCGGCGCCTGGTCGATTTCCTGGTTGTACCAGCCGCTCTTGAGCGGTGCTTCCCCTGCGAAAACGATCAGCGGCAGGTGAGCGCGCACGGCTGCGGGCAGCGCCGTGATCAGCTGCGTCACGCCCGGCCCGCACGTGACGGTCGCCACCCCCACGTCCCCGCTCTTCCGCGCGTACGCCATGGCGGCCGCGAGCGCGCAATGCTCGTGCCGGACGTAGATCATGCGGCATTCCTGCTCGGACAACCGCGCGGCCCAATTCATGTTCGCGTCGCCGAGGAGCGCGAAGCACGCCCGCACGTCCTCCCGTGCGAAAGCCTTGGCGAGGATGTCGTGCACGCGGAGCTTGGCTTTTTCAGTCATCCGATTCACTTTGCCTTCCCTGTGGCCTCGGCCAGAGTCTGCTTGCATACGTCCTGTTGGCCGCGGGCACGGTCGAACAGTCCCTGCGCGAGCACCGAGATTCCGCTGGTCGCCACCGCGGCGGCGCCGGACGTGATCCCCTTTGCGCCGACGCCGAGTCTCGGGCTCGCCAGCGTGCCGGCCACCTCGATGAACGGGTTGGTGAACATCCCGGCGCTGATGCCGACGCCGGTGCGCGGGCGGGTGTTGAAGTCGAACTTGACCACCTCGGTCCGGAGGTCGATCACGCCGCCCGCGACGATGGTGACCTTCGCGGACTGCATCAGCACGGGGGTGACTTTCGCCTGGCCGTCCACGATATCGGCCCGGATCACGGTGCATTCCACCTGCGTGTAAGGGTCCTTCGCCGAGAACGGGTTCAGCTTGTCGACGAGCTCGCGGAGCAGGTCGCCGCCGAGCAGGCCGATGACGCCGCTCTGGACCTTGCCAGGCCCCTGCGTCACCAGGACCTGCCCGTTGGCGCCCGCCGCCATCTGCCGTGCCGAAGCGCCCGTCGCGAGGAGCTTCGCCTCCACGCTCGTCGGCGGCACATCCTTGGGCTCGATCGCGCTGCCGCCGCTGAGGCCGGAACGCATGTTTTGCGCGGAGACGCTGATGTCGAGCGCGGCAGCACCGCCGCCCGCGGGCGTGAGCTTGACCGCGCCACGGAGGGTGCCTTGCAGGTTGTCGCGCGCTTGTCCCTCGAGTGTGACCCGCCCGCCGTTGGCGAGCAGCGTGCTTTCGACGTTGCGCAACACGCCGGCGCCCAGCCTGACTTCCGCCGCGCTGAAACGCACCTTGGCGTCGACCAGCTTCAGCTTGTCGAGCGGCAGCGGCTCCTCGTCGAAGACGAATTTCGGCGCCGGTTTCTTCGGCTGCGGTTTCGTCTTTTGGGCAAGGAACGGCGTCAGGTCCAGGCGGGGCGACGAGAGCTCGATGTCCAACCGCTTCTTGCGGCCTTCCGCCATCGACGCGCGCGCCGAGAACTCGCTCTCGCCGAGCCGGCCCTTGAGGTTCTTCACCTCGAGCTTGTCGCGATTGCCCTCGTAGTTTCCGCTCACCGAGAGCGGTATCGCCGGCAGCCCCTGTCGCAGGCTGGCCAGGCTCCTGGCGGCAAGCTCGAAGCGCAGGTCGGCGCTCCCGCGCGCGGGGCGGACGGTTCCGTCGACCCGCGCGCTGGCGCCGGCGAATCTGGCGCTCACGCCGTCGAGCCTGAATTCCGTGCGCGAGGAAGCGAGGCGGCCGTCGGCCTCGAGGGCGCCGGCCGGCAACCCGGTCACGTCGAACGCCTTCGCCAGGCGGCCGAGGTCCGCGACCCTGACCTGGAGCCGCAGGTCGGACCCGGGCAGGCCGAGCGTGCGCAGGGGGCCCTCGACCTTGACCGTGATGTCGCCGGCGTTGGCGGCGAGGTCGAGGCGGGTGAGGTCTCCGGCGTCCGTCAGCCGCGCCTCGGCGGCCAGGGAACCGGTGGCGACGATCGGCAGGCCGAGCTTCTTGAGCATCGCGCCGATATCCGGATCAGCGAGCTTCACGGCGAGATCGGCGCCGTCGAGGGGATCGAGGCGGCCGGCACCGCCCTTCACGTCGATCTTCAGGTTGCCCACCGCGGCCTGGATCGCCGTGCGGATGTTCCGCCCGGAGAACAGCGCATCCTCCGGCCCCAGTTCGCCGCTCACCGCGGCCGGAAGCCCATGCAAGCTGCCTTTCCCGGAGATCGCGAGCAAGCCGTCGGGACCGGGGCCGATGCTCAGCGTTTCGACCAGCGCTACCCGGTCCTGCTTGCCTTCGCGATAGCTGATCCGTACGTTACCGACCGTGGCGCGCCGGATGACCGCGGGCACGGCGCCGCCGCCGCTGGCGGGCTTCTCCGCGTCGGCTTCGCCGAACACCCAGTTGCTTTTGCCGTCGGCGTTCGTCTCGAGGAGGACGGAGACGTCCTTCAGTTCGAACGAGCGGATGTCGACCGGTCCCGACAACAGCGACCAAGTGCCGATGCGCATCGACACGCGTCCGACCTCGGCCATCTGTGGCTGCGAACCCCACGGCGTGTTTCCCAGGCGCACGCGCTCGGCAGTCAGCGCGATCGAGGGCAGCAGTTCGAGCTCGAACGCTCCGTCGATTGCGAAGGGCCGCTCGAGCAGTTGCGTGACGAGCGCCTCGATGCGGCTCTTGTGACGGCCGAGGTCGCCGAAGGCGAGGTACAGCACGGCCGCGGCGAGCAGGGCGCCCACGGCGGAAAGGACGATGACGGTGAGGCGGCGAATTGACATGGGTGCTCGAAGCCGCCGACTAGGCGGCCTCTAGAGACGTAGCAGCTTCTTCGCGTTGCCGTTCAGGATTTTGGCGCGGTCCTCGGGGCTGAGCGGCACGTGCTCCATCCATTTCACGCCCGGCGGGTTGGGCACGAAGGGGTAGTCGACCGAGAACAGGATCCGGTCGGCGCCCATTTCCATCAAGGAGCAGAGCAGCGACGGAGTGGAGAAGTTCCCGCTGGTGGTGATCCAGAAGTGCTCGCGGAAGGTGTCGCGAAACGGCATCGGGCGGTTGCCCTGGCGCTGCAGCGCCATGTCGATGCGCCAGAGCGAGAACGGCAGCGATTCGCCGAGGTGGCCGAGGATGATCTTGAGCCGCGGGTAGGCCTCGAACACGCCCGAGAGCACGAGGCGGATGCCCTGCGTCGCGGTCTCGACGGTGAAACCCCAGGCGGCAGTCATCAGGTTGGGGAACTGCTCGAGGTAGTCCTTGTAATAGGCGTCGACGACCGCTTTGTGAGGCACCGCCGGATGCATGTAGATCGGCACGTCCAGAGCCTGCGCGCGCTCGAAGATCGGCCAAAAACGCTTGTCGTCGATCCAAAGCCCGTTGCTAAGACCATGGATCATGCCGCCCTTGAATCCGAGCCTGGTGACCGCGCGCTCGAGCTCGTCGGCGGCGGCCTTCGCATCCGCAGTCGTCGGCACGACGGCGAAGCCCGCGAAACGCGCTGCGTTCCTCTGGATCGCCTGGTGCAGCCGGTCGTTGGCGCGGCGCGCGAGCGGCACCGCGGTCTCGGGATCGATGCGCTGCAGCGCCGGCGCGCCGTGCGAGATCACCTGCAGGTCGATGCCGGCTTCGTCCATCTCCTTGATGCGCAGCGCCCCCAGGTCGTGCAGGCGCTCCTGCATCGCGGGGTTGCGCATCTCGGGGCCGCGCTCCTTGAAATGGCCGGCCACCTCCGCATCCCAGTAATGCTCCTCCAGAGCGACGATGAAATCTTTCTTCATGGTCTAATCCTAACTGTGTTGAGGACGAATTTCCGCGTCGACGGCGGCGGAAATCGCTGGGTGACCTTGGTCACCGGCATCGCCAACGACCTGACGCTTTGGGACGGGCAGGTGCCGGTGCTCCAGGGCGACTTCAAGGTGCTGCGCTACGACCTGCGCGGCCACGGCGGCAGCGAGGCGCCCGCCGGCGATTACACCATCGATATGCTGGTGCAGGACCTCCGGACGCTGCTGGACTCCCTGGGTGTGAAGAAGACCAACCTCGTGGGCCTGGGCCTCGGCGGGGCGGTCGCGCAGGCGTTCGCGATCGCGCACCCGGAGCGGGTGGAGTCCCTGATGCCCTGCTGCTGCCGCGCGCAGATGGTCCCGGACTTCGCCGCCCTGTGGCACAAGCTGCGCGACGCGGTGAAGAGCAACGGGCTCGAGTCGATCGTCGAGCCGACGGTGCAGCGCTGGTTCCCGGCGAAGTTCAGGGCCGCGCATCCCGACGTGCTCGACAAGATCCGCGGGATGATCCGCGGCACGAGCCAGCAGGGTTACCTCGGCGTGACGGGGGCGTTTCTCGGCCTTGCGCTTGAAGACAGACTTTCCGGAATCCAATGCCAAACCCTGTATGTCAGCGGCGCGGAGGACCCTCTCGGCGGCCCGGCGCCTCTGATGGAAAATCTTTCCCGGAAGGTCAGGGGAGCGCGCCACGTCTCGGTTCCAAAGGCGGCGCACATCGCTAATATCCAGAATCCGGAGGGATTCAACCAGGTCTTGAGGGGATTCTTCAAATGAGACGCCTCGTTCTTGTTCTCGCCCTTGTTTCTTCGAGTGCCTGCCACGCGCAAGCGTGGCCCAGCAAGCCGGTCCGCGTGATCGTCAACGTCGCGGCGGGCGGCGTCGCCGACGTGACCGCGCGCGTGCTCGGCGCGCGCATGACCGAAACGCTCGGCCAGACCTTCCTGGTGGAGAACCGCGCCGGCGGCGACGGCTACATCGGCTTCGACGCGGTGGCGCGCTCGGACGCCGACGGCCATACGCTGCTGTACTCGCCCGGCTCGAGCATGATGATCGCGCCGCACATCGTGAACCGCCCGGACCTCGACCCGCTCAAGGCGCTCGCGCCGGTGGCGGCGACCGGCCGCGTGTCGCTCTACGTGATCGCGCATCCCGAGCAGCCGTTCAAGAACCTGAACGAGCTGCTCGCCTACGCGCGGGCCAATCCCGGCAAGCTGAACTACGGCACGCCCGGCAACGGCACCTCGCCGCACATCGCCACCGAGGTGTTCAACCGCGAGGCGAAAGTGAAGCTGAGCCACGTTCCGTACAAGGGCGCCGGTCCTGCGCTGCAGGACCTGATCGGCGGGCAGATCCAGGTGGTGTTCGATCCCGGCGTCGGCATCGCGCCGGCGAAGGCGGGCAAGGTGCGCATGATCGCGATCGCCGGCCCGGCGCGCCACCCCGACTTCCCCAACGTGCCGACGCTGGAGGAGAACGGCATCCGCGGCGTCGACGGCGGTCCGCATTTCGGCTTCTACGGGCCGAGCGCAACGCCTCGGGACATCGTCCTGAGAATCAATGCCGAGGTTCAGAAGGCGATGCAGCACCCGGCGGTCGCCGAGCGCTTCAAGGCGCTGGCGGTCGACGTCGCCGCGCCGATGAGCCCGGAGCAGTTCGCCGCCTACGTGCGCGCGGAGCACGCGCGCTATGCCAGGCTGATTCCGGAGCTGGGGATCAAGCCTTGAAACGAAACACCGCCTCGGCCGGAGCGGTCCTGGCGGTGTCTTTCTTCGACAGGCCCCAGTGGTCCATGCGGCCGGGCGGCCACTTCCAGTCCTCGGGCGCGCCGACCTTGTAGTCGTCGCCGGCCTCGCCGACTTCCGCGGTGTACTCGATCACGCCGCCGAACGGCGCGATGAAGTAGCCGAACACGTTGTTTCCCGGGCCATGCCGCCCGGGACCCCAGACGCAGTCGAAGCCGGCGTCGCGCATGCGGCCGATGCCGCGCATCACCGCGTCGACGCCCTGCATCTCGAAGGCGATGTGGTTGAGCGAGGCGAGCCTGGCGTGGGCATACGCCACGCAGTGGTGCTTGCGGTTGCAGCGCAGGAAGCGCATGTGGGCGGTGCGGTCGGAGACCTTGAAGCCGAGCTTCTCGACCGCGAAGCGCTCGGACGCTTCCGGGTCCACGCTGTTCAGGACTGCGTGGGTGAGCTGGATCGGCTTGTCCGGACCTTGCAGATTTGCAGGAGGGTTCGTTTCGACGATGAAACGATAGTTCTGTGCCTCGGGGCCGCGGACCTCGAGGCCTCTTCCGCCCCCGGGGACCTCGAAGCTCGAAAGATTTTTAACGCCATTCCTGTTCCCCAAGGCTGCAATTTCGGCTTCGTTCCCGGAAAACGTAATCGCCGCAACTCCAGGCGACGGCGCCTGGGTGATGGACAGGATGTACGGATGGCTCCCGGTGCCGCGGAAGAACCGCGTGCCCCCGGCGTTGCCCGCGGGCGCGAGGCCCCAGGCGCCGCCGAGGAATTCCGCCGCGGCGCCGGCGTCCGGCACCTCGAGCTCGACGCTGCGCAGTCTCATGCCAGCTGTTTTGCCATCGCGTCGAGCTGGCGGTCAAGCGCCGGGTTGCTGCCGGCGACGCCATACACATAGTGATCGGGCCGCACGATGGCGGCCGCACACTTGTAGCGCTCGAACCAGGCGCGCAGGAGCGGGGTGCGCGCCATGGACTTGCGCACCGTCCGCATCCCGGTCTTTCCGTCCTTCGGGAACAGCGTGCCGTTCGCCGAATGCGGCTGCTCGGAGAGGAAGCCGACCTCCAGCGGCGGGATCAGGTCCTGCCGCGGCACGGTGGCGATCTTGCCGCCGGCCTGCGCCAGCAGCCGCTCGTCGCGCGCGCGCGCCGCCGCGGGGTCGCGCTCGCCGATCAGCTTGCCGATGTCCTTCACGATCGCCGTGAGCCGTCTTACGTGCAGGCTGCGCTCCGCTTCATAAGTGTCGAGCAGCGCATCGGCCCCCTCGCTGGTGAGCGCGTAGCGCAGCTTCCAGCTCAGGTTGACGACGTCGCGGACGCCCTGGCACATGCCCTGTCCGGTGAACGGCGGCTGCTGGTGCGCGGCGTCGCCCGCGAGAAACACGCGCCCGCGGCGCCACTGGCGTGCGACCAGCGCGTGGAAGCGGTAGTCGGCGGCGCGCCAGAGCTCGGCGTCGTCGGGCGTGATCCAGCGCGCGAGCAGCTTCCAGACGTCGGGCTTTTCGCCGGGATTCAACATCAGCTCCCAGCGCCGGTGCGCGCCGACGCCGATGAGATAGGTCGTGGGACGAGCAGGCTCGCAGTACTGGATGCTCACTTGCGGCAGCTTCGCGAGCCCGCGTGCGCTGACCCGCAGGTCGACCACCAGCCAGGACTGGTCGAACTCGAGGTCTTCGTATTCGATGCCGAGCTGGCGCCGTACCGTGCTGGTCGCACCGTCGCAGCCGACCAGATATTTGGCCGTAATTGCGCGACCGCCGCTCAGGCGCAGTCGAACAGAATTCTCGTCCTGCTCGAAACTTTCCAGTTCAGTGAAAACGACTTCCGCGACTTCGGACGCTTTCTTCCGCAGCAATGCTTCCACCGCCGGTTGCTGGAACACCATGCTCGGCGGCCAGTCGAGCGGCCAGGGCGGGGGCAGGGCGCCGAGCCGCTTGATCAGCTGGCCGTCGGCGCCGTAGTACTCCGACGGCGTGAACGGCGCGGTGTGCGGCGCGACCGCGTCGGCGATGCCGAGATCCTCGAACACGCGCATCACCTCGTGATCCAGCGCGAAGGCGCGCGGCTTGTCGTACACCTCGGGCTCGCGCTCGATGGCGAGCGTGCGCACGCCGAAACTGCCGAGGAGCGCCGCGCAGGTCGCCCCGGTCGGGCCCAGGCCGACCACCGCTACATCGAAGCTATCATTCACCTGCCGAAGGATGCCATTCAAACCCTTTAAACCACCACCTCTGGCCTGCGACGCTCACTGCCACGTATTCGGGCCGGCAGCGAAGTTTCCGTACGATCCGAAGGCGGCCTACACGCCGGAGGATGCGCCGTTCGAGCAATTGGCGGGGCTTCACAGGAAATTGGGTTTCGAAAGGGCAGTCATCGTTCACGCAAGCTGCCACGGCGCCGACATGCGCGTCACGCTCGACGCCATCGCGCGCTCGGGCGGGCGGTATCGCGGCACGGCGATCATCGACGAATCGTTCACCGAAAAGCAGTTCCAGGAGATGCACGACGGCGGCATCCGCGGCGTGCGCTTCAATTTCGTGAAGCACCTCGGCGGCCGCCCGGACATGGAGTTTTTCAGGAAAACCGTCGATAGAGTGCAGGCGATGGGCTGGCACCTCATCCTGCACCTCGATGCCGCCGATCTGGTCGAGTTCGACCCCCTGTTTCGCAAGATCCGCGTGCCGATGGTCATCGACCACATGGGCAGGGTCAAGGCGGCCGACGGTCTCGGCCAACCTCCCTTCAGGACGCTGCTGAATCTTCTGAAAAATGAAAACGCCTGGGTGAAGATCTGCGGGGCGGAGCGCGTGTCGTCGAAAGGGCCGCCATTTGCCGACGCGGTGCCGTTCGCTCGCGCGCTGGTCGAAGCGGCGCCCGAGCGAGTACTGTGGGGCACCGACTGGCCGCATCCCAACGTGAGGTGGATGCCCGACGATGCGGCGCTGGTGGATCTCTTCCCGCGCATGGCGCCCGAGCCGGAATTGCAGTACAAGATATTGGTGGACAACCCGGCAAGGCTCTACGGCTTCTAGCATGGCGCGGATCATCGGCGGCATCGGCACTTCGCACGTCCCCACCATCGCGATGGCGTTCGACAAGGGCAAGCAGGACGACCCGGACTGGAAGCCGCTGTTCAAGGGCTACGAGCCGGTCGCGAAGTGGCTCGCCGAGAAGAAGCCCGACGTGCTGTTCTTCTGCTTCAACGACCACGCCACCACGTTCTTCTTCGATCACTACCCGACCTTCGCGCTTGGCGTGAGCGACGAGTACCGCATCGCCGACGAAGGTGTGGGTGTTCGACAAATACCAAATCTGAGGGGTAATGCCGCGTTATCACGCCACATCGCGTACTCGCTGGTCGCGGACGAGTTCGACCTCGCCATCTTCCAGGACCTGCCGCTCGACCACGGCCTGCATTCGCCGCTCACCATGATGTGGCCGAAGAGCCCCGACTGGCCGGGGGCGGTGATCCCGCTGGTGGTGAACGTGGTGCAGCAGCCGATGCCGACGCCGCGGCGTTGTTACAGGCTGGGAAAAGCGATCCGGAAAGCGGTCGAGAGCTATCCTGAAGATCTCAAGGTCGCGATGATCGGCACCGGCGGGCTGTCGCACCAGATGATCGGCGAGCGCGCCGGCTTCAACGACGAGGCCTGGGACCTCGAGTTCCTGGACCTGATCGAGCGCGACCCGGAGCGCCTGGCGAGCATGTCGGTCGAGGATTTCATGGAGCGCGGCGGCAACGAGGGCGCCGAGGTGATCATGTGGCTGATCATGCGCGGCGCGCTCGGCACGCGCGCGAAGAAGCTGCACCAGAACTACTACCTGCCGATGACCACGGCCATGGCGGTGGCGTTGTTTGAGTAAGTACGTCTTCGACCTGGAGCGCAGCGCGCGCGGGCTGCGCCTCAACCGCTTTTTGAATGGCTTAACGCGGAAGGAAAATCGCGATCTCTTCCTCAAGAGTCCGGATGAAGCGATGCAGGACCTGAGCGATGAAGAGAAAGACATGGTGCGCCGGCTGGACTGGAAGGCGCTGCAGGACTACGGCGCGAGCTTCTTCTGCCTCGAGAAGCTGGCGCGCACCAAGGGCGTGTCCAACCCGCAGATGGTCGCCGCCTTCCGCGGCGAGACGCTCGAGCAGTTCCTGAAGACCCGAAGGGTTCCCGGGGCGCGATGAAGCTCAAGACCCTGATCGGCGACTACCCGGTGACCAAGCAGTTCCGCGCGCGCGCCGATCGCTTCGAATTCGCTGCGTTCCAGGGCAGCGTCGCAACGATGTTCAAGCGCGTGGTGCGCAACCTCGAGTTCGACGTCGCCGAGATGGCGATCATGACCTTCCTCGTCGCCAAGGCGCACGCCAAGCCTTACCGGCTGCTGCCGTTCGTAGTGATGGCGCGGTTCCAGCATCCTTATCTGGTGACGAACCAGTCTCTTTCACCGAAGGGCCTGGAGGGAAAGCGCGTCGGCGTGCGTTCCTACTCCGTCACCACGGGCGCCTGGATCCGCGGCGTCCTCGCCGACGACTACGGCGTCGACCTCTCCCGCATCCAGTGGATCACGTTCGAGGAAGCGCACGTCGCCGAGTTCCGCGATCCGCCGAACGTGCAGCGGGCCGCCGCCGGCAAGGACATCAATGCGATGCTGCTCGCGGGCGAGATCGACGCGGCGATCCTTGGCGCGGTCCCGGCCGACCCGAAGCTGAAACCGGTGATCCCGGACCCCGAGGCGGCGGGCAGGCGCTGGGGCGAAAAGCACGGCGCGATCCAGCTCAACCACCTCGTCGGGGTCAAGAACAGCGTGTCGAAGGCGGCCGCTGACGAGATTTACGGGTTGCTTCTCGAGAGCAAGAAGGCCGCCGGCGACCCGCCGCTGCTGCCCCACGGCCTGGAAGCGAACCGGCGCAACCTCGAAATCGCCATCGACTGCGCCTGGAAGCAGAATATGATTCCGCGAAGGTTCACAGTGGAGGAGCTCTTCGAATGATCCGGAACTTGTTTCTTCTCGTCCTTTCGCTCTTTCCGATTCTGGTTTCAGCGCA
>Ga0075420_100006244_pt1 | contig 10515 bp, 6 predicted proteins | sample SoiMetdeltSBSDD4_FD_75296 | JGI IMG/M metagenome (GOLD analysis project Ga0075420, IMG submission 75296) | Bulk soil microbial communities from a Populus tree surrounding site in Tennessee, USA - Soil MetaG P. deltoides SBSDD4 | ecosystem: Environmental > Terrestrial > Soil > Tree plantation...
CCGGGTTCGGCCCGCGGACCAGGCACGTTGTATGGGTCTTGCCCGATTGCGGTCCGTGCCGCGGACATGGTACCTTCCCGAGGTCGGGTTAGCGGCCTGCCAGGCTGCACGGCCAGGGGACACTCCGGAAATCACCGGGCTCCGGGAAAAGCATGAAAGCATTCGATTTCGTAGCGGCGCGCGATGCGCGCCACGCGGTGGCGCTTCTCGCGGAGCGGACGCCGACTGCCAAAGTAAAGGTCCTGGCCGGGGGAACCGATCTGCTCGCCGACCTCAAGTTTGCGCCGACGGCTCACGCGCCGGACGTCGTCATCGATATCTCCCGTGCGACGGAGCTGAAGCACATCTCGATGACCGACGAGGGGCTTCGCATCGGGGCGCTGGTGACGCATACCGAAATCATGGCGTCGCCAATCATTCGCGAACTTTTCCCCGCCTTGGTTGACGCGGCGCACACGATAGGCGCCGTACAGACGCGGAACCTCGGTACGCTCGGGGGCAACCTCGTCACCGCGGTGCCTTCGGTCGACAGCGGCCCCACGCTCGTTGCGCTCGATGCGCGCGTGACGCTCCTCGGATCGGGCGGCCAGCGTCAGATGCCGCTCGCTGAGTTCTTCGTCGGGCCGCGCAAGACCGCTCTCAAAGCGGATGAGTTGCTGACGGAAATCCTGATCCCGAAGGAGAGCGTCGGCAAGCCCACGCATTTCCTCAAGTTCGGCCTGCGCAAAGGCCAGGCGCTGGCGCTCGTCAACGTCGCCGCCAGCACGTGGGTGGATTGGGACAAGCAGACATTCGTCGCGCCGCGCGTTGCGCTCGGGGCGGTGGCGCCGAAGGTGATTCACGCGACGTCGGCCGAAACATTCCTCGAAGGACGCGCGATCACGCCGGACGCAATGGCCGAGGCGGGTCGCCTCGCCGTCGGTGACGCGAAGCCGATCAGCGATTTTCGCGCGTCGGCCGATTACCGGCGCGACCTGATTGCCGTCCTCACGAGGCGCGCGCTCGAAGCAGCATTCGAACTCGCCCGCCGGCGGAAGTCGTGAGCCGTGAGGCAACGAAGGAGAACAGATGACGAAGGTCACGCTGACAGTCAACGGTGAGGCGCGCTCGGCGTCGGTGCCGCCAGAGATGACGCTGCTGCGGCTGCTGCGCGAGGAGTTCAATCTCACCGGATCGAAGCTCGGATGCGACGTCGGCGACTGCGGTGCGTGCACGGTGCTCGTGGATGGAAAAGCGGTCAACTCGTGCCTGATGCTGGCCGGGCAGGCTGATGGACGCGACGTGGTCACCATCGAAGGGCTCGCCACGATGGAGCGCTTGCACCCCATTCAAAAGGCGTTCGAAGAGAAAGGCTCGCTGCAGTGCGGGTTCTGCGGACCCGGCGTGATCATGTCGGCGAAAGCGCTCCTCGATGAAAACCCGGACCCGAGCGAAGAGGAGATCCGGGATGCGCTCGCAGGGAATCTCTGCCGGTGCACTGGATACACCAAGATGATCGAGGCGATTCAGGCCGCCGCACGCGTCGAAGACGCCCGGCCAACTGCGAAGTCTGCGTAGGGGAATCCACACATGGACAAGAAGTCAGCGGTCGTCGAAACCGGAACTGCAACCGAACGAGCGCGCTCCGTCGAGGAGATGCTTCGTGCTCCCGCTGCGGCGCCGCTTGCGCCGTTGCCTCTCGAAGTGCTCGTTCCGGAAGCGAAGCAGCAGACCCCTGCCGTTCGCCAGCGCGTTACGCGGCCCGACGGACGTCTCCACGGCCTGGGCCAGACCAAGTACATAGACGACTTCTACATGCCGGGCATGCTGTATGCGAAGGTCAAGCGTGCAGGCATCGCGTCGGCGCGAATCATCAGCATCGATACGAAGGAAGCCGAAGCGATGCCGGGCGTCGTGGCCGTCATAACGGGCCGCGACGTTCCCTGTAACTCGTTCGGGCCGTCCCTCAAAGACCAGCCGGTGCTGGCCGACACGCGCGTCTTCTATTCCGGCGACGGCGTCGCCGCGGTCGCAGCCGTCACCGAGCAGATCGCGACCGAAGCCCTCGAGAAGATCAAGGTGGAGTACGAGCCGCTTACACCGGTGCTCGATCCGCTGCTGTCGCTGCAGCTCGAGACTCCTGGCGTGCACGCACCCAACCCGAACGTGTACTGGCACAAGGTCATCAAAAAGGGCGACGTCGAAAGGGGCTTCGCCGAGTCCTATCGTGTGTTCGAAGGCACGTTTCGCACGCAGATGGTCGAGCACGTTCCGCTCGAACCGCACTCCTCGCTGGCGACGTGGGACGCGAATGGCCGCGTGACCATCTATTCGACGCTGGGCCGCATCACGCTCGGTCGAGCCGACTTGTCGCGAACGCTCGGCATTCCGATGAGCCGCATCCGCATCATCGCCACCGTCGTCGGCGGCAATTTCGGCGGCAAGAACGAAATCACGACCGAGCCGATCGTCGCTCTGCTGGCGAAGAAGACCGGGCGCCCCGTCAAATGCACGTTCACGCGTCCCGAGGAGTTCACCTCCTCGACCACGCGTCACCCGCTGATCATGGAATACAAGACCGGCGTATCGAAGCAGGGCAAGCTTCTGGCGCGCCAGATCAGGCTCGTGCTCGACGGCGGTGCCTACTGTTCGTGGAGCGAGACTACTCTCGGCAAGGCGTGCATTCTGTCGGCCGGTCCGTACGAGATTGAGAATCTGCACGCCGAGGCGTTCGTCGTCTACACAAACAAGACGATGACTGGGGCTATGCGCGGGTTCGGCGCCCCACAAGTGTGCTTTGCCTACGAGTCGCACATGGACGACATCGCAAAGGCTCTCGGCATCGACCCGCTGGAAATCCGCTTGATGAATACCCTCAAGGAGGGCTCGCTCAGCCCGACGAGCCAGGTGTTGCACAGCGTCGTTGTCGCGGACACGTTGAAGCAGGCGGCCGAACGTTTCGGTTGGAACGGAAACGGGTCGAAGTCATGAAACGTCGCGGGCGCGGCATCGCGTGCATGTGGTACCCGATTGGGTTTACGGTGGCGGCAAACCCGAGTGCGGCAGTTGTCAAGGTGAACGAGGACGGCACGGCGACGCTGCTTACCGGGACCGTGGAAACAGGGCAGGGTTCGCTTACTGTCCTCGCGCAGATCGTGGCCGAGGAGCTCGGCATTGCGACCGATAGCGTCCATGTGGTCTCGGCCGACACCGACACGACGCCGCTCGACACAGGTGCCATCGCGAGCCGCACGACGTACGTGACCGGGAATGCGGCCAGACTGGCGGCCGCCAAGGCGAAGGAGATCCTCTTCGAGGTGGCCGCCCCGTTGCTCGGGGTCAAGCCGCACCAGCTGGAAGCCCGCGACTACAAGATCCAGGTCAGGGGCTTCCCGCAGCGAAACATCCATATTGGCGATGTGGCGGACCGTGCACGTGGTGTCAACGGCCAGCCCGCGCTCGGAAGCGCCAGCTTCAATCCCGCAACGGTTGCGCTCGACCCGGAAACGGGCCAGGGTGTGCCCTTTGCCACCTACGTCTACGCCACCCAGATTGCCGAAGTGGACGTGGACGACGAGACCGGAGAGGTCGAAGTGCTCCGCATCGTCGCTTCACACGACTGCGGGACCCCGATCAATCCGATGCTCGTCGAGGGTCAGGTCGAGGGTGGGATCTCGATGGGCGTTGGGTTTGCTTTGCAGGAGGAGATGCTGTTCGACTCGCAGGGCCGGCTGATCAACCCCAATCTGACCAACTACATCATGCCCACCTCGCTCGACATGCCCAAAGTCGAGGTGGACATCGTGGACAGTTACGACCCGACAGGTCCATTCGGCGCCAAAGGCGTGGGCGAGCCGACCTGCGTGGCAACCGCAGCCGCCATCATGAACGCCATTCACGACGCGGTGGGCGTCCGGATTACGTCGCTGCCTGCCACGGCCGAAAAGGTCCACGCGGCGCTCAAGGCGAAGCGCGCCCAGGAAACCCGCCAGCTCACAGCGTAAATTCACGCGTGTAGGGCGGGCCTTCAGGCCCGCTACACCTCACAAGTCACAAGTCACAAATTTCCCGATTTTGTGCCTTGTGCTTTGTGCCTTGTGCCTTGGTCGTCCCGCCCTTGACACGGCGGTGACGACCGCGTAACGTCCGCCTTGCCCCAAGCACTGTGGGCATTCCACGGAGGCCGATTCAACCATGCAGAGCATTTCAGTCGGTTCGCGTCTGCGGTGTTTTTCATCGATCTTGCTTCTAGTGATTGGCGCGCTCGTGTGCCCGTCGCCTTTGTTTGCGCAGGGCGGCACGGCGGACATCAGCGGCACCGTTTTCGACCAGGCCAAGGCAGTTCTGCCTGGCGCGACAGTCACGGTTACGAACGAAGCCACCGGCCAGCAACGGACGGCCGTTACGGAGGCCGACGGTCGGTTTTCTATGCCGACACTCCTCCCCGGCATTTATACGATCACTGCCGAATTGCAGGGGTTCCAGACCTCGAGCCAGAAGGGGCTAGTTGTTGCCGTTGGACAGGAGATCACGCTCAACCTGACCCTTCAGCTCGCCGGTGTTCAGGAAAGTGTCGTCGTTTCCGCCGAAGCGCCACTCGTCGAAGCGACGAGTAGTCGAATTGGTGTGAACATCACGAGCTCCGATATCGACAATCTCCCCTCTTTCAACCGAAGTCAGTTCAGTCTGATGACGACCATCCCAGGCCTGGTTCCGGCGCTGCAGCCCGGCGCGTTCGAAGGCGGTCAGTACAGCGCCAACGGACAGGCGACCACGTCGAACCTGTTTCTCGTGGATGGGCAGTTCAACAACGATTCCCGCCTCGGCGGGGCCCAGGGAACCCAGGCGCGCATCTCGCTGGACTCGATGGCGGAATATCAAGTGCAGACGCACCAGTACGGCGCCGAGTACGGTGGCTCCACCGGTGTCGTGGTGAACAGCGTGTCGCGGAGCGGCACCAACAATGTGTTCGGCCGCGCGTTCGAATACTACAAAGGGAACGCTCTGCAGGCGACCGACTACTTCCTGAAACAGGCGGGCGAAGAGAATCCCGACTCCAGCAGTCATATCTTCGGCGGCCACATCGGCGGTCCGATTGTCCAGAACCGGCTCTTCTACTTCGGCAACCTCGAATACACGCATGCGAAGGAGGCTGCCAATCTCAACTTCCCGGCCGATGCCGCACCTTTAGCGACGCCGTATTCGAGCTTCACGAAGTTCACCGGACCGAACACCTACCTCCGGCTCGATTATCAGGCGTCGACGAATCACCGCATCAAATTCAGCTGGTTGCGAGAGGCCATCCTGACGCAGAACGACGAGCTCGAGGCCGACCTCGCGACCCCCGACGCCGCGCGATATGAAAACGATGCTGGCGACATCGTTCTGAACTTCACGCTCACGTCGGTTCTCGGCAGTCGCGGCACGAATGAGTTCAGAGTAGGTCGGGTGCAGGAGAGTCTGCTGCAGGGCCCACGCGTCGTGTTCGACGACAACTGGAAATTCATCGGGTTTGGCGAGCTGGATCCGTTCACGCTCGGGCCGCAGAACAGTCATCCCGACTACATCACGGGCAACCGGAACACGTATGCCCAGAATGAGGTGCGCGATATCACCTTCGACGACAGCCTCACGTTCATCAAGTCTGGATGGGCGGGGGAGCATACTTTCAAAACCGGGTTCGGCTGGATGCGGAACCCGCTGGAACCGAGCGGAGCGGGCGCAAACTTCGTTGGCAATTACATGTTCCCGACGAACACACCTTTCGACCCGAATAACCCGCGCACCTATCCATGGCGGCTCCAGCTCGCAATGGGGCAGGTGGACTTCGACGTCGTCGACTATCGCGTTGGCGCGTACGTTTCGGACAAGTGGGCGGTGACCCGGGATCTCACGCTGAACATCGGCGTTCGGTACGACTGGCAGGATGCCGTGCCGGAGACCAAGGATGCGTTCGGTCCACGGTTCGGGTTTGCCTACAACATCGGCGGCACCGGTCGCAGCGTCATCCGAGGCGGGGTCGGGAAGGTCTATCAGTACCAGCAGCTTGCGGTCCCGGCGCTCCTTGCGCGCGGCACGGTCATCGCACCAACCCTCACTTACGACACAGCGCAAGTCGCCTCGCCGGCAGCGACCGGTCTGTTGCCGACGGGTTCGACGGCTGAAGCGACAGCATGCCTTCGGCCCTCTGCTGGCAGCAAGGCGGGTGTCGCGGTGATCAGCCCGGCGTGCCGCACGTTCCTGGAAGGGATGCGCAATCAGGTGTTGGCGGGCGGATTCGTGAACACGACGACGGTCGGACCCCTCGTCGATGGCGACCGTCGTCTGGCGTACACGTGGAATTTCAGCGTCGGCGTCGAGCACCAGATCGCCAACAACATGGCGGTGACCGCCGACTACGTCGGCAACCGCGGGTACGACAACACGGCTCCGATCGACATCAATGAGGGAGCGATCAATCCAGCGACAGGCCGTATCACGCGACGTGGCGTAAGCGTCTTCGACCCTGCCGGAACGCTCGTAACTGGTTCGGCCCGGAACGCTGCGTTCCAGGGGTTCTACCAGTTCCAGACGCTCGACGCACTGAACAGCGACTTCGACTCGATGGAGCTCGGCCTCGAGAAACGGCTGTCGAACCGGTGGGCCGGACGCGTAAGCTATACTCTCGCCCGATGCCGCGACGTGATCAACACGCCGGTCGCGGCTCCGGCTCCGGCGGCGGCTTTCGTCGACGAACTCGATCCCCGCCGCGACTATGGAGCATGCCTGCGTGACAATCGCCAGGCGTTCGCGTCGAGCGCCAACGTGGAGGTGTGGCGCGGGCTCGGCGCCGGCATATCTTTCCGTGCCTATTCGGGCTACCCGATCAATGAAACGGTCGGCTCCGACGTCAACGGCGACGGCATCAACAACGATCGTCCGGTTCGGGGCGTCCACGACCTGACGAGACCGATCGTGTCGAAAGTCGATGCCCAGGGAATGGCGGTGCGCAATGGCGTCGATGGTCCGAACAAAGTCCTTTTGGACGCCCGTGCACAGTACATTTGGCGCGCTCCTCAGGGGTACCAGGCTGGCGTATTCCTCGAGGTGTACAACCTGACCAATCACGTCAACTACGGCCCGCCGACCGGCAGCCGGACCTCGAGCAACTTCCTGGTGCCGATCGTCGCCGACGAGCCGCTGAGTGCGCAAATCGGGTTCCGTGTGACGTTCTAAGGAGCGGGCTCGTAACCGTAGGCCGGGTCCTTTTGGACCCGGCCCGATTGCCACGGGCCACGGAGACACGGAGACACAGAGATCATTAGCCCTACAAACTCTGTGTCTCTGTGTCTCTGTGGCTTTTCTTCCTCTCGGTACCTTGGTCGGGTCTTGTCGAAAGGAGCCTGACAATGCGCACGGCGGTATTCGGGGTGATCCTTCTGGTGTATCTGGCTGCGCCTGCGCCTCTCGCGGCGCAGGGAGGCGACGGCAGTCTTCGTGGAACCGTTCGCGATGAACAGGGCGGCGCCATACCTGGCGTGACGGTTACGGCGACGAGCCCGGCGCTCATTGCCCCCGCTGTCGCGGTTTCCGAAAGCGACGGTACATACCGGCTGGTCAATCTGCCGCCGGGCACGTATACGGTTCAGGCCGAGATACAGGGCTTCACGACGTTCCGACGCGAGGGCGTGCTGCTGCGTGCCGCCGCGAACTTTCAGGTGGACGTCACGATGGGCCTGGGGACGCTGTCCGAAACCATTACCGTCACGGGCGACTCGCCCATGCTCGAGGTCTCGCGGCCGAGCAACGTGCTGAACATCGACGCCGACTTTCAGAAGCAGGTACCGGTCGTCGAAGGCAAATACTGGAGCGACTTCCTGATGATGGCGCCCGGTGTCGTTTCGCGGCCGCACAACGACGGGAGCGGGCGGCAGAACTACTTCGGTAACGCCGTCGAGCACCGCGACGCGGTGACGCTGATGGAAGGGCTCTACGCGGGGAACTACAACGACTTCAACATCAACCGCACGGGTCTCAGCTCGGAAGCCATCGAGGACACCGAGATCAAGACCGGCGGCGTCGATGCGGCGTCGCCCATGGGGTACGGGCTGGTCATCAACATGATCAGCAAGAGCGGGGGCAACCAGTTCCGCGGGAGTGGCAGCACCCAATATCAACCCATCGACTGGAACGCGAACAATGTCGGTGAGGGAACCCCGGCCACCAGGCAGGTCTATCAGTACGATTTTTCACTCGGTGGGCCAGTCAAGCGTGACCGGACATGGTTCTTTGCCGCGTTGCGTTTCACCGACAACAAGAGTGGAACGGGCCGGACACCGGAGCTCGTTGCCATTCACCGCGCGATCATTCCGAACGGAACCCTGGGGGACAACTCGATCCGTGGCTTCCAGCCATGGGTCAAGGTCACCACGAAAGCGGGAGCCAACCACGATCTCTCGTTCGTTTATCAGGCCGACCGCCTGTTGCTGAAGGTCGTTGGCGCCGAGGACTACGAGCCGGTCGAGGTACTGTCCACGGGCGGCCCAATGTACGGCACCAAACTCACGTCGACGTGGGGTCAGCAGGTCACCTCAACGTTTTCGGCCAGCTATAACAGGAAGGGCGGCAACTCGCTGGACAGCTACAAGGGCCGGAATTTGAGCGGCCCGCTCACCGAGTATCACCGCGAGGCGTTCCTCAATCAGGGCGTTCTGCAGGGGTCGGGCCTGCTGGTGCGCGGCGGCCAGTGGGCGTCCACCGCATGCGACGCCTGCTACGACCTCGATACTTCGTCCATCCTGATGCTGCGCGGTGACGTCACCTGGTACGCGCGCGGATGGGCCGGCACGCACGACGTGCAGACTGGTTTCCTCGCGTTGCCGCAGAACAATTTCGACAAGAACGTCCAGTACCTGAACGACGGGTTCATCTTCGAAGAGCGGCGACAAATCAATCCGAACGACCCGGCGGCCGGGACCGTGCCTTTCCACCGGCAATATGTCATTGGCAGCCTCAATCAGCACACCGCGTCCGGGCGCGATCGCGATATCGGCGTCTATGCCCAGGATACGTGGAGGCCTACATCACGCTTGACGGCGACGGTTGGGCTGCGGGTTGATTTCGTCCGCCGCTACGACGACCTGCGCGATCTCGTCCGGCAAAACAGCACCGAGATTGCTCCTCGCCTCGGGTTCTCGTACCTGCTGACCGGTGATGCCAAGAACGTCCTTCGCGGCAGCTACGTCCGGATTCACCAGCAGTTGATGGGAACGCGCCATCCCGTCGCGGCGTTTGGCGGCGACGATGCGGCCGGTCTCCGTGACGAGTACGACGCCAACGGCGACGGCGTGTTCGAGACAGTCATCGTGGCCCCGCCGAGGACGGCGTCAATTTCTACGCAGCAATTCGACCCCGAGCTACATCAGCCGCTGTTCGACGAGTTCACGCTCGGCTTCCGGCGCCAGTTTCCAGGTCAGACGAGCGTCGACGTCGCTGGCATCGTGAAGATTAACAAAGAGCAGTACGCGCAGGTGGACATCAACGGCATCTATCCGAGAGGGCCGAATCAGCCCTTCGGCGGGTTCGGGCTGGTGGATCCGAACAGCGGGCTGCTGTACCGCGTCACCAATAACACCTGGAGCCAGATGGACTATCGCGCGATTCAGATCACGATAGCCAAGAACCTGACCAATGGAGTCCAGTTCCTCGGAACGATTCACCGCCAGTGGCAGCATCTGACTGGCACCTGGAATCCTACCGACCCGGCGCGTTTCATCCAGCCGGATGCGTTCCCGAACAACAGGCTCGTGTGGCGCACCGATGGGATGCAGGATCAGAACAGCCTCGCCACCGGGAACACGTTGACGAACAATCCGATGTGGAATCCGTACTCGATTCGGTTGTCGGCAACGTGGCGCGCACCCGCGGCGTTCCTCGTTTCGGGCAGCTACACGATCATGGCGGGTCCGTACAGCGGCCCGATCATCGATCAATTGCCCGCCAACAGCCCGTTGCTCGTGCCCTTCGGCCCGGCAACGGTTGTATCGTCGACAGGTGCACGCCAGCCGAACCCGCTGGCGACGCGCATTCGCTTCTACTACCCGACGCGGGGCGAGGGCCAGGTGAAGGCACCCGACGTTCATACGTTCAATGTCAAAGTGGGACGCACTTTCGACATCGGCAACGCGCGCAACTTCGAGTTGTCGGCAAACATCTTCAACCTGCTCAACGGTGGAGACTACACGGAGTACTCTCGAACGGGGCCGAATCGCATCTACAATCCTGCGAGCTATTTGACTTACACGAATCCGCAGACGCCGCGGGCGCTGCAGATCGAGGCCGTGGTGCGGTTCTGACGAGGAGAGCGCAATGACCCAGAAAACGAAGCGAATCATCTACGGAATCGCCGCGGCGACCATCGCTCCGCTGCTGGCGGCGGGCGCCATATCGTGCGGGACCACCACGCCGGCCGCTCCCGCTGCCGGCGCGTCATCGACCGCCGACGAGCGCGCCGAAAGCGCCCAGAACGTACGGCTGGTCGGCTACAACGACCTTCAG
>Ga0075420_100006246_pt1 | contig 10514 bp, 13 predicted proteins | sample SoiMetdeltSBSDD4_FD_75296 | JGI IMG/M metagenome (GOLD analysis project Ga0075420, IMG submission 75296) | Bulk soil microbial communities from a Populus tree surrounding site in Tennessee, USA - Soil MetaG P. deltoides SBSDD4 | ecosystem: Environmental > Terrestrial > Soil > Tree plantation...
TTCCGAAATTATCCCGCCTCGTCATTTTCAAATGATGTTGATTCATTAGTTTTGCTGTCCGCTCCGCAGGAGTCCTTCGGACAAAACAATCGTTATGAATTTTGATGATACTAAATCGATCCAGCAACATGCCGATGAGCACATGAAAAAGGCCATCGATCATCTTGAAGTGGAACTTGTAAAAATCAGGGCAGGTAAAGCGAATCCTCAAATGGTAGACGGGATCACCGTTGATTATTACGGCTCACAAATGCCGCTCAACCAGGTATCCAATGTAAGCGTGATGGATGCACGTACACTTTCGATTCAGCCCTGGGAAAAAAATATGCTGCAACCGATCGAAAGAGCCATTATTGCTGCCAATATCGGCATCAATCCGCAAAACGATGGAAATATCATCAGGTTGTTCCTGCCTCCGCTTACAGAAGAACGAAGAAAGGAACTGGTAAAAAAATGTCATGCGGAAGGGGAACATTCCAGAGTGGCGATCCGGAATATTCGCCGCGAAGCAATAGAACATATAAAAAAGCTTCAAAAGAATGGTTTAAGTGAAGATGTTACAAAAGATGCAGAGGCGGAAGTGCAGGCATTAACCGATAAATTTATCGCGGCGGTTGATAAGCACCTTGCATCAAAAGAAAAAGAGATAATGGCGGTGTGAGTCAGAGGTCCCGAAGCCGGAAGTCTGAGGTCAGATGTCGGACGTCCGACTTCTGACTTCTCTATTCGCCAAATACACTCCGCTTAAAATAATACCAAGACAGCCGATTTGGATACCTGTAATATTTTCTCCAAATACAAAACCCCATGCAAGGGCAATGAATGGTATGCCATAAGTAACGAGTGAAGCAAATAACCCCCCGGCTTTTTTAACCAGTATATAGAACAGGGCAGTTGCAATTGCAGATCCCGCCACGCCAAGAACCACCGAATTAATAACCGCCAGGAGGACATCACCATTATCAAAATCCAATTTCAAAAAATCCTGTTGCCATAACACAATACCTGTTGGTATGATCATGAATGCTATGGAAACAACGGCAAGATGAACCGGGTTAATACCCATGAGGTGATGGCTAACGATATTAATATTGAATCCATATAAAATAGTTGCCAGCAGGATCCACAGCGTATACTGTAAATTTTCAAAACTGATTTGCTTTGCACCGGCAATCGTCAGCAGTATCAATCCAGCAAAGCCAATAAACACTCCGAGGATTTTTCTTGATTGGATCTTATCTTTAAAAAAAATGATCGCAGTTACTACCACACAAAGCGGCGTCAATGAATTAAGGATTCCCGCAAGACCGCTGTCGATATTCTTTGCAATAGCCCCGGCAAATAAATAGGCCGGCAATAAATTGCCACAGATGGCTGATAATATGACCAGTGGTATTTTCCTGCCCGGGATCTTTGAAAAATAAAACAGGGCGAATGGGAGCATCACAATACCGGCCGAAAAAATCCTTAAAGATGCAATCTGTGCCGGGCTGAGATGATCTTTACTCGCTTTCATCAGTATGAAAGAACTACCCCAGATGATACATAGTATGAAAAATATTCCCCAGCTTAAGAGCTTATCCTTTTTCATAAAGAAGCGCAAAGGTCAGCAATCAATATCAGACAGATCATTTTTTTTTATATTGTGTGTCAATCAAAATACGAACATGGGAAAACTTTCATTGAAAGACATCAGCACAAGAGCGCCAAAAGATTTTGAAAAAGATAATACAAAGAAAAAAACAGATACGATAATTGGAAAGCTCGATGACCTGCAAAACCTTCTGTATGCAGAAGGGAAACACTCGGTCCTTATCGTGATACAAGGATTGGATGCAAGCGGAAAAGATGGGCTGATCAGAAATGTATTCGGGCATCTGAATCCTCAGGGTGTAACAGTTAAATCTTACAAAGCGCCCACAGAAGAAGAGTTATCGCATGATTTTCTATGGCGCATACATCATGCCGCCCCTGCAAAAGGAATGATACAAATATTTAATCGCAGCCATTACGAAGATATACTGGTGACCCGTGTGCATGGATGGTGTGACGATGACACAGCCAAAAAAAGAATGAAAGCGATCAACCAGTTTGAAAATTTGTTACAGGAACATAACAATACACATATTCTCAAGTTCTATTTGCATATATCACCTGAGGAACAAAACAGCCGGTTGCTGGAAAGGACGAAAAACCCGGCAAAAATGTGGAAGTACAATGAAAAGGATCATCAGGAAGCCTCGCATTATGGGGACTATATGAAAGTATACGAAGATTGTTTTGAAAACTGTGATAAAACTCCATGGACAATCGTACCTGCCGATCAGAATTGGTATAAAGAATTCATGGTTGCTACTGCATTGTACGATCTGTTGAAAGGTCTTGATATGAAATACCCCGGATTAAAGAAATAAATGTAAATAAAAGAGTTTAAATTTAATTAGTGTGCGATCATTCTGCCACCGGGAGTTTTTTTTTATTACTCACCTAAAATCAATTTTATGGGAATGCTGAAAGAATTCAAAGAATTCGCAATGAAAAGCAACATTGTTGATCTTGCTGTGGCCGTTATTATCGGAGGGGCATTTGGGGCTATTATATCATCGTTGGTAGATGATGTGATTACTCCCTTATTGTTAACACCCGCATTGGAGGCGGTTGGCGCTAAAGACATAAATCAATTAGCATGGGGTACGGTGAAGTATGGAAATTTTTTGGCGGCAATTATCAAGTTTATAGTCATTGCCTTTGTCCTTTTCTTGTTGATCAAGGGTATGAATAAAATGATCAAGAAAAAAGTAGCGGCCCCGACACCAACTCCTGAAGAAGTGATCTTGTTGCGCGAGATCAGGGATGCTTTGAAAAAATAATAGCATAAAATTTGTTGAGCTCAGAGGTAAGATTGTTTTTCCAATCTTACCTTTTTTATTAGTAAACTATATGGTATGAGAAAATTCTACTGTTGTTTGATCATTATTTGTTTTTTTATTCAATTACACGCACAGGATGGCACCGTAAAACAGTTGCAGGATGCCGGTACAAAGACTATAAAAAGCCTGGATAGCATTGGCTGGAAAAAAAGCGGCACATTCATCCTGAATTTAAACCAGGGGGCCTTAAGCAACTGGGTTGCCGGTGGCGAGCAAAATGTTTTTGGCATTAATGGTATTTTCAACTATGCTATAAATTATAAAGGCGAAAAAAATATCTGGGACAATTATTTTGATATTGCCCTTGGCTTCCAGAATGCTACCAGTTTTAAGAAATTCAGAAAGATCGATGACCGAATTGATATCACAAGTAAATATGGCCGACAGATAAGTAAGAACTGGTATTACGGTATTCTTTTTAATTTAAATACACAGGCCCTGCCGGGTTATAATTATTCAACCGAACCACCAACAAAGATCTCAAGCTTTTTAACTCCTGGCAAGATCCTTTTATCACCGGGTTTTGATTTTAAACCGAATGATAAGTTCTCTGTCTTTTTATCGCCGGTTACTGTACGATGGATATTAAAACGTGATGAAGATTTTTTGAATGTTGCAAAGTTTGGTGTCGATTCCTCAAAAAAGGTAAATGTAGAGTTTGGTGCATTTATGACTGCGAGGTACAAAATAGCCGTTACGAAATGGGCGACGTATACCGGGCGACTTGATCTCTTTAGTAATTATCGCCGCCATCCGCAGAATGTGGACGTACTGATGAACAACCTGCTTACGATGAGCTTCACTAAAAATTTTGCAACGAATCTTAGTGTCGATCTATTGTATGATGATGATGTTTTAAAAAAATTACAACTAAAAGAAATTCTTGGAGTCGGATTAACCATGAAATTGTAGTGAATAAATTTTTATAACAGTTGTTAGCATACATTGAATAAATGATCGTGTCCATTTTGTTTCGACGAAAAAAAAATTTTGAGACTTTTTTAAGAAGTTATTGTTGTACCTCTTACGTTACTACCCTTTATTTTTGTCGAAATGAAAACCACCACATTTTTTATTTTATGCATAACTACTGTTAGTGTTGCATATACACAGGACAAAACAGTAAAAGAGTTACAGATCGCCGGAACAAGACCAATTAAAAGCCTTGACAGCAATGGCTGGCAATTCAACGGAACGTTTTTATTAAATCTTAACCAGGGGGCATTGAGCAACTGGGTTTCCGGGGGTGAAGAAAGAGTGTTGGGTATAAATGCGCTTTTTAATTATGCCATCAATTTTCGCCACGGAAAAAACACCTGGGATAATTATTTTGATCTGGCACTTGGCTTTCAAAATGCAACGAGTTTTGGAAGTTTTAGAAAAATTGATGACAGGATCGATGTGACAAGTAAATATGGACATTCGATCAACCACCACTGGTATGTGGGAGTGCTGACGAATTTCAATTCACAATCTTTGGCCGGCTACGAGTACAATACCAAAGGCACAGAAAAGATCTCGGGCTTTCTTACACCAGGAAAAATTATTTTATCTCCGGGCATGGATTATAAGACCGCAAGCCGCTTTTCTTTATTTACTTCACCGCTTACCGTCCGCTGGGTATTAAAAGAAGATGAAGATTTCTTTTATGTATCAAAATTTGGAGTCGATTCGGCCACCAGATCGAACACAGAACTCGGCGCTTTTATAACCGCTAAATACAAGGCTACCTTCACAAAGTGGGCCACCTATACCGGCAGGGTTGATCTCTTTAGTAATTATAAAAGAGAACCACAAAATGTGGATGTGCTTATGAATAATTTGGTGACGATGAAATTCACAAAGCTTTTTGCAACGAGCCTTAGCCTTGATTTGGTGTATGATGATGATGTAAAAAAACGGTTGCAGTTAAAGGAAATTCTTGGCATCGGGGTCACGGTTAAATTATAAATTCTTACTCGCGAAAATCGTTGTATTCGCTTAATTGCCCGGTTTTTATCAGCTGATTTTTTGAGTCAATAATTCTGTTCAGAAATTCAATTAAACTATTATCTTTGGTTGCACCGTATTCCAACGGCCCGCTTTTTTAAAACCTACAACTAACTGGTATGAGAAAACTCATCTTTACACTTTTTACTTTTACTTTCACACTTTCACTCCTGGCACAGACCACAAATGCGCCAAAAAAGCCAAAGAAGATATGGGATACACACGGCATTTTTAGTTTCAATGTGGGACAAGGTGGTAGCCGTAATTGGGCAGCAGGTTCTGAGAAATTTACATTACAGGCAGCAGCATATCTCAACTATAGAGCAGATCGTAAATGGAGAAATAATATTTGGGAAAATAGTATTGATCTTTCTTATGCCCTGATCAACACTAACAAGCTTGGTTTTCGAAAAACAGATGATAAGATCGATTTCGTTTCGTTATTCAGGCACAGGATCACCAAAAAGGACGATGTTGTTGGAATTGGCGGCTGGTTAAATCTTCGTTCACAATTCCATCATGGTTATGATTATAGTGAAACACCTAAAAGAAGGATATCAGGTTTGATGGCTCCTGGTTATTTGACGCTGGGTCCGGGTTTTGATATCCGGTTAAAATCTGCCAGCTTGTTTGTTTCACCTGCGGCACCACGGTTGATGATTTTCACGAATCGCCCTTACAGCTTCAACTACCAGGGAGGTGTAAAGCCTGATGGCTCAACGGAGATCCCTCTTTCATGGCATTACAATATTGATCCGGACCGAAAAGTGCGTTTCGATCTTGGTGCCTTGATCTCTGCAAAATTCAAAAGTGAGATTGCAAAAAATATCTCATACGCTACGCGTGCCGACTTCTACTCAAATTACCTGGATGATCCACAAAACATTGATGTTTTCTGGACCAACACATTCCATTTGAAAGTGAATAAATGGCTGATCGTAAATTATAACTTCGACCTCATCTATGATGATGACGTAAAACTATTTGGTATCAACAGGAACAAGGCAGCCACTCAACTGCGGTCGCAGCTGGGTGTTGGTTTTGCTGCCAGGTTTAAATAGATAATATTTTTATAGTAGGCTAAAGTCCCGTTATTTTGTAACGGGATTTTTATTTTCACCGTTTAAACTTACCATTTTGAATAATGCTTCGTACCAGATAAAGCTGCCGCAGTTTGAAGGGCCATTTGATCTTCTTCTTTTTTTTATTGAAAGAGATGAGTTGGACATCTATAATATTCCTATCACAAAGATCACTAACGATTTTTTGGACTATATCCATAGCCAGGAATCTTTGAACATTGAGCTATCGAGCGAATTCATTTTGTTTATCTCCACGCTGATGCGTATTAAGGCAAAAATGCTGTTGCCAAGGAAGGAACTGGATGAACAAGGCAATGAGATCGATCCAAGGCAGGAGTTGGTAAATAAGATCCTTGAGTATAAAAGATTCAAGGAAGCTTCAGCGCAAATGGCGGAAATGGAAGCTGCTCGTATGCTGATGGTGAAAAGAGGGAACCTGCAAAAAGAGCTGGCGAAAATAGGAGAGGAAGCATCAGAAGGAACGGAAATTCAAACCGTCACCATGTTCAGGCTAATGCGGGCATTTGAAAGAGTGATGCAGCGTTTTCATGATACAAAGAACAAGCCGGTTCATACTGTTATTCGTTATGAATATACTATGGAAGGCAGCAGGGACTATATGCTTTCGAGGGCGCAGGAAGAAAAGACATTGGCATTTGAAAAAATATTTGGTAATTGTGATAACCGTGTTCATGCGATCTTTCTTTTTTTGAGTTTGCTTGAGCTTGTGCAGCAAAAATTCCTGAAAATAGTGATGGGAGAAGGGAAAAATAATTTTATAATTGAATATAATGAGCCGGAAAATCGCCTGGCTGAATTAGAAGACCAGTCCCGATAGCTATCGGGACAACCCTAATATTATTTTCACTGTGCAACTGTTTGTCAGCTGCATGGATTATTAACTACAAACCTAAAAATTTACACATGAAAAGATCAGCAACCGCCAACTGGAAAGGCTCTGGTAAAGAAGGCAGTGGTAAACTTCTTACACAATCCGGAGTGATAAAAAATAAGGCTTATGACTATCGCAGTCGTTTTGAAGATGGAACGTACACGAATCCTGAAGAGCTGATTGCTGCAGCACATGCAGGATGTTTTTCAATGAAGCTGAGTTTTGTCTTAGGCGCTGCTGGTTTTACACCAAGCCGTATCGAAACAAAAGCTACCGTTACACTTGAAGGCGGGGCGATCACAGGTAGTCATCTTGAAGTAAGAGCAAAGGTCCCAAAATTGAAAGCAAAGGATTTTCCTCAATATGCCGAGGAAGCAAAAAATACATGTCCTGTAAGCAAGGCACTTGGTGCCATCAATGTTACGATGGATGCACAAGTGGTAAAAAGCTTTAAAGCAAAGACCGAAGCAGGTGAAGGCGGCAATGATGAAGGCGGGGAAGATGAAGGTGGTGAAGAACAATAATTAAAACAGCTTATATATATGATCCCGCGGTTTAGCCGGGGGATTTTTTTTATTCATAGATCCACAACAGTATCGGCTTTGACGACCCGTTGATGATTGGCTTTAGCTGCTGAAGGAATTGAGGAGAGACAGTAGGGCAGCCATCGCTTTGGCAGATTTCATCTTTCACTTCGCTTTCCGGAACACATTCATGTGAATGTAAAACGACAAAACGCTTAAAGGCATTGCTGTTTGTTTTTTCCAAACCGTGAAGCTTATAAGCAAGCCCGAAAGTTCCCTGGTAAGAATAAGCGACCTTATATTTACCAAGAGAAGAACAACCGCAACCCGGTTCATTGGAATACTTTCTTCCTTCAAGCCACATCTGGTTACAACGGCCATGGGTTACAAGTCCCGATTGTTGAATTGAATCATTACCCATGTTATAAACAAAAAACCTGTTTTGTCCTGATGACAAACTCATATCGACAAGGAAACAAACAGATGAATTGTATCCATTCTTTTTAGCGAAAGAAGATGCTTCAACTGATTTCTGTTTGAGCTTTTCGGCTGTTATGTTCTTAGTAGCATATTCCTTTTTAAGATGCAAAGAAGTATTTGCGTTTACCCGTTTCCAGATAGCAGACGAAGAAAACCAGGAAAATAAAAGCAGGAAGACAAAAAATACAAGAAAGGCTTTGGCTTTAGGCATAAAAAAATGGTTAAGCTTGAATGGGATGCTTAACCAACGAAAGTCCACAACAACAGATGATCGGCCTATTGTTAAAATTCTACAAAGTTTTAATCAATTGCGAAAGCAAAAATGCTCGTAGTACCATCCATATTGGCCGCTCCCATTCCCATCACAGTAAATGCATATTCACCTTTTGGAAGTGTCTTATCGATAATCAGTTCCCAGTAACCATCCCTTATCTTTTTAACACTGAAGGAGTATTTATCACTTGATTTGTTTTTCTTACTGGCAAAAGGCAGGGCTCCTCCCGTTTTCATCAGGTAAATTTTTCGCTCGCTCTTTTCGGCATCGACCTGGTAAAGAGTGATCATTTTATAAGGATCCATCATTCCATCCTGCATCATCGACATCATGGCAGGATCAACACCATGTGCCTTCATTATCGAATCTGTTTGGGGAGAAGTTTTTTTTCCCTGTTCTACTCCCGTTGAAAAAACAAAGGAGAGATTCGTTCCTGAATTCAATCGGGAAGTTGATCTTTCGCCATCAATAGAATAACTGTTTTCAGCGCCGGCCATGCCACCGAGTTTGGTTTTAGTATTCATCTTTGAATAGCCTTTTTCAAGACGAAGCAATTTATTGGCGCTATCCTTCCTGTAAGAATACACTTCATTACTGAACTCCGGTTCCGGATAACCTGAATTTTGGGAAATAGAATGCTGGCTGAATGCAATTGAAATACCCAGCAATAAAAAAATACTTTTCATCTTTTTTATTTTAATGATTGAAAACGGTGACGCTCATCTCTCTTGCTCTTTCTTCTCTTTCTTTTTTTTCTTTTCACCACCAAACTGCCACCCGGCAAAAACCTGGAAAAGATTATTTTTTACATCTACCTTAGGAATAAATGAAGGAGGAGAAGTCGAAGAATAGGAATCGAAGTTGTACAATTTGGTTAAACTGATATTTACTCTCGCACCGATCAATAATCCGCTTACCGGGTGAATCTCTATGCCGCCTCCGTAACCGTAATCAAACTTGTTGTAGTAATCCATCATTTTACCATTGGGGTTATTGGTGCCTGATGCATTGCTGCTGTCGGCTTTCGCATTCATCAGGAATGCCATTTGCCCTCCAAGTTGGATAGAAAAGTACCTGGTAATATTGATAGACATATACTGTGGCAGCATGATATAATCCAGGTTTACGTTTCCGGTGTTCTCACCACTTTTGTAGTTATACCCCTGGCGCGAAAAGATGAGTTCCGTTCTCGAACCAATAACTCCTTTTGACGACCCAAGAAAAACACCTGCATGAAAACCGGAGCGGCTGCTATTGTTAATAGAAGATGCCTTTGTAACATTTGCAAAATTTATTCCTGCCTTTAATCCTATTTGTGCAAATAAATAAGCCGGAAAACTCAGCAGGAAGGAAAGCAATATTTTTTTCATAAAGATTTTTTTAAGGTTTAGAATGTATGATTGAAAAGATGAGGTTTGTCGCTGCTTTTCCAATCGGCACCAAAAGCTTCATTGTAGATTGTTTTTATTTTTTCATCTCATAAGGTTTTGGTTGCTTAAGGAAATGTGCCACTAATTTTCAGAAAGCACAAAGCTCATGTTACTAGTAGAAATAAAAAATCCCCCATTTGTTATAGCACCAACGGGGGACAGATAGGTCCGTGAATTCCCACTAAAATCCTAAGGCCATGGTTATTTCTTTACATAAATTTTATTGATTGCTTCTGCTTTGTTTGTTACATGCAGCTTTTCATAAATGCGATGTATATGTTGTTTTACGGTATTTACAGTGATAAAAAGGCGGTCCGCAATTTCTTTGTATAAAAAACCTTTTGCCAGCAGGTCAAGCACTTCTTTTTCCTTTTTTGTTAATGACTTCTCTTCTTCACTGATCGTCTTTCTTCGTTGAAACGCTTCAATTACCTTTCTTGCAATTTGGGTGCTCATCGGGCTACCGCCCTCATGTAACTCTTTTAAGAACTCAAGAATTTTTTCTTTTGGGGTTTTTTTCAGCAAATAACCGCTGGCTCCGGCTTCGAGGGCTTCAAAAACTTTTTGGTCATCTTCAAAGATCGTGTACATGATGAATTGCGTGCCAGTGCATTTTTCTTTTATCTTTTGTAAACATTCGATACCGGATTTGCCGGGCAGGCTGATATCCATGATCACGATATCGACCTGCTCATTGGGAAGATGTTTTTCAGCCTGCTCGGCATTTGTAAATGATGAGATCAAAGAAAACTGATCAGAGCCAAGGATAAGTTTACCCACACTTTCCCTTACTTCGTCAATGTCTTCCACTATGCTTACTTTGATCTTTTCCATATGCTAAAAATAAACCAACAGGGTAACCTGATAAATCCCCCATTTGTTAGAGCGGCGCTGTAAATGAGATCAGTGTGCC
>Ga0075420_100006247_pt1 | contig 10513 bp, 8 predicted proteins | sample SoiMetdeltSBSDD4_FD_75296 | JGI IMG/M metagenome (GOLD analysis project Ga0075420, IMG submission 75296) | Bulk soil microbial communities from a Populus tree surrounding site in Tennessee, USA - Soil MetaG P. deltoides SBSDD4 | ecosystem: Environmental > Terrestrial > Soil > Tree plantation...
CGTGAGGCGAGCGGGCCCAGCGCCTCCTGGATCATCGCCTCGACCTCGTGCTGTTCGACTCCCGGCAGCGACCGGATGTCGACGTCGATGTCGACGCGATCCGGGATCACGTTCACCTTCGTGCCACCGTGGGCGATGTTGGGCGAGAACGTGGTGTGCGTGCACGCGTGGGCCTCGCGGGCCAGCGCGAGGTTCTCGAGATCATTCACGGCGCCGTAGACCCGATCAGGATCAGTGAGCGCTTCCGCGAGGCCGGGCTCGAGGTGCAGCGACTCGACGTAGCCCCGCCAGGCGTCGAGGATGCGCGCCTTCGGCCGGTACTCGGCGAGCCGCTGCACGACCTTCGCGGCCGTCACCAGCGCGTTGTCGGTCTTGAACGGCCGCGAGCCGTGGCCGGGCGTACCGTGCACGACCAGCCGACGCCAGTTGCCGCCCTTCTCGCCCACCGTCACCTTCAACGTGTGGCCGGCCTTGGTCGGGATCGGCACGCCGCCGCTCTCGGTGATGACGTAGTCGCACTTCACCGCGTCGGCATGATGCTCGACCAGATGCCCGGCGCCGAGAAACCCGCCCGCCTCTTCGTCGGCCACGGCCAGATAGATGAGCGTGCCGCGCGGGCGCCAGCCGCTCTTGGCGAGCCGATGCATCGCAACCGCCATCGTGGAGGTGAGGTTCAGCATGTCGATCGCGCCGCGGCCCCACACGATGCCGTCGACCAGCTCGGCACCGAATGGATCGCGCTGCCAGCCAGACGGCGTCACCGGCACGACGTCGGTGTGTCCCATCAGCAGCAAGGTCGGCGCCTTCGGGTCGCGCCCTTCGATCCGGGTGATCAGACTCATGCGCCCCGGCTCCGAGGTGTAGCGCTCGCAGGAGAGGCCGGTGCCGGCAAAGAAATCCTCTAGCGCGGCGACGCTCCGCTCCTCGTGGCCGGAGGCGGCCTCACCGGTGTTGACGCAGCCGTTCTTGATCAGCGTGCGGAGTAGCTCGGTCGCCTGGGTCTCGATCGCGGTTTCCTCGGGCATCTCGACGCCTCCTTGACTGAAGGGATGGTAGCAGAAGCCCGAGTGGTGGCCGATGGCCGATCTGGCGCGTGAAAGGGCCAGTCTATCCGCCTGGCAGCATACTGGTCCTGCGAAGCCGAGCCATGACCGCCGAGACGGTTGCGTCTCCAGCAGCCCGACAGACTGCGCCCCGCTGCCAGTCTCTACTGGCGAGCAAGGTCGCCGACAACGCTTCAGCGCATTTAATATTCTTAGATGGAGTAGAGCAATCCCACGAGGAGAACGACATACGCAGCGGCCAGCACGCGCCGCAGGCGTAGCGCTCGCCCACCGATACGCACGCGCCGTTCCGCACCCAGCCGCGCGAGGAGGTATCCGACGCCGGTCACCACGCCGACCAGCACGAGCCACACCAGCCAACTTATGTTTGAAAGCGTATTCCAAAGCGACGACTGGACCTTGGCGTTCCGGAGAACGCGCAACGCATCGGTGTCGCCGGTCGCCAAGTACTCCACGATCGCCTGCAGCTTCTTGTCGTCGTCGAGCGCCGCGCTATGACCGCCGTAGACGTACGTGATGTTCTCCACTCGCCCGTCGTCACCCTGGGAGGGCTCGAACCCGCGGAACCCCGCTGACCCGATGTCGAGAAACCCGCGGACCGGTCGGCGGCCCTGCCACTCAGCAATTTGTTCGAACAGGCGTGGGAAGACAGCTACGACCCAATCCGACGTGGCTACGACGTTCGTCACGTGGACCACCCGGCCGTTCCTGATCAGGCGACCCCACGGATAATGCTTCGGCACGACGCTGCCGAGGAACAACACATTGCGCACGCGGAGCGTCGCGTATCTCTCGAGCGCGCTGGCGACAATGTAGGTGCCGTTGCTGTGGCCGACGTAGTCGAAGTCGGTCGCTTCGGGGTATTGGGCCATGTTCTCGGTGAACGCGTCCATAAACCAGCGGACGTTCCGCTGCCGGTCCCATGCCAGCAGGAACGGCAGCATCGGGAAATAGCCGTATTTCGCCGACACAACGGCCACGGTGTCCCGATCGGCGGCCGGCAGCCGGGCCTTAAGCTCGGCCCGGATCTGGTCGCTCCACGAGGCGTAGTCGCGGATCCCGTGCATGATGTACACGATGCGCTTCACCTTCAAGTTCTCAACGAGGGGGTTGTCGGTGTCGGCCACGATCTGACTAGGCGGCAGCGTGAGGGCCTCGTGCAGGCGGCGGCGCAATGGAGAGGTGGCATCGGCATTCTCACGGATCGCTTCGGCGATCTCGCCGTGGCCCACATTGGGGATGGTCACGAATTTCACGTCCTTAGCGGCGGCGACGTCGCGGCTATCCTCGTCGGTCACGATGTCGTCGATGCTGCCGACGAGGTGGATGACCGGCGGAAGTTTCCCCGCAATCTTGCGGGCGGGCTCTCGCGCCGCGCGGATCCACTGCACGCGGAGATCGGCCACGAACGGCGCCCCGCGCTGCATACTCCGGACGAGCGTGCCGATGCCGGCCAGGCGGCCAAACTTCTCGCCGGCGTAGATCGCCAGGTAGCGAGGCCACTCCATCCGCTCGGGCGCGGGCTGGATCGACCATCCCCGGTTGATGCCGGCGAGGGAGACGAACCGCTCGATTTTCGTCGCCCAAGCGCGCTCGCCGCGCCTGCGCGGTCGGTCGTCATCGAAGCCATGCGCCCACACCAGGACCTTCCGGAGCAGGACGGCGCCCATGCTGTGCCCTACGAGGACGACTCGCTGGTACTGGTGCTGCTGGTACGCCGCGTGGATCTCTGCCTCAAGGGTATCTGCGAGGTCGTAGGCATTGACGTTGGAGAATGGATGACTTGGGTAACTCACAAAAATGAAGTCGGCGTCGGGACGGCTGCTGCGGACGAGAGCCTTCAGGCCGTTGAGCGACGGAGCCCCGCTGAGGCCGTGCACGGCGATCACCAGTGTGGTGGCACCATCTCGCGACTCCAGCTTCGGATTGTCGAATCGTGAGGGCACCAGGAAACGAGGGAGAACGAGGACCACGACGCACGCGATCACCACCACGGCAACCAGCCGCCACCGCACATCTAAATACATTGCGACGAGCTTATCCCTAGGGGCACCTTAGCCTTAACGGTTCTGAGCCTGGCCAAAACCGGCTGGGTCGGATGACCGCATTCAGTTATCGGTTCCATCGCTTCTCCTCTCCTTTTTTTGCAGCTGTCGCTGTGGCGCCGACAGTCGGAGATGACCACACCGCCGTCAAGAGATGGAACCGCTGGTTTCTGGGACGTGACCGTAGCAGCCGTGTGCTACGACTTACTTGTCGCTCGACAGAAACGTGGTCTCGCTGATCGTTCCTCGGCTCGCCGTACGCTGTAGGACGTCGCTGCCAATAACACGGCGACTGATGGCGAGTCAGGAGTGTGAGTGTGGCAGCAGATACGTCGCATACTTGCGCGACGCTGCTACCAGATGCCAGTGCGTCTACGGTTCACGTGTGCCTCGTGTGGGCAAGGCACCAGCTAGGAGCCCGCTACAGACTCAGACTCCGCCCGTCCCCGGTCGTCGGCCGCTGGATCCCCCAGCCCGAAAGCTTGGTGAGCACGGTATTCCGATGCACGCCGAGTCGTCGCGCCGCGCGGCTCACGTTCCAGCCCGTGCCCTCGAGCACGCGCAGGATGTACTGGCGCTCGAACTGCTCCATCGCCTCGCGGAGCGGCGGCCCGGTGTCCTCGCCCAGACGCGAGCCGGTCTCCGGCATCGCGACGTCGAGCGGCACGTCCTGCAACTGGATCACGGGGTTCCGCGTCAGCACCACCGCGCGATGGAGCACGTTCTCGAGCTCGCGCACGTTGCCCGGCCAGTCGTAGCGCGTGAGCACCTCGAGCGCGCCGACGGACACGCCGCGGACGTCGCGGTTGCATTCGCGCGCGATCTTTCTGACGAAATGCTCGACCAGCGCCGGGATGTCCTCGCGCCGCTCGCGGAGCGGCGGCACGTGGATCGGGACGACGTTGAGCCGGTAGTAGAGATCTTCGCGGAACGCGCGCGCTCGCACGGCGCTCCGGAGATTCACGTTCGTCGCGGCCAGGATGCGCACGTCGACCGGCACCGGCCGAACGCCGCCCAGCCGTTCGATCTCGCGCTCTTGCAGGACGCGCAAGAGCTTCGCCTGCAGGTCGAGCCGCAGGGTGCCGATCTCGTCGAGGAAGACGGTACCGCCGTGGGCCATCTCGAAGCGGCCGAGCTTCTTCGCATGGGCCCCCGTGAAAGCGCCCTTCTCGTGACCGAACAGCTCGGACTCGACCAGCGCCTCGGGAATCGCCGCGACGTTGACGGCCACGAATGGCTGCGACTTGCGCTCGCTGCGAGCGTGGATCGCCCGTGCGACCAGCTCCTTGCCGGTGCCGCTCTCGCCGGTGATCAGCACCGTGGTCGGCGTCGAGGCAATCTGCGTGATCAACTGATAGATGCGCGCCATCTCCGGATGGCGGCCCACCATGCGCTCGAACGATCCCGCGACGCCGCCCGCGTCGGTCGGGCCGCCGGCGAGGGCCGAGCGTAGATAGAGCACCTCGCGCTCGAGCGCGCGCTTGTCGAGTGCACGCTGGGCCAGCATCAAGATATCGTCGACGTCGAAGGGCTTGGTGAGGTAGTCGTACGCGCCGCGCTTGAGCGCCTCGACCGCGGTCCGGAGCTCGCGCACGGCGGTCGCGATCACCACGACGGTTGAGGGGTCGGCGGCCTTGATGCGCGGCAGCACATCGATGCCCGCCTCGCCCGGCATCCGCTGATCGAGCATCACGAGGTCGATCTCGTGTGCCTTCATCACCTCGAGCGCCTCGACGCCGTTGCCCGCTTCCAGGACGTCGCAGGTCTCCTCGAGGATCGCGCGGACCGAGGCGCGCACACCCTCCTCGTCATCGACGACGAGGACGGTACCGCGGCGCGTCGTCTGGGCGTCCACGCCGGTCACCGCTGGCGCGAGCGTTCCATCGTGAGGTACTGATTGGCGCCGCCACCGCTGCCACCTGCGCGGTGGACGTAGATCAGCACGGATTCGCCCGGCTTGAGCGCCGACAGCGCCTTGAAGAACGTGCCCGGCTCGTCGGCAGGGCGTCGCGAGATCTCCAAGATCACGTCGCCGCGGCGCAGGCCGGCCTTCTCGGCCGGGCTCCCGGGCTGCACTTCGGTGACGAGGAGCCCGCGCGAGACCGGTAGGTCGAGCCGCAGCGCGGCGTCGCCCGTGAGCGATTCCACGCTCAGGCCCCACTCGTCGTTGCCCGGCGCCTCGGCCACCATCGGCTCGTCGGCCGGCATCTCGCCGATCTTCACGGTGACCGACACCGGCTTCTTGTCACGGATCACCGTGAGCTTCATGGTCTGCCCCGGACGGATCGAGGCGATCCGCCGCTGGAGGTCGGGCACCTCCTTGATCGGCGTGCCGCTGAGGTCGACGACGACGTCGCCGGCCTTCAGGCCCGCCGCCTCGGCCGGGCTTCCCTTCATCACCTCGGCCACCAGCACGCCCTCGCGCTCCTTGACGCCGAAGCTGCCGGCTAGCTGGTCGGTCACGTCCTGGATGACGATACCGAGCCAGCCGCGCGTCACCTTGCCACGCGTGATGAGCTGCTGCATCACGTCCTTGGCCTGGTTGATCGGGATCGAGAAGCCGATGCCCTGGCCGGCGGCCACGATTGCCGTGTTGATCCCGATCACCTTGCCGTCGATGTTCAGGAGCGGCCCGCCCGAGTTGCCGGGGTTGATGGAGGCGTCGGTCTGGATGAAATTGTCGTACTGCGTGACCCCGACCCGCGTGCGGGCCGTGGCCGAGATGATACCGACCGTCACGGTGCGGTCGAGGCCGAACGGGTTGCCGATCGCGATCGCCCACTGGCCGACCCGCAGGTGGTCGGAATCCCCGAGCTCCGCAGTGGGCAGCGGGCGCGGTGCGTCCACCTTGAGCACCGCGATGTCGGTCTTGGGATCGCGGCCCACGAGCTTCGCCGTGAACTTCCGCTGATCGGAGAGACGCACGATGATCTCCTGAGCGTTCTCGATCACGTGGTTGTTCGTCAAGATGTATCCCTTCGGATCCACTACGACACCGGAGCCGGTGGCGCGCGCATCTTCGCGCGGCCGGCGGCGGAAATAGCGATCGAAGAACTCGTCGCCGAAGAATTCTCTGAAGCGCTCGGGCGCTTCCTCGGCCTGGCCCCCCGCGCCTTTCTTCTGGACCGTGCTGACGTGTACGACGGCCGGCGTGACGCGATCGGCGACGGTGCTGAACGCCTCCTCCATCGCGCGCAGAACGGCGCGCGGATCCGCCTTCGGCGCAGGGCGCTGCTCGGGCGCGGCGGGACGCTGCTGGGCCCACACGGGGCCGGCGAGGAGTACGGCGAAGACGAGAAGGATCAGTCGGTTCATCGGGGGCTCGGCCTCCTACTCTACTGGGGGCGGTCCGGCTGCGCCAGAGGCACGAGCGTCAGCTCGAGCACGCGCCTGGTGCGCGCTGTCACGCGGGCGGCGGCGCCGCGGCGCACGCCGCCCACCCATACGATCGCGCCGCCGGCCTCGACGACGGGCACGCGACCGCGATCCCAGCGCGGAATCTTGGCTTCGATGAAGAGCGTCTTGAGCCGCCGCTCGACTCCGCCAAAGGCGACGAATCGATCACCGCGTCTGCGCGCGCGGACGATCAGCGGCGCGGCGAGCTCGTCGGCGTCGAAGGCCACCGAGCTCGCATCGCGCGGAATCTCGTACGCGTCGGGTGAGATGAGCCGCGCATCCAGCGCCTTGCCGATCTCCGGCATCTCCGTACGCCCGGGCACGGGGACGACGCGTTCGATCAGCGCCGGCAGCGGCGCCGACGCGAGCCGCGCGAGCGCGCCGCTGACCTCGACGGTCACGCCACCCAGCTTGAACGCGCGCCGCGGCGCCGGGACCGCGAGCACGCGCTTGAGGCCGCGATGCGCCCACGCTCTGAGCGGCGCTCGACTGCCCAGACGCGCCGCGGCCTGACGCACGACCTCGGCGGCGATCGGGCGCGGCAGCCGGCGCAGTGGTTCCAGGCTCACGGTGACCGCGCGATCGCCCCATACCGCCAGCCGGTCGAGCTCCGCCGCGGCGCTCTCATCGAGCGCGGAAACGGCTTCCCGCGCGAGGGCCGCGACCCGCACGAGCGCCGGCGCGATGTCGGGGTTGTAGGAGTCGGAGAGCAGCGGCAAGAGCTCGTGACGGATCCGATTGCGCAGGAACTTGGGATCGCGGTTCGTCGGATCCTCGACCCACATCAACCCGGCGCGCCGCAGCTCGGCTTCGAGGACCGGTCGGGAGAGCTCGATGAGCGGGCGGATGATCCGCCCGCGAACCGGCGGAATCCCCGCCAGCCCGCGCACGCCGGCGCCCTGCACGAGCCGCATCAGTACCGTCTCGGCTTGATCGTCGGCCGTGTGGCCGAGCGCGATGCGCGCGGCGCCGATGCGGGCGGCACACGCTTCGAGCGCCGCGTACCGAGCCGATCGCGCCGAAGCTTCCAGTGAGCCGCGCCGATCCACCGTCACGGTCGCGACGTCCACCGCGATGCCCAGACGCGCGCCAAGCGCGTGGACGAACTCGGCGTCCTTGGCCGAGTCGGCCCGAAGCTGGTGGTCGACGTGAATGACGTGCAGGTCGAGCCGCCATGCCGTGGCGAGGCTTGCCAGAAGATGGAGCAGCGCGACGGAATCGGCGCCGCCCGAGACGGCGACTAAAACGGTTTCGCCGCCCGCGAGCATCGCGTGGCGGCGAATGGTGCGCTCCACTTGCCCGAGCAGGGACAACCGCCTACCCGCCCTGCAGCCCCACCCAGACCTCGCCGTCCTCGAAATACTCCTTCTTCCAGACCGGCACGGTGCGCTTGAGCGTGTCGATCGCGTAGCGGCACGCCTCGAACGCGTCCCCGCGGTGCTCGGCGGAGACGGCGATCAGCACGCTCGCCTCGCCGATCTCGAGCCGCCCCGTTCGGTGCAGCAGCGCCACGCGCCGGACGCCCGGCCAGCGCGAGCGCACGGTCTCGCCGATCTCGCGCATCTTGACCTCGGCCATCGGCCCGTGCGCCTCGTACTCGAGGTATTTGACCGGGCGGCCGCCGGTCTGGTTGCGCACGACGCCCGAGAAGATGACGATCCCGCCGGCGCCCGGCTCGTCGACCTCGGCGGCGATCGCGTCGGGCGAGAGGGGCTCGGTGACAACGCGGAAGATGTCCTGAGCGGACCCGCCGCTCACGGGCGGAAACAGGCAGAGCTCGTCGTCAGGCTCCAGTCGATGATCGGCAGGGACGTAGTCGTGGCCAACCGCGAACAACGTGAACGGACGGAACGGCGCGAGCTGGGGATGACGAGCGGCGACCGCCGACCACGCCGACTCGACGGTGCCGCCCTCGGGAAGATCGACTTCGAGTTGTTCGCGTCCGAGCGCCTCTCGGTACCGGGCGAAGAGACGAACCCGGACGCGCACGCTGGAACGCGAGCTTAGAAGCGGTGCGACTGACCGCAGCCGCAGCTCGACTTCACGTTCGGATTCTTGATCGCGAACCCGGCGCCCATCATCTGGTTGTCGACGAAGTCGATCTCGCTACCGGAGAGATAGGGCGCGCTGTGCTTGTCGATGTAGACCTTGATGCCCTGCGCGTCGAACACGTCATCGTCGGCCGCGGCCTGGTCTTCCCAGCCGAGCTCGTACGACATGCCCGAGCAGCCACCGCCAACCACGCGGATCCGAAGGCCCCATTCGGGCTTGCCTTCTTCGAGGCGAAGCTCGGAGACTTTCTTCGCGGCCGTTTCGGTCATCGTAACCATGCGATCCTCCCGATCTAACAGGCTTTTCCGGATTCGAACCGATTCGACGTCATCGTATCACATATATCGTTACGCCGGGCGGCCGAGCATGCCGCCCGGCGGCGTCAGGCGTCAGAGGATGCCTCCCTGCGGCAGGAGCGTCAGCTCTTCGAGGGTGGCGCCCGGCGGCAGCGACGCCATCAGGACGGCGGCCCGCGCGACGTCCGCGGGGCGCAGCATGCGGCTGCGGTCCGGCGAGCCCGGGATCGCGTCCCACAGTGGGGTATCGACGGCCCCGGGGACCAGCACACCGACCCGTACCCCCTCCGACCGAAGCTCCTCGGCGAGAACCCGGCTGAAGCCGACCACCCCGGCCTTGGTCGCCGTGTAGACCGCGGCGCCGGGGATGGCACGCTGAGCGGCCACCGACGCGACATTGATGATGGTGCCGCGGCGCTGGCGGATCATGATCGGTAGCACTGCCCGGCAGGTGACCATCACCGCGCGAAGATTGACGGCCAGCATCCCATCCCAGTCGGTCGGCTTGGTCCCCGACACCGGACCGAACGACGCGACTCCGGCCGCCGTGACCAGGATGTCGAGGCGGCCGAGCTCGGCGATAGCCTGCTCCACCATCGCCTCGACCGCCGCGTCCTGGGTGACGTCGGTTGGGATAGCGAGCGCGGCCCCGCCGGTCTCGCGGATCTCGGCGGCCGTTGCGGCCAGCTGCTGCCGCGTCCGGGCCGCCAGCACCACCGTGACGCCCTCGCGCGCCAGAGCCATGGCGGTGGCGTGGCCGATGCCGCGGCCGGCGCCGGTGACGACCGCGACCTGCCCGAGCAGCGTGCTCAAATCTGGAGCCCCCGGCTCGACTTGATCAGGTCCATGAACTCGGCGCGGGTCTCGGCCCGGTCGCGGAACGAGCCCAACATGGAGGAGGTGATCGCCTTCGAGTTCTGCTTCTCCACGCCGCGCATCAGCATGCAGAGGTGCACGGCTTCCATCACGACCGCGACGCCGCGGGGCTGCAGGACCTCGTTGATCGTGTTGGCGATCTGGGTCGTCAGCCGCTCCTGAACTTGTAAACGGCGGCTGAACATCTCGACCAGGCGTGGAATCTTCGACAAGCCGACGATCTTCCGGCCGGGCAGATATGCGACGTGGCACTTGCCGAGGAACGGCAGCAGATGGTGCTCGCACAGCGAGCTGAAGTCGATGTCTTTCACGATCACCATCTCGTCGTAGTCCTCGACGAACATGGCGCCGTTCAGGATCTCTTTGGCGTCCTGCTCGTAGCCCGAGGTCAGATAGCGCAGCGCCTTCTCGACGCGCTCGGGCGTCCGCTCGAGCCCTTCGCGCTCGACGTCCTCGCCGAGCTCACTCAAGATCTTCGTGATGAGATTCGCGACCGTTCCGTCTTCGCTCATCGAGCTGCCTCGCCTTCGTACTGGAATCGATTCTTGGCCGTCTCCACGACGGTGACCCGCCGGAGCGCTCCCGCCGGGACGGCCGGCGCCAGCAGGCGCCAGAACCCGCGCGCGAGCCCCTCGCCCGTTGTGACGACGCCGGCCAGTGCGGGAACTTCCTCGAGCGTTCGGTGATCGACGTGATCGAGCACGCGCTCGCGCACGGCGCCGTCGATCAGCCCGAGATCGATCGACATCCCCGTGACCGGGTCGGGCGTTCCGGCGACCGTGAC
>Ga0075420_100006249_pt1 | contig 10512 bp, 10 predicted proteins | sample SoiMetdeltSBSDD4_FD_75296 | JGI IMG/M metagenome (GOLD analysis project Ga0075420, IMG submission 75296) | Bulk soil microbial communities from a Populus tree surrounding site in Tennessee, USA - Soil MetaG P. deltoides SBSDD4 | ecosystem: Environmental > Terrestrial > Soil > Tree plantation...
ATGCGAGTCGATCAGCAGTCGTGCTGGACGCGCACGCGCAGGCCGCGGCACTACTCAGCGGTTCGCGGATCGTCACGAAGGATTCTCGGATCGGCGAGACCGCCGAAACCCTGGGTCAGCATCCTGCCGTGCTCGTGGCACAGAAGTGGAGCACGGGCGGCATCGATCCGAATACTTTCATCGTGGCGCATCCCGCTCGTCTGCAGCTACTTACGGCAGCGGATGAGATTTCCGGCCGAGTTGCGGCCGCGAGATGATGCCTTTCAGGCTAGCGCGTCAACACCGGCGCCGGCAGAGCACTCTGCGTGCACTGCCGGCGCTCATATCTATAGGCGCGCTTCTTCCACCAACGTCCGGCAAGGCGCTACTGCGGCCTCACGCTCGTCAGCTCTGCATCCGTCGGCAGGCGGCCCTCGGGCGTGAGCTGATCGACTGCATCCGGCAGCTCGTTACTCAAGCCCGCGAGCAGCTGATCCTTCGGCATTCCCGTCTGCTCCATGAGCCATTGAATGCGCTCTTCTCCCAGTGCGGTTTCGAGCTCATGAGGCGCAATCGCCTGATTCGGCCCCTTCGCAACCCAGCTCTCGGCCTTCGTCCCCTGACCGCTCTGCCGAAATCGATCGAGTAGATCTTTCAGCCCGCTGCCCAGCGCACCACCGGCCAGCGGACCTCCTGTGCCACTCGCGTCGGAACCGGTGCCGAGCATGTCTGCAAGTCGCCCCTTTCCTTTGAGCGTCCGATACGCAAGCAAACCCATCAGCCCCACCATGACCGGCGACATCCCGCCGCTGCGGCGCGTCGGACCACCCAGCATGTCTAATATGCCCATACGTCATCTCCGCTACGAAGTGCCTTCATACTGCACGATTGCCGCCGCGCCGAATGTAGGGCGAGGTTTCCGGTGAGAGTGATTTGTTGCCGGACGGCGTCTGTGCAAATCGCGTGTCATCGAAGCAGCACCCGAGCGCTCCTTCGACTACCCATCAACCATCACTGCGCCTGCTGCACCTTCCGCTCGAGAAGAGCGCGGAGCAGCTCGGCTTGGACGCCGTTGCGCCGCTCGACGCGTGCCGCCTTGAGAAGCTCGATGAGAAGCAAGACAGCGGACTCAGGCGGCAGCTTCGCCAGTCTTTGCAGTCCGCAATGGCACAGCATCACGCGAGATTCGCCGCAGGCGATCTCCACGAGCCCGGCCCAATGCTCGCGGAACTGGACGTCCGCGTCCTCGCACTCGAGCTTTGTCCATGCCGCCACGCTGCGTGACATAGTATTGCGCCCCGCTCCAAGCGACCTCTGCTACAAATGAACAAGCAAGTTCGCGGAACGAATGTTCCGCTCGGTGCGGCCCTGCTCGTTGTGCCGGAGTCTAATCCTTAGTCTTGCCGTTCGGGTTCTTGAAGTACTCCTTGTCCAGCAATGTCATGACGCGGTCGTATACGCCGTCATAGCGTTTCTCGGCGTCGAGCAGGAATTTCTTCAGACTGGCGTCAGGCTCGGCTTCGGCCAGCACCTGACACAGGTGGCGCTCGTGGTTGATACCATTGGCGTACCCGATCAGCACAGTACGCTCGTATTCACGACCGCCATGACCGACGACCGGTGCGAAGTAGCGTGCGCGATCCTTGGCGAGCGCGGCTCGCTTGCGCTTTTCCATTTCCGGCAACGGGTCGAGATCGATTCGCACACCGGGATAGTCTTTGGCAATTCTCTCCAGATCCTTCTTTAGTCGGCCGCCAACCTCAGCAACGGCAGTAGTGACCTCCTCCATGGCTTCCGATTCGACTTTCACATAGAGGATCAACTCAGCGAGGTCGAGAGTGCTGGCATCCTTGTACAGCATGCTGTAGCCCGCGCTCAGCATCAGCCGCTGCTGACTCAATGCAGGTGCTTTCGCACGGTCGGTTTCGGCTTTGGCGCCCTGCTCCTTGGACACTGCGTCGACATTGGCACAGCCCGCCGCGAGGCTGGCTAGTAGCAATGCGAAAGCGGGGTGCCGCCATGAGCTATGCATATCCATCTCCGGTACAAGGCGGACTATTGCATAGACAACGCGTAACCATCCGCTTTGGCCCATCTCGACTCATCGAAAGACGCCACTCGTCGCGGCACTCCGATGAATCGTCAAACCAGTAATCCTGTGGGCACGCGACGGGAATGCAGTGCGCCTGGGCGTGGGTATCGCCGGGGGTATCGCGTGCATCGCACGCCCCCACGCTTCGTCGATTCAACGATCTACGTTCGCCTTCGAATCCGGCCCGGGGAGCCATCCCGCGTGAAATAGCAAGTGTCCTCGGGCGTGCCGCTGGTGCGACGCGTGTACAGGCCGACGATTCCGTTCGGCGTCGCGATGTAGTGGCGGTACTGCGTGTTGGTGGGACGTGACCAGCTTCTCTATCAAACCGCCGATGTAATGCGTCGTCCGATATAGTCACTCTGGATCAAGAGCCCAAGTCCCCTCCTTTCATCTCTGCAACGCTTGCGCTGCCCTGAAAGCGACCAGCGGAGCTCGGATATACCTTCGTGCAATCGCAAGTCCGGCTGCGTCTGTTGCAATGTCGTGCATGAAGCACCTCCACGTACGCGAATCCCAATTGGGTCGATTGGATCCTCGAAGAGGTAACGCCCAATGGAGATCGAACTGGCTCATGTGATCGACTCGCTGCCCGACATGGTCTGGGTTGTTCTCGTTCTGCATTCCGCGCGATCGGCGTGTCGGCGATGCAGGCGCTGGCTGAGGACCCCCAAATGATTCCCGAGTCGACAACACCCAATCGGGACTACCCACAAATGGCGGCGGAGCGGGGCCGGATCGAGCCCGCACCGCGCAGAGTCCGGGGCTATTTTGACAACCTGCTGGTCTTCGACACGACCCGCGCCCGCTATGTCTGGGAGGTACCGTATTACCCGCAGTACTACATCCCAGTGACTGACGTTCGCATGGAACATTTGTTTGACGAGGATCACCCACAGCGGCTGCAGTTGGGTCCTTCACGGCTGCATTCGCTCGTGACCGACCGGCGCACCAGAAGCGGTGCGGCGCGCGTCTATGACACCAATGGCGGTGGCCCGGTCGCCGGCTACGTGCGGTTCGAGTGGGAGACACTCGACTGGTTCGAAGAAGACGAGCGAATCATCGGTCACCCACGCAATCCGTACGTGCGAGTTGACGCACTACGCTCGCAACGGCACGTCAGAGTCGAGATGCAGGGCGTGGTACTTGCGGAGACACGCAGTCCCGTACTGCTATTCGAAACGGGATTGCCGACGCGCTACTACTTCAACCGCACAGACGTCTTGTTCAAGCATCTTGAGACCAGCAACACGCAGTCAGTCTGCCCCTACAAGGGGATCACATCGGGCTATTGGTCTGCGCGAGTCGGCAACACGCTTCATTCGGACGTCGCTTGGACGTACGACTACCCGCTGTACCAAGCGGCGCCGATCACCGGCCTTATCGCCTTCTACGACGAAGTCGTCGACACCTTCCTCGACGGTGACAAACTGCCGCGACCCCGAACCCATTTCGTCAAGTGAGAATGCAATGACGGTTGTGCACAGGTTGAACGATATCAAGGTGTCCGACGGCGACATCGTCGCGCCGGCACTCATCCCGCGGGCCTTGACGGCGGGCGAGCTTGTCTTCTCCGATCATGCGACCCAGGTTTTCGAGGCGGATGGTGGCACCATGTACGTCGAAAGCGGTCGTCCGGCCCGGGGTAAGTGGTACGTCGACGACGACGGTCATTTCGGTTCGTTCTGGCCGCCCAGCTATCGCGCTAGTTACGACCTCCACTGGATCGTCGAGGACGGCGCCATCGTAGGGCTCCGCTTCACCGAGCTCGGCGGAGGCTCTCGGTTCGACGGTCGCTATCGGGATTGATGCCGCGTCACAGCCAGCGCAGTTTTCTGAAGCGAACGTACAAGCCCACGCAAAGCGACGCCATCACGGCGATGACAATGGCAAATCCATATTGGGCGTGCAGTCCCGGTATGAGTGGAAAATTCATGCCGTAGATGGCGGCGATCGTAGCCGGAGCGCCCAATATGGCTGCCCAGCCCGCAAGTTTGCGGGTGCTGGCTCCTTGTCTCTGCTGCTCGAGCAGAGTGCTGGTCTCGAAAACGGCGCGAATGACATCGATCAGGCCGGCGATCATTCCATCCAGGCGCATGAGCTGGTCCTGCACGTCTCGGAAGTACGGCTTGGCGGCACTGCCGATGCATGGAACCTCCAGGTTGGTCAGCTTGCCGCACACGTCCGACATTCTGGTCAGCACGTGCTGCAGATGAATCGCCTCGCGCCGCAGCCGAAACAAGCGAGTGACTTCGCTGCGGTCCAAAAACGCATCGACGAGCCGCTGCTCCATCGCCAGGACGTCGTCCTCGATCATCTGCACGACCGGGAAATAGCTGTTCGCTACGAAGTCCATGATGGAATGCAGGATGAAGTCAGAGCTGGGCCGCGTGGACCGCGCTCCCGTGGGAAACCCGTCCGCTGCCGGCACGGGAAGGGAGTCTCTCTCGTGGCGCACGGTGACGATGTGTCTCCTGCTGACGAAGGCATCGATCCCTGCGTATTCGATCTCGTCACCCCTCAGTCGTGCGGTCTTGAGCACAACGAAGATCTGATCGTCGTAGAAGTCGACCTTCGGAATCTGTGTGGCCCGCATCGCGTCCCTGACCGCAAGGCTATGCAGTTTGAATCGCTCTTGCAGAGCGGCGAAATCGCGGTCGAGGGGATTGAGCAGTTCGATCCAAATGACGCCTGAGTCTTCGTGCTGCAGCATTTCGGCATCGAGCGTTACATGCTCGAGCACCTTCCCGCCCCGAAAAAGCGTCGCCCTCACCTGACCCATATACGTCCGCTGCAAGTCGAACTCTGGTGCCGGAATCCAAGCAGAGGCTTGGCCGCAGAGCCAGTAGACGTAGGTATCGATCAGTACTTAGGGACGCTTCGGGCTAGGCCTCACTGCGCCTCGCGGCAACGCACTTCACGTCCGGGAATCATGACGCTGCGCACGTACACCGCTCGGGTCAAAAACTGTGAACTGCACCAGGATTTCGATAGAGCGACGGTGTATGTCACAGCGCGTGATGCACGTGCCCTGTAACGACGAGATGTGCAGAAGCAGCGAGGAAGGACGCCATGAACTTGTTTGGATGTCTGACAAGGAGTTTTGTGCTCTTGATCCTGTCCGCCAACCTCGCGTTCGGCGCATCCACCTCGACCTCGACGACTGTGACAGACGGCAAGAAAGTCACAACCAAGGTAAGAACCGAAAACGACGGCACCACGACCACGACCGTGACCATCAAGGACAAGGATGGCTCCGTCGCCGTCACAACGACGGTGACGGACAAGGATGGCAATATCGTTTCGACTGATGATCCGCAGGCACGAGCCAAGGCGGCCGAGGCGGCCGAGAAGAAGGAGCTGTACGCAGCCGCGCTCGAGAGTTCACCCAAGCGCGGCCCGCATGATCCGATTACGCTGGCCCTCTTCCAGACGGTCGTGAGTGACGATTTGCGTAAGGTGGCCACCAAGCAGGGAGTGTTTCCTTACCTGCGCAAGGAATTTGAGAATGACTCGGTGATCAAGATCATGGATCAAAGACGCGTGGACGACTACGCAAAGGACCATGATTTCAAGACGGGCAAGACCACTCGATTCTCGTCCTTCGACGATGATCCTGAGTTTCTTCCGAGCGATGTGTATGTCGAATCTTTTGCGAAGATCGAAGAGAAGGTCGGGATCAACCGGGCCACCAACAAGGTCGCCAGCGCTCCGTTCCTGGTCTATCGGGCAGTGATTTATTCCGAGTACAGCGACAAGACGTGGGAAGTGAAGGAAGAGGGTTTCGTTCTTCAGAACGCTGAGGTTACCAGGAGCTTCGCGGCCAAGATCAGCGACGTGGTCTTGAACCAGGTCGCTGCCACCATTCCGGCCGAGCCAGATCAGTTCCGCCGCGCAACCGCCGGCATGACAAAGAAACAGGCCGACGCGGCAGAGGCTCTTCGGAAGCTGTTCACGAAAAAGCAGAAGTGATCGTGCAGTTGAGTGCCATCACTCGTGCAATACGGGAACGTCCGTGACCACCGTTAGGGACGGCGTCGGACCCTGAGAATCGCTCCACGAGCCGCCGGCCGATCGCTCTGCCAGGATTCCCATGAACATCCCGCGAAGTCGCGCTCGCTGGCGTGCGACCTAGGATCTTTGCTCGAGGAGCAACTTGTCGACGACTCTCTCAACTTCCACGTCATACTCGTCGCTGTCGATGGGCTTCAGGACATTCATTGCACGAGGCGAGGAGACTTGGAGCTCGTCGAGTGGAGCAGGACAAGCGGAGAAGATCACCGTGCGGACATTCGCCCTGAGAGCAACACGACTGAGCCGGCGTAAGACCGCCTTGCCAGGCTCGCCTGTCGCAGCGAGATCTACGATGAGCAAACGCGGGAGTTGCGGGAGTTCACTCGGCCAGAAATCGAAAATGAGCCCGGCCGCCACCTCAGCACCCGAGACATGAACAGTTGAAAGACCAGGCGCCCTGCGGCGGATAACGGCAAGCGTTCTCCGCGCGTCCGACTCGGAAGGCTCAATGACGAGGACATCGATTGGATTTGTCATAGCGCAGCCCGCGTCGAGCACTCTTGCTCAAATGGGACACGAGCAGGGGCCGAAAGGAGTTCCTTTCCACTTGTTACGTCAAGTGCCAACTCTCGCGAGAGCCGGGTCGATCCTGAGCATCAGGACTGCTTGATTGGATACGGGCCCTCGGCGAATACCTCGGCGTGATACCCCTTGGAGCCGATCGCACGAGCCAGGGCGTCCGGATTGATGTGCCACGCGCATACGTAAGCGAAGCGGCACCGCCGAATTCCTTGAATCCGACCACGCCGGCTAATTCCCGCTAGGTCGCGCCTGGTTGACGAACAGCACGGTCTGATCGCCAATCACGTTGCCCGAACCAAGCGTTACGAGAACGCTGGTGCTATCGATCTGCTGTCCATTCAGGTACACGGCGATCTGCTTGTACCCAATTGGCATTTGCTCCGCGACCGTGTAGCTGCCGGCCGTGAGTCCGCAGATCTGGGCGTCGGTGGTTCCCAGATCGTTGGTGGAATACGAGTTCGTAGAGCCGATCGAGTCCGTCACAAAGATCTGCCAGTTCCGGCCGGGCATTGTCTCCCCGTTCACTTGCACGAGTTGCTTGTCGACCCTGATGCAGAACGTGCTGCTGCTGCCCTGAGCCGTCTTGAAGGTGTCCGTCTTCGAACGCGATGCGATGAAGCCGTGGAAGCAGCCTGGGACAGCGCTGCAGTCGTTGGCCACGCGGTTGGGATCGCCGAAGAACCCGCCGCCCCTGAGCGTGCCGTCGCCCGCGGGCGTGACCCACACCTTGTACACACCGCTGCTGTTGGGTGTGTCGAGAAACGGTGCATCGGGTGCGGCGCACAGCTCCACGGTGCGTGCTCCGATGCTGCCGTGATCTGCTTCGACGTACGTGGCGTGCGTACCAGTCGGACAATTGCCGGTGATCACACCATTCGCCACGCTGATGCACCGGTTACTGACGGGGTCGGTGCTCAATAGTGTTCTGCCGGAAGCATCGGTGACCTGGAAGTAATAGTCACCATCAGCGAGGCTGGCCGCGTTCGGCGGGGAGTTCGGGCCGGGCCCGCCATCCAGATACACGCCGTTCGCGCCGCACTTGCTGAGATAGTGCGCGTTGCTATTCACGGCATTGCCGCTCTGATCGGTAGTAAAGATGGCGCCGGGAAGCGCTCGTGTCGCTGCGTGCGCGGATGCGACCAACAGCGCGGCGCTTACGCAGGCACTCAGCCGAGACGAAATCGTCATGATGGACTCCCGCTCGATGTATCTGTTCGCTATCGGGCCGTCATGCTTTGCGCGTATGTGCAGACAGTCAATGCGCAAACACCTGCTGCAGCGATTATTCTTCTGAACTGAGACGCGCTGCAGATTTGGCTGGAACGTTTCGAAGAGTTCGCACGTGTTACAACAAATACAGCCGAACGCCTGACCAGATCTTCATTGGGTTGTTTTGCGCTGACCCGTTGCGTCCTACGGATGAGGTCACTGCAGGAACCGCCTGAGTACCGGCTCGTTGGCCAATCGCAGCATACGGCGTGCCGCGGCGACTGACTGACGCGAGCCACGCAAGGCGATTTGGCCATTTCTGTTGGCGTCAAGGAGTCCGCAGTAACCCAACCAGACTCTCGTGAAGGCGCCGAGGTCGGCATCCACCACCAGGTCGACCCTCACTCCGTAGTCCTTGACGCAGATCTCGATGTCTTCCGGCCGCAGCAACAACCACCAATAGCGCAGTTTCCGATGGACTTTCGGCAGTCCTCTGAACTCGAAGCGAATGACGAATCCCTGCTCTGGTATGTCCGCGGGATCGACCTGCCCGCGCAGCGCCCACATGAGCAGTTGCGGGTCGAGATCGTCGGGGCCGATCGATTCTTGTCCCCAACGCTGACCCCATTCGCTCATCAGCACGATCAGGGGCCGAAAATCTTCGCCGGCTGCGGTCAGCCGGTAGGTATGTCCACGTCCCTTCTGTTTGGGGTCGATCCGCACAACGCCCGCAGATGCCAGCTCCCTGAGGCGTCGTACCAGCATCGTTCGTGAGATCAGCGGCATGCACTTCAGCAGATCGCCGAACGTTTTCGTGCCATGGCACAGCTCACGCACGATGAGCGGAGACCAACGGTCGCCGAAAACCTCTGCGGTTTTCGCGACCGGGAGGGGCTGATGCGGCGATATGTGTTTCTTGTTCTCGCGATGACAAGTGCGACGACCCTTCGCGCCGATCCTGTAGTCGAGTGGAACGTCCGGGCAAGCGAGGTCATCACAGCATCGCGGCTATCGAGCCGGCCATGTATCGAACGGCGGCCATCGTCCAAGTTGCCGTACTCGAAGCGGTCGGTGGGATCAAAGCGGGCTCTTCCGACACATCTATCGACGCGGCAGTGGCCGCAGCGACCCGCGGGGTACTTGTCAGTCTCATCCCGGAGCAGGAATCGACGATCGAAGCTGCGTATCAAACGGCATTGCACGCACTGCCCGAAAGTGCCGCCAAGACCAGCGGAATCTCGGCAGGAGAACGCGCGGCGGCGCAGGTACTCGCATCGCGCGCCGACGATGACTCCGTGCCCGATACCTATCGGCCGCATGCAGCGCCCGGCGCCTACGTGCCGACGACGTTGCCTGCCGGCACAGCCTGGAGCAAGCGCAAACCATGGTTCCTGGCGCGTGGGGACAACCTTCGGCCCGACCCGCCGCCGCACCTCGACAGCGATATCTGGGCACGAGACTACAACGAAGTCAGACTGCTCGGCGGCAGAGTCAGCATGCAGCGCACTGCCGAGCAGACTGCGATCGCGCGTTTCTGGTCGGCAGTCACGCCGGCTCTGTATTTCGCTGTCGCACGTTCGGCAATCGATACACCCTCACGCCGGAATGCAGTCGCCGAGAATGCCCGGCTGCTCGCGGTCGTCGCAATGGCGATGGACGACGCACTGATTGCAGTGCTCGATGCCAAGTACACGTACAATCTCTGGCGGCCGATCACGGCGATCCGCAACGCCGACCGCGATGACAATCCGCGCACAGACCGGGATGCGGGCTGGCTGCCACTGATCGAAACTCCGTTGCATCCGGAATATCCGTGTGGGCACTGTATCCTCGCCGGCACCGTGGGCACCGTACTCGAAGGGGCTGTCGGTCGCGACTCGATGGGGAAGCTGTCCTGCGTCAGTCCCGCCACGCCGGGCGTCGTCCGCACATGGGCACACGTCGAAGACCTGATGCAGGAAGTCGCGCTCGCGCGCGTTTACGCAGGCGTCCACTATCGCAATTCGACTGAAGTCGGCGTGGCGATGGGTAAGAAGATCGGCAAACTGGCTCTGACGCGGTACAGCCTGGCGCGCTGATGCTGTGCGGGGACGGTATCAAACCAAAGCTCTCCTCGTGGTACGAGATCGCGCTCTTCGATATCCGCAAGCCATTGCGACCATGCACGCGGTTGCTGAGTGACATGGATGAGCACGTTACGCGTCAAGTCACGGGGCTTGCGCAGTCCGTTCTTAAAGGGCCGGCGAGCAGACCGGGAGACTGCGAACGCAAAGGATGGGCTCGAGGCAACCGACGCATCGAATTGGCCGGATACTCGGGGCCGCTGCTCCTCCGCGGTGCGCGTCGAGGTGTTCGAGGTTGCCAGCCAAAAGGTTGTCTTTGACAAACAGCGATAAGAGATCATTGACCAAATGCTCAACTACTCCGTAATGATGGATCGCTTTGCCGAACTTGCGGCAGGTCCCGCTGCAGCGGAATTGACAGAACGCTGAAGGACATCGCACACGGTCGGCGCCTCTATTGCGCAACGTGGGATTCTGTCAGCCGTCGCTCCCGCGGCAACGGCGACGAGCCCTCGAAGTCAGGCGCGCAAACTCGTTTGCGATGCGCTGACGCGAGCGGGCTCCCGTTCCAAG
>Ga0075420_100006253_pt1 | contig 10508 bp, 9 predicted proteins | sample SoiMetdeltSBSDD4_FD_75296 | JGI IMG/M metagenome (GOLD analysis project Ga0075420, IMG submission 75296) | Bulk soil microbial communities from a Populus tree surrounding site in Tennessee, USA - Soil MetaG P. deltoides SBSDD4 | ecosystem: Environmental > Terrestrial > Soil > Tree plantation...
AGAGACGCTTCAGTACCTGGCCCGTCTATAAATTCCTCGCGCGCCATCACTGCTTGCATCACAGATACCCGAACCGGAATTTCAATGTCGTCTTCCCGCTGGCGGATTATGTCCTCGGAACACGCGTCCGCGCGAACGAAGACGACCTCAAATTCATGCAGCAGGCGGGACTGACCACGCGAGACCGCGGCCCGAGTCCAGGGGTGCTATAGAGAGCGCCAGCGCGATAGCCGTTGAGATGCGCCTACCGATTCCCGTATGCTGCCGGGAGTGTCGAGCGCATCCGGATCGCCCCGATCGGGTCGGATCGTCGAGTTCCACCGTCCCCGGTTCTTCTGGACAGGAGCGTCGTCGCTCACCGCGGGCGTTCTGCTGCACCTGCCCGATTACGTCGCCGCGCGCGAGATGCACTTTCACATGGCCGGGATGCCGATGACGGCGCCCATGCTGGCGGGGATGGCGCTCATCGCGATCGGATTTCTGCTTGCGACGGTCGGATTACTGCCGAGGGCGAGGGCGGGCGGCCAAGCCCGGCACCGGGCGGCGCACTACCAGTTCCGAGCCATCGACGACGCGGCGCTGACGCCCGCGCACTGGGGGTTACTGTTCGTGCTCGGTATCGCCCTCATCGTCGACGTCATGAAGCCCGCGACGCTCGGCTTCGTGCTGCCCGGCATGTCGACCGAGTACGAGATCTCGAAAGCGACCGGTGCCTGGTTGCTGCTCTGCGCTCTCGCCGGCACCACGCTCGGCTCGGTCGCGTGGGGCGTCCTCGCGGATCGGATCGGGCGGCGCGCGGCGATCCTGCTCGCCTCGCTGATGTTCATCGGAACCGCCGTGTGCGGGACGATGCCCGAGTTCGCCTGGAACCTGCTGATGTGCTTCCTCATGGGGGCCGCCGCCGGGGGCATGCTGCCAATCGTGTACGCGTTGATGGCCGAATCGGTCCCGGCCCACCGCCGCGGGTGGCTCATCGTCCTGCACGGCGGCATGGGCACCGTGGGTGGGACGCTCGTCGCCGCCGGGTGCGCGGCGCTGCTGGAGCCGCACTTTTCCTGGCGTGCGCTCTGGCTGCTGAACCTGCCCACTGGCGTGCTCATGCTCGTACTGAACCGCTGGATTCCGGAGTCGCCCCGCTTCTTGCTCGAGCGTGGGCGGACGGAGGAAGCGCGCGCTGTCATGGCGCGCTACGGCGTGGTGCTCGAGGAATCGAGGCAGACGGATCACGCCGAAGAGACGATCGCGACCACGTCACGCTTCGGCGAAATCAGGACGCTCTTTCGCCAGCCGCTCCTGGTCCAGACCGGCGTCGTGGTCGCGTATGGCCTCGCGTGGGGGCTCGTCAACTGGGGCTTTATCGCGTTCTTGCCGACGCTTCTCCAGGACGCAGGCGTGGGGGCGGGGCGGGCGTCCTTCCTGCTGTTCCTCTCCGCGCTCGTCGCCATTCCGGGTACGGTGCTGGTCGCGTTCGCGTACGGAATGTGGAGCAGCCGCAAGAGCATGGTGGCGTACGCGGTCGCCACGGTGGTCTCGCTGCTGGGGCTGGCCGCGCTCGACGACTATCGCACCAACCAGGTGGCGCTTGTCGGACTGCTCGGGCTGCTGTTCGCGGCCAGCGGTGGTGTCATCGCGATGCTGTCGCCGTACACGGCTGAGGTGTATCCGACACGGCTTCGTGGAACGGGCAGTGGACTGTCGGCCGGAAGTAGCAAGCTCGGCGGACTCCTCGGTGGGATCGGATCCGTCGCCGGGCTGATCGGCACCGCCGCAGGCATGGCCGGCCCGGCCGTCGCAGTGTCTATCCCGATGCTGCTCGCGGGTCTCTTCGTCGCCACGCGCGGGATCGAGACGCGCGGCCGGCGGTTGGAAGAGATCGCCGCTCGCCCGACCGAGTCCGTCGAGCACGCCGCACGGTAGCCCGCGGCGTGCGCGGCTCTCCTAGCGCGGCCGGCGTTCTCGCACGCGGCCTAGCGGATTCGCCTCGGCCAGCACCGGCGCCGGGGCGCCGGTGTGCAGATAGTCCGCGAGGAGCTTGCCGGCCATCGGGCCGCGTCCGAAGCCCGAGGACGCCAGCCCCGTCACGATCCAGGCGTTGTCCCGGCCCGGAATCCGACCGATCAGCGGCTTGCCGTCCAGCGGAAAGGGCATCAAACCTCCCCACGTGCGCGTCATCGGAAGGTCGCCGAGGAATGGCAGCACCGAGACCGCATGCTCACGGTTCACCGCGATGCCGCGCGGATCGGGCGTGGCGTCGTATCCGGCCACCTCGCGGTCGCCGCCGAAGATGATCTCGCCGTTGCGTCGCTGGCGGCCGTAGAGATGGCGCGTGAGGCGGCGGCCGTCGCGGATGGTGAGATCGGGCGGCGCGCCGCCGTGATCGCGCGCCCAGGCCATCGCGGACTCCGCGGCCGAGATGGTGTGGAAGCTGCGGGGCTCGACGGGCGCCGTCGCCCACATCTGCCCGCGCACGGGAACGATCGGAATGTCGAGGTCGAGCGTGGCCCCAAGCGGCGCACACCACGCGCCGGCGGCGATGACGAGGGCACCGGCGACGACGTTCGCGCCGGAGGTCGTGAGCGAGTAGCCGCCGGCGGGCCGCGGCGTCACCGCGGTCACCTCGTGGCGGGTCAGCACCCGTGCGCCGTGCAGCTCGGCGAGCCGGGCGAAGGCCTGTGTTGCTCTCACCGGGTCCGCCTGTGCGCGCCGCGGCGCGTACATGGCTCCGAGCAGGGCAGGCGAGAGCCCGGGCTCGATGCTGCGCGCCTCGCGCGATGTGAGAAGCTCCGCCACCTGTCCGCGCTTGCGCAGCATCTCGACGCGCTCGCGCTCCCACTCGTACTCCTCCGAGGTGCGGATCGCCTGGAGCCCGCCGGAGCGCCGGAACTCGATGTCCTGACCGAGCTCCGTTTGCACGGTCTCGAAGATGTCGAGGCTGCCCGCCGTGAGATGCGCCTGGAGGTCGGGCGCGTCACCCCATCCGTAGGAGTCGATGCCACCCATGTTCTGTCCGGATGCGGCGGAGGCGACGTCGCCCCGCTCCAGCACCGCGACACGCCGGCCATGCAACGCCAGGTGGAACGCCGCGGAGCAGCCGGCGATGCCGCCGCCCACGATGACGACCTCGGCTTCGATCATGAAACCTCCAATGCCGGGTATCCTGCCATGCACGTGACCTCTCCGCGCCCGGCATCTCCGTGGCTCCTCATCGTCACCGTGTGGCTCACGCTGGGCGTCACCTTCGGCCTGATGTTCTCGTTCTCCGTGTTCCTCGTCCCGCTCCTCGAGGAGTTCGGCTGGTCACGCGGCCTGGCGGCCGGCGCCTTCTCTCTGTCGGCCGTGGTTCAGGGCCTGCTGTCGCCGGCGATCGGCGCGCTGGTCGATCGATTCGGGGCGCGGCGACTCATCCTCTGGGGCGTTGTCGTCCTCGGCGTGTCGAGCGTGCTCGGTAGCCGCATCGCCGCGGTGTGGCACCTCTACGTCGTGACCGGCGTCTTCACGGCGCTTGCGATTTCCGCCGTCGGCTGGGTGCCGAGCGCGGCGCTGGTCGCCCAGTGGTTCGCCACGCGGCAGGCGACCATGATGGGGCTCGCCTTCTCCGGGATGGGCGTCGGCGTGCTGACCATCGGCCCCCTCGCGCAGTGGCTCATCTCCACGTATGGCTGGCGCGATGCGTATCTGTGGCTCGGGATCGGCACGCTGGTGCTGCTCGTGCCGCTGGTGTGGTGGGGCGTGCAGGAGGCGCCGCGCGCCGCGCCGTCGAAGACCGTGTCGGCCGGGACGTCGGTCGACGACGGCGGCATCCGGGTGCGCGCCGCGCTCCGGACCCGCGCCTTCTGGGCGCTGTTCCTCGCCTACATGTGCACACCGCTCGCGGTGTTCACGGTCATCACCCACCAGGTGGCCTTCGCAGTCGACCATGGCTTTCCGCGGCTGTTCGTCGCGAGCATCTTTGGCCTGACGGGCTTCGTCTCCATTGCCGGCCGGGTCCTGTTCGGCTTCGCCGCCGACCGCATCGGTCGCGCGCTGTCGGCGACGATCTCGTACGCGTGCACGGCCGTCGGGACGCTGGCCCTGCTCTCGGTCGAGCCGTGGCGGCATGCCGCGGGACTCTACGTGTACGCGGTGCTCTTCGGCCTCGGCTTCGGCGCGCGCGGCCCGATCATCACCGCGATCGCCGCCGCGCGCTTTCCCGGGCGGCGCTTCGGCGCCATCTACGGTTTCATGAGCATCGGAAACGGGCTCGGTGGCGCGCTCGGACCCTGGTTCGCCGGCGTGGTGTTCGACGTCACCGGCAGCTATCGCATCCCGTTTCTGGTCGCCACACTGTTCTGTGTTGCCGGCTCACTCTGTTTCTGGCTGGCGGAGCCGAGGACGAATGCGGCGGGCACGCCCTAGGGATCTTCAGAGGTGACGTCGGCGCCACGCGTGAGGGCCTGCCGCGACCGGGATCACGCGCCCTGCATCAGTGGCCAGACGAAGAGGCCCAGGATTGCGGCGGCCACCACCAGGATCGGCTCGGGAACCTTGTACCGCCAGAGGATGCCCAGGCTCACCAGCGCGATGAGCACGGTCGGCACGTCGTAGATCGCTCGCAGGGCGATGACGACCACGGCGCCGCTGAGCGCTCCGGTGGCCGCCGCCGTGGCGCCCTGAACAAACGCCTTGAGCTGCGCATTGTCGCGGTTGCGACTGAACCACGGCGCGGGAACGACGGTGAAGACGTACACCGGCAGAAAGATCCCGATGGCGGCCGCGGTTGCGCCCAGCACGCCAGCGACGAGAAAGCCGATGAAGACGACGGTGATCACCACCGGTCCGGGGGTGATCATCGCGACGGCCACGGCGTCGATGAACTGGTGCTCGTTCAGCCAGCCGAATTGCTGCACGACCCCGTGATGGAGGAATGGCACGATCGCGAGCCCGCTACCGAAGACGAACGAGCCGGCCTTGGTGAAGAACAAGAGAATTTGCAGCAGGACGTGCTGTCCACCGACGCCAACGCTCAGGAACCAGCGCTCGATCAACCAGATCGCGCCCACCACGGCGAGAGCCCCGAGGCCCATGAGGAGGGCCTGGCGCCGTCCTGGCCAGGCTCGCGCGAACAGGACCACCATGCCGGCGACCACGAAGAACTCGGCGAGCTCAGCCTGCGCCCAGACCGTCACGATCGCGAGCGCGGTGAAGATGACCCACAGCATCGGGTCGCGCTTGTTCGTGGACCGCGAAAGCTTGTAGGCGGCAATCGCGATGATCGCGATGACCGCGGCGCCGATGCCATAGAAGAGCGCCTGCATCCACCAGAGGCCACCGAACTGCACGTACGCGACCGAGATGGCGATGACCATGACGAACGAAGGGACGACGAACGCCAGCCCCACGGCCGTTGCGCCGATGATGCCGTGGCGGAAGTACCCGAGCGCGATGGCAAGCTGCGCGGCCAGCGGGCCCGGCATGATCTGCGCCAAGGCCAGGGCGAGCCGATACTCCTCCTCCGAGACCCAGCGACGCTCTTCGACCAGGTCCCGATGCATGAACCCCGCGAGCGCGACGGGACCTCCGAATCCGAGCGAGCCGAGATACAGGAAGTAGCGGACGAAGGCACCGAGACCTCCTGGACTCGCGCTCAATGCACGGTCGGCTACGCTCATCGGCCTGTCCGTCATGCCCGGTCCTCATAGACGGCAGCCCGGTGGCTTGCCGGCAAGAAGGCGCAGACGATATTTCGTGCCGCGTCGAATGACAGGGTATGGGCACCCGCTTCCGTCTGAACGGTCTGGCGGTGAGTCATGGACGTCGTCTCGAACACCTCGATCACGCCGGGGGCCCCGATCGCGACGTACAGGCGGCCCAGGCCCGGGTTGAAGAAGACGACGTCCGGAACACCGGCGATGGAATGCGTGGTCAGGACCGTTCCCGTATCCGCGTCGACCGCCGCCAGGACGCCGGCGTCACAGGCACAGAACAACCGGCGGCGGGTGACGTCGATGTCGAGGCCATGGGGACCGGCGTGGGGGATGGAGACGATTCGACGGATGTGTACGGGATCGCCGGCGTCCACCACGATGATCTGCGGTGGGTCCGCGATGTTGACATGAAAGGCATCGCTGACCGAATCGTAAACCGCCCAGCGCGTGCGCCCGGCCACGGGCACATCGGCGACACGCTTGCGAGCGCGGACGTCGATCACGGAGACCGTGAACGAGCCGGCGATGGCAGGGTCGCCCACGTGCGCGACGAGCAGGCGTGATCGGCGGGGATCGTAGGCCAACCCGTTCGGCCGAACGCCGACGCCGATCTTCTCGACACGCGGAACGTCGCCGGCCGCGAACAGGCCCACGGTGTTCTCGCCGCGATTCGACGTGAAGACGAGATCAGGCTCGGCGACCAGCGCGCCCGCCACCGCGGTGAGATCCGGAATCGACTGCACATATCGCTGAGCGCCGATGTCGATCACGTCGACGGCATCGTTGGCCGTGTGCGCGACGTAGATCCGTCCCGTCGGCTCGTGCACCGCCGCATGATCGAATCCGCCCGCGTTCGCATTCGGCGGAAGGTCGACGAAGCCAAGATGCCGGAGAGCCACCTCAGCGCCCGCCCGCCAGCTCGGCGACGAGGCGCTCGAGATTCGCCACGATGCGATCCCGCGCGGCCTCGTACCCGTCGCTGACCGCGGGGACGTCCCATTGATCCACGCGCTGTCCCTGGCGCGGATTGACGGCGCAGCCGAAGGTCACGACGCGCGTGGCGCTCTCGAGGTCGTAGAGGGTTACCGGCCGGGGCCGGGCCGGCCATGCGGGCAGTCCGTCGCCGGTGAGACCTTTCACGGCCCCCGGCGCGAGCTGCGGATCCGGCTCGGTCCCGGCCGCGACGGCGCCGATCGACAGGCCGCGCGCGGAGGCCAGGCGACGGAAATGCGCGGCGCCGATCACGCTTTTGGCGGCGCCGTGCAGACACACGAAGACGACGCGCGAGGGGGGTGGTCCGGCCGCCGTCTGCGTGCGGCAGTACGCGTACAGCGCGTCGTACATCGGGAACTGACGCGCCATGTTGTCGAAGTCGTCGCGGCTGCTGGCCTGAAAACCCGTGGCGGCGGCGTAGAGGCCGGCCGACTCGGGTGTGAGCTGGCGGTCGTCGGTATCGGCGCCGCGCACGATGCGGGCGAGCGCGGCGAGCGCAGGATCGTCAAGTTCGTATCGATCGATGAACGCGTCGAACGAGCACAGCGCCCCGCGGTGCCCGAGCTCGGCATCGGGGATGTCGTACGGGATGGCGTCTTCGCGCTTCGATGCCGCGAGCACGTCCTTGGCCGGCACGAACAGGAATTCAGGCTTGGGATCGATGAAGCGGGTGATCAGCCACGGGCAGGCGATGCGGTCGACCCGAGCACGTTCGCGAGTGATCCATTTCATGATGGCTCTCCTTATTCGAGTGAGACCTCGGTCCCTCGCCCGGTGGCCCGCGCCTTCTCGTAGACGGCGATCGCCGCCGCCACGTCCTGAAGCGCCGTGCCGCTGCTGTCGAAGATGGTGATCTCGTCCCGGCGGGTGCGGCCCGGCCGGCGACCGACCACGACGTCACCGAGCTCGGCGTGCACCTGGTCGCGGGTCATCAGTCCGGCGGCGAGCGCGTGCTGCAGCTCGCCGATCTCGGCGCATTGATCGATGATGTCGACGACGAGCGTTGCACCCGCCACCAGCGTCGGATCCAGCTCTTGTTTGCCCTCGCTGTCCGCGCCGACGGCGCCGATGAACGTCCCCGGAGGAATGTCGCCGGCCATGACATACGCTCGCCGCGATGGCGTGCACGTCACGCAGACGTCACTCTCGCGGAGCGCCGCACGGAGATCCTTCGCCGCCTCCGCACGGAGCCCGAGACGCGTCGTGGCGCGGCTCGCCGCATCTTCGGCCCGGGCGTGGTCGGTATCGATCATCAGCGCCCGTCGTAACGGCAGCACGGTCTTGATCGCGGCGAGCTGGATTTCCCCCTGGACGCCGCACCCGACCACCGTTGCCGTGTGCGAGTCGGAGCGCGCGAGGTACTTTGCCGCCACCGCCGTGGCGGCGGCGGTGCGCAGCATGGTGATACTTCCCGAGTCCATCACCGCCAGCGGTGTTCCGTTCGTCGCATCCGCGAGCACGACCGTGCCCTGGATTGTCGGAAGCCCGAACCGCGGTGGGTTGTTCGGAAAATTCCCGTTGGTTTTCGCCGCGAAGTAGTTCCGCTCGCCCCGGAGCCCCGCGATCTTGATGTGGAAGCCACCGTCCTCGGTGGGCAGGCCGAGCACGCGCGGTCCGAACGTGCGCTGCTGGGCGTGGAGACCGAAGGCGCGCTCGACTGCGTCAATACAGGTCTCGAGGGTGAGCAGCTCTACGACGTCGCGGCGCGACAGGATCAGCATGCGTCAGGCTCCCTGCTTGGAGGTGGTGGCGTACAGGCCCTCGAACATCGACATGCCCTGCGCGAGCACCTGGTGGTCATCCGGCGACGCCGCGAGGAGGGCCCGGATCGCGAGGTCGATCCCGCGCGCTCCGTCGTGAGGAAACTTGCCGTCACGAAGATCAGCCTCGTGGACGAGCTCGGCGAGGCGGGTGAGCCGCCTGTCGCGCAGACGCGCGCGCTTGATCAGCGTTTCGAACGTGCAGTCCTCGCCGTGGTGGGTCAGCTCCACCCCGGGCGCGTCGAAGGCGACCGCGTCCGGGGGGAACTCTTCGGGCGGAGCAAAGATGAACGTCGCCTGGGGATCGATGAAGCGCTTGATGAGCCACGCCGATGCCACACGATCGACATGCGGCCGCGGGCGGGTGACCCAGCGGCGACCGCGTAAGTTCGCCAGGTCGAGGGTCGTGGGTGATTCGCGCCGTGGTGTTTCGGAACGACGGGTGCGCATGGCAATGGCCTCCTCGAGCCGCCTCACCTCGGCGCCGCCGGGCGCGTCGAAGAAGTCGATGTCCCGGATGCGCTGATGATCCTTGGCGAGGCGCGACACGTCCTCTTGAACCCGCGCGCGCGCCGCATCTGACTTGGCGCGCTCCAGTTCGTGGAGCACCTTCCGATAGCGCGCGGCGATGTGTTTGTAGTCGCGATCGCGCGGTTCGTGAAACAGCCGCGCGATCTCGGCTGGGCTCACGTTCTCGATCTGCTGAACACGGATGAGCGTCGCCTCGCCACCGTCCCGCTGGACCTCCTGCGCGAGCCACTGGAAGTCTTCATACCGCTCGGCGGTGTCCGGCAGAAGGTACGCGGACCGTTTCAACGGCACCGCACCAAGCGAGCGCAACCGCCGCCACACCCGGACCCGCAGGCTCGACGGATTCGGGGGAAGACCGACCAGGAGCAGCAGGAGGTGTTGCTGCGACATGGTCTAGATGAAACATAGGTTTCATTGGAGAGTCAAGCGCCATCTTCGGCGGCGTGATCCGGCGGCTCCCGCGGAGGGCCGCATACGAGGCAAGAGACTCACCATGTCGGCTACTTGGTCGGCAGCCAGCTCTTGCGGCGCGGACGCGCTTGACACCGTGTAGAAACTAATGTTTCATATCGAAACATAAGAAACTAACACTGCACGGCGCGATGAAAGGAGCTCACGATGTCGCTGGACCCGTACCTCGAGAACGTGCTGATCGGGTCTCGGATCGCCGACGCGCACCGGCAGGCGGCCGTGCGCCATCTCGTACGCCAGGCGCAGCCCGCACGCCCAGGAAGTCGAGCGGGCGCTCTGATACGCCGCGTCGTTCGCGCTGCGGTCGTGATTTGGACCGGCCGTCGCGTCGAGACAACGGTGCTCCCATGACTCCGAGCGCCGCCACGGCCGTTGCGCCGGCGGCCGAGCCAAAAATTGTCCCGGGCCGGATCGCCGATGGACGGGCGGCACCGGCGGCGACGGCGGGCGCGAAACGTACTCGACTGCTGCTCGAAGGGCCGATCGTATCGACGCTGCTGCGTCTTGCGGCACCGAACGTCGTCGTCAACGTCGTGCTGATCGCGGTGACGGCGAGCGTCGATGCATATTTCGTCGGAAAGCTCGGTCCGAGCGCGCTCGCCGGTCTTTCGCTCGTGTTCCCGCTGTTGATGCTGATGCAGCAGGTGGCCAACGCCAGCATGGGCGGCGCAATCGCATCAGCGATCGCGCGTTCGATCGGATCCGGCCGACGCGACGATGCCTCCTCGCTGGTCGTCCACGGGCTGCTGATCGCGGGCGGCATGGCGGCTCTCTTCACGGCGCTCGTGCTCGCCGGCGGGCCGACCATTTATGCGCTCATGGGCGGCCGTGGCGAAGTGCTCGCGGCCGCCGTGGAGTACTCGGCCGCGATCTTCGGCGGTGCGCTCGTGTACTGGCTGCTCAGCGCGCTGACAAGCGTCGTGCGCGGTACCGGGCAGCCCACCGTACTCGCCTTCGTCTATATCGGCGCGGAGCTGCTGCATATCGCTCTGGTGCCGGTGTTGGTGTTCGGAGTCGGGCCGCTCCCGGCGCTCGGCATCACGGGTGCCGGACTCGCCACGGTGACCTC
>Ga0075420_100006255_pt1 | contig 10504 bp, 5 predicted proteins | sample SoiMetdeltSBSDD4_FD_75296 | JGI IMG/M metagenome (GOLD analysis project Ga0075420, IMG submission 75296) | Bulk soil microbial communities from a Populus tree surrounding site in Tennessee, USA - Soil MetaG P. deltoides SBSDD4 | ecosystem: Environmental > Terrestrial > Soil > Tree plantation...
TCGGTCGCGGGCTGCGGTCGTTCGCCGGCCGGAGCGAGAAGCGGCTGAAGGAAATGGTGGCGCTCGCCACGCGCCGCATCGGTGACCTGTCGACGGTGAAGAACGACCCGGCGATCGTCATCGGACTGCTCGACCTGCTCGTCCGCGAGAACGTGATGGCCGCGCCCGAGAAGCGCCTCAGGGTCGCGATGCTCATCAACCACGCGTCGTTCCTCTTCCCGGCAGGTGAGCCGGGGCGGACGAGCTTCGCCGCGTCAGGCATGCTGGTGACACTGCTCAACTGGGCGACGAGCACACACGTCAAGCATCTCGAGATGGCGTGCGTGCTGGTGGACGAGCGGCGGAGCGACGTGAGCGATCGCGTGACGGGCAACCCCCATGTGGCGACGATCGAGGTACCGCTCCCGAACGAGCCCGAGCGGCTCGCGTACCTGCGGGAGATAGCGCTGCGTGGCGCGAACGGCTCGGGGCCGGCGGATTGGGCGCGCGCATCAGACTACACTGTGGAGCAGCTGGCGACGTTGAGTGCTGGGATGTCACTCACCGACCTCGGGACGCTCGTACGCGCGGCGACGCGTGGCGGACCGCGCCTCGATTCGCGGGTCTTCCGCGACCTCAAGAAGCGATTGCTGGAGCGCCAGGGACAGGGGTTGCTCGAGTTCATCGAGCCGAAGTGGAAGCTCGACACGGTCATTGGTCATGAGGCGGCGAAGCAGCGGCTGCGCGACGACGCGGCGCTGCTGGCACGCGGCGCGCTCGATTGCGTGCCGATGGGCTACCTCCTCTGCGGCCCCGTAGGGACCGGAAAGTCGTTCCTCGCGATGTGTGCCGCCGGCGAGATCGGCATCCCGTGCGTGATGCTCAAGAACTTCCGCTCGAAGTACGTCGGTGAGACGGAGGGCAACCTCGAGCGCGTGCTGTCGGTGCTCCGAGCAATGGGCCCGGTGATGGTGATCATCGATGAAGCGGATGCGGCGTTAGGCGACCGCGACACGGAAGGCGACTCGGGGACGTCGAGCCGGGTGTTCGGTATGATCGCGACGCAGATGGGCGACACGCGCTACCGCGGGAAGATTCTCTGGATGCTCCTGACGGCGCGGCCGGATCTTCTGCCCATCGACATCAAACGGCAGGGGCGCGCGGAAGTGCACATCCCGCTTTTCTACCCGACCGACGACGAGGAGCTGCGGCAGATGTTCGTGGTGCTGGCGCGCAAGCTGGGGACGACCTTGAAGTCGGAGGACGTGCCGCCGGTTCCCGCGGAGCACAAAGGGCTACTCTCGGGCGCGGACATCGAGGGAATGGTGGCGCGGGCGTGGCGGCGGTCGCTGCTCTCGGGAGCGACATCGGTGACGCGGGAGTCGCTGGCCGAGGTGATCGCGCAGTTCCTGCCGTCGACGCAGGGGCTGGAGAAGGAGCTGCAAGAGACGGCGGCCATCATCGAGTGCACGGACCGTGAGTTTCTGCCGCCGCACATTGTGGCCGAGATGGAGAAGGCCGGAGGACGTGGCGCCCTGCAGCATCGCCTAACGGCGATCAAGGAGCTCGTGGCCCAGCTGTAACGCGGAGCGCCAGGAACGCCATGCGGGTCTTCGACTTCGCGTCTCGAGGATCGACACCCGCCGCCGAGGTGCGCGGCGCCGTCGCGACGTTCCTCACCATGGCGTACATCCTGTTCGCGAATCCGGCGATCCTGTCGGCCGCAGGCGTTCCGACCGCTGCCGCGGTCGCGGCAACCGGCGCCGCCGCCGCAATCTGCTCGATCATGATGGGCCTCGTCGCGAACTTTCCCATCGCGCTGGCCTCGGGCATGGGGCTGAACGCCGTGATCGCGTATCAGGTGGCAGTGGTCGCGGAGAGTTGGCAGGTCGCGATGGGGCTGGTGGTCCTCGATGGCCTCGTGGCGCTATTCCTGGTGATCGTCGGCCTCCGCGAAGCCGTGATGAACGTGATCCCGCTCGACCTCCGTCGAGCGATCGGCATCGGGATCGGGCTGTTCATCACGTTCATCGGCCTGGTGAACGCTCGCCTGGTGGTCGTGCCGCCGGGAACCGTGAGTGTGCTGGGCGCGAATCCGCTCGCCGTCATGCCGCCGGTCACGCATGGCTCGCTCAGGGCCAGTGAGGCGACGGTCGCGCTCGTCGGCCTGCTCATCATTGCCGTCCTCATGGCCCGGCGCGTCACCGGCGCGATCGTGCTTGGCATCGCAGCGAGCACCGTACTGGCGCTCGCGTTCGGCGTGGCGACCTTCCCGACCGGTGGGTGGGTGTCGGTGCCATCGTTCGAGACGCTCGGCGAGGCCGACGTGCTCGGTGCGCTGACCTCAGCGACCGTGCTGCCGCTCCTCCTGCCGATCCTGCTGGTCGACTTCTTCGACACGATCGGCACGGTGACGGCGATCGCCGACGAGGCCGAGCTCCACGACGACGAGGGGCGCATTCCGGCCATTCGCCGCATTCTTGGTGTCGATTCGCTCAGTGCGGCCGTCGGCGGCTTCTTCGGCGCGAGCTCCGTGACGAGCTACATTGAGTCGGCCGCCGGGGTCGCCGAAGGGGCGCGCACGGGACTGCACTCCGTGGTCGTCGGGCTCCTGTTCGGCATCGCGATCTTCCTCACACCGCTGCTGAGCATCGTGCCGCAAGCGGCCACGGCGCCGGCGCTGATCGCGGTAGGGTTCCTCATGTGCCAGCAGATCGGGCGCATCGACTTCCGCGAGCTCGACACGGCGATTCCAGCGTTCGTGCTCCTCGCGACGATCCCGTTCACGTACTCCATCTCACACGGCATCGGCTACGGGTTCATCACGTTCGTCGCGATCAAGCTGCTCTCGGGGAAGTGGCGCGACGTACACCCGCTCATGTACGCGGCTGCAGCTGCGTTCGCGGCATACTTCGTCTTCGGCTGACAACGGGCTAGACGCCGATGCCGAGCCCACGTTAGGGACGTCCAGTCGTGAGTGATCAGTGTTCAGGTGAACAGTCATCAGGTGTGAGTTGATCAGTCATCGGTGGTCAGAGACCGGCACCCCGGCGCTCCGCGCGCGCGAAATCACTGGTCACTGATCACTAAGTCACTCACAACTGATGACTGATCGCCTGAACACTGATGACTCACCACCGGGGCCTCCTGAGAGAGGGCCCGGCTCGTCCCTCACGATGGATACCGCCAGTCTAGTCTGCTCGCAACGCGACGATGGGATCGACCCGTGCCGCCCGCCGAGTCGGCACGACCGCGGCCAGCAGCGCGACCGCGAAGAGAACCAGCGCAGCGAACGCGAATGCCACCGGCTCCCGCGCCGATGTCTCGAAGAGGAGCGGCGTCACGACCGACGCCGCCGAGACGACAATCGCGAAGCCGAGTAGCGCGCCCCAGGCCGCAACCCGTACCGCTCGCCCCATCACCATCCGCGCAATGTCCCCGGCGCGTGCGCCGAGCGCGACTCGCACGCCCAGGTCGCGGATGCGGCGCGACACATCGTACGCGAGCACGCTGTAGAGGCCGAGGGCCGCGACGACGACCGCGAGGAGCCCGAACACGCCGAACGCCGTCGCTCCCAGGCGCCACGACCGCATCTGAGGGCTGACGTAATCCGCCAGCGGCTCCACGACGATGAACGGTGCGTCCGCCACCCGTGCCTGAAGCTCGCGACGCAGGGACTCGACCGCTTGCTCGGCGTCGCCAGCCGGTCGCACGAACAGCACACGCATGTCCGCCCACGCGGGAGCATGATCGAGCGGCACGTAGAACTGGACCGCCGGCTCCTCGATGATGAACTGTCGCCGAGCGTCCGCCGTGACGCCCACGACCTGTGCGCACGGCATGGTGTCGCCGCCGACCTTCATGCACTTTCCAATAGGGTCGTCGTTAGGCCACCAGAGGTCGGCCAGCGTCTTGTTGACGACGGCAACGCGTGCCGAGTTTGCCCGATCCGCTGCCGTGAGCGCACGACCGCGCAGGATGCGAATACCCATCGTCGCGAAGAACTCGCTCGTGACGGCGTTGAAGTACGGACCGCCGGAGCGTGTGAGCGGCACGGAGTCGCGCCCCGGCACGGCGACCTCCAGGGACCACACCGTGACGAACGGCAATCCGACGGCTAGCGCGGCATTCTCGACACCGGGGGAGGCGAGCGCCGCCTCGTGAAGACGGGTATAGAGGCGCGTCCGCTCATCCGACGTGAGCTGCATCCCCGACGTCCGTGCGCTCACCGAGAGCACGCGCTCCGGCTCCATGCCGAGCGGCATCGCCTGGATGCGACGCAGGCTGTTGACGAACAGCGCCGCGCCCACGAGGAACACGATCGTGAGCGCGGCCTGGACGATCAGGAGCGCACTCCGCGTGCGCGACCGCGCCGGTCCACCCGCTCGGACGCCCGTGCGCAGAGCGTCCGACACCGCAGGACGACTCGACTGTACCGCGGGGATGATCCCGCTGAGGAGGCCGGCGACCACGGCGGCGACCGCCGTGTAGCCGACGAGTCGCCAGTCGATCGGGTGCGACGCCGCGAACTCCGACGTGAAGATCACGCGGCGCACAATGCCGCCGCCCCAGAGCGTGATGAGCACGGCGGCCACGCCCGACGCAAGCGCGAGCAGCACAGTCTCGGAAACGAGCTGCCTGACGAGTCTCGCGCGGTCGATGCCCAGCGCGATGCGCACGGCGACCTCCCGTTGCCGTGCGATGCCACGCGCCAGCTGGAGATTCGCCACGTTCGCGCACGCGATGAGGAGCACGAGCGCGGAGACGGCTGCCAGGAGTACGGCGACCTTCGCGTCGGCGGTGTCCGCCCGCGCTTCGCGCGGCAACACGGAGACGAGGCGAACCGTAGGTCTCGTGGCGGCGATCGACGCCTCCGGCACACCGTCCCGGATAGCACCGGCACGAAGCGCCGCCGTGGCGATGCCTGACGCCTGCTCGGTCGTGACGCCGCGCCGGAGGCGACCAACGATGCGCATCCAGTACGCCTGGCGACTCGTCAACCATCCCTGGTACTCCTGCGCCGTGACCGCAGTCGTCAACGGTACCCACGCATCGACGGCCACGTTGTTCGATACGCCGGTGAATCCCTCGGGCGCCACGCCGACGATCGTGTACTCTCGCTGGTCGATCGTGAGCGTCCGGCCCACGATGGATCGATTGCCTTGGAACTGGCGCTGCCAGAAACCGTACCCGAGCACCACGACCGCGGGGGCGGTGGGATTGCCGTCTTCCTCAGACGAGAAGAACCGGCCCACCAGAGGCCGGACGCCTAACGCCGGGAAATAGCTCGCCGTGACACGCATCGCCTGGAGCTCACGCGCCTCACTTCCTCGGCCGAACACCATGTCGGCCGACGCGTATACGGCGACCTGCTCGAAGGCGCCCGCAGCCGCGTGCATGTCGCGGTAGATCGGGTACGACAGCACGCGCTGCACACTCTCGGCACCCTCGACGGTGCGTGCCATGCCGACCAGCATGAGCCGCTCTGGTGCGGCGACGTGGGCGGGTGGACGGAGCAGGAGGCGGTCCACGATGCCGAACATCGTCACGTTTGCGCCGATTCCGAGCGCGAGCACGAGCACGATGACCGCGGCGAACGTCGGCTGGTGTCGGAGTGAGCGCGCCGAGTACGCAAGGTCCTGCGCGAGGGTCTCCCACCAGGTCGCACGCCGCTGACGGGAGAGTCGCCGCAGGTCGACGCGACTCAGTTCGTCGCGCGCCGCAGCGACATCACCGAACTCACGCGCGGCGGTCTCTCGCGCGGCGTCGAGCGGCATCCCTCCGGCGACGAGCTCCGCCGTGCGGCTTTCGATATGGAAACGGATCTCGTCATCAACATCGCGTTGAACGCGGCGACCGGAGGCCGGCAGGTTGAGCAGACGGCGGATGCCGCTCACACGGATCTCTCGGCTCATGGACGTGCACTCCCTTCTGCAGATTGCAGGATGCGGAAGACGGCCTCGACGTAGCGCGTCCAGTCCGCTTCCTTGCTGCGCAGCTGCCGTTTACCCGCGGCGGTGAGCTGGTAGTACTTGGCGCGGCGGTTGTTCTCGGAGAGTCCCCACTCGCTCTCGATGAGCCCGCCCTCTTCGAGGCGATGGAGTGCGAGGTACAGGGCCCGATCCTCCACGAGAATCACGTCCTTGCTGGTCTCGCGTATCCAGCGGGCGACGGCGTATCCGTGCCGAGGCCCCCACGCAACAGTGCGGAGGACGAGCAGATCGAGCGTCCCCTGCAGCAGCATCGGTTCGGCGGCGGTCGGCATCTAGCAGGCTCCCCGGAGTTACTCCGGGGAGTATGTGTCTGAGACCGAGCCAGGGCAAGAGGGATGGCAACCAGCGCTGTTTGCTGTGAGCTGGTACCCTTCGACTTCGCTCAGGGCGGGCTGGTTGCTGCCGGGTGAAAAGCAGAACACCCTCGGGACGTCCCCCGTGCCGAACGAACCTGACCGCTGAAGACGCTGCGCGCGCTGCGCGCGCTACGCAGAAGGCACTGAGGGGACGCGTCCCAATCGGCATCGACGGTCGACGCAGATCAGGAAAAGAATGAGAGGGGAACGGCTTTCCAGGACAGTGGGTCCCGGGGCCATTCCCCTCTCTCATGCTTGCCTTACCACCAAGCGTCCGCTCTGTGGCCTCTGCGTCGCGCGTGCGAAGCGCGCGCGCCTGCGTCCTCAGCGGTGGCTCTTGCTTTGCGGAGAGGCCTTTTCCGAGGGGTTGTCGTTAGGTAACCGCCTGGATTGCCTGTCTCAGCTTGGGCACGACCTGCTCGATGTCCGCGAGGGACACCGCGCCGACAGAGAGGCGGAACCAGCCGGTGTCCTCCCGTACCCCGAACGCCTGGAACGGCACCACGGCAAAGCCTGCCGCCTTCAGGAGGTAGCGCCGCACATCGTCGTTCGTGCGGAGCAGCTCCCCGTCCGGCGTGCGCTTGCCGTTGAGGGCAAAGCGCGCGCTCAGGTAGATCGCCCCCATGGGCTCGGTGGCGTCGACTGGCAAGCCTTCGGCGCACATGGTCATGATCGCGGCGTAGAGCGCGTCGAGCCGCTGGCGCACGCCCGCTTTGAGGTCCGCGGCGTACGACGTGATCTCGTTAGGTGCATCGAGGAGCTTCGCGGTCGCGACCTGCTCGGCGCGTGGCGCCCACGCGCCCACGTGGCCGAGCAAATGGTTCATCGAATTGATGATGTCCTGCGGACCAACGACCCAGCCCACCCGAACGCCCGTGGCCGCGAACGCCTTGGAGATTCCATCCACGTAGACCGTGTACGGCGCGATCTCGGGGCGAAGCGACACCGGGTCCACGTGACGCGTGTCGCCGAAGGTGAGCATCCAGTACACCTGGTCGTACATCAGGTACAGCGGCCGCTCCGCCGATGACCGGCGCGCGTTCTCCTCGAGGACGAGGTCGCAGATGCCGGCCAGTGCATCGCTCGAGAACGCCGTCCCGGTCGGGTTGAGCGGCGAATTGAGCGCGACGAGACGAGCGTCACGAATCACCGGTTCCAGCAGCTCGCGCGTCGGCAGGAAGTCGTCGGCACTCGAGGCGACGACCGGCACGCCAACCCCGCCGGTTAGATAGCAATAATGGTTGTTGTTCCACGACGGCACCGGGTAAACCACCCGGTCTCCCGGGTCGACGACCGTCCGAAACGTCCCATAGATCCCTGGCCGAGAGCCCGACGTCACGAGCACGGAGGCGGCCGGGTACCGGAGCCCGAACGAGCGCTCGTAGAAGCGAGCGACGGCTTCGCGGAGCACCGCGAGGCCATTCGACGGTGGGTAGTTCGTCTCGCCACGCTTCAGGGCGTCCGCGATCTCGGTCTCGAGAAACCTTGGGATGCGGAATTCCGTCGGCGAAAAGTCGCCAACGGTGAGATTGCACACACGTTGTCCCGCCTCCGTCATTGCACGGATCTCAGCGGCGATGCGCAGGATCTCGGAGCCCGACATACCCTCCGACATGGCCGAGATGCGGCTGGCTTCTTCGGACAGCGCGTTGGTGGTGTCGATCGTCCCTGCGGCAGATCCGGGTTGGAACATGGCAAGCCTCGGTGGAGTGGCGGCGGAAGGTCCCCGAGAAACTTATCGAGCCTGTGGCGTGACGTGAACGCCGCGACGCACCCACGGCGTCATTCGTCTGAATGGAGAGTCAGTAGTCGGCAGTCGGTAGTCGTGCGTCTGGGGTTCCCTCAGGTCACCTCCCTTCCGTCCAGACCAAACCTTGGCCGAACCGATCGCGCGGCACCTCGTCCCCACGGACGGCGTACCTGTCCCACTTCCCGCCTCGACCGCGACGGTCGACACTGGAGCGCGGCTCGCCGCCGCACTGCTCGCCTACATGGCGGCGATCACCCTCGTGGTGACGCTCATGCCGTTCGAGTTCGCCTACCCATCGCCACCTCGTCTGATGGTGAGCGGCGGCCTGGTCGACGTGGTCGCGAACGTGGTGCTGTTCGTACCGCTCGGTTTCCTCTACGCTGTCGCTCGCGGCGGGTCCGCCGCTCGGCCATCTCGAGTCTTCGTCGTTGCGCTGGTCGCCAGTGCGGCGATCGAGCTCATTCAGCTGTTTGAGGTATCTCGCTACGCGGCACTGTCAGACGTCGTCGCCAATGGCGGCGGCGCCTGCCTCGGCGCGCTCGTGCAGCGACGTGTCGCACGCAAGTTCTCGATGGATGCGCGTACGGTTGGGAAGCTGGCGCTCGAGCTCCCGCTCATGGGGCTCGTATATCTCCTGGTGCCGCTTCTCTGGCTCGACGGGCTCGCGGGCGCGGAGCCGGCGACGCACCTCTGGCCGTTGCTGGCACTCGGGTTCTTCGGTGCGAGCCTGCTCGCGGCGGCGCAGCGACATTACTTCGGTCCGAATCGGCTTCTCTCGCGTGGCGGAATGGCTCTCGCCGCGTGTGTGTGGTTTCTCATCGGCGCGTTCCCCGGGCTCGCACCGGAGGCGTCGATCGTGCTCGTGGTCATGCTCCTTGCCGTCGGGGTGTTCGTGTGGACGCGATCCGCTGACCGCAGCGGCGCTAAACCGATCAACCGCCGGTTCGAGGCGAAAGCGCTGGCCGAGGCCGCGCCGTTCTACGCGGCGTACCTGGTGCTGCTCGTCGCCCCCATGACGGGATCGGACGCCGGCGGCTGGCATCTGAGTGCGGGCTTCGATGCCTCTATGGGGATCTGGGCGGCCGGCGAGATACTGCACGTGGTGGAACTGGTCGCGGCATTCACGCTGCTCGGGTACATGGTGGCCGAGTTCCGTGGACGACGCGAGCAGCGGTTCCGGGAAGTCTGCGGTTACGTGGGGGCCTGGGCCGGCGGGGCTGCGGCCGTGTGCGAGATCCTCGAGGGGTTCCGACCGGACGGGAGCGCGAGTCTTGCTCGCCTAACGCTGCTCGCGGGGGCGGCGCTGTACGGGGCGTGGCTCTACCATCTCCAGCGGGCCCACGTCAGACGGCTCCTCGGACGCTAGCTAGCTGCTCGCTGGTCCGGGCGCTTCCTCGTAAGACAGAACGGCAGACGCTGATGGCGCAGACTGCGCGTGTTGCCCACGCGCGGCGCAGATGACGCAGAACGGACGGTTGGTGGGTGAATCTATAAGAGAATGAGGGGAACGGCTCTCGAGGACAGTGGCGTCCCGGGCGGCCGTTCCCCTCATCTCTTTTCATCCCCGCTGACGGCGGTTGCTTCGGATCCGCCAACGTCCCCCAGTGTCTTCTGCGTAGCGCGCGCAGCGCGCTCTGCGCCCTCAGCGGTTGCTGTTGCTTGCGGACGGACCTCCCGATGGTGTAGTCGTTGGCAAGGGTTGCGACGCCAGCTCACGATCGCGGTACCAGTACGCCACCGCCAGCAGATACAAGCCAGCCAGCAAGTAGCTCCCGACACGGATGCCGATCGCGAGCGACGACGCTTCGCCGATCGCCTTGAGCGCAGCGAGAATCGCGAGCGCGAGACCGACGTTTCGAAGCGCGCGAATCCCTCGGCGACGACCGACGAAGATCGCCGCGACACCCACCGTCGCGTAGTAGAAGATCAGCAGGAACGTCGACATGTCGGGCGAGTACGCCCGCGCCAGCTCGACGTGGCCCCAAAGGAACGTCACCACAGCACCCGCCAGCCGGAGCATCGTACGCGTCTCGAGCCGCCCACCTCGGCCATCAGCGTACTCGACGCGCGCGGCGTTCCACGACACCGCCAACCACGCCGCGGCCATGGCCAACCCTGCGAGCGAGGGTCGAGTCAGGAATGGCGTGTAATCGTACACGACCCGCTCGGAGAGTAGGTCGAACGTCCAGAGCGTCGCGACCGCGAGGTCGAACCCGATGGGCACGCCGATCGCGCGCTGTCGCTCGCGACGGAGGAGGACCGAGAACCCAGCCGCGTGGGCGAAGAGCGCCACGCACGACGCAACCGGACGATTCTCGAGGGCGAACAGCAGCGCCCCCGCACTGGTCAGTCCGGCGACCATCAGGTGCGTCCCTCGCACGCTCGCCTGCGCGCGCGCAGCCAGCACTGCGACGGCCGTCCAGGCG
>Ga0075420_100006256_pt1 | contig 10503 bp, 8 predicted proteins | sample SoiMetdeltSBSDD4_FD_75296 | JGI IMG/M metagenome (GOLD analysis project Ga0075420, IMG submission 75296) | Bulk soil microbial communities from a Populus tree surrounding site in Tennessee, USA - Soil MetaG P. deltoides SBSDD4 | ecosystem: Environmental > Terrestrial > Soil > Tree plantation...
TTCCCGAAGATTGGGCGGGGAAAATCGAGGCGGCGGGAGAGTTCGGCGAACGCGCCTGATCGGAATCACCCTTGTGTCGTGAATGGCGGATTACGCTTCGCTAATCCGCCCTACGCGCTAATTGACGATGCGGAAAATCCTGACGTTCTCCCCGTCTCTTACTGCCAGTTTGGCGCCATCAGGCGAAAACGCGAGGCTAAGAGCGCTGCTCAATTCACGCGTTCTTTCGAACGGTCCCACCTTCAACGCGTCTCTAAAATGCAGCTTCTTGTAGCGTGTGGTGAACGCGAGGAATGTGCCGACTGGACTCCAGGCGAGACCGTTGACCATGGACAGCTTATTGTGGAAGGCGATGCGAGACGCGTCCCGTGTACTGAATACCCCAACAGCATCGTCATTGGACAAGACTGTGCCGCCGGCGCTGCCGACCGAGAAACCTCTGAGTAAGATGGCAACCATGCTGCCGTCGGGGCTCAAGGCCACCTCATTTGGAAAGCCGTAGCCTGGCTCAAAGGTTGGGCCGAACCGCTGAACGATCTGCCTTGATGCCGTCTCGTAAATAAGAACAGTCCCGCCGCGGACGATCGCAAGAAAACGACCATCCTTTGAGAAGGTGGCGGCAGACGGCATCAAAGGCTTTGAGACGTCCGGCAGATCGCCAAGCTTGGTCCAATCCTGAGTTGAATAAAGCGCGATCGGTTGCCTATCGCCTTGAAACCCGACGACCAGAACTTGCTGATCAGGCATGGCTACAAGCCGCCATGCCCGATTGACAAAGCGCGTGCCATCAGGAACCGGCCCCGCGACCTCTCGCACGATCTCCCCGCTTTGGAGATCGAATACAGAAAAAGCCACTGTGTTGGAGCTGTGCAACGCGGGCGCAACGATCTGCTTGTCGCTTGCCACGAAAGCAATGTCATTACCCACGTTGAAGAATGATTCTTTACGCCGCAACTCACGATAAATGCGACCATCGGCCTCCCACACCATGATCAGGCTCCCGAACGCCCCGGTCCTGAATCCGGTGAAAGGGACTGGCGCACCCTGACCGATGATCGCCGCCGCGAGCTTCGTGCCGTCGGAGCTCCAGACCAGCTTCGTGACCGCGCCGGGTGTCCGAAGGACTCGCTCGGGCTCGAGCTTCGGCATACCGGACAGATCGGCGGTGGTGTCGTCTCCGAGCAGCCGGGATGGTGACACCCAGCCGAAAATCGACAGCAGGCCCAAGACGGCTAGCGCCAGCAGCAAGGCCTTCAATCGGGTGCTCAGACTCATCCTCATTGCGATTGCCGTACTGTCCTGCGCTGAACGAGCTTGCAATTGCGATGTACATCCATCGCGATTTCGGTGATCGTGCACGAAATGCTACCCGCTAGCCCAACTAAACGAACTTACGTGCCCAATTTGGCGCTTGCCAACAGGTCGAATAAACAAGCAGCGGTGAAAACTTTCCCCTGATGTCGAAGCTATTCGACGGATCATGTCCCCCCTGTGACGAAGGTTGTAACTTTTTTTTTAGCGCACACAAGTGCGTCCTATTTTTATGACTCATACGGAATCCACGCGCTAACAGCGCGCATTGTTGTCCTTCGAAAAATTGCGGAGTTGCGACGATGACGCACGACGCCGTCGGCAATCCACTCTGCAACGATCCCTTCGCTGTCCACATCGCGCAGAATCTTGTGCATAGCGACTGCCGAATAGAAAGCACGACGGCTGTTGCACTCGACGCGCGCGTGAGGCCGGCGACACGCATCGTTATCACCAGGCTATGAACAGCCGAGCGCGCTTCGCTTGACCGCGTCAATTTTTCTGGCACCGTCATGTCGTCCCGCGCATCGAGGGCGTCTCCGGAGACGAGCCAGAGATCGGTGCGGGACCGGCGTCCCGCGCGTTGGCTCGTAACCGACACCCGGGAGGCGCCGGCAACACCTCCCCTCCGCTACGACGAGCGGAACGCGCGAATGTGCAACGTCGAAGACGCGCGCAGGCGTGCTTGTGGGCGGGCTCGGTGCCAAAAAATCGCCGCCGTGGAGCGCCGAGAAGCGAGCGTCCCCCGGCTGCGCGGATTGCGTGAGCTGATCCGCGCGGGGACGCGAGGCGCCTCGCAAGCGCCTGCGGGCCTGCGTCACTGGCCCGCGAAGGGGTGCCGATGCACCCCGAGCGCCTGTCGGCGCTCCGCTCCCTCGCGTTGAACGAGGGGAAATTTGGCAAGCCTCGGAGGTCTTATGACTCGCGAGAAGGAGGAAGCGTGGCCAGTTATCGCGGTCGTCATTCCGGGGCGCGAGCGACGCTCGCGAGCCCGGAATCCATATTCCGCAGCCGTGGTTATGGATTCCGGGCTCGCGGGCTTACGCCCGCGCCCCGGAATGACGGTGAGAGATCAAACGCGGCGGCCCGGCAATGACGGGCGGAGTGATATCGACTCAGCTCGCCGGCCGCGCCGGCGGGCGCTTCGGCTGCGCGCGCGCCTGCAACGCATTCGGCTGCGCGAGCATCTGCCGGAGATAGGCGACATTGGCCGCGGCCTGGTCCGGCGGCAGGTCGGCACGCGCGATCGCTTCCGCCTCGGGGAAGCGGCCCTGCAATCCGACCACCAGCGCCAGGTTCTGCCGCACCCGCGGGTCGGTGCTGTTGCCGGCGGACGCGCGCTTCAGCGTCACCTCCGCCTCCGGCAAATTCTTCGACAGCGCGTAGGACAGCCCGAGATTGGACAGCACCGACGGCTCCTCCGGCGCGATCCGCAGCGCGGTGGCGTAATAGTTCTGCGCCTCCGGGTGCCGGCCGAGCTGGTCGAGCACGACACCCTGCACGTTGAGAATGCGCCAGTCCGGACGATCCGGCGTGTGGGCGCGGTTGAGCACCTCGAGCGCCTGCTCGTGCTTGCCGACGTCGGCGAGCGCGCGGCCATAGGCGCCGGACAATTCCATGTTTCCTGTATTTTGCAGCGAGGCCTGCTCGAGCACCGCAACCGCCTGGGCGCGCTGGCCGATGCCGCGCAGCCCCTGGGCATAATTGATCGCCGCCTCGGCATCGCGCGGATTGGCGCGGTAACGCTCGCCCCACGCTTGCATCGACTGGCGCGGATCGCCACCCGGCGCCGGCGCCGCGACAGCGCCGGTCGTCGTCGGCATCGCCTGCTGGAGCGTGCCGCACCCTGCGCCGGCGGTCGCCAGCAACAACGCAACCGTGAGCGAGGCGAGCCGTCGCGTGGAATTGGTGTGCGGAGCCGCCTGCAATGTCATGACCATCACGCGCTGTTGGAGCCGCCCTTGCGGTCCTTCAGCAATAAAGCGTTAACCCTAATGAGTGGTTAACCTGTTGCCCGCCGCCTTCACCAACGGGGCCTGCCCGTGATAGCCAAGCTCACCCAGGGAACTTTTCAATGCATCCAGCCTTTCTCGCCCGCGGCGCCGCCCCCGCCGCTCCCATTACCTTCGTGACGGCGGCGAGCTGGCCACAGCAGCGCGCGCAGCTCGATGCACCCGCCCGCGCCTATGCCGACGCCGCGGGTTTCGAGCCCAAGCCGTCCCGACACCTGCTGCTGCCGGGACCGGACGGCGCGATGTCAGGCGTCCTGTTCGGACTCGAAGCCGCGGACGATCCGCTCAAGGACACGTTCCGGCCCGGCGCGCTGGCGACCTTGCTGCCCGCGGGCGTCTACCGCTTCGCCAACAGGCCGCACGATCCGCGGCTCGCCGCGCTCGCGATCGCACTCGGCACCTACCGCTTCACCCGCTACCGCAACGCCGAGGGCAAGGACATCCAGCTCGAACTGCCCGAGGGCGTCGACGGCGACGACGTCAGCCGGATCGCCGAGGGCGTGTTCCTCGCCCGCGACCTGATCAACACGCCGGCCAACGACCTGGGCCCGGCCGAGCTCGAATACGCCGCGCGGTCGCTCGCCACCAAGCATCGCGCCAGCGTCAACGTCATCGTCGGCGAGGATCTGCTGCGCGACAACTTCCCGCTCATCCACGCGGTCGGCCGCGCCGCCGCCAAGGACCGCCCTCCCCGCCTGATCGACATCACCTGGGGCGATCCCGCGCATCCCAAGGTGACGCTGATCGGCAAGGGCGTCTGCTTCGACACCGGTGGCCTCGACATCAAGTCCGACGCCGGCATGCTGAACATGAAGAAGGACATGGGCGGCGCCGCCACCATGCTGGCGCTCGGCCACATGCTGATGTCGCGCGGCATCAAGCTGCGGCTGCGCATCCTGATTCCGGCGGTCGAGAATTCGATCGCCGGTTCGGCGTTTCGTCCGCGCGATATCTATCGGTCGCGCAAAGGCATCACGGTCGAGATCGGCAACACCGACGCCGAAGGCCGGCTGATCCTGGCGGACGCCATGGCGCTCGCCGAGGAGGAGAAGCCGGAGCTGATCGCCGACATGGCGACGCTGACCGGCGCCGCGCGTGTTGCGCTCGGAACCGAAGTGGTGCCGTTCTATACCGACGACGAGACGCTCGCGTCCGATCTCAGCGCCCACGCCAAGGCCGAGAACGATCCGCTCTGGCGGCTGCCGCTGTGGCGCCCCTACGACCAGCTGCTCGACTCCAAGGTCGCCGACACCAACAACGTGTCGCAGGGCGGATTCGCCGGATCGATCACCGCCGCGCTGTTCCTGCGCCGCTTCACCACCGAGGCCAAGGCCTGGCTGCATTGCGACATCTACGCCTGGAACCAGGCCACGCGGCCGGGCCGGCCGGAGGGCGCCGAATGCCAGGCCGCGCGCGCGCTCTACGCGCTGCTGGTCGAGCGCTATGGCTGACCGCGATGGCTGACCGTCATGGCTGATCGTTCTTGGCAAGCCCACGCCCGCATGGTGGCGAACCGCGGCGACATCGCCGCCAAGTCGCTTGAAGGCAAGGTCGCCGCCAAACGCTTCGTCGAGGGTGCGCTGTACGAAGTCGCCGCGCCGCTGGCGCCGCTTCGCGGCGAGCCGCGGCTCGATGCGCTGCTCGATACCGAAGCGCTCCGGGGCGAGCGCGTCATGGTGTACGATAGCAACGAAGAAGGCTGGTCGTGGGGCCAGCTGGTCGATGACGACTATGTCGGCTGGCTGCCGAGCGACGCCCTGCGTCCGGCCGGCGCGCCGCCGACCCATACTGTGTCTGCGGTGCGGACGCTGGTGTTGCCGGGCCCGGACTTCAAACTGACACCGGTCGAGACGCTTTCATTTGGCTGCAAGCTCCAGGTCGCGCGCACCCACCAGGATTTCGCGGTGACGGCGGACCACGGCTTCGTGCCGCTGCGGCATCTCCGCGACCAGAGCTACCGGGAGACGGATTTCGTCGCCGTTGCCGAGCGCTTCGTGGGCACGCCGTATGTCTGGGGCGGCAAGACCAGCCTCGGGATCGATTGCTCCGGGCTCACGCAGCTGGCGCTGGGTTCGGTCGGCATCGCCTGGCCGCGCGACACGCTCATGCAGGAGCCGCTCGGCGCGCGGATCGAACCGACGACTGATTTGTCAGACCTCATGCGCGGCGACCTGATCTTCTGGAACGGCCATGTGGCGATCGTGCGCGACGGCGCCACGCTCATTCACGCCAACGCGCACCACATGGCGACGGCGATAGAACCGATCGCGGACGCGGTGGCGCGCAACCGCGCGGCGGGCTCGGAGATTTCGAGCGTGCGGCGGCTCGAAGGCGTGGTTCAATAGCCGCGGCGGCGGTCGACGATATGTTCCAGCGGCATGCCGACCTCGAACCGGTCGATCTGGCGCAGGATGTTGGACACGATCGCGCGCGGCGACGACTGCGCGGCGTTGTGCGGCGTGATCGTCACCTTCGGATGCGTCCACAGCGGGCTGGTGATCGGCAGCGGCTCGGTCGGGAACACGTCGAGCGTGGCGCCGGCGAGCGTGCCGTCCTCCAGCGCAACGATGATGTCGGCGTCGACCTGCAAATCGCCGCGCGATGCGTTGATCACATAGGCGCCGTGCATCGCGCCGTTGAATTTGAGCCGGCGGAAGGTGTCGAGGCTGAGGATGTGGCGCGTCGCCGGGGTCGACGGCAGCAGGCAGACCAGGATCTCGGTGCGGCGCAGGAACGGCTCGATCCCGACCGCGCCGTAGAAGGTCTCGATGCCGGGCAGATTCTTCTGCGTGCGGCTCCAGCCGTAGACGCGGAAGCCGAGCCGCTGCAACGCGACGGCGGAAGCGAGGCCGAGCTCGCCGAGGCCCATGACGCCGACCGCGACCTCGCTCGCGGCCGCCTGCTCATGCTCGTGCCACATGCGCACGCGCTGCTGGGTGTCATAGAGCCGCTGGTGGCGATGATAGGTCAGAACATGCAGCACGACGTATTCGGTCATGCGCATGGTGAGATCGTTGTCGACGACACGGATGATCGGCACGTTCGGCAACTGGATGTCGGCCAGGATGTCGTCGACGCCGGCGCCGAGCGAGAACACCGCCTTGAGGTTGCGGTACTCGGAAAGCATGCCGTGCGGCGGCTTCCAGACACAGGCGTAGTGGACGCTGTCCGGATTGCCGGCGGTCTCCGGCCACAGCCGGATGTCGCGCTGCGGCGCAAGCGTCCTGAAAATCTGGTCCCAGCCCTTGGGGTCCCAGCCGATGATGGCAAGCAGGATGGCGGACATGACAATGGTGTAGAGGCTCAGCCGCGCCGCGACAACCTATTGCGCGGTCGCGCCTGTGGGTGCGGCTTCGATGTTGAAGGCGGCGGCGAACAGCGCGCGGGTGTAGTCGGACTTGGGGTTCGCGAACAACTCGCGGGCGGGGCCTTCCTCGACCACCTTGCCGTTGCGCATCACCATCAGCCGGCTGGCCAGCGCCGCGACCACGCGCAGGTCGTGCGAGATGAACAGATAAGTGAGATTGAGCCGCTTCTGCAGGTCGCGCAGCAGATCGACCATCTGCGCCTGGATCAGCATGTCGAGCGCGCTGGTCGGCTCGTCGAGCACGACGAAGGTCGGCTCGAGCACGACCGCGCGCGCGATCGCGATGCGCTGGCGCTGGCCGCCGGAAAATTCGTGCGGATAGCGGAAGCGCGTCTCCGGATCGAGGCCGACATCGCGCAGCGCGCGGACGACACGCTTCTGGCGCTCTTCTTCGGTCATTTTCGGGTGATGCACCCACAAGCCTTCCTCGACGATGTCGGACACCGACATGCGCGGACTGAGCGAGCCATAGGGATCCTGGAACACGATCTGCATGTCCTCGCGGATCGGCAGCATCTCCTTGAACTTGAGGCCGGCGATGGTCTTGCCGAGGAAGATGATCGGCCCTTGCGACGAGATCAGCCGCAGGATCGCGAGGCCGAGCGTGGTCTTGCCGGAACCGGATTCGCCGACAATGCCGAGCGTCTCGCCCTTGCGTATCGCGACATCGACGCCGTCGACCGCCTTGATGTGGCCGACGACCTTGCGCAGCACACCGCGCTTGATCGGGAACCAGACCTTGAGGTCCTTGGCCTCGAGCACCATCGGCTCGTCCGGACGCAGCGGCGCCGGATCGGGCTTCGGCTCGGCCGCCAGCAGCGCCTTGGTGTAGGGATGCTGCGGCTTGGTGAATACCTCTTCCACCGGACCCTGCTCGACGATCTTGCCGTCCTTCATCACGCACACGGTGTCGGCGAGCCGCCGCACGATGCCGAGGTCGTGGGTGATGAACAGCATGGCCATGCCGAGACGCCGCTGCAGATCCTTGAGCAGCGCCAGGATTTGCGCCTGCACGGTGACGTCGAGTGCGGTGGTGGGCTCGTCGGCGATCAGCAGGTCGGGCTCGTTGGCGAGCGCCATCGCGATCATCACGCGCTGGCGCTGGCCGCCCGAGAGCTGGTGCGGATAGCTCGCCAGCCGCGACGCCGGATCGGGAATGCCGACCTGGGTCAGGAGCTCGAGCGTGCGCGCCCGCGCCGGCGCGCCGGTGACGCCTTGATGCAGCAGCAACGCCTCACCGATCTGCTTCTCGATCGTGTGCAGCGGGTTGAGCGACGTCATCGGCTCCTGGAAGATGATCGAAACCCGGTTGCCGCGAATCTGCCGGATGTCGCGCTCCGAAAGCTTGAGCACGTCGCGGCCTTCGAAGTTGATGCTGCCGGATGGATGGCTGGCGGCCGGATACGGCAGGAGTTTCATCACCGACAGCGCGGTCACCGACTTGCCGGAACCAGACTCGCCGACCAGCGCGACCGTTTCGCCTTTCTTCACGCCGAACGAGATGCGATCGACCGCGAGCGTCGTGCGACCGGCCTGATGAAAGGCGATCGAGAGATCCTTGACGTCGAGCAGGTTGGCGGTGGTGACGGCGTCCATCTCTTACCGGAACGTCTTGCGTGGATCGAAGGCATCGCGCACCGCCTCGCCGATGAAGATCAGCAGCGACAGCATCAACGCGACGGTCATGAAGGCGGTGATGCCGAGCCACGGCGCCTGAATGTTGGCTTTGCCCTGCTTGAGCATTTCACCGAGCGACGCCGAGCCGGGCGGCAATCCGAGGCTGAGGAAGTCGAGCGCGGTAAGCGTCATCACCGACGATGAGAGGATGAACGGCAGGAACGTCAGTGTGGCCACCATCGCGTTCGGCAACAGATGCCGGTACATGATCTTGGCGTTCGATACGCCGAGCGCGCGGGCCGCCTGAACGTACTCGAAATTGCGGCCGCGCAGGAATTCGGCGCGCACCAGCCCGACCAGGGAGACCCACGAGAACAACAGCAGGATGCCGATCAGCACAAAGAATCCGGGCACAAACATCGAGGAGACGATCAACAGCAGGTATAGTTGGGGCACCGATGTCCAGATTTCGATGAAGCGCTGGAACAACAGGTCGGTCCAACCGCCGAAATAGCCTTGCACGGCTCCGGCCATGACCCCGATCACCGAAGAGATCAACGACAGGGTCAGCCCGAACAGGACCGATATGCGGAATCCATAGATGAGCCGCGCGACGACATCGAAGCCCTGGTCGTCGGTGCCAAGCCAATTGTATTCAAGCCCGCTGCAGCCGCTGACGCCCTTCTTCTGCGCCACCGTCTTGCACTGCGCCTCGGTCAGCATCCAAGTCGGTGGCGATGGCGCGGGCGTCGGAAGATCGAGATTATGCGTGTTGTAGGAATAGCGGATCGGCGGCCAGATCATGGTGCCGCCCTTTTCCTCGATGAGCTTGCGCAGATACGGATCGCGATAGTCGGCGGCAGTTTCGAATTCACCGCCGAACGCGGTCTCCGGATAGCTCACGAACACGGGGAAGTAGGTGCGGCCTTCCATCCTGATCATGAACGGCTTGTCGTTGGCGATGAATTCCGCACCGAGCGACATCACGAACAAGAACAGGAAAATCCACAACGAGATGAAACCGCGCCGGTTGGCCTTGAAGGCCTGCCAGCGGCGCTGATTGATCGGCGACAGCCAACTCCGCTTCGGCAGCGGAGCATCAACCGGCGGCGGCACCGATGCCGTTGTGCGTGGCGGCTGGACTTGGATGGCCGTGCGGTCGTCCACTCAGACCTCCCGGCTCTCGAAGTCGATGCGCGGATCGACCCAGGTATAGGTCAGGTCCGAGATCAGCGTGACGACCAGCGCCATCAGGCCGAAGATATAGACTGTCGCAAACACCACCGGATAGTCGCGATTGATGATGCTCTCGAAGCCGAGCAGCCCGATCCCATCAAGCGAGAAGATCACTTCGATCAGCAGCGCACCGGTGAAGAACGCATGCACGAATGCGCCGGGGAATCCCGAAATGACGATCAGCATCGCGTTGCGGAACACATGTCCATAGAGGACTTGGCGCTCGCCGCATCCCTTGGCGCGCGCGGTGAGGACGTATTGCTTGCGGACCTCATCGAGGAACGAGTTCTTGGTCAACAAAGTCATGGTGGCGAAGGCGGCGAGCCCGAGCGACGTGATCGGCAGCACGAGGTGCCACAAGTAGTCGAGGATCTGCTGCCACCATGGCATGAACGCGAAGTTCTCGGAGGTCAGTCCGCGCAACGGGAACCATGCGAAAAACGAACCGCCGGCGAACAGCACCACCAGAAGCACGGCGACCAGAAATCCCGGCAATGCATAGGCAATGATGATGACGCCCGAGGTCCATACGTCAAAGGCGGAGCCGTCGCTCACCGCCTTGCGAACCCCGAGCGGAATCGAAATCAGGTAGCTGAGCAACGTCAGCCAGACACCGAGCGAGATCGAGACCGGCAATTTTTCCTTGATCAATTCCAGAACGGTGACGTCGCGGAAATAGCTGCGGCCAAAATCGAAGCGCAGATAATTCCAGACCATCTGGAAAAACCGCTCGTGCGCCGGCTTGTCGAAGCCGAACTGCCGCTCGAGGTTTTCGATGAATTTCGGATCGAGCCCCTGCGCGCCGCGGTATTTAGCAGAACCGCCCTCGGATTGCGGACCAACCTGGGACCCGCGTGCACCGAAGTCGCCGCCCTGCCCGCCGCCGGGAACGCGCGAGCCGGCGCCAGTATCGGCACCGGACAAGACCGCGAGCACGCGCTCGACCGGCCCGCCCGGTGC
>Ga0075420_100006260_pt1 | contig 10497 bp, 8 predicted proteins | sample SoiMetdeltSBSDD4_FD_75296 | JGI IMG/M metagenome (GOLD analysis project Ga0075420, IMG submission 75296) | Bulk soil microbial communities from a Populus tree surrounding site in Tennessee, USA - Soil MetaG P. deltoides SBSDD4 | ecosystem: Environmental > Terrestrial > Soil > Tree plantation...
GCCGAGGGCTGGGACGACGTCTACGCCTGGGCCGGCCACGCGATCCCGGAGGACGACTTCCCGCCGGGCTCGCAGGAGCCGCGAGCATCATGACAGAGTCGGGAGGCGCGCCAGCCGGCGAGCGGGCCGAGCTGTTGCAGGCCCTGGCGGAGCAGCGCGAGATGCTGCTGATCGCCGTCCGGGGCCTCGACGATGCCCAGGCCGCCGCCCGGACGACCGTCAGCTCGCTGACCCTCGGCGGGATCATCCGTCACCTGGCCCAGGGAAACTGGGCCTGGGGCTACATCGTGGCCGGACGTGAGGGGACCCCTGAGGGCTTCTGGGACATGGAGCAGTACCAGATGCGCGAGACGGACACGCTGGCCGGGCTGCTGGAGGAGTACGCGGCGGCCGCCCGCGCCTTCGAGGACGCCATCGTGGCGCTGCCGGACCTGGACCGGGCCGTGCCGCTCCCGGAGGCGCCCTGGGCGCCCGGCGTCGTCAACTGGTGGTCGCCGCGCCGGATCGTGCTGCGCCTGCTCCGCGAGACGGCTCAGCACGCCGGCCACGCCGACATCATCCGCGAATCGCTGGACGGGGCCAGCACGACGGCGCAGCTCGGGACCTGACCGGCTGCCGCCCTCGCCCGGGGGCGGCAGCCGGTTTAGGGACCGTCAGCGGCCGGCGGTTACCGGGACCGGTTCGGCGGCGGCTGCCGCGTCGAACGCCGCGACCTTCTCGCGGACCAGTGGCAGCAGCTCCTGGCCGTACTGGATCGCGTCGTTCAGCGGGTCGAAGCCCCGGATCAGGATGGTCGTGACGCCGATCTTGTAATAGTCGACCATCGCCTCGGCGACCGTCTCCGGGGTGCCGACGAGCGCCGTGGTGTTGCCCCGCGCTCCCGTCGCTGCCGCGATCGGGGTCCAGAGGCAGCGGTCGTGGACCTCGCCCCTCGCGGCGGCATCGAGGAGGCGCTGCGATCCCGCGTTCTGCGGCGTCGGCGGCGGCATCCCCTTCCCGACGATCGCGGCGTGGATCGCGTGGGCGCGCGCCCAGGCCTCCTCTTCGGTCGGGCCGAGGATCGGGCGGAACGAGACGCTGAAGCGAGGCGACCGACCGTAGCGCGCGGCGACGGCGCGGACCCGCTCGAACATCGCTTCCGTGTCGGCCAGGGGCTCGCCCCAGACCATATAGGTCTCGGCGTGCTTCGCGCCGACCTCGACGGCGGCGTCGGACGAGCCGCCGAAGAAGATCGGGATGTGCGGCTGCTGCCAGGGTCGGATGTCGGCGTAGGTGCCGTCGAAGCGGTAGAAGTCGCCGTGGTGGTCGACGGGCGCATCGGAGGTCCAGACCTTCTTCAGGATCTCCAGGTACTCGTCGGTGCGTCGGTACCGCTCGTCGTGGCCGAGGTAGTCGCCGTCCTTCGCCTGGTCGACGTCACTGCCGCCCGAGATGACGTGGAGCGCCAGCCGTCCCTTCGTCAACTGATCGAGGGTGGCGAGCTTGCGGGCGGCGACGGTGGGGGAGACGAAGCCGGGCCGGTGGGCCAGCAGGATGCCCAGCCGCTCGGTGCTGGCGGCGGCGTGCGCGGCGACGAGGAAGCCGTCCGGCGCGTTCGAGAAGTAGCCGACCAGGATCCGATCGAAGCCGCCGCGCTCGTGGGCCTGCGCGAAGTCGCGGATGTAGTCGTGGTCGAAGACCGGGAAGCCCGGCGGGATGATCTCCGACTGTCGGCGGTGCGAGATCATGCCAAAGAGGTCGATCGGCATCGGAGGCTCCTTTCGAGGAGTCAGGAGTCGTCGTAGAGGCGGGTTTCCAGGCTGCGATCGGTCCGACTCACGCCTCTAACCCGCCCTTTCGGCGGCGGCCAGGGCGGCCTTGCCGGCCAGCGCCAGGATCGAGTCATCCTGGGGCGTGTGGACGCGACTACACAAGACGTCTCGGTAGTGGCGTTCGAGGGGATTGCGGCGGCTCAACCCGGGGTTGCCGATCAGCTCAAGTCCTAACTCGACGGCGCGGATCGCGTTGCCCGTCGCGGTCAGTTTGGCGAGCTGGGCGCTCTGGTTGAGGGTGGGAGCGGGGTCGGCGGGGCTCAGGGCGTCGGCGTCCTCGGCGACGGCGGCGAGCAGCCGGTCGCTGGTGTGGAGCAGCGCCTCGATCTGGCCGACGGTCGATTGGAAGCGCGGCAGGCTCGCCAGCGGCGCCCCGAGGTTGGAGGGGACGCGCTCGTGGAGGTAGCGGACCAGCCAGTCGCGAGCGGCGAGGGCGGCGCCGTGGTAGACCGCGCTGACCAGGACGCAGTTCCAGGCCGAGGCGAGCGGCGACCGCTCGGCCCAGCCGGACGGCGGTCGGAGGTCGACGGCGTAGGAGGCGGGGACCACAACGTCCTGGAAGGTCACGTCGTGGCTGCCGGTCGCGCGCATCCCGAGGTGGTCCCAGGTCTCGACGATCTGGACGCCCGGAGCGTCGGCGGGGACCACGACGTTGCCGACCAGGGGCTCGGGGTCGTCGGTGCGGAGGTAGACCAGCATCCAGGCGAGCATCGGGCTGCCGGTGGCGTAGATCTTGTGGCCGTCGATCCGCCAGCCGTCGGCAGTGCGCTTCGCGACAGTGGCCGGCAGACCTCCACGGGCCGGCGTTCCGAGCTCCGGCTCGACCCTCAGGGCGTTGATGAGGGAGACGTCGCGGACGGAGCTCTCGCAGACCTGGCGTTGGACGGCTTCGGGCCAGCGACGGTCGCGAGCGGCCGTGGCGTGCATCAGGTAGTGCATCGCCAGCACCAGCGCCACCGAGGCGTCGCCGCGCACCACCTGTTCGACGACCCGGCGCACCGTGCCGAGACCGAGGCCATCGCCGCCGTACTCGGTCGGGACGGTCAGGTTGAGCAGGCCGGCCGCGTGGAGCGTGCGGAAGCTCTCGAACGGGAACGAGGCTTCGCGGTCGTGCTGGGCAGCCCGGCTGGCGAGATCGCCGACGAGCGCTGTCGCCGCCGCGATCCGCTGCTCGGCGACGGGCGGCTGGAGCACAGCAGTCATCGGCATCCCCTCAGATCAGCGCTCGCGTCTTTGTAGTCTAGCAGGCCGCTCGGAAATCTCTACAATTGCTTCAAGGCCACGGGCACTTCCGCTTCGCAGGCAGTTACGATCAGGTCGCGATCGAGTTCGAGAGATCGGGAGACGATGACGAGCACGGACAGCAATTGGCGTCGTATCGCGCCGGGCGTGCTGCTGCCGTCGGCGCTTCAAGCCATCTCCTATGGTGCGATCCTGCCGATCATCGCGGTCTACGCCCACGACCTGGGCGCATCGCTGGCCCTCGCCGGCCTTGTCGCGGCGCTGATCCTGGCAGGGCAGCTCCTCGGCAACCTGCCGGGCGGGTGGGTCGTGGACCGGTTCGGCGAGCGGAACGCCATGCTCGCCGCGGCCGGGCTCAACATCGCCGCCCTGGTCGGCTGCGCGCTGTCCACCCGGCCGGAGCCGCTGGTGGCGTGCGCGCTGCTGATCGGCGTCGCCAACGCGGTGTTCGGCCTGGCCCGGCAGGCGCTGGTGACCATCGTCATCGCGCCGAGCTTCCGCGCGCGGGCCTTCTCCTTGATGATCGGCGCGTACCGGCTCGGCTTCCTGATTGGCCCGTTCCTCGGCGCCGCGGCGATCTCCGCCACCGGGTCGATCCGGGCGGGGTTCGGCGTGGCGGTGGCCTCGGTCCTGGTCACCATCGTGGCGGTCCTGCTGATCCCTGACCCGGAAAAGTTCGCCGGCGTGTCCGGGGCGCCGGCCGGCGCCCCGCGGCCGAAGCTGTTGACCACGATCCGGGAATCCCGTCGCGTGCTGTGGCGGGTCGGGTTCGCCGCCATGGCGGTGAGCGCGATGCGCTCCAGCCGCAACACGTTGCTGCCGCTGTGGGCCACGAGCCTCGGACTGGACGCCACCACGATTGCCCTGGTCGTCGGGGTCGGCTCGGCGATCGACTTCTCGCTGTTCTACGTCGGCGGCATCCTGATGGACCGCTACGGCCGGTGGGGGGTGGGTGTCCTGACGCTGTTGTCCTACGGCGTGGGGCACCTGGTGCTCGCACTCACGCACAGCGATCCGTTGGCGGTCCAGGTCTTCCTGGCCGTGGTGGTGGCCTTCGCGGTGACGGATGGCCTCTGCAGTGGCATCATCATGACGACCGGCGCGGACATGGCCGACATGGTGAACCCGAACCGCCCGGCGGTGTTCCTGGCTGCCTGGCGCGTGGTCACCGATCTCGGCAGCGCCGGGGCGCCGCTGGCAATCTCGCTGTTGACCGGCATCGCGAGCCTGGCCTGGGCGGCCGCTTCGATCGGCCTGGTAGGCTTCGCCGGGGCGTTCGTCCTCGGTCGATACGGGTCGGCGCTCCTGCGCGAGGCGGCCGCCCGCCGGGCCGCCCGCGACTCCGCCCTCGCGACGACCACGCCCGGGCCACTCCAGAGGACGCAGGCAGACGCCGTTCGCTAATCTGCTTCAGCTTCCAGCCAGAAGCTCGAGGATCGCCGAGGCCACGGCCGGTGGGTTCTCGCGTGGCAGGAAGTGGCCGGCACCGGCGACGACCCTGCGTGCGATGAGCTTCGTAAAGTTCGCCCGGTCGTTCCTGTCGTCCGGTGACGGCCGCGCCAATCCGTCGTCCCCGCCGTACAGGACGATGGCCGGCACCGTGATCGGCGGGCGGTTTGCGAGCTGGCGCTCGACGGCTTCGAACCGGAGATCACCCTTTGCCCCAAGGTTGCGGTGGCGATACGAGTGGATCACGCAGTCGACGAAGTCAGGGTTGTCGAACGATCCCACCGTCTGCTCGTACGTCGCGTCCGAAAACGTCCACGTTGGCGACCACTGCTCCCAGAGCAGCTTGCAGAGGTCGCGACGATTCTGCGTCAGCCCGAGCCGCCCGCGCTCGGTGTTGAAGTACCACTGGTACCAGAACGCGGCTTCGACGTGCGGCGCGAACGGAGTCGGGGGCGAGAAGACGTCCTGGATCGCATACCCGCCGATGATGACCGCCGCGCGAACGCGCTCTGGATGCAGTGCGGCGGCGATGCACGCCGCGCGACCGCCCCAGTCGTAGCCACAGACCACGAACCGTTGCAGATGCAGCGCGTCCGCGAAGTCGATGACATCCTGGCCGATGGCTGCTTGTTCCGCCAGACGAGGCGCATCAGGATCACGGAATCGCGTCGAGCCGTACCCGCGCAAGTACGGCACGAGCACTCGATGGCCGGCAGCGGCGAGCAACGGGGCAACGTCGTCGTAGGCGTGGACATCGTCGGGGAACCCGTGCAGGAGCACGATCGGAACACCGCTCGCGTCACCGCTCTCGACGTAACCGATATCGAGCGTGGGCGTCTGGACGCTGCGTTCCATCGGTGCATCCCCCCTGTGATTCCGATCCCGCCAGGCCGGCTCGACTAGACCGCCGCCGGCGCTCGGCGGAAGCGTGCACCGGGGTGGCTCGCGGGGAGGCGGCTCTGCCCCGGTCCGAGCAGCCGCTCGCGGAAGGTCGTGCCTTCGTACTCGGTGCGATAGAGGCCACGCCGCTGGAGCTCCGGCACGACCAGCTCGACGAAGTCGCGGAACGAGCCCGGCGAGACGAACTGCCCGACGTTGAAGCCATCCAGCCCGGTCGCCTCGACCCAGTGCTCGATCTTGTCGCCGATCTCTTCCGGCGTGCCGACTGCGAAGTAGTAGCCCCGGTCGAGCTTGCCCATCGCCTCGATCACCTCGCGGACGGTCCGCTTCGGGCCGCCGGTCGTGTAGCGCGCGGCGGCCGTGCGCTGGTGATCGGTGTCGCGGTACTCCAGGTACTCGTCCGGGTCGTAAGTCGACAGGTCGAAGCCACTCGACCCGGCGTAGTGGGTCAGGACGCCTTCGCGACTCCAGTGTCGACGGTACTCCTCGGCCTTCTCCTGGGCCTCTTCGCGCGTCCGCCCGACGACCACGTTCAGGCCGGTCAGCATCTTCACGTGGTCCGGGTTGCGCCCGAATCCCTCGGCTTGCCGGCGGATGTCCTGGATGTGCTCCCGCATCACCTCGATGGACGGCGCGTTCAGGAAGATCGCCTCGGCGTGCCTGGCCGCGAACTGGCGGCCACGAGTGGACGTCCCGGCCTGGTAGATCACCGGCGTACGCTGGGGCGACGGCTCGCTCAGGTGCGGGCCGGGCACGGTGAAGTACTGGCCGGCGTGGTTGATCTCGTGGACCCGGCTCGGCTCGGTGTAGACCCGTCGATCGACGTCGCGCACGACCGCGTCGTCGTCCCAGCTCCCTTCCCAGAGCTTGTACGAGACCTCCATGAACTCGTCGGCGATCTCGTATCGCTCGTCGTGGCGAATCATCCGATCGAGCCCGTAGTTCCTGGCCGCGCTCGGCAGGTACGAGGTCACGACGTTCCAGGCCACGCGCCCGTTGGTCAGGTGGTCCAGGGTTGACATCCGCCGGGCGTGGCCCCACGGGTGCTCGTACGTGGCCGAGACGGTCACCGCGAACGCCAGATGCCGCGTCACCAGCGCCATCGCCGGTACGAGCAAGAGCGGGTCGTTGACGGGGATCTGGACGGCCTCGCGGATCGCAGTCTCCGGGCCGCCCTTGTAGACGTCGTAGACCCCGACGACGTCGGCCAGGAAGATCGCGTCGAACTTGCCGTACTCCAGCAGCTGCGCCAGCTCCGTCCAGTAGGTCAGATCGGTGTAGCGGTGGCGGTTGTTCTCCGGGTGTGTCCAGAGTCCGTGTGAGATGTGCCCGACGCAGTTCATCTCGAACGCGTTCAGGTGGATCTGCTTCTTCACCGGCTCGCTCTCCCTGCACTACCGACCCGCCGCGGCGCGAGTGGCTCGAACGGTATCACCAGGCAGTCGTCCAGGATGATCGTATCCCAGGTCTGCCAATTCTACGATCGGTTCGCGGCTGTCGACGTGCACGGTATGATTCGGGCATGGCGATGCGCGGTCTCGAGATCGGTTTCCTGCTCGACCGGCAATGGCACGCCCTGCGAGGCGAGATGGACAGCACCAAGCGCCCGGCTCTGGTGACGCTGGCCCGGGTGCTGGAAAGCGCCAGGACGCCGTACGCGATCATCGGGGGCGTCGCGCTCCAGGTCCACCAGGCAGCGCCTCGGACCACGCTCGACATCGATCTGGCGGTGGCGAGCTTCGACGCGATCCCGCGCGACGAGCTTCAGGCGGCCGGCTTCAGCCTGAGCGGCCGGTTCGCGCACTCCGAGCACTGGGTCGGGCCGGAGGGCGTGCCTGTGCAGTTCACGGACGACCCGGCCCTCGCGCCGGCCGTCGAGCGCGCCGTCGAGGTCGGACTGGAAGACGTGAGTCTGCGGGTCATTGGTCGTGTGGACCTGCTCCACGAGAAGCTGCGGGCAGGGTCGGATCCCGCCCGGCGTCGCTCGAAGCGCTTGCAGGATCTCGCCGATGCCCAGAGCCTCCTGGAGGAGACGCCCGAGCTGCGCTCGGAGCTGAACGAGGCCGAGCAGGCAGTGCTCGCCGCTCTCCCCGACTAGATGAGCGATACGGTAGACACGAAGGCCACAGAGGGCGGCCCGTGGAGGATGCACTCCTCCCACTGGGGGCCGTTCCAGGCTCGGTGGGATAGGACGCGGCTGCTGGTGCGCCCGCACGCTCCGGACCCCGATCCGTCCGGGATCATCCACAACGTTCCCGATGCGCCGTCCCACCGCGCCCGCATCGCGCAGCCGATGGTCCGGCAGGGCTGGCTGGAGCGCGGCCCGGGCTCGACGCGCGAGCGGGGCCGGGAGCCGTTCGTGCCGGTCACGTGGGAGCGGGCGCTGGACCTCGTCGCCGCCGAGCTTGAGCGGGTGCGGACCGAGCACGGCAACGAGGCGATCTACGCGGGATCATACGGCTGGGCGAGCGCCGGGCGGTTCCACAACGCCCAGGGGCAGCTCCATCGGCTGCTGAACCTGATCGGCGGGTTCACGGCCTCAGTCCACACCTACAGCGCCGGGGCGTCCGCCGTGATCCTGCCGAGGGTGTTCGCCCCGATGAACCGGGCCAGGACGGCGGTATCGTGGCCGAGCATCGTGGGGCGCACCGAGCTGATCGTGGCGTTCGGCGGGATGGCGATCAAGAACGCGGCGGTCGGGTCGGGCGGGCCGGGGCGGCACGTGGTCCGACCGTCGCTGGAGGCGGCGCACGCCCGGGGCGCCCGGTTCGTGCTGGTGAGCCCGCTCCAGGACGACCTGCCGCCGTCGCTCGGGGCCGAGTGGCTGCCGATCCGGCCCAACGCCGACACGGCGCTGATGCTGGCGCTCGCCTACATCCTGGCGACCGAGAACGTGCTGGATCGTGAGTTCCTGGACCGCTGCTGCGTGGGCTACCCCCGGTTCGAGCGGTACCTGCTGGGCGAGTCGGACGACCAGCCGAAGTCGCCCGAGTGGGCCTCTGCGCTGACCGAGGTGCCGGCCGAGACGATCCGCGACCTGGCGCGGCGGATGGCTCGCCAGCGGACGCTGATCACCGTCAGCCACTCGCTCCAGCGCTCGCAGTACGGCGAGCAGCCGGCCTGGATGGGGCTGGTGCTGGCGGCGATGCTCGGGCAGATCGGGCTGGAGGGAGGCGGGTACCTGTACTCGCTCGGGTCGCTGGCGCAGGTCGGGAGCGTGCCGCCGGCTGTCAGGATGCCGTCGCCGCCGCAGCCGCCGAACCGAACGCGCAGCTACATTCCGGTGGCGCGGGTTTCGGACATGCTGCTGGAGCCTGGGACGGAGTACGACTTCGACGGGCAGCGGCGGGTGTACCCGGAGATCCGGCTGGTCTACTGGGTGGGCGGCAACCCGTTCCATCATCACCAGGACCTGAACCGGCTGAAGGAGGCGCTCTCCCGGCCGGAGACGTTCGTGGTCCAGGAGCCGTACTGGACGGCGACGGCGCGGTACGCCGATATCGTGTTGCCCTCGACGATCTCGCTGGAGCGCGAGGACATCGCCGGGTCGTCGGAGGACGCCTACGTCTTCGCGATGCAGCGGGCGCTCGACCCGTTCGAGGAAGCCAGGGACGACCACGCGATCTGCGCCGAGCTCGCCGAGCGGCTGGGCGTGGGGGAGCGGTTCACGGAGGGGCGGTCCCCGCGCGAGTGGCTGCGGTACCTGTACGACGGGCTGGCGAAGCAGCTGGTCCAGCTTGGGGAGACGCCGCCTTCGTTCGAGGCGTTCTGGGAGGCCGGCGAGCTGGCGCTGCCCACCGTACCGGACTCGGAGGGCTGGGTCCGGCGGTTCCAGGCGGACCCGGCCGCCGATCCGCTGACGACGCCGAGTGGCAAGATCGAGATCTTCTCCGAGACGATCGAGGGCTTCGGGTATCCGGACTGCCCGGGCCACCCGGCCTGGCTGGAGCCCGACGAGTGGCTCGGGGCCGATCTGGCGCGGCGGTTCCCGCTGCAGCTGGTCTCGAACCAGCCGGTCGGGCGGCTGCACAGCCAGCTCGACTTCGGGGCCGCCAGCCTGGAGACGAAGGTCGACGGGCGCGAGCCGGTCCGGATCAACCCGGCCGACGCCCGCGCGCGCGGCATCGAGGACGGCGCGCTGGTGAAGGTCCACAACGATCGGGGCGCCTGCCTGGCGGTGGCGAGGGTGACGGAGGCGGTGCGGCCGGGCGTGGTCCAGATGGCGACGGGCGCCTGGTACGACCCGGTCCCCGTGCCCGGCGAGCCGTACCCGGTCTGCGTGGCCGGCAACCCGAACATGGTGACCCGCGACATCGGCACCTCGCGGCTGGCGCAGGCGTGCACGGGGCAACTGTGCCTGGTGCAGGTGTCGCCGTTCGAGGGGGAGGCGCCGTCGGGCCGGGGGTACGACCCGCCGCCGACCCAGGCATGACCTCGCCGCAGACTCCAGATCCCCTCCCAACTCTCCTCCGTCGAGGGTTCAAGGTCAGTATCGCAGCAAAGCCGATCAAGTCTCCTTGTCATCCTGAGCGGCTGATCGACGTCCCATCCTGGCAACATCGCGCCGCGAAGGATCTGAAGACGGCAGTCCCGGCGCTGGTGGGTGGGGCGGGAGCCGCAGCTCCGATCCATACGCCGGCAGGCGGGCAGTCCGTGAGATCCTTCGGCACGCGGTCGACCGGGGGGCAGGAGCCGGGTGCCTCAGGATGACAGGGGGCGGTGACGCGCTATCACACGGAATCGGCGTGAGCGTGGCAGGTCCGTACCGCGAGTCCCTCCTTCGTCGGGATAAACTCCGCGAGTCGGACCCTGCCACCTTCACCCGAAATCCGTACGACTACTGTCTCCCGGCGCCTCGCCAGGGGCCGGGCGGGTCCGGCAGGTCGCGCGAGCCGGTGTAGATCCGCGCGATCGTGAAGCCTCGGGCCTGGTAGTTCGCCAGTGCGTGCGGGCCGTCCATGTTGCAGGTGTTGACGGTCACCAGCCGCGGCCCCAGCTCCCAGGCCCGTTCGACCGCGCGGGTCAGCAGCCAGCCCCCGAGCCCCTGCCCGATCGCCCAGGGCAGCAGCCCGAACAGCGCGATGTTGACCGAGCC
>Ga0075420_100006268_pt1 | contig 10490 bp, 9 predicted proteins | sample SoiMetdeltSBSDD4_FD_75296 | JGI IMG/M metagenome (GOLD analysis project Ga0075420, IMG submission 75296) | Bulk soil microbial communities from a Populus tree surrounding site in Tennessee, USA - Soil MetaG P. deltoides SBSDD4 | ecosystem: Environmental > Terrestrial > Soil > Tree plantation...
CTCGCCGCCTCGGCTTCGCGGCGAAAGCGCTCCCGCATCTCGGCGTCGCGCGCGAGGTGCGCATGCAGCACCTTGATCACGAGCGGACGTTCCAGCAGCTGATGCTCGGCGTAGTAGACGTTGGCCATGCCACCGCTGCCGAGGCGTCGGATCACACGGTACCGGCTGCCCGTGACGCGGCGAAGCGCGGTCAGCTCCTCATCGGGACGCTCGCGCGGGCTGTCAGGGATCTCGGGCAGCTCCGCCGTGCAGCGCATGCATTTGACCGCGCGCGCGCGGTTCCACGTACCACACTCTGGACAGAACACGTCAGGCTCCGAACTGCATGCGCACGAAGTCGTACGGCGGCCACGGGCCCGTGCACTCGACTCGCATCTCACGAAGTCGGCGCTGCTCTTCCTTCACGATGTCGTTGAACACTTCCCATCGGTCGCGCTCGACGAGAAACGAGGCGCGGGCCATCGGCAACATGCCGCCGGCGTGATTGCTCATCACGAGCGACGCAATGGCGTGGCGTCGCAGCAGCCGAAAGCTCTCGTCGGCACTGGTGTCGAGCAGCTCGGCGTCGATGGCCATCGCCATCGTGGAATCGGGCTCCTGGCCGTACGACACGCTGACCCTTGCCATCGCGCGATCGGCGACGAACGTCACGGCCTCGAGCAGCGTGAAGTAGTGCAGCTCGAGCCAGCGCATGAGCGATTCGCGACCGCGGAACACCGTCCCGAACGGCGCCGGCACGACGGTCTGTCGAGCGAATACGCCCTCGACGATGCGCCGGTACTCAGTGACGTGCTGCGCCGTGGCCGTCGGCACCGTGTACGTCGTGTCGGCGACGAGCGCGCCAAGGTCGCGAAACGAGACGATGCTGACGCCGCGAACCGGCGCGGTGCCGGAGACGTCGAGTGAGATGATCCCGAACAGCTGCAGCGCGCGTTGAGGCGCCGGCACGTCAGCTCTCCTGCCTCGCGTGAGGCCACTTGACTCCCTTGAGCAGCTGGAAGCCGAGTGCGCGCTCGCGCGTGAGCTCCCGCAGCAGCGCCCTCTCCTGGGCGACCGCCGCGCGCGCTCCCTTCCACCCGAGCTGCCGCCAGGCGCGTCCGGCGATCTGCACCTTCTGCTGCCACGTGAGCACGGGCTCCTCTTCATCCGCGGCAGCCTTGGCGCCGGCTTCGGTCCAGTCCTGCACCTGAATTTCGACCAACCCCGCCTCGCGCATCATCTGCTTCCATTCGATCAGCAGGTGTGGTCGGAGCCCGAGCCGCTCGACGAGCATCTCGCGCGCGGACTCGCTCATGTCGGAGCTCCACGTCAACTCTAACAGGACGACGGGCCCCATTGGCTTGGTCACGCGCGTCAGCTCGGCGATCGCCCGCTCGGGGTCGGCGGCCGCCGACACGAGCGGCTCCGCCAGCGCGGCGTCGAAAACGTTGCTCTCGTGAGGCAGGTCGTCGAGTCGCCCCTGCTGATACGACAAGGCGAGCGGCGTTTTCAGTCCACGCGCATGCGCTTCCGCACGCTCGATCCGCTCCTCGCTCGCGTCCACGCCGGTGATCGACGCGCCGGTACGCGCCGCGAGCCATTCGCTGGTCTCGCCTTCACCGGCGCCGGACACGAGGATCTCCTTGCCGGGACCGGCTTCCATGAGGTCGGCGACCTCTCGGTACAGCTCTTCGCCAGTGGCCCGCCATCGCCCAAGCACCATCATCTGGACAAGCCGCAGTACGGCAGGAACGGGCGGAACGCGCGGCGGGGCGCTCATGACGGCCAAAGTATACGCGGGTACACTGCCCACCGGGAGACAGGGATCAGGACACGCGGAGCAGGCGCGACGTCACTCAACGCCCGGTCGGGATTTGCGTTAGCTAACCGCCGGTGGACCGGCCGCGCGTCAGCGCCATCCGAGCTATCCAAGCAGCGCGCGCATGTGCGCCACGGCTGCCGCCGCAACTCGATCCGGCGCGTATCCGCCCTCGAGCGCGCTCACGAGTCGCCCGCCGCACCACGCGTTCGCTCGGGTGATCAGGTCCGTCGTCATCGCCACGAAGTCCTCGATCTCCAGCGTGAAGCCGCCAAGCGGATCGCCGCGCAACGAGTCGAACCCCGCGGACAGGAGAACGAGCTCGGGCTGCCAGCCGTCCGTGGCATCATCCACGGCGCGCAGCCAGGCCTCGACATAGCGCTCGCGAGGCAAACCGCCGGGCAGCGGCACGTTCCAGACCGTACGCAGCGGTCCACGGTCCTCCGCCGCACCCGTGCCCGGGTACCAGGGCCACTGGTGCATCGACACGAATCGAATGTCGGCGGTCCGCTCGACGAGCGCCTGGGTCCCATTGCCGTGGTGCACATCCCAGTCGACGATGAGCACGCGCTCGATCGCGTGACGCGCGCGCGCGTAGTGCGCGGCGACGCCGATATTACCGAACAAGCAGAACCCCATCCCGCGCGTGGCGAGCGCGTGATGGCCAGGCGGACGCACCGCGCTGAAGCTGCGCCGCGCACGGCCGTCGAGCGCCATGTCGACGCCGTCGAGCACACACCCGGCGCCAGCAGTCGCGGCTGCCCAGCTGCCTTCGCTCACCATCGTGTCGGGATCGAGCTGCCCTCCGCCGCGCGTCGAGAAGTCTTCCACGTGTCGAACGTACGCCGGGTCATGGGCGAGCGTCAGCTCGTCGGGCGTCGCGTGGCGTCCCTCGATGTGCGTGAGTGCGTGGAACAGCTCGGGATCTTCACGCAGCGCGCGAGGAATCGCGCGCAGCCGCCCGACGTGCTCCGGGTGTCCCCACCCGGTGTCGTGGCGGCCGCAGTCGGAATGCGAGATGTACGCGACGGTCATCGCGCACCACGGAGGCGTCGCGAGAGCCACTCGAGCAACAGAGCGCCTGCGACGATCACGAAGAGGATGCGGGTTGTTCGTGATGGATCGCGATCCGACTCGACGGGCGTCGGCATTGGCACCGGTGCGCCTAACGCCGCGTGCAGAGCGGCGAGCGGCGCCTCGTCGCGAGCGAAGTCGGCCTCCGACACGACGGGCTGGAGCGGCGCGTAGGCGACGGCCCCGACGAGACGCGACCACCAGTCGCGATGCGCGCGCACCGCCTCGTCGCCGCCGGACATCCGCCAGCGCCATGTCTCGTCGTACCCGGTCTGCACCACACGACCGGCGTGAGCACGGCGCGCCGCAACGAGCACCATGTCATCGCGCGACTCGAGCAGGATTGCGTCGGCACGCGGCGAGGCAATCGCGAACGCACCAAGTCCGGTACGCGGCGCGTCGCTCGCGACGGCACCAGCGACGCCCGCGACTCGGCGACCGATGCTCCCGGGCGCCACTGCCGCGAGGGCCGAGATCCGCGCAGCCGAACCGACGAGGAGCAGACCTCCGCCGCTCCGTGCATACCGAGCGATGGCCGCGGCCGACGATGCGGCCGTGCTATCGACGACGACGACCGCGGAGTACTGCGCGGTGTCGATCGCGTCGAGCGGGCCTTGCGTGACCTCGACCGACGGAGCGACGCGCAGCCGCGCGGCAACTCGCCAGCCACTTTCCTCGAGCGCCGCGATCGTGAACTTCGACTCCCAGCCCGCGGCGCCGAGCACGAGCACGGGCCGGAGCGTCAGGCGGTCGCGTGGTGACGTGGCGGCAGCGAACGATGCTCCTCGCACGCGCAGGTCGCCGGTGATGACCCCGAGCTCGAGCTCGGTATTGCCGCCACGCGGGAGGCTGTCGACCAATCCGGCGGCGTCGACCAGCGCGACTGGCTCGCCCGCATTCGCCGCGAGCCGAACCCGCGTTGCCCCGTGCGGGTCGACGGCCGGCTCGGCAACGACCGCCGCGGGCGCAAGCGGCTTCGACGCGGACCACCGCACTGTCGTCCCGGCGGCGCGGAGCGCGCGTAGCCAGTCGCGCGTTCGCCGATCCGGAACGCTGTCGATGGCGACGTGCGCGTCGGTCGGGGCGCGCGCGGTCCACCGGGCGAGCGCAGCCCCGAGGTCGCCGGAGGCGACGTCAGCGGACGACATCGCGGGTGGACGCAGCGCGCGCCACAGCAACAGCGCCAGGCCCGCGAGCGCCACCCCGCGGAGGACACGTTCCGCCACCTCGCGAAGCCGCTCAGCGCGTGAGCGCATAGACGATCACGTTGACGCCGAACTTCGTGTTGTCCACCGAGAGAAAGCGCTTGTTGTCGGGGTGGTATCCCCACTCCGAGCTGTAGTCCTTGTTGCTGTACAGGACAGCGATCCGGTCACCACGCATCGCCGCGAGGAGATGCGTGTGCACGAGGTTGTCGCCCCAGCCGTTCAGCTCGTGCGACGTGTTCGGCGGACCGTCGGGAAACCGGAAGAACGACGAGTAGATCGCGTGCGTGTTCGGGAGCTGCGTGAGCGGTGAGACCGCGCGCGCGAGCTCATCGACCGCGGTCTTGTGAAATGCACCGTCGATGTCGTGGTTGTGGTCGTCCACGAACAGCATGCCGCCCCGGTCCGCGAACCGCTTCACGTTGACTCGCTCCGCCTCGGTGAAGCGGACGGGAAGGTGGCCCGTGAGGAACACGAGCGGGAATCTGAAGAGATCATCGCTCGACAACGAAACGATCGCTCCGGTTGGTGCGACGGGAATACTCGTGTACCTCGCGACCGAGTCGATGATGTTCGCGCTCACCAGTGGCGCGCTGTCCCAGTCGCCCGATTCGTACTGCGCGGTCGCGAACACGAACTCGCTCACCACGCTCCGCTCCACGCGCGCAGCCCGGCACTGGCTCGCACCGAGCCGTCTGCGAGGCGCCGAGCGCTCGCGAGTGACGCTGTCGCATCTCGGCCCTCACGGAGGGCGTCGATCACGTCGCTCAGCGCCGCGGCAAGCGCCGGCGCGGTGTCGAGAGCTTCGACACGCAGGAGGACCAGCGAGTCGATGGCGGCGACCGGCTGGCTCGCGGCAAGAGCCATCGCCGCCGCAAGCCGTTCCGCCCGGCGCGCCGCCGCCGGGTCCGCGGGCTGTCTGGCGGCACGCGTGTTCGCCGCTCCCGACTCCTTCCCCGTTAGGCGCACGCGGGCGAGGTCGACGACGACCGCCGGTGCCCTGCCGCGCAGATAGATCCGTTCGGCCTGGCGGGCCCGTTGGATCGCGGCAAGCGCCCGGCGCATCGGCGGCAGCGCACGCCCCGGTTCGCCCTGGTCGAGCTCGCGGCTCGCTTCCCACATCGCGTTGTACGCCTCGAGCAGCGGCCGGTTGATCGCGACGATCGGCGTCTCATCGCCCTCGAAATCGAGGATCTCGTCGCCTCCCTTCGTCGCCGCCTCGGCGGCGCGTAAAAGCGCCGCTCTCGCCGAGTCGGCGGAGTCAGCTGCCGCGATCGCACGCGCGGACTGCCCCGCCCGCGCCATGGCCCGACGCACCGAGTCGCGCGCGGTCGAATCGGTTCGTGGTGCGGGCTCGGCTTCGTGCGGTTCCTCGTCCGGGCCGTGAGCGTGCTCGCCCGTCGGCTCGTCGCCGAGGCGGGCGAAGATGATGTCGCCCACGCGTCGGCGCAGTCGCGTCTGGTCACGCCCGATCGCGCGCGACTCGGACTGGAGCGTCTCCCGGCTCAACCGCGGACGACGCCGCTCGAGTGCTTCGGTGAGGATGATCAGCATTCGCTGGCTGATCAGCGACCTGTCCGCCTCCGGCGGCGGCGCGCCTTCGACGGCGAGCGAGTCGTATTCGCTCGCGCGCGCGATGCGAACCACGCGTGTCTCCGACGACCCGACACCCGGCCCCGACACGGTGTTCGCATCTCGAGCCACGGCGCGCACGTGCACGAGGTCGCCCGGCTCGAGCTCGAGAGCCGTGAGATCGAGCGTGCCCGCCAGCGACCCGGATAACGCGCGAGCAAACGTCCTGGCGCCGAGAGTTCCGGAGCGGAACTGGAAGCTCTCGCCCTCGCCGGAGCTCACGATGTACTCGAAGCTGCCGTTCGTGAGCCCGATGTCATCATGCACGTCGGCCGCGAGCGTGATCGTGCCGGAGGCAACGCGCATCACCGTGTCACGGGCCGGGAGCGAGAGCCGGACGGTTGGCGCAGAATCGGCGCGCGGCTCGAGCACCACCATCCGGTCGCCTGACGAATGCCGCAATCGCACGATCGCGGGCCGATCCCCGAGCGTGTGCGTGACGCGCCACTCGCTGCCTCTGCCCTGGACCGCGAGCGATCGGCCGTCCACGCTGGCAGTGATTCCATCACCTCGACCCGGCGCGTGCAGTGTGATCACGCTGCCGACGAGGGACGCCACCGATGCCGGAGATTCGATCGTGACCTCGGGCGCACCGGTGTACGCTGGCGGCCGTACCGTCGCGGCGAGCCGAGCGAACGGCGCAGGCGACGATGCCGACGGAGCCGTCGTTGCGGACACGCGGCCGCCGCCGGCCGGGCTGGCCGCCAACTCGACGCGGCGTGCGACGATCAACACCAACGTCGCGACAGCCGTCGCGGCCGCGGGACGCACCAGCGCGCGCGCGATCGCTCGCCTGGTCTGCTCCTGCCAGGTGACGTTCGCGATCTGGCGTTCGAGTGCTCCGGTGACCGGAGAATCGGCATGTGCCGGGTCGACGACCGTCACGAGCGCGTAGTCGAGCGCCGGCACGCGCTCCTCGATCCACAATGCGACGTCGGGCACCGTGAGGCGACGTGCGGGCATGGCTGCGCCCGCAAGCACGGCGATGCCGGCAACGGTGGCGAGCGCCCAGGCAAGCGCGTCGTTCGAGCCGGCTGCCCGGACGGCGAGCGTCGCCAGCGCTGCGACCCCCAACGCGGCGGCGGATGCCCATAACACCGCCCGTGTCGCGATTGCGGCACCGAGCGCGCGCCGGGTTCGAAGAACGCGCTCAAGCGGTCGCACTGGTCACCCCGCGTCTCAGAAGCAGCTCGGCAACGGCGAGCGCGAGCGCCCCGCCGAGCAGCCACGCCGTCGCGCGCGACGGGCCGCGGTCGGGTTCGACCGGCGCGAGTGACTCGGCGGCCGCGGCGGCGGGCTGTGCTGGAAGCAGCCGCGCGACCAGGCTATCGGACGCGCGCTCGAGCGACACCGCCGGGCCGCAGGGCGCCGCCATCTGTCGAGCGAATCGGAGAAATGCCGGTGTGAGTGGAAGATCTCCCGAAGCCGGGACGCCGACGGCAACGACGCGTACGCACCCCGCGCCTAACGTTGCCTCGGTCGCTGCCGGATCGCCGTCGCCCCATCGCGCGACAACTCGCCCCGCTGGCGGCACGATTCGGCGCTCGAACGACGCAACCACCGCGGCGGTCGCCTCGCCAGCACTGCCATCGATCTCGGCAACAACCGCGTAAGCGGTGTCGGGTGAGGACGGACGCGCCCGACCGGCGCCATCCGCGTTCGCCGGCCACGCGACGAGCGTTCCACCTTCGCGCGCCCACGCGCTGTCGGCAGCAGAGATGGACGCGCGACGAATGCGAACCCTGGCGCCGCCGGTTACCGGGCCGACGAGCGTGAACGATGCGGCAACAGGATCGTTGGCGCCCGCGCTCACCTCCGGACGCGCGGCGCTCGTCGAATCGCCCTGCGACGCGGTGGTTCGGATGACTCGAAGCGCGCCGACCCAGCGCCCACGAATCGCACCCGTGGCGGCGTCGAGCTCGTCTTTCGTAACCGGCGAGACGACGACGACCTCGACGGAATCGCGGTTGCGCGCGAGTCGCTCAGCGGCACGAACGGCGGTCACAAGGGCGGCGGAGATGGACCCACGTGCGTGTCCCACCGGTAACCGCGCACCGGCCGTGATCGAGTCCGAAGTCGCCGCGGGCACCTCGCGCGCAACCGAATCGAACACGACCAGCGCGTCGCCAGCCTCGAACGCCGCTCGTGCGAAATCGGTCGCTTCTGAATCGCTGGCGGACCGCGACCGATCCAGCACGACGACGCGGGCGCTGCCCCGTCGCTCACGGCCGAAGGCGGGCTGCGCGAGCGCGACGCCGGCGAGCATCACCATCGCCACGCGCAGCGCCAACAGCGCGACATCCGTCGGGCGAACCGCGCGCGAGACGACGCGGGCCGGACGCTCCGGCGCGAACCGCGCCGTGGGAAGCACGGTGGTCGGCGGTCGGCGCCAGGCGAGCAGGTGTGCCGCCACGGTCGCGAGCGCCACCGCCGCCGCTACCCAGAGGAAGAACGGCGCGGCGACGCTCACCGCCCCTCGGCCCGCGCGCGGGCGACGGCCCCCGTCCCTGCGCCGGCGACGCGCCTAACGACTCGCGACGCCGGCTCGGCCGTCACCGCCTGCGTGAACGTGAGCCCTTCGCCTCGCCAGCCGGTCGCGAGCGACGCGCGCCACGCGCCGAACGCCGACAGGTACGCGGCCCGGGCGTCACCGACGAACGGCCGCGCGATCGCGTCGTCCTCCGGATCGACGGCGAGCATCGCTCGCCGCGGAGGATCGAGCTCCTCCTCGGCGACGACGTGGATCGCGTGCACCTCGCCACCCGCCGCGGCGATCTCCCCGGCACGGCGCCGAATGTCGTCGGCGTCACCAAGGAAGTCGCTGACGATCGCGATACGCGACCGGACCGGCGCGCCGACGAGCGCGCGGGCGAGGGATGCGGTGCCCTCGGGCGTCGTCGTGTCGAGCGCCCGCACCACCTCACCGACGATCCCCCGCCGCGTCCTCGGCGGCAGGTGCCTAACGCCCCTGCCGCCGACGATGGTCACCCCAACCGGATCCCGCGCCGTGTGCGCGACGGCGGCAAGGCCGACGGCGATATCGCATGCCATTCGCCATTTGGCGAGCGACTCCACCGGGAACGCCATCGAGGCGCTCGCATCCACGACGACGATCGTCTGCACGATCGATCGATCCTCGGCCAGGCGGATGTAGGCGCGGTCGCTCCGGGCGAGCAGTCGCCAGTCGATGCGACGCGGGTCGTCGCCCTGCCGGTATGCGCGATACTCGCTGAGCTCGGGGGCGGCCCCCCGCATCCTCGAGTGGTGCGAGCCGGGTATCGCACCCGCGACTGCGCGAAGCGCGGGCCATTTCACACCGCGAACCGCGTCGAGGAGCGCACCGCGCGACTCCGCTTGCGAGGCTTCCGAGCGTCCGTCGCGCATGGCCGCGCGCTACACGCGGATGGTGCTCGAGGGTGGAGGCACGTGCCGGACGACGGCTGCCACGATCTGCTCCGCAGTCACGCCGTCCGCGTCGGCAGCGAAGTTCGGGAGCACGCGGTGACGCAGCACCGGCAGCGCGACGCGACGAACGTCCTCCGGCGTCACAGCGCTCCGACCGGACAGGAGCGCGTGTGCCTTGGCGCCCAGCACGAGCGCCTGACCGGCGCGTGGCCCGGCGCCCCAGCGAACGTACCGCTTCACGAGGTCGGGCCCGCCGGCGTGGCCATTACCGGACACGTCATCGGCCGGCGGCCGCGTCGCGCGAGCGAGCGCCGCGGCATACCGCAGAATCGGGTCCGCGGCAGGGAGCTCTCGCGTGAGTCGCTGTAACGCGGTCGTCTGTCGCGCATCCAGCACCGCCGTGAGTACGACCTCGCGCGACCCCGTCGTCGACCGGAGAATCCCGACTTCCTCTTCCTCGTTCGGATAGCCGATTCGGATGTCGAACAGGAACCGGTCGAGCTGTGCTTCCGGCAGCGGATACGTCCCCTCCTGCTCGATCGGGTTCTGCGTCGCGAGCACGAAGAACGGTTCCGGCAGTCGCATCGTCTCGCCAGCCGCAGTCACGCGATGCTCCTGCATCGCCTCGAGCAGCGCCGCCTGCGTGCGCGGTGGCGCGCGGTTGATCTCGTCTGCGAGCACGATGTTCGCGAACACCGGTCCGCGAACGAATCGAAACGTGCGCGCGCCCGTCGCGGCGTCTTCCTCGAGCAGCTCCGTTCCGGTGATATCGCTCGGCACGAGATCCGGCGTGAACTGGATGCGACGGAATTCGAGCCGCATGGACTCCGCGACCGAGCGCACCATCAGCGTCTTCGCGAGACCGGGCACGCCGACGAGCAGCGCGTGGCCGCCCGCGAGCACGGCCATCAGGATTTCGTCGAGGACGTCGCGCTGGCCGACGATGCGGCGCGACACCTGCTCGCGCAGCGCGACGGCCGCTGCCAGCAGAGCGTCGCGGTCGGCGGCCGACGTGGCGTCGGCCGCGTTAGGCGTCGATCGGGTGGTCGTCAGCGGACCGGCCGGCGACGGCGGTAGGTGAGGAGGAACGTCGAGCCGTTCTTCGCGCCGACGTCCGACAGCGACGCGCCCTCGTCGAGCACCTCGAAGCCGTTGAGCTTCATCACGAACGCATCGGCCGCGTCACCGTGCGGCTGCAGCGCGTTGAGCGCGGCGGCCTTGAGCGCGATCGCCGGTTCGCTCGCCGGGGTCTCGATACGAACCGTGTCCCAGACTTCGGGCATCTGCACACGCACCGTGATGCGCGCCTGACCGTCCGCGCCGAGCCGCACGATGCCTGGCCGCGATCGCAGCTGCGACACGAACGGCGTGCTCAC
>Ga0075420_100006269_pt1 | contig 10489 bp, 8 predicted proteins | sample SoiMetdeltSBSDD4_FD_75296 | JGI IMG/M metagenome (GOLD analysis project Ga0075420, IMG submission 75296) | Bulk soil microbial communities from a Populus tree surrounding site in Tennessee, USA - Soil MetaG P. deltoides SBSDD4 | ecosystem: Environmental > Terrestrial > Soil > Tree plantation...
CCTTCGGCGTGCTCGGCGGAGATCGCCACCGGATCGCCGAGCCCGAGCGCATAGGCCTCGCCGACGCCGGCCTGCGCGGCCCGTCCTTCAATCTTGTTCGCCACCAGGACAGCCGGCTTGCCGGAGCGCCGCACTAGGTCGGCAAAGGCCTTGTCGACCGGCACCGGGCCGGTGCGGCCGTCGATCATGAACAGGATCGCATCGGCCGCGGCGATCGCGGCCTCGGTTTGCGCCCGCATGCGGCCGCTGAGGCTTGCCTTGGCGGAATCCTCGAGGCCTGCGGTGTCGATGGCGATGAACGCGAGATCGCCCAGGCGCGCGAAACCCTCGCGGCGATCACGGGTGACGCCGGGCAGGTCGTCGACCAGCGCCAGGCGCTTGCCGACCAGACGGTTGAACAGCGTGGATTTGCCGACGTTCGGCCGTCCGACGATGGCGACCGAGTAAGTCATTTAGCCTGACCTTGGGCCAACCGGCGCGTTTTGAGAGGAATGCGCTCTATGCCCCGCCCAAGCCTCAAACGCAACCGGCCGCAAACGCAATCAGCGCGGCGCGGGCGGATCCGGCCACGGCGTGCCCTGCTGCTGCGGGCGCTGCCCGCCCGGCGGATCAGGCCACTGGGTCTGCTGCGACCGCTGGGGCTGACCTTGCGGCTGCGCCTGCGGGCGAACGGTCACCGGGGTCGGGCGTGATTCCGGGTCTCCAGTCTCCTGGGCGACCTTCGGCTTCGGCTTCGGTTTGGCCTTCGGCTTCGGCTTCGCCTTGGGTTCCTCGGGCAGCAGCGTCTGGGACACCGACTCGTCCTGGAGCGCGGCAGCCTGGTTACCCTTCACGAGATCCTGCGGCACACCGCGCGCCACGCCCGGCACGCCGCCCGGGAACAGGTCCTTGCGCTCACCTGGCAACGGCTTCTTATTGCCGAACCAGTCGCCCGCCAGCCAGTCCTGGGGGTCGAAGTTGACGCAGCCGCCAAGCGGCAGCGTCAATGCCGCGGCGACGACGATAGCGCGTGCGAAACGACCCATCCGCCCTGCCCTCAACTCTTGCCGTCGGCGGCGCTAAGCGCGATCAGCATCTCAACCCGCGTCCGCGACGCTGCCGGTGCCTCGGGATCGGTCAAGATTGCGGCATACCACTTCATCGCGCCGGCGCGGTCGTTCGACTTCCACGCATTGAGCGCGAGCAGCTCCCGCGCGGCATGCCGGAATTCGCGTCCCGGCTGCGCCAGCGGCTCAAGCAGCTTGCGCGCATCGACATAGGAGCCAGCGTCGATCAAAAGCCCGCCCGCGCGCACCGCCGCAAGATCGCGGAACACCTGCTCGACGCCGGTGTCGCCGGAAATCTGCTTGTAGGTTTCGGTCGCCGCGGCTGCATCGGTTTGCGCCTGCGCGGCCGCCTGCCGTATGCGCGCCAATGTGCGATAGGCCGGTGTGCCGTTGACCGCGATCTGCGCGAAAATCTTTTCGGCCTCGTCGTGCTTGCCGGCATCGGCCAGCGCGATGGCCTCCTCGAAACGCGTCCCGAGCTGGGCGGCCTGCCGTGTCTGTTGCCATTCAAAGAAGCGCCAGCCGCCGACCCCGACCACAACGAGGAGTACGACCCCGACGATGAGGTACTGGTACCGATCCCACAGCTTCTTGAGCTGTTCGCGGCGGACTTCTTCATCAACTTCGCGGAAGACGTCGGACACTGAGTAGCCCCTCAACCCTTACCCCGCCCACACCCGAGACCCCGGCGGGATCCCGAGTGGGCGGCGAGTAGCCTATCGATGTGGCACGGGCAAGGCAAAAACCGCCCAAATTGCCCTAACCCCTTCAAAACTCAGGTTCTAACGGTCTTTTCGCCGCATCGGGTACACGTGTTCCGGGCCCGGAAATGCGCGCGACCGGACATCGCTGGCATAAGCGGAGATCGCCGCCTCGATGCCCGGCCCCAGTTCTCCGTAGCGGCGGACGAACTTCGGAACCCGTGGCGACAGGCCGAGCATATCCTCCAGCACCAGAATCTGGCCGTCGCAGGCGGGGCTGGCGCCGATGCCGATGGTCGGGATCGGGATCGCGCCGGTGATCTTGCGCCCGAGCGGCTCGGCCACCGCTTCGATCACGATCGAGAATGCGCCGGCATCGGCCACCGCCTTGGCGTCGGCTTCGATCGGCGCCCAGTCGGATTCATCTCGGCCTTGAGCCCGAAACGAGCCGATGGTGTTGATCGACTGCGGCGTCAGCCCGACATGCCCCATGACCGGCACGCCTCGCTCCACCAGAAACGCGATGGTCTCGGCCATGCGGCGCCCGCCTTCGAGCTTGATCGCGCCGCAGCCGGTCTCCTTCATGACCCGCGCGCAGGACGCGAACGCCTGCTCTTTCGACTGCTCATAGGACCCGAACGGCATGTCGATCACCACCAGGGCATGCTTCGAGCCGCGCATGACGGCATGGCCTTGCAGGATCATCATGTCGAGCGTGACCGGCACCGTGGTCTCGAAGCCATGCATGACCATGCCCAGTGAATCCCCGACCAGGATCACGTCACAATATTTGTCGACCAGCCGCGCGGTGTGCGCGTGATAGGACGTGAGGCATACGATCGGCTGGCCGTTCTTGCGCGCCAGGATGTCGGGTGCCGTCAGCCGTTTGATTTCGTCTTGCACGGACACTTGCTTACCTCACGAACGCCGGCACGCCGACGACATAGGGATGGAACCAGAAGCCGAGCGCGAGATAGATCAGCGTCCCGACCACGACCGCCAGCGTATCGCAATCGCGCCCGCCGTGTCCGAAATCCGGCGCGCCGGGATCGCTGCGACGCTTGAGCGTGATGCGATCGTACACCGCCCACGCCAGGAACGAGCCGAACAGGATGATCGAGCCGAGATCGCCGTTCGCGAGCAGGTGGCCGAACGCCCACAGCTTGATGCCGACCAGCAGCGGATGCTTGAGCACGCGCTTGATGTCGCCCGGAATATAAGCGGCCGCGATGCAGATGAACGCCGGCCACAGCAGCAGGTTGTTGACATGGCGAAGCCAGCGCGGCGGGTCCCAGACGTCGATCATGCCGGCCGCGCGATAGCGCGCGAAGCCGTAGCCGATCAGGACGATGGCGATCAGCGACACCACCGAATAAGCCACCTTGTATGGCACCTCGCCGACGCGTGCGACCAGCGCCGCCCGCTGCGGGCGGAGCGTGGTTAACGTGTGGGCGCCGAAAAACACGGCGAGCCCGAAGATCATGATCGCAAGGCCCATGGGGTTTCTTTAGCACCTGCGGTTTCCTCATGGGAGGGAGCCTGGCGCTACCGTTCATGCGACGTTCTGAGGCGCCGGCGATGGGGTGGCGCCAGGCCTCCGGCAAGACGGGGTGGCGACGGCGCGCGCTGGCGCCATCGCGCTCGCGGCTTTGCCATGCTCAATCGAGAACAGCGCTACCGCACCTTGACGTATTTCCGCAGCACCCGCGGCCGCGGCTCGCCTGCGAAGATATTGCCGGACTTGTCCACCGTGCCGAACTCGGGGCCGCTGCCGGTGCGCGTACTCGGACGGCCACCCTGATCGAGGATGAAGTAGCGCACCCAGCCGTCGAGCGCGTCGCCGATCCTGATGCCCTGCTCGAACCCGGGATTGTCGACATTGTCCGACTCCGAGTCGAATACATAAATCTGGTCTTCATCGTTGATCGAAAACGCGATCCCGCTCGGCATCCCGAATTGGTGCCAACGCGCAATGTACTTGCCGTCCTGATCGAAGATCTGAATGCGCATGTTCGAGCGATCGCACACGAACAGCCGCCCCCGCTTGTCCATCGAAATGCAGTGGGCAACCCGGAATTCGCCCGGAGCATATCCGGTCTTGCCCCAGGCTTTGATGAACTTGCCGTCCTTGGAGAACTTCACAATGCGGTTGTTCGGACCATGGCCGTCGGCAATGAAGATGTCGCCGTTGGGCGCGGTGACGACGCCGGCCGGCTGGTCGAAGTGGCTCTCGTCGTTGCCGGCGACGCCGGGCTCGCCGAGCGTCATCAGGAGCTTGCCATCCGGGCTGAATTTGCGGACGACATGCCCGGCCCTGACGCCGGCCTTCGCCGCCCGTCGGACTGCGTCATCGGATGCCGCGTCGGTCGCCCACACATTGCCCTCGGGATCGACGTATAGCCCGTGCGGCCAGATGAACATCTGCGCGCCGAAGCTTTTCACGACGTTGCCCTTGGCATCGAACTTGTAGATCGTGTCGTGCGGCTTGAGCGTGCCGTCGGCGTTCATGCAGTCGACGCCGAAGCGCCCGCCGCGCGCGAACGGCACCGGACTCGTCTCGTCGCATCGGATGAAGGCCCAGATGCTTTCTCCATCGACGTCGACATGCACCGACGCCGGCGGTCCCATCTCGCGCCCGCCTGGAAGCTTGGCCCATTCGCCGCCCGGAACGCTCGGGCCGCCCTCGTCCGCCAATCCCCTCACCGGACGGTATGGATTGTGCGACGGCCCTTGCGCGTAAGCGATGGCTCCCGTCGCAAGCACCGCGACGATGCCGATCACCGCCACCGATCGCGCACGAAATTTCTCCCACATGGCATCCTCCCCGTAACAAGTGTTTTGTTTGGACCGGCAGTTTGCTCGAATGCAATCGATAAGCAAGTGGCTCCGATCGCCCGCAGTGAATCGGCGATCACCTTCGGCCGCGCCGGTATGCACACGCGTGCACGAACGGCTTCCAGGCAACTTCCGCCGCCCGCACCATCAGCCTATGCACGATCGCCAATAGTTCTCGTGATGGCACCCTGAAATTGACGCCTCCGCATCTGCGCCACTCACAGTTCATCGTCGTGACGCGTGTCGAATGACGCGTCATCGAATGACGTGCCACCGACTCCGGTCCGCCGCCCCCGGTCTGCGGTCGCGCTGCGGACGCCGCGATCAAAGACCGCGCCGGTGGTATGCCGATCCAGTTAGCATGCTGATCGACAATGGAAATCGGGCGGTTCCGGCGTCTTTCACCAAGCCCGGGAGGCGCGACACGGGCGCGTTGTTACGTACAATCACTTAAGCGTTTTGCGGGCATTCGCCGGGCGCAAGACAATCAAAAATCAACACTTCCGCCGTATCGCTAGTGACTTCGATCGACCGCTACCCATCGCGCATTCAGTACAACGCGCATGGATCCGTTGAGACGCTCCGGCAAAGGCGGTCCCGCGAGGTCTAATGTTGAACGTATTGACACGTTGCGCCGCCGCGCTTGTGTACTTGGTCGTTCCTTTGGCCATTCCCTTGGCCCTTCCGACTGCCTCCCGGGCGGAGCCGGTCAAGCTCAAGCTCGCCTACTTCACGTCCGACCGCACCTCGACATACCAAAGCGGTATCAAACCCTTCATTGACGCCGTCAACGCGGCCGGGCTTGGCTCCGTCGTGATCGAACCGCATGTCAGCGGCGCCCTCGGCAAAGATCCGGCCACGCAACTGCAGTTGCTGCTGGACGGAACTGCCGACATCGCATTCGTCGTTCCCTGGCTGACCCCGGAGCGCTTTCCGGGTTTGAGCGTCATCGAACTGCCGGGCCTGTTTCGCGACGGCCGCGAAGCGACACTCGTCCATGCCCAGCTTGTCGCCGACAAACGCCTGAAAGCATACGACGACTTTCACGTGATCAGTGCGTATGCAACCGACCCCGAGACCATTCATACCCGCCCCAAGGTGGACTCACTTGACGATCTGAGCGGATTGCGGATCCGCGCCAACAATCCAATCCTGGCCGCGGCACTGGAAAAGCTCGGAATGAAGGCCATGCCGATGCCGGTCAACAAGGCCGCGGGCGCAATCAGCGCCGGCGTGATCGATGGCGCAGCGGTACCGCCCAATGTCCTTTTCCAATTCGGAGTCGGACGCGTCGCTAGCTATCACTATTTACTCAAGACGAGCGTGGCCCCGCTTGCGCTCCTGATGACTCGAAAGAAACTCGAAGCGCTGCCGAAAAAGGCGCAGGAGGTGATTCTCGAGTTCAGCGGTCCGCGGTCGGTCGAGCGCTACAGTGAGAGCATGTCGGCGGAGAACCGGCGGTTGCTCGATCAACTACGCAACGATCCCAAACGGACGGTCATCGTTCCCTCGGCGCGCGACCAGAAAACCGCGACGGCCGCGTTCGATGCCATCACACGCGATTGGGAAACACAGACCGAAAACAACAAGGCGCTGCTCGAGGCCGCGCGCGCCGAGATCCGCAAGTTGCGACAGGCCGAGTAATGTCACATCCCCCGTCGCGTCCGAACCGCTCGAATTGCTACTCATGACCAAGTCCATTTATCGAACTCTGGGAACGGTCACCCTCATCCTGCTTGCCCTGATCGGCATGACCTGGACCACGGTCAGGTTTGCAACCGAGCATCTCCTCTACGAGGACGCCCGGTCCACCGCACGGCAATGGGCTCAAAATCTGGCCGAGAACGCCGGCGATCTCGAGCAGATTGCCAGCGGCGAGATGCCGACGTCCGCCAGCATGGCATTTTTTCAGTGGGCGCAGCGTTCCGGTCACGTCTTTCGCTACGAAATCTACAACCGGGAAGGCCTTTCGCAGCTGGTTTCGACGCGGGAGCAGATCGCCCCCGTCGGCGTTTCTGAACACAGCCCGGAAGCATCGCAAGCCATCGCGGAACGGCGCGCCATTGTGTTGATCAAGGAAGGTGCCTCGCCCGACCTGCCCACCTTCTACGCGGAGGCCTATGTGCCCGTCATCGCCGATGGCGAGCCGATCGCCGCCGTGGCCGCCTATGTCAATCAGGCTGAAGAGCGCGACCGCTTCTACGCGACCTTCGTCAGGGCGGCGATCGCGCTCTGCGCCCTGACGGCGCTGGCATTCCTCATTCCGGCCGGCGCCTGGTACCGGCGCACCAAAGAGAAGGAACGCGCCGACGAGCAAATCCGCTATCTCGCGCATCACGACGCCATGACCGGCCTGGATAACCGCCATCAGCTGTCGGAGAAGCTCCAGCGCGCGCTGGTCGCGCTCCCGGAGCGCGGTGGCAAGCTTGCCCTGCACTATGTCGACCTCGACCACTTCAAGGACGTCAACGACATGCTGGGCCACGATGCCGGCGATGCGCTGCTCCAACTCGCGGCCGAGCGGCTGCGCATGGCTGCCCGAAAAAAGGATGTAGTCGCGCGCATCGGCGGCGACGAATTCACCATCGTCCAGATCGACGCCGCCGACAAATCGGAGGCCGAAGCGCTGGCGCAGCGCGTCATCGCAACACTGCAAGAGCCGTTCGTCATCGATGGCCAGACCGTACGGGTCGGGGCCAGCGTCGGCATTGCGATGGCTCCGACCGACGCCATCGATATCGCGCAACTGATGCGCTGCGCCGACCTTGCGCTGTACAAGGCAAAAGCGGACGGGCGGAATTGCGCGCGCTTCTTCTCGTCGCAGCTCGACATCGACAAGCAGGCGCGGCTCGCCATGGAGCAGGCGCTCCGCCACGCAGTCGCGAACGACGGCTTCGACCTCGAATTCCAGCCGGTCTACGACAGCACCAACAAAACGCTGGCGGGCTTCGAGGCGCTGATCCGGCTGCCTTCGTTCGAGGGCGGCACGATCTCGCCATCCGTCTTCATCCCCGTCGCCGAGGAACTCGGACTGATCCAATACATCGGAACGTGGGTGTTGAAGCGAGCCTGCCAAACCGCCGCAACCTGGCCGGAGCATCTCTCGGTCGCAGTCAACATGTCGCCGGCGCAGTTCAACACCGGCAACGTTTGCGAGGTCGTCGCACTGGCGCTGCGCGAAAGCGGACTCGAGCCGCGAAGGCTCGAACTGGAGATCACCGAAGGTCTGCTGCTGGGCGACACCGAGGCGGTGATGAAGCAACTTAACGGCCTCAAGAAGCTCGGCGTCTCGATCGTGATGGACGACTTCGGCACCGGCTATTCGAGCCTGAGCTATCTGTGGCGCTTCCATTTCGACAAGATCAAGATCGACCGCTCGTTCATGAGCGCGTATGGCGACGCCAACGGCAACGCCGAGACCATCGTCAAGACCATCGTCGCTCTCGGCCGCTCGCTCAACATGCAAGTGACCGTGGAAGGCGTCGAAACCGACGGACAGGCCACTTTCGTTCGCAACCTCGACGCCGACGAGGTCCAGGGATTCTACTACGGCCGCCCGATGCCGGAGTCCGCGCTCGGGGCGAGCATGCTCGCCGCGCTGCGACCCGAACCGACGGAGCCGAAAGATCCCTCCGACACGTCCACCACGCTGCGCAAGACCGGCTAGTGGCCCCTCGATACTGACATTCGCAAAGTCGCCCGCGGAAACGGGATGCGAACGCTAGAGCCCGCCCGAAACTCTCCCGGGCGGCGGCGCAGGCGCGACATCCTTCCACCGCACTTTCGCCCGGCCGCCGCGGAACCTTGGCGGCAGGGGCGGATTCGAGGGAGGGACTTCCGATGATCCGCGCGACATTATCCTGCGCGTGCGTTATTGCCGTTTCCGTTGCGTCCAACCTTCCGGCCCGTGCCGACAAGCCGATCAATCTCGAAGCGCGTTTCGCCCAAGGCGTGATGAAGGGCGGCGAAAAGCAGCGCAACTACCTGCGTGTCGGCCTCAATGGCTGCGAGCGGCCCCCGGCCGAACGCACGCCCGTCAACGTCGCCTTCGTGATCGACCGTTCCGGCTCGATGCAGGGCTCACGCATCGCCCAAGCGCGCGAGGCGGCCGCGGCTGCGATCCGCCGTCTCGACAAGAACGACATCGCGTCGGTCGTGGTCTTCGACGACAAGATCGACCTTCTGGTGCAGGCGCAGCCGGTCGACGACCATGCCGCCTTCATCGACCGCATCCGGCAGATCACTGCCCGCGGCTCGACCGCGATCCACGGCGGCGTGCTCGAGGGCGCGCAACAGGTACGGCATAATTTCGACCAGCGCCGGCTCAACCGCGTGGTGCTGCTGTCGGACGGCCAGGCCAATGTCGGACCGCGCCGGCCCGAAGATTTCGCCAAGCTCGGCCGCGAGCTCCTGCAGCAGGGCATCTCGGTAAGCACCATCGGGCTCGGTCTGCAATACAACGAAGACCTAATGCTTCAGCTCGCGCGAGCGAGCGACGGCAACCACAGCTTCGTCGGCGAAACCACCGACCTGATCCAGGTGTTCAACAAGGAATTCGACGACGTACTGGCGTCGTGCGCTCAGACAGTTTCGATCGACGTCGAGTTCAGGCCCGGCGTCCGCGTCGTGCGCGCGCTGAGCCGCGACGGCAAGATCGAAGGCCAGACCGCGCAGTTCCAGCTCAATCAGGTCTATGCGGCGACCGAGCACTACGTGCTGATGGAAGTCGAGGTCGATCCGGAGGCGTCCGCCGGCGGAACCGGCAACGACACCGAGCTTGGCCGCGTGCGCGTGAGCTACACCGCCGCGCAGGACGGAGCACGCCAGAACATCGAAACGCCGATCCGCGCGCGCTTCAGCACGTCGGACACGGAAATCGTGGCGAGCCGCGACAATGCGGTGACCGAGTCGGTGATCGAGCAGAGCGTGCGCGCACGCACCGCTTCCGCGATCGAGCTGCGCGATCAGGGCCGGCACGGCGAGGCGCAGGCGCTGTTCCAGCAGAATGTGAAGGAGATCGAGGCGCAAGCCGCGCAGGCGCCGCTGTCGGACCGCCTGCAATACCTCAATCAGCAGTATCGCGGTATCGTCGCGGCGCCGCCGGCATCACCCACCGCCCAGTCCGACCAGCGCAAATTCCTGCGCCAGATGGACTCGAACCCGGCGGCGGCGGGTTCGCGCTACTGAAAAAGGCAACGCCGCCGCTGGGCGACCAAGGCCCGGCGGCGGCGCAAACTCGCAAACAGGGCGCTCGATTCAAGAGCCTGTCTTGAACGACTTCGACCAATACTCGCCCACCTGTCCGACCAGCGACGGCGGCAGCGGCACATAGCCAAGCGTCGCCGCCTCCTTGCTGCCCTTCTCCAGGGCCCAGCGGAAGAACGTGAGCGCCGACCGAGACCGCCGCGGCGAGGTTGGCTGCTTGTGCATGAGGACGAACACCGTCGCGGTGATCGGATAGGCCTCGTCGCCCGGTGCATTGGTCAGCATCAGATTGAAGTCGGAGGTCTTGCTCCATTCGGCGCTCGCTGCCGCGGCCTGGAAGCTCTTGCTATCCGGCACGACGAACTGCCCGGCGCGGTTCTGGATCAGCGCGGTGCTCAGCTTGGCCTGCGTCGCTTGCGTGTACTCCAGATAGCCAATCGCATTTTTGGTCTTCCGCACGACGGCCGCAACGCCCTCGTTGCCTTTTGCGCCGGCGCCCACCCGCCACGGCAACAGGGTCTTCACACCCATGGTATTCTGCCAGTCCGGGCTGGTCTGGGCGAGGAAATGAGCGAGGTTGTAGGTCGTGCCGGATCCGTCGGCGCGATGAACGATGGCGATCGGCGCCTCCGGCAGTTTCAGGCCAGGATTCAGCGCCTTGATCGCGGGGTGCGACCATTCGCGAATCTTGCCCAGAAAGAT
>Ga0075420_100006271_pt1 | contig 10487 bp, 18 predicted proteins | sample SoiMetdeltSBSDD4_FD_75296 | JGI IMG/M metagenome (GOLD analysis project Ga0075420, IMG submission 75296) | Bulk soil microbial communities from a Populus tree surrounding site in Tennessee, USA - Soil MetaG P. deltoides SBSDD4 | ecosystem: Environmental > Terrestrial > Soil > Tree plantation...
CCCATCCACGCGGACACGCCTCCCCCGGGAGACCTCCTGAGTGTGAGGCCCGGACGACCCCGGACGGCAAGAGACCTGTACCGCCATGGCCTTCCACTCGTTACCTCATGCATGGTGTATCCCCTTTCGAGAGACCTGCGCACACAGCCCCTCAGGGCTTATTAGCGCATGTTGAATCCCTCTCACGAGCCACGTGATGGCGAGCAGGAATGGCACGGAAACCTCGAGCCATCCCGCCGGGGGACTGGCGAGTTAGATGGCGCAGGATCGGCAGAGCCCTCCAGTGGTCTCTACCCTCCAGAAGGTGAAACATGATCGCCAGCAGCGGCGCCTCCAGGCGCTCCGCCACGGGGGCAGTCGCGGTCGGTGATGTGGCACGCTCAATGACTGGTGTAGAGCCTCGATGCTGCATAGACACCTCTCTGAGCTCTGCTGCATGCTCGGTGAGACGGCGTGTGGTCCAGGCGATGTGACGGAACAGACGGCCGTAGGAAATCGTCCATGGGGTTATCCTCCAGCCGCGACAGGCGCCGGGGGGCTGGCGAGGTGCTGCCGCCGGATCACTTCGGCCAGCCGCTCGGCCACATAGGGCCGTTTCGGATCCAGCGTCCGCGCCTGTTCAAAGGCGGCGGTTGCGTCGGCCCACTGCCCCGCCATGAGACAACTATTCCCGTGTGCAAAGGCGTCGAAGGCACGGGTCTGCAGGGATCGCTCCGCAGGCGACTGTAGCCTGATGGGCGTGCGCCAGTAGGTCCACCGGCTCCACATGAACCATCCTGCACCCGACACAATTGCTATGACAAAGATTACCCTGATCATGATGGTCTCCCTTCCATGGACGTCGTGTGAGACTTGGCGGCGTCGCTCCTCAAGACAGATGGGTCCAGGGCTGCATCAGCCACGGCCGGCGCCATGCGCGCTCGGGTTGGGGGCCATCTAGCGGGTTTATGCGTCGCGTTTCTGGTGCCGCCGTGTGTACCTCGATCGTCAGCTCCTCCCTCTCATGTCTCCCCAAGCGGGTTATGCCTGGGTACCTACGGTCTCCGGCGGGTAGGTTGCCGGTCATCGTTCGATTTCTTCAAAGGAGGCTTCCGTCTCTCGGGGGGCGTACATCGTCCCCTCGGGCCCCTGTCCCTCGGGTGCAGCTGATGTGGGCTGGTCGTGTTCTTCCTGGATGGGGTCTATCGTCGAGTTCATCTCGTCTCTCCTGAAGAGGTTGGTGTGGGAGGACGGTCGCAGGACCCGATCGGGGGGAGCTGGACCACCTGTGCCATGATGCCATAGGACGCCCAACGCTCCACCAAGCCTGGCAGCCGCTCGGCGTCGCGCGTCTGGAAGAGGTAACACAGGTCTGGCCCGCGCACGATCCGCGGCGGATGGCCCATCTCCCGTTCCATGAAGGTCACGCTGTCGGCATGGCTGACCAGCACCTGCCTATCCATGACGAGACTGGGGTACCATCGGCCTGGGCTCATTGGGGTCCTTTCGGGGCGAGCGCCGACACGCCAGAGCCGTTCTGCGGCGCGCCTGAGTCCCGATCCTCGCCGTCCTTCCCGGCGTAGACGTGGGAAAGCGTCCCCTCGCGCGAGGGGGGGGTGGCGTCATGAGGCCTCAGGGTGGAATGGGGCGCCGACGCATAGGCCGGGGTCGGCCGCTGGTACTGACGTTCCAAGTCTCGCAAGCCACGGGCAATAGCCAAGCGCAACACCGCCGTGCGCGTCGGCATGCCCAGCGCCCGCACTTCGGGGTCCGCGGCCATGACTTCGATGAGCGCATCAGCGCGTTCCAGCAGATCCTGGGTCAATCGCAGTTGGGTTGGGCTTTTGATCGGTTTCATAGCGTCCTCCTGAACTGCCGTTTGGGGGGTTCATTGACCGACATAGAAACTGCTTTACAGTATACATGATAAAGTCTCATAAGCCAGAGTTATAGCATGCTGTCTGATAATATCGCGTCGGGATTAAGCCCAACAGGCGTGCAAGCCGTGCCCAGGCGGAGCACGAAGATCTGTCTCGCATATTCAGTGTGGGAGGGCATGGCAACCAATCCTGGTCCCGCTCCTCCAGCGTCGGCTGCCCTCATAGGGAGTCGCCGGTCAGGCGAATGGGTTCGAAAGCCGTGTGGCCTCGAGCGATGGCTAGAAGACGCGCCAGGTTACGGCACGGACCATTTCAGAGTATACCAAATAGATATTTCTTGATATTTCTACACTCAAGTGTTATGGTAGTGAATGACGCAACTCACCAAATGGCGCGGGAGAGGGCAGCCGGGCAGGGGCAGGACTTCCCCGCAGGGACCACTTCAACCGAGAAGGAGCCTTATGATACTCGTACGTGAGCGTCCATTCGGGCCGATGCTGGCCGTGCGTGATGAGCTGCATCGCCGATTCCACCAGACCTTTGGGCAGGTGCGCGGCGAGGGGGCCACCGGGGGGCCAGGTACCTGGGAGCCTCCAGTCGATATGTATGAGACAGATGACGCGCTCGTCCTGCAGGTGGAGCTGCCGGGAGTGTCGAAGGACGCCGTCAACGTCGAGGTCCACGAGCACACTCTCAGGCTCAGCGGCGAGCGGAGGCGTGAGCCGGCGGTCAGGGGCGGACAGTATCTTCGAGAAGAGGGCCGCTATGGCGCCTTCCAGCGCGCCTTCCGGATGCCCAGCAGCGTGGATGAGGCCAAGATCCAGGCCACCTATCAGAATGGCATCCTCGCCCTACGGCTGCCCAAGCATGCGAAGGCGACACCCCAGGGGATCCCGATCAGCGATTAACCTGGGTGCCGCATCTGGGGCCGCTCGGGTGCGAGGTTCAGGCTGGGACAAACCTCACCGTCTCGTCTGAGATGGCGGGGTGGTGAGGGGTTGCTGGGATCTGAGCAGCCATACACACGACAACCCGTCGGAGGCGGAGGGTACGATCCATGACTATTGCCAAAGTGCTCGCAGTGTATAAGACTGCTCCTATCGTGCTCGTGGTGGAGTCTGCAGAGGGCACGGTGTGTGAGCTCTCTCTGGCGGACCTGCCCGGGGCGGGCCACCGGTTGAGTAACGACGCCTGCACGAGTCTCGTCGACGACTATCGGCTGTTTACCTGCCAGCCCGTGGCAGGCTAGCGTGGGGGGCGATCGCTTCCGGCTTGGCCCTGCCGTCCAATGTCGGGCCTCGCCGCTCGATAGGCATGGGATGATCCCTGAGAGGGGACGGCTGCATCTGGGCACGAGGCCCACGATGAGGAGATGATTATGCTGGCATTCGACGCGATGGAGCCGGAGCATATGGCGTTCCTCTACGAGCTCTACAGCCGCAGTGCGGGCGATGCGCGCCAGGGCGTGCCTTATGAGCTGCTCATCGACGCTTTGGGATTCGACGAACGCGTTACCAAACGCATCGAATACGAGCTCCAACGCGAAGGGCTGGTGGAACTGACCACCGTCCCGCAGATGACAACGATGAGTCGCACGGTGATGGACGTCGTGCATCGGCAGCACCATCAGCAGACCATCGCCATGACCCCCCACGGGAGACAGCTCATGGAGGACATCTTCGCGACGCGCGCGGATACCGCCCGCCCCACCCTCTTGGTGTCTCCAGCCGCGTAAGGGCCAGATCCTGGTCGGCCAGAAATGGGGGTAGTGACACACAACGGGCTTCAGCACGCGCTTTTCTTCGCCTGTATCGCGCCCAATGGAGGCACGCTGACGGGCTCGTACGGCATCGATCGGCGAGTGGTCGTGCCGCACGGAGCACAGGCCGTGCTCTGATGGTCACTAAATCGCCGGCTCGAGGATAGCACGGCCGCAGCCCAGCAGGTGGCGAGCGCCCTTGCCATTGATATGCAAGACACGAGGGAGGTGCCACCTGCCTTGTGGTAGCTCTCCGCATACACCGATCTGAAAACCCTGCCTCGATTCCTCAGCCAAGACGCACTTGAGTGCGTCTTGCCCGCCCACCTGGACGATTATCGCAAGATTCCAACATTTTTAGCATGTATTTCACAGACGGCCCAGGGCGCCTGCGATACATTCCTGGCGTATAGCTGGACACGGCTCTCGTGAGTGCGGGGGGCCGATGAGTCCGCGGTGGGACCATAGGCAGCCGCCGCGTACCCAGGAGCTTACTTCAGTGGCCTTGTGCACCATTGGTGTGGCCATCTCCTAGGCGCGGTTTCTGTGTGGGGCATATGTCTTACAGGTCATGCCAGTAGGCCGATCAGGCAGAGGCAATTCACCATGTAGGGTGGCAGAAGGACGGCTTTTTCCTCCTCGCAGGGTCCGTTCCTCACAGAGAGGAGTCTAATATGAACCCGATCCCCGCGCACCGAAGAATACCAGACACACCTGCCCACCAGAGGGGCCGTGGCATCGACAAATTTCCGGCAGAGGAATGGGAGCGGCTCCACCCGCACGATGGGGCAGCGCTCCACCACGCGAATACACACCTCGAACACCTGGTGCGGGTCCGGACAGCCGAGCTGACCCAGACCAATGCGGCCTTGCTGGCTGCAAATCGGGCGCACAAGCAAGTGGAGCACGAACAGACCCAGCGGCTCCTGCGGGAGCAAAGCCGACGCCGGCAGCTGGAGGCACACCTGCGCGCTGTGCTCCAGGAGAAAGAGGTGCTGCTCAGGGAGGTGCATCACCGCGTCAAAAACAACCTGCAGGTGATCGCGAGCCTCCTCGACATGCAGGCGGACGCCATCGAGGATTGCTCCATACGAGCGTTGTTCGAAGACAGCCAGCAGCGCATTCAGGCCATCGCGCTCATCCACGAAAGCCTCTACCTGTCAGGTGATGTGAGGGCTCACGTGAATGCCGGCGAATACCTCCCCCAGCTGAGCCAGCGGCTCTTTGAAGCGTACCGCGCTCCCAGCGACCGTCTCACCCTGAAGGTTCAGGCTGATCCCGTGTGGCTGGCGGTCCAGACAGCAGTTTCGTGTGGCTTGCTGATCACAGAGCTAGTCACGAACAGCTTCAAACACGCCTTCCCGAACGGTCTGGTGGGGGAGATCCAGATCACCTTGCGACAGGATCCGGCAGGGACCTGTGTCCTCAGCGTCCGCGACACCGGGGTCGGTGTCCCGGAGCCTCTGGAGATCCATGCTCCGGCGTCGCTCGGCTGGCCATTGGTCCGCCTGCTCACAGAGCAGTTGAGGGGTACGATTGCGCTGGAGGGCTACGGAGGGACCACCGTGACGATCACCTTTCCCCTCTCATGCAGCTAAGCCAAGATAAGGGAAGTCATCATGCTCGCTGTCGTACGTAAACCGCCTCTGTTTTATGCCCTTGCCAGTTTCATCCTGGTGCTGGATGAGGCTGGCCAGCGCATTAGCCGCTACTTGCTCATGCAGTCGCTGATTAATGGCGGCCTCGGGGTCGCCGTGGGCCTTGGGCTATTTCTGAAGAGCCTCGGGCGTCCGGCATCGGCAGCTGGGGTCGGTGCGGAATAAGACGGGGTCGGCTCCCACGGGTCATCGCGGCTGGGCAGAGGATCGCATGGGGACGATTCGGAGATGAAGGAATTCGGCATGCCCCGACCGACAGAACGCCTCGAAGCAAGGAGGGGCGAATCAACCGACTCTCTCACCCCAGTAAGCCCCGACCCCTGGCCTGTCTTTCGCCCCGTCCATCCGGATGGGATCATGCTATCTGGCACCGGGTCTCAGGCGGAGGCCCTCCCAGTTCATGCCCGCGATCAGCGTGTCTCAGCCGTGTTGTGCGAGGTGATCCGCATGATGCCTGCCAAGGGGCTCACCCTCCGGGGCATCCTCGAGCGCTTAGGGGAACGTGGCCAGCTGATGCTCTGCATGGTGTTGACGATTCCGTTTCTCCTCCCCGTCTCGATCCCTGGCTCCAGCATCCCCTTTGGGGTGCTCATTGCCCTCATCGCCGTGGGTCTCGTCACCCACCGGCCTCCCTGGCTGCCCGATCGCTTGATGAATCGGCATCTGGCTAGCGGGCATGTGGTGCCGATGTTGGAGAAGGGGGCGCGGCTGTTCGCACGGCTGGAGCGATGGATTCATCCGCGGCTGTTCCCGCTGACGCACGGGGCCACAGTCGGGCGCGTCAATGGGATTCTTCTGGGATGCACGGGCCTCCTGATGATGGCACCGCTCCCGCTCCCCTTCTCGAATACACTGCCTGCCTATGGCGTCCTGTTTCTGGCCCTGGGGAGTGTAGAGCGTGACGGCTACGTCGTGTTGGCGGGTTATCTCATGGTGCTCCTGACTGTAGCCTATTTCAGTGCCGTGGGGATCATGGGAGGCATGGGCGCCAGCGTGTTACGATCCTATCTGTAGGGCAGCCCTGCAATGGTTGCTCACCACGCCGGCAGACGTGAGCACAGGAGCGTTCGTCACTAAGCTCTGGGGGGATCGCTGGTTCTCTAGGACCTTACAACGGATCTTCGCATGAGGCAGCAATCGAGCCTGGTTAGGTGGAGGTAAGGCGATGCGTGTGTGGCCAGGAAGTCCCTATCCCCCAGGGGCGACGTGGGATGGGCGAGGGGTGAACTTTGCGCTATTCTCTGAGCATGCCACCAAGGTGGAGCTCTGTCTGTTCGAGACGGTCGAGGCATCGACCGAAGTGTGCCGCATTGCACTCCCGGAACATACCGATCAAGCCTGGCATGGCTACCTACCCGAGGTCCTACCGGGGCAGCTCTATGGCTATCGGGTGCATGGCCCCTATGAGCCGCACCATGGCCACCGCTTCAACCCGCACAAAGTGCTGCTGGACCCGTATGCCAAGTCCATCGGCCGCGATGTGCGGTGGGCCGACGAGCTCTTTGGCTGATGGCGACGAAAACCGGGACGGCACTAACGAGAACCATAGTTGGAACTGTGGGGCCGAGGGGCCGACCGACGATCCGGCTATCCATGCCCTGCGCTGGCAACAACAGCGCAATTTCCTCGCGACGCTGGTGTTGTCGCAAGGCGTGCCCATGCTCCTGGCTGGTGATGAGCTCGGGCAAACGCAGCAGGGAAACAACAACACCTATTGCCAGGATCATGAGCTCACCTGGCTCAACTGGCAGTTGACCGAGGCGCAGCGCGCCTGGTGTGATTTTGTGCGCGCCGCCATCCAGGTCCGGCGCACCCAGCCGGTCTTTCGACGCCGTAAGTTCTTTCATGACCGGGCCATTCATGGCGAGGGGATTCAGGACATCTCGTGGTTCGAGGCGTCGGGGCAGGAAATGACCGAGGAGGCCTGGCAGACCGGCTATGTCCGCTGCCTGGGGGTGCGCCTGGCTGGCGATCTTATCGGCGGCACGGACGAGCGCGGCGACCTGGTGCTGGGCGACACGGTACTCCTGCTGCTGAATGCCCATTACGACGCCATTCCCTTTCTGCTCCCGCCCCTCAAGAAGGGGCAGTGCTGGGAGCGAGTGCTCGATACCGCCCCAGAGCCACTGCCGTTCAAAGGCAAGCCGCCGTACGCTTTGCAAGGCCGCACGATGGCTGTGCTGCACACGAGGCTGCAGCGCAAGCAGACGTGACAAGCTCTTGGGACCACGCCCCTGCACTCCAGAGGAGAACCTCATGCTGAAGACAGAGACACAGAACGTCGCGCGACGCTTTGAGCATCCACATGTTGGACAATCTCGGCGCCTCCCGGTGGGCGCTGACGTGCTCCCGGACCGGGGCGTCCATGCTCTTTCAGGGGCAGGAGTTCGCCGCCTCGAGTCCGTTTTTTTATTTCGCTGACTTCGAGGGAGAGCTTGCCCGGTTGGTATGTCAGGGGCGCGCCGCGTCGCTCCGCCAGTTTCCCAGCATCGCTCAACCGGACATGCAGGCACGTTTACCTGACCCCGCAGACCCCAAGACCTTTGCCCGGTCGAGGCTCGATCTTTCCGAACGCCAGCGCCACACCGAACTCTATACGCTTCATCGCGACCTGCTGCGCTTGCGGCGTGAGGAGCCGGTGTTTCGCGCCCAGCGGCTGGGCGGCATGGACGGCGCGGTTCTGGGGCCGGAAGCGTTTGTGCTGCGCTTTTTCGGTGAGGACGGCGATGATTGGCTGCTGGTGGTGAATCTGGGGCGTGACCTGCCGCTGGAGCCGGCCCCGGAACCACTGCTGGCCCCGCCGCAGGACAGGGCCTGGGTGATCTTATGGTCCAGTGAGGACCCACGCTACGGGGGCGGTGGGACGGCAGCGCTGGAGGACGAGGAGCACTGGCACATGCCGGGCCATGCAGCCTTCGTGCTGCAGCCCAAGATCTGCCACAAACGGAGAGGTCACTCGAATTAGAGGTTTTTTGCTCTGATGACGTGCAGTAATTCATCAAATGATAATGCTTTCAAGAGCCAATGAAACTGTACCCTGTAGCTACTGAGCACGCTGAAACTATCATTTGCCAACAGCACATCGTAAATTTTCCACGCTGATTCAAAGGGGTGCATTTGGAACTTTACCTTAAACTCTTCACCAGACAGGTCTATGTTCGTAATGACTTTTGCCGTCGATCCTTGTATCTCTTCATTTAGACATGTCACTTTTATAGATTTTATCTTATCAATTTTATTGAAATATGTTCTCTTCGTAAATTCGGTAAACACGACGACAAATTCATCTTGCTTCTCAATATTCTGTTCCCAGTGTGGTCCAAGGATGCGCTTGGACATTTCTTTAAAATCAAATCGGTCTACAATGATGTCCCGTACTTGGGCTGTTTTGCTTTCCTCCCCAAGACCGGGATCGCGCGATATGGCCTGAAGCCGGTCTAGCGTTTCCTCTAATGCCTCTATTGGCGTCTCAGCGAAGAGGTTATGCTGCACTACTCCCAAAAAGAAACCACATGCAGCCATTGTGCAACGCAGAATGGTCTTGCATTTCTTCGGTTCCATAGCTTATCTCCCTTCAATGCGATTCTTCCCTATGAACGTGTCGGCGGTGCATCGCTCAGGTCACTCACCTCCTTCCCAGAGGTCTCGTGGGAAGCCATGACGGCGGTGCCTCACCGCGTGGCGCTGCCTGACACGTCGCCGTCAAATCGTGGAGGAGATTACAGTGTGTTATCTATCCCTTGCACTTAAGGCTGTCGTCATCCACGCTCTCCCGGCTGTGCGTGCTGCACGCGGCCTCCCGGTCCCAGCATCCTCAGATGGCTCTGCCGTTGACCCCGACCTGAGCCATGGGAGCTGGCTGTTGTGGTGGGCGATCGAGTGCCTGATCACCCCGCTGGCTCCGAGCCCTCTCAATGTGCGGAGCCAGGGTCGGTACGGCCTGCTTGACCATCTCGCGTAGTGTGCTGATCAGAGCCTCCACGGCCGCGACTTTGATAATGGCAATTTCGTCCTTCAACTGATCTAGTATGCTGCTTCCCACGCCCTGCTGCAGTTGTGGAAGAACGGACGACTCATTATCGGCAGGAGGTAGGCTGGCATGCTTGGCATGAGCGGCGGATGTATCAGCGGTTGTGCCTGCCGCAGAGGACTCTGAGTCATTGATGAAGAAGGCAGGAGATGTACCGCCACCACTCCAGATGCCGAGCAGATAGCCCGCCAACGCGGCACCGCCAAGCATCAGCCACGGGTGTTGAGCCACCTGATGCGGAACATCAAAGGTGCGCTTTACCGTTTCAACGGTCTCCCCTACAGTTCCCTTGACGGTCTCCACCATCTCGCCCACCGTGGATTGTACGCCTTCAACGCCCTGCTTCACCGCTTCGACGGTCATGTCCACCATATCCTTGACATTCTCCACGATATCCTCCACGGATGATTGCGCGCCTTCGACGGTCTCCCGTACGCGCTCTTCCAGTAAGTCGAGCTTCTCTGTTATGGCCGAACGGGTGTCCTCGATATCTTGACAGGTCTCGTCGATGTCCTGTTGCCTGTCGTCTGCTCTGTGAGCCATTGTACATTCTCCTTCATGGTCTCAAGCGTCCGCTGAGGCACCACGTCGATTTCCTCCGCCTGGCGCTTGCCCGCGGCGAGCAGCGACCCACCCAGGACGACCAGTACGCCCCCCACGATGCCGTAGCAGCCCCAGAGCGGAATCGCCGTGTATGCCGCCAGTACCTGGACCAGCATGAGCATCAGCAACATCCCACCGCTGGCGACGACTCCTATCCCAAGGCCCAGTGCGATCGCGGCGGTCTTGGCTTTGCGTAGATTGTTTTGCACCTCGAGCTTTGTCAGCACCAATTCCTGCATCAGTAAATCTTTGACATCGTTGGTGATACCGCCCAGCAGCGCCGCGATGCTCGGCTCTGACGTGTGCTGCGACCCGTTGTCCATGGGTTATTCCTTCGTCATTCGCGCCAGCACATAGCCAAGGCCAACCCCAACCAATAACGCTTGGACGGGGTAGCGGCGAATCACGGCAGTGAGGTCTGTGGCGATATTTTCGTAGCCCTTCTCTTGCAGGTAAGAGCTCGCCGATTCCAACCCACCAGCCACGGCTGTCGCCGCACTGGCGAGCGTGCCTTCATGCGGAGCACTGTCCCGAATCACGCCCGCCAGCGATCCCATCGTCTCACCGACCGCTGTTGC
>Ga0075420_100006279_pt1 | contig 10480 bp, 8 predicted proteins | sample SoiMetdeltSBSDD4_FD_75296 | JGI IMG/M metagenome (GOLD analysis project Ga0075420, IMG submission 75296) | Bulk soil microbial communities from a Populus tree surrounding site in Tennessee, USA - Soil MetaG P. deltoides SBSDD4 | ecosystem: Environmental > Terrestrial > Soil > Tree plantation...
GCGGTTCCATGCCGCGACCTCTGCGGCCGAGGCTATTCGGCCACTGTAGCGATAGAGAGATCGGGTTTTCGCGCGAGGACCTGCACGAAGGTGTCGTTATACGCAGGTTGACCACCGGGCGACCACGCAGCCGGCGTGAGGATGTTCGCGACCGCGCCCGTTTCCTCGGGCTGACTCCACCACTTGCCCGTGAGCGACACCACGCCGGGGCGGATCGCTTCGGTCACCTGCACCCACGCCATGATCTCACCCTGCGCGTTGCAGATCGTCACGCACTGACCATCGGTCAGCCCGCGCGCCGTCGCATCGGCGGCGTTCATCTCCAGCGTCGGCCGGTTCATGCCGCGACGCTGCCGCGGCATGTTCACGAACGTCGTGTTGAGGAAGAAGTGCGACTTGGGCGCGAGCAGCTGCAGCGTCCCGTTAGGCTCGCGCGGGGCGCCAGCGGTAAACCCGCTCACGCGCAACGTTCCTTTCTCGAGGGTCGCGCGCTTCGGAAATGTCTTTCGCCATCCCTCGCGCTCGAGCTCCTCGAGCGGGACACCCTGCGGGAGCGCCGACGCGGCGATCTCCTCATCGCTCTCGAGAAGTGCAGGGTGGTCGAGCCGCATTGCCGCTGCCAGCAGTCGCATGATCTCGCCGTGCGACTTCGACTCACCCAACGGCTCGACCGCTCGATTGTTCACCGAGATGTAGTGGTGGCCCCACGCGCCGACGATGTCGAAGTGCTCGAGCTGCGTCGTGGACGGTAGCACGACGTCCGCGTACCGAGCGGTATCGGTGAGGAAGTGCTCGATGACCACGGTGAAGAGGTCCTCGCGGGCGAGTCCCTGTCGCACGCGCGTGATGTCGTTCTGCACGACGGCGGGGTTCGTGCACCACACCATCATCCCCTTGATGGGCGGCGCGAGCGTCGTGCTCGTGAGCGTCTCGCCGAGACGCGCGAGATCGAGCTTCCGTGGCGATCCCCGCAGGAGGTCCGGTCGCGCGGCGCGGCCCTCGTACAACTCGGGGAGCGCCTCCATGAACAGCCCGCCACCCGGGTGACGCCAGTGGCCGCCGAGGATCGCGAGCGCCGAGAGGCTCCGCACGAACTCTTCGCCGGCCTCGGTCTGCTGTGGGGCAACGCCGCAGCGAATGGTCGCGGGTCGCGCGGCCGCGAACTCGCGTGCGAGCCTGACGATCTCTTCCGCCGGCACTCCGCACACCTCGGCCGCACGCGACGGTGTCCAGCCAGCGACCTCCGCGCGCAACGCCTCGAGATCCGACGCCACCGACGCGAACTCGAGATCGACCAACGCCTCCGAGAACATCACGTGCGCAATCGCCGCCGCGAGAAAGCGATCCGTGCCCGGCAGGACGGCAAGATGACGGTCGCATCGCTCCGCCGTGCGCGTACGCCGAGGGTCGATGCACACGATCGTCGCACCGTTCCGCTTCCGTGCTTCTTCGATGAAATGCCAGTGGTGATGCGATGTCGTGAGGAGATTCGCGCCCCACACGAGCACCATGCGGCTCTCGACGATCGTCTCCGGGTCGAAGGCTCGCGGATGCCCTTCGGCCTCGATGGCGTTGCCGGCCGCGCCGCAGATGCTCCCGACCTGGCGACTCCCGCCGAGCGCGTGGAAGAGTCGTCCGAGTGCCCGGCGCTGCACGACCCCCATCGAGCCGACGTACTGGACCGGCAGCAACGCCTCACCGCCATACTCGGCGACGATCGACCCGAACCGCTCGGCGATGATGCTCACAGCCTCCGGCCACGAGATGCGCTCGAACGCGCCGTCGCCCTTCCTGCCGGTGCGACGCAGCGGATGCAACAACCGGTCGGGCGCGTAGGTACGCGTCTGATAGTCGTTGACCTTCGCGCAGAGCACGCCGCGCGTGAACGGATGCTCAGTCGCGCCCGCCACGCGCACCACTCGACCGTCCTCGACGTGCGCGACCCACGAGCACGTGTCCTGACAGTCGTGTGGACAGCAGCCTTTGACCAGTCGTTGCTCGGCCATACGCCACTACTATAAGAAGAACGAGCACTCCCGGCCACGGGGACGTGCTGGAGTCCGCCGGGGACCTAACGTTAATGCCGCTACGACGCAACCGCGTTCGGTCCGGTGCCGTTTGCGGTGACGACCACCGCGCTCGTCGCCGCAGGCGTGCTGGCGACGCTCGAGGCGCCGGCGAACACAGCTGGAATCGAGTCGCTTCCGATGCGGGCGGAGTAACCAGCCGCCGAGAGCAGCCCCAGCGTGACGCCAAGCGCGATCGACACGATCACGAGACCGATTCCGGCCGTGACCTGTTGGTCCGTCAGGTAGTAATTGCACAATCGCACCGGCGCCGCGATGTAGGCCCACCCGACAACCGCCCACATCGGGAGGACATTCGCCATGAGGAAGCCTCGCCCCATGCTGCCCAGGCTGGACCAGCTGAGCGCGAGTGGCGCTCCCACGAGGAGTGGGAGCGTTACGAACTTCGCCGCTTCCATGAGCGGCGCGGCGAGCGCCCAGTCCAGCGCGCGTGGTACCATCCACCACGAGCTGACGATCATGGCCAACAGCGCGCCCGAGACGCCGCCTCGATTCCATGCGGCGATTCGAGACCGGAGACCCCGCGGGAGCGCAGCGGCTCCTAACGCGCCCGCGGCGGCGAGCAATGGGATCTGCACGAGCATGTGGGTGACCATGACCCGCTCGAGGGCGTCTCGGGCCCCTGGCATCACGAGCACGGCGAACAAGAGTACCGCTATGCGGGCGCGGATCACGGGCTCGCTCCTGTGACCGCCCGCGCCACCTCATCCGGCGACGCGCCAACGTCGAGCACGCGTGCGAGCCGGCCGCGATCGTCGAGCACGTGAACAGCCGCGTTATGCTGAAAGCCACCGCGGCCGTCGCTGATCAGGACGATACCGAACGCTCGAAGGAGTGAGTCGAGATCGTTCCGCTCGCGCACGCGGGCAAAGCGCCACGAGCGCCCGTCCGCCGCGTAATGCGACGCATACTCCCGAAGCCGTGCCGGCGTGTCGAGCGAGTCGAACGTGATGCTGACGAGCTGCAGTCGCTGCTCGCCAGAGTCACGCGTTGCCGATCGCTCAGCGCGGTCCAACCGCCGAAAGCCGTCGCTCAGCAACGGGCAGATCGTCCCACAGCCGGTGTAGACGAAATCGACGACGACAGGCTGGCCGAGATACCGGTCGAGCGTAAACAGGCGGCCATCCTGGTCCTCCAGCTGGACCACGGGAATCGGCGTCGGCGCCGCCGCGATCGCGCGCCGGCGCGCTGTCTCGGTCGTGAGTGCGCGGAACCCATCGGTCCCGTGCCACAGCAGTGCGCCGCCCGCCACACAGATGGCGAGCGACGCGACCGCAGTGCGCACCCAGTCGCCCTTAGGTGCCAATCGCACGGGCTCGTCGGAGAAAGGCCGTGACGAAGGCGACGGTTCCGAGCACGACGATCAGCGCGAAGATGGCACCGACGCGGCCGTACGTCATCCACGCGGCGTCGTGAACTGCCCATCGACGCGGCACACTGGCCGCCCCCGCCGCGAGGAACGAGATCGCAAAGCCGATCGTACCTACCGCGTACATCCAGAAGCCGGCACGATCGAGCACGCTGTCGGATGCCCCGGTCGACATGGCGAGGAAATACATGAACCCGAACAGCATCGCGACGACGCCCAGCAGCAGGTACGTGTGGAAATGTCCGGGAACCCACAGCGTGTTGTGCATGACCCGGTTGATGGCGATGGTACCGTCGAGCACCGCCGGTACGACGCCCACGCTCCACCCGAGGATCGACGCGAAGAGAAGCGACGTCGTGACGTTCCACTTCATGCCCGAGCGGTAGACGTTCGCGAGCGTCGCCGCCGCCGTCACGGCCAGCACCGGCAGGCTGCTCGCGTACGACATGATCTGGCCGAGCACGTTCGCCCACGTCGGGTTCGCGAAGTCCATCAGCAGATGATGCGGGTAGACCGTGAGCACCATCAGCATGGTGGCGGTCCACGCGAGCAGGAACGGCCTGCTCGACTTCCACGGCCGACCGGTGAACGCCGGGAGGATCTCGTAGACGCCGATCACCGCCATGTAGATCGTGGAATTGATGAAGACATGGCCGAAAAAGAAGATCAGGTTCTTGGCGAGCAGGGCGTTCACGGCGAAGCTCGGCGCGAGCGCGTTCACGAGCGACATCGTGAGAATCACTGCGCCCACGGCGATGGCCGGGATGTTGATGATCGTGACGACGGTGCTGGCGACGACCGTGGGTGGTGGCGCGTCCGCGGTGCTCTTTCCGAACGCCTGCGGCCAACCTAACGCCGCGCCAAGGTTGCCGTACTTGCCGATGATGGCCCGGGCCGTGTCGAGATAGAGGAGGAGGAACCCGACCCCGACGACGAGAACCCCGACGAGGTAGGCGGCCGTCGCTCCCATTCCCCAGACACCGACCGACTTCGCGGGCAGCGGGAACAGGAACGTCCACGCGGCCGCGAACCCGCCCACGAAAATGCTGCCGAGCACCAGTACGACCCCGAGCAGAAAGCAGACGAGGTTCGTGACCAGGATGGCTCGGCTCAGCGCGACGTAGCGCGAGAGAAAGAACCACATCACGCCGGCGCCGCCGAGTCCGGCGATAGCGACCATCCCGATGCCGTGCGCGGTGAGCAGCTGGTAGAACCGATTCGGCGGAACGGTGATGAAGCCGGCCTGCGAGGCGCGCATGAGGAGGCCGAACACCATGAGCAGTGCCAGGACGATTGCCGTGATCCCCATGTACGTGGCCACGACTCCACGGCCGTGAACCGTGGGAGCGCCGGTAAGGGGCGCAGTCTGCCCGGGAGCCTGGACCGGCGATGCAGCGGTTGTCATGTGCATGCCCTCCTACTGTGCTGCCGTGACAGTGAGCTGCGTGACCATCGTGTGATGCCCGAGCCCGCAGTACTCGAGGCAGCGGATGCGATACGTTCCAGGCGTCGCGAACGTGTGCCGGATGACGTTCGTGTACCCGGGCATCGCCTGCGTCTGCGTGATCAGGCGGTCGTTCGTGTCGTACACGGCGAACCCGTGGTTCACGTCCGACGCGGCGACCCGGATCTCGACCGGTTGGCCGGCGCGCACGGTGTCAGGTGCGACTTCCCAGGCCCATTGGTGGCCTTTCGCCTGCACCACGACGCTGGCGGCCGTTACGTCGCTCCCGTACGGGGTCTTCGTCAGCGAATAGGCGATCGCTGGAACGAACAGCACGACGAGTCCCCAGAACGTCGTGCGGCGCCAGCGGGCCGCCGCCGCGGCAATATCGTCGGCGCTTCCGGTCGAGCGCGCAGATCGCGCGACGATGGCGAACAGGGCGATCACGAGCGTGCCGATGACCGCCGACACGAGGACAGCAATCCGCTGCTCCATGGGCCTCCGACTGTTGCCAGCAGACAGCAGTGGTGAGAACGGCCCCTCGGCGGGTCGTGTCACAAGCGAAGCTGCACATTTCGGCGGGCCTGTCAAGCCCGACGCCTTCCCTCGACGGCGCCTTGCCGTGCCGCGCCGCCTAACGCGGCACCCCGCGCGTCCGGGCTACGCCCCCGCCGGAGAGGCCAGGTCGACGGCTGCGTCGGCGGGCGCGGGACGCGGGGGCCGGAACGCGATCACGGAGAGTGGCGGCAGCGTGAGAGTCAACGAAAAGGGCCGACCATGGGCCGGCGTCGGTGACGTCTCGACCGCGCCGAGGTTCCCCAGCCCGCTCCCCCCGTACGCCGTCGCATCGCTGTTCAGGATCTCCTCCCACACACCCTCGACCGGCGCGCCGATCCGATAGTCGTATTTCGGCGCCGCCGCGAAGTTGCAGACGAACAGCAGCAGGTTCGCCGGATCGGCCGCACGCCTGACGAAACTCACCACGTTCCCCTCGTGGTCGCTGCAGTCGATCCACTCGAACCCCTCTGGGGTGTCGTCTCGTTCGTACAGCGCGGGCTCGGCTCGGTACAACGTGTTGAGGTCCCGCACCCACTGCTGCAGTCCGGCGTGCATCGGGTCGTTCGTGAGGTGCCAGTGGAGGCTCGTGTCGTGATTCCACTCCTGCCACTGCCCGAACTCATCCCCCATGAACATGAGCTTCTTGCCGGGATGTCCGAACATGTAGCCGTAGAGCGCGCGCAGGTTCGCGAACATCCGCCACGCGTCTCCCGGCATCTTGCTCAGCATCGCCTTCTTCAGGTGCACCACCTCGTCGTGTGAGAACGGCAGGACGAAGCGCTCGGAGTACGCGTACATGAGGCTGAACGTGATCTGGTTGTGATGGTACCGTCGATACACCGGATCGAGCGACATGTACTCGAGCATGTCGTGCATCCAGCCCATGTTCCACTTGAAGTCGAATCCGAGCCCGCCGACCTGCGTTGGGCGCGTGACCATCGGCCACGACGTGGATTCCTCCGCCATCACCGGCACGCCGGGATACGCGGCGTGCACGCGGTCGTTGAGCAGGCGGATGAAGTCGATCGCTTCGAGGTTCTCGCGACCGCCATAACGATTCGGGATCCACTCGCCGTGCTTGCGCGCGTAGTCGAGGTAGAGCATCGACGCGACCGCGTCCACGCGGAGCCCATCCACGTGATAGCGGTCGATCCAGAACAGCGCGCTCGAGATGAGGAAGTTGCGAACCTCGAGGCGACCGTAGTTGAAGATGAACGTGTCCCACTGCGGGTGCAGGCCGCGCTGCACACCCGCGTGCTCGTAGAGATGCGTGCCATCGAAGTAACCGAGGCCGTGTCCGTCGCGCGGGAAGTGCGCGGGCACCCAGTCGAGGATCACGCCGATGTCGCGCTGGTGCAGCGCATCTATGAGGTGCATGAGGTCATGAGGCGCACCAAACCGGCTCGTCGGCGCGAAGTAGCCAATGGTCTGGTAGCCCCACGACCCGTCGAACGGATGCTCGGTGATCGGCAACAGCTCGACGTGCGTGTATCCCATGGACTCCACGTAGTCCGGGAGCTCACGCGCCATTTCACGATACGTGAGCCATCGCCCCTTCTCCTCGGGGTTCCGGCGCCAGGAGCCGAGGTGCACCTCGTAGATCGATATCGGCTCGATGACGGCGTTTCGCGTCGCGCGGGCCGAGATCCAGGCGGCGTCTCCCCACTCATAGCCATCCAGCTCGGCGACCTTCGACGCGGTCTGCGGGCGGATCTCGGCGGCGAAGCCGTAGGGGTCGGCCTTGTCGCCGAAGTAGCGGCCGTCGGGGCCGACGACGCGGTACTTGTAGAGGGCGCCGGTCTTCACGCCCGGAATGAACGCCTCCCACACGCCGGCTTCCTGGCGCCGGGTCAGCGGATGGGTCGCGGGGTCCCAGCGGTTGAAGTCGCCGACGACGGAGACGCGCGATGCGTTAGGCGCCCAGACGGCGAAATGAACGCCGGGGACGCCGTTCAGCTCGCGGACGTGCGCGCCGAGCTTCTCGTACGTGCGGTAATGCGTCCCCTCGGCGAGGAGATGAAGGTCGAAATCGGTGAGGAGGAGGGTAGTCAGGCAGCGACCTCCACGTCTGCTGCAGAGTTCGATGAAACGAAGGCGAGTCGATCGGGGTGCTACCGTCGCACCCTGAAGGTATGTCGCACGGAGTCGTCGGTCGACGGGTGACGGCCAGGTGCTCGAACGCGATCGGCCGACTGGCCGCGGCGGCCTTCCCATCGTACCGGGATCGGCGACTGGATGGGTCGCGTCGGCGAACGGCAGTTGCCCGGCATCGGCGTTAGGCATGCGGGTCCGCGATCGTGCAGAGCGCGAGCGGGTAGGCCTGATCTGCGCAGTGTGGCAAAACTGGTAACCGCGCCGATGCGCCGGATGTTCCCCACCTCGTCCGGCACTCAACGCTCGGTAGCAGCCGTGAGTTGCCAGTTCTGCCAAACTCCCACCCACGGGGTCCCCCGGGCAACGCCGGTGCCCGTCCTCGGGTTTCGGCGCCAGGCGCCAGCACCGGCAAGGCTTTCTACTCGTACAGGTCGAGCTGTTTCGTCGGCGAACGGTACGTAAGCACCCCCCCGGCGACCCGGGCCGGCGGGGCCAGCTCGTGACGCTCGGCGTCGCCGGCGTCGCGAATGTGGCGGACCTCGTGGCCGAGCGCGGTGAGGGCGTCGGCGATGAGGCGGCGGTGACACTGCCACCACAGGATCTCCGCGCACATGACCGTTGCGCGTGAGCCGGACGCGATCATCTCGAGCTCCTGGAGCCCGGTGGCGAACTCCTCCGTCGCCATGTGGTCGGCGTAGGCGCGGAACGCCGGGTGACGCCAGCCATCGTTAGGCGATGCCGGGTCGGGCCGCCGGCGGCCACCGAGGGCTTCGATCCAGCGGTAGCTCTTCCCGTGCTTCACCACGGCGGCGTCGAGTGCGGCCGAACCGAACTGGGGGAGCCGTCGCGAGCCGGGGAATCGGCGAACGTCGACGACGGTCTCGATGCCGTGGGCGTCGAGTGTGGCGAGGAAATCCTCGATCGTTCGCGTGGAGTGGCCGATCGTCCAGATCGTCACTATGAAGTTCGGGTCGCGGCGGGCTCGGGGAACGTCTCCGTCACTCGCCGCTCGAGCGTCGTGGTTTCCTGCTGCACCCCACGCAGCTCGGCCGACCCGCGCTCCAGCTTCTCGCGCTCCGTGGCGAGGAACCGCTCGTAGGGCTGGATCACGTCGAGCAACTCCTGCTCGTAGCGTCGAAGCTGCTCATCGAACTTCGCGGCGAGCAGCGCTGAGAGGTCGGTGCTGAGCTTCGCGATCTTTTCCTCGAGCTCGCGAATGAGCCGCCGCCGCCGCGCCGGGATGAGAAGCCACCCGGCGACGGCGAACAGCGTCGCCGTCAGGAGGCCGGTGATGTCGAGCGCCGCGGTCGTGAACACCGCCAGGACGACGGCGCCCAGCCCGACCGCCAGCACGTTGATCCCGAACGCGTGCGTCACCGCCTCACGCACGGACTCCATGACCGTGCGCGCCTCGGCTTCAGCGTTGAACTGGCTGAGACGGCGCTCGACCGGCTGGCGGAGTCGATCGAACAGCTCCTCGCGGTTGTACTGGAACTCGGTGCTCGCGTGCGCGGCCAGCGCTCCCGAGGCGCGCAGGCGGGCGGTATGCGCGTCGAGCTCCTGGAACACGGCCGTCCAGAGCTTGAGGTTCCGCTTCACCGTCCAGTCGACCATTCGATTGACGACGTCCTCGACCTCCCGCGGGGCGTTGGCCACGACTTCGGCCCGGAACCGGTTCTCGACCGCGTCCTTGTTGCGAAGGAAATTCAGGTTGCCGACGCGAATGGTGCGTTCGAGCCAGCTCCGGCCCCGCCGCTCGACCTCGGCGAGCACCGAGCGGACCTCGAGCAGATAGCGCTCGGAATCCGTGCGCATCTCCGCCCCGTAGCTCTCGAGCTGCTCGCGCACGACGCCGAGGACGCGGCCGTCCGCGCGCACGACCTCGAGCCGCGTGTCGAGCGCACCGACATTTCGCTCGAGCACGTGTCGCAGCACGCCGAGCGGCGAGAGGAGCTTGAGGCGAACACGCTCGTGCTCGCGCAGCGTCTCGAGGAGGTATCGCTCGAGCGCGGGGAACTCGTTGCGCGGGTCCGCCACGGGCGGCGACGCGGAAGCCGGGGCCCCGTCAGCCGCGCTCGAGGCCGCACCGCCGGATGCGGAGCGGGCGGCCATCTTGGCGCGGAGCGACTGCAACGCGCTGATGAAATACGTGCTTGGCGCCGGCCCACCGAGTCGGGCGGTGAACTCGCGCTCGAGGTACGCGCGAACGCGCTCGATCTGCTCGTCGGAGTTCCGGCGGTCAACGCCGTTGACGATGAAGATGATCTTCTTGCCCCACTCCCGAATGTGCGACAGGAACCCGAGCTCACTCGCGGTGAGCGGTTGCAGCAGACTGGTGACGAAGAGAACGAGGTCGGCGCGCGGCACGAACCCGCGCGTGATCTCCTCCTCCATCCGCTCGATGGAGTTCGTGCCTGGCGTGTCGACGATCTCGAGATCGCGGAGCACATCGAGCGGATAGTGGAAGAGCAGCGTGTGCTCGCCGATCGCCTCGGGGGCGCCGGCGTTCCCGAAGCGCAGGATGGCGATCTCCCGGGTGGTCGGCAGGTCGCCCATCGCGAACACCTCGTCGCCGAGGAGCGCGTTGATGAAGGTGCTCTTGCCGGTGTTGTACTCGCCTGCGATCACGAGCAGGAAGAGCTCGTCCATCTCGTCGACGAGCTTCGCGAGGCGGTCCACGTCACCGCGTGCGGCCTCGACCTGGAGCAGCGCGTCGCGTGCACGGAGCACCAGGCGGCGCTCGAGCGCGACGAGCTCAGCTTGCTGGCGGGAGAGGACCTGTTCCACGGCTTTGGCGTTGAGGAGCGGTGCGGTTGTCGTCGTCTGAGATTACGTCACACACGTCGATCAAGGGATGGGCGAGCGCCTTTCCGGCATCGCGACGACGCCCGACTGGTGTAGGTTAACGGCCATGCGCACATCCTTCAC
>Ga0075420_100006284_pt1 | contig 10476 bp, 8 predicted proteins | sample SoiMetdeltSBSDD4_FD_75296 | JGI IMG/M metagenome (GOLD analysis project Ga0075420, IMG submission 75296) | Bulk soil microbial communities from a Populus tree surrounding site in Tennessee, USA - Soil MetaG P. deltoides SBSDD4 | ecosystem: Environmental > Terrestrial > Soil > Tree plantation...
CCTGGGTAACATTCGCCGGCTGCGTGCTGGTGGTTGGCGTTCTGTACTGGGCGCAGGCCGTCCTGGTTCCGTTCGCGCTGGCGATTCTGCTCACGTTCGTCCTGGCGCCGCCGATTACGCGGCTCGAGCGGTGGATCGGGCGAGTACCCGCCGTACTCCTCGGAGTGACTCTTGTCTTTTCGTTATTGGGCGTCGCCAGTTGGGGGCTGACGCGGCAGATGCAACACTTGGCCGCGGCGCTGCCGGGGTACCGCGCGAACATCCAGGCGAAGATTGCCGACGTCCGCGGAGCAGGCAGGGGCGGGACGGTGGAGAAGTTTCAGGAAACGCTCGAGGACCTCAAGGGTGACCTCGGCGGGTCGACCGCCGTGACGGGGACTAGCCCGGCCCCGGTTGTCGTCGCTCCTGGGACCACTGCCGGATTCGCCTCCGGACTCGGCTGGGTGAGCCCTATCGTGGGTCCGCTCGGAACGGCCAGCCTGGTCATCGCGCTCGTGATGTTCATGCTGCTCGAGCGTCGTGATCTGCGGGACCGCCTCATCGGCCTGTTCGGACACGGACGGCTGGCGGTTACGACGAAGGCGTTCGACGAGGCGGGGAGCCGCGTCAGCCGGCAGCTCCTGATGCAGTCGCTGGTGAACGTGGTCTACGGCATCGGCGTTGCCTGCGGCCTCTACTTGCTGGGCGTCCCATATCCCCTTCTTTGGGCGGCGCTCGGCGCGGCTCTGCGGTTCATCCCTTACGTCGGACCAGTCCTGGGCGCCGGCGCGCCGATTCTGATCAGCCTGGCCGCACTCGAGGGCTGGACGGGGCCGCTGATGGTCGTTGCGCTGTTCGTGGGTCTGGAGCTCTTCACGAATCTGGTTCTCGAGACGGTGCTGTATGCGGGAGCCGCGGGCGTGTCGCAGGTGGCGCTGTTGGTGTCAGTCGCCTTCTGGACGTGGCTCTGGGGTCCACTGGGGCTTCTGCTGGCGACGCCGCTGACGGTGTGCCTGGTGGTGCTCGGCAAGCACGTTCCGGGTCTGGAATTCCTCGGCACGCTGATGGCCGATCGGCCAGCGCTGGCCCCCGAGTACAACTACTATCAGCGGCTGCTCGCGCGCGATCAGAACGAAGCGGCCGACCTGGTAGAGCACCATATCAAGTCCCATCTGCCGATGTCGGTCTACGATGCCCTCCTCCTGCCCGCGTTGAACTATGCCGAGCGCGACCGACTCGAAGGGCGCTTGTCGGAGGCAGAAGAATCCCTGGTGAGCGATTCCACGCGGGAACTCATTACGGATGCTGCCGAGTGGATTCGCGAGGTTGCCCAGGAGCTGGCGGAATCCAACCCGATCGCGCCAGCGCCGGACCTGCCGGGTCAGCGACAGCCGCTGCGCGTGCTCGGCTACGCCGCGAACGGGACGCCGGACGTGCTGGCCCTTCAGATGCTCGACCACCTCGTGGAGGACCTGCCGATCGACCTGGAGGTCCACATGACACGGCTCGGTACGAACGCGCTCGTCTCGCTCCTTCGGGATCAGAAGATCTCGGCGCTGTGCATCGCGGATCTCCCGCCGAGTCCCCCTTCGCGAACGCGCTATGTGGTGAAGCGTCTTCGCGCCGCCCTGCCTGACCTCCGCATCCTCGTCGGACGCTGGGCCCCGGAGGCCCTCGCCGATGAGAGGAGCGATGAGCTGAGGGCAGATGGCGCGACCCACGTCGCCGCGTCGCTGGTCGATACGCGCGACTATCTCGCAGGTCTCCTCGACCTGCCCAGGGTTGCCGTCGCTGACCAGGCCGGTATCCACGCCGCCTAGCGCTTTTTCATCGACCGCTCGCGGTTGGCGTCTTTCCGAGAACGACGACCAAGCCATGGCGGTCCGATTGTTGCGGTGGTGATGCGGATTGATAGTTGCTGCAGGAGCCGTATGATGGATCACGCCCAGGATCTGGTGAACACCTTGGAGTCGCGCCGCTCCTTATCAGCACCGCTTGCCGCGCTCGGTGCCGTCGCCGTGGCCGGTGTGAGCGCATACCTGGCATGGCCGGCCGGGCGTTCCAGCAGATCGCTTCGAGGACGCCAATCTCTCATCGCCTATCTTCGCGATCATCTCAGTGGCTCTGACGTGGCCCTTCGCGTCGTGCATCGACTCAGCGCCACGCACCAGGGGACCGAGGTTGGGACGTTATGCCGCCGGATGTCCAGGGAGTTCGAAGAAGATCGCGCCGTTGTGCGTACGCTGCTGACTCAGCTCGGAGCGTCCGGGCCATCGCTCAAGCGCGCTGCGGGATTTGCGTCCGGTACCGTGCTGAGCGTGACGGCGGGCGGTGAGCCGGGCGATCTCTCGCTGTTGCGGACGCTCGAAGGCCTGGCCATCGGCGTCCAGGGCAAACGATGCCTCTGGCGAGCGTTGCAGAACCTTCGCGGATTGCCAATCACCGTTGACGGCGTGAACTTCGTCGACCTGGAAGCGAAGGCCGTTCGTCAATGGGGGGCCATCGAAGAGCGCCGGCGCGCCCTAGCGGTACAGACCTTCTCCGTCCCCGGTGCGCGGGCGGAGTGACGGCGATGACATGGATTCGCGATCGAGCGCTGACGCTGGCGTTGATGGCGATGTTTCTGCTGTCCCTGGTGGGCCAGTTGCTCACCGGGTTCGCCGAGTACAACGACGAACAGGTGCAACATGAACAGGCCACCGTCGCCATGGCCGACTATCTCGGCACTGGTCACCCCTGGGAGGCCCTCTTCGAGAACTGGGAAAGCGAGTTCCTGCAGATGGCCGTGTTCGTGTTGTTGACGACCTTTCTGATTCAGAAGGGGTCACCGGAGTCGCGACGACCGGGTGTCAAGGAACTGGTCGATACCGATCCTCGCGACTTCGCCGACGACCCGGACGCACCCTGGCCGGTCAGACGCGGTGGCTGGATCTTGCGGCTCTACGAGCATTCCCTCGGCCTGGCGTTCGTCCTCCTCTTCCTGATCGCGTGGGTCGGCCATGCCCTCGGTGGCTTTGCGGATTATGCGGCCGACCAAGTGACGCATCATCAGCCGCGACCCGCCCTCACCGACTTTCTGATGTCGCCACGGTTCTGGTTCGAGTCGTTTCAGAATTGGCAGAGCGAATTTCTCGCAATCGCCTCGATGGTCTGGCTGGCTGTGTACCTTCGACAGCGATGGTCGCCGGAATCGAAACCCGTGCATGCGCCGCACACCGAAACAGGTCGCTGAGAGAGAGCACGATCTCGGATGATGGAGGTGTACCGTCGCCGATCGTCGGCGGCTACCCGGGACCGAGCGCACGACCCACATCGAGCCCGAATGTCGGGTGTTCGCGTGGGCCAGAAATCCGAATCGGCAGTTTGGACCCGCCGCCCTGCCGACGGAACAGCGGCTGTGCGATTCTCCCGAGAACCGCCTTCCAGCCGCTCGTGGTTTCGGCGAGAGTCGCGTCCAGCAGGAGGTTGCCACGAAAATCGAGGGTTTCCTGCTTCACGTCGTACGTGCCCGCAAGCTGAACGATCGCGCCTGGCACTCCAAACGAGAGATCCGAAAACGTCAGTGTGCCGCCGCGGAGTGTGAAGGTCCCGGAGAGGCGCGACACCACGCCTGGGCCGTTCGCAGCAGTCGCGTCCCCTTTGCCGCGTTGACTCAATGCGTTGATCTTCTCCTGGACGTTCACGTTCGAGAAGCGGGCCTCGTTGAGTCGAATCGTCCCGGAAAGATCGAGCTTGTCCATGACGTCCCGATCGCCGGCAGGCAACAGAAGCCTCGCCTTCAGCTGCATGCGTCCGCTCATGACCGGCTTGGTGGCTTTGACCGCCAATTTCAGGACATCTTCTATTCGCCCATCGTCGATGGCGACGTCCAATGTGATTCTTCGCCCCTTCACATCTTTGGTTCGGATCACCGCACCTCGGGCAACGATCAGGGTGTCGATCACTCGTGCCTCCACCCGCTCGAGCGCCGTGTCTCCGTTGGTGCCATCGACAATCGCATGAAAACGAGTTTTGAGCGGAACCGGTTGCGCCGCGACATCGATAGAGAAGTCCGGAGTGTCCGTCTCACCCTTGACCTCGATCCGCTCGAGGACGCCGGAGTAGGTCCCAACCGATGACAGCGTGCCGCCGATGCCTTTGATTGTGTCGAGATTCGCCGACTTGAAGGTGTATTCGCCGCGGACCGGCGTCTGGCTCGGCTCGTCCGCCTGCCATGGGCCGAATCTGCCGCGGGTGGCGATTTCCCCGCGAGGTGTCGGATTGGTGAGCGTGGCCTCGAACCTCGCCCCGTCACGGTCGCCAAGACCGCGCATGACCAGATCGTGGATCTCGAACCGGCGTGGAAGCTTCCCTGGGTCTCGCGAGACGATGTCGAGCCGAGCGGTTCGGGAAACAATCTGCTCGATCACGAGCTTCGACGCGCGGGGCTCGCCGTGCGCTTCCTCGCCCGCCACCGTCGTATCTCCCTCAGACGGATCTGCGAGGTCACGGTGTACTCCGCCGGGCGGGATGCTGATCGCCAGGCGATCCAGCTCCACGGTTTCGAGGTGTAGAGGCGAGTGAATGAGGCCCCACAGCCCGGCGCTTGCCGAGTACGACTGGATGGTGATCAAGGGAGCGACATCCGTGCGGCCTTTGTGCCGCAGGACCAGGCCGGTGCCAAGAATCTGCGGGCGCGGAAAAACGGAGATCTGGAGCGACGCCAGATCGACGTCGCTCTCGAATCGTTCGTTCAGCGCGGCGACGGCTCTCTGCCTGACGTGCGGAGTAATTCGAGTCGCGATCGACAGAAGAATCGCGCCAAAGATCAGGATTAGCGTGAACGCGACTAGCAGGGTACGCCGTCGGCGGAGCGCCTTTAAGGGGGCGCTCATTCGGAAGCCGGGCTCGATCTTGTTCAAGTGTATGACTCGCTGTTCTTTCGGAGGACGCGCGGCAGCTCTTACCAGGCGACGATGCCACAGTGGTACATGGACTCTCCTGGAAAAGCGGGGATAGACGGGGCTCGAGTGTTCAGACGAGGCCCGTCAATCGACGCAGCCGCGCCTGAACCTCACGAGCAATCACATTCCGGTTCGCAGCCGTCTTCAGCGCAGCACGTTGCGGGCATGATCACCTCAATCAACTTTCTGCCTACCAGAGCGCGTTCGACCTGCGGCACCTGATCGATCACTGTTCAGATGCACGGTCGCGTACCGCAAACGACAATGGTAGGAAATGGAGTTGTCCGTCGTCTGTTCACAATTGATCACAAGAGAGGCGCCGACCTGAGCGCTATGTGAGGCGACTGTGGAGCTGGAATGGGCAAGCGAGCGCGGACGTTCAATGCAGGACATCGCCCCTGGGCGCGATGGGGTTACGGTAGATATCACCGGTGTGGATTTGAGGTGAAAGGATATGGATATCGAACTGGAGCGCCGCCGCGCCGACGCTGAAGCCGAACGCCAGCAGCATGAGCTCACCCGTCAGGCCGCTGAGCGTGCGCGTGCTGCGGCCGAGGAGTCACGAGTGTCCGCCGAAGACGACCGCTGTGCGGTCGCAGTCGAAGTGAGTGCGACGATCGCGGCGCTGACGACGCTTCTGAGTCGGATGGAGGCGGTCGAAGCGCTCAGACGCGAGGCTCGGAAAGATACGAAGTAGCGGTGTCGATCCTTAACGTGCCACGCACTAACGTGGCTCCCACGGCGGCGGCGATGTGAGCCTGCTGTCCAGCCAGACATCCTTCTCTGAAAAAATCACCCGGCTGAAGTACGCCGACGATCGCTTCTTTTTCCCGCAGACGAGAGCACCGACAGCTTCACTGATCCTTGCTGGAGGTACATGACCTCTCCGCACGGGGCCCCCCTGCGCGAAGATGACGGCCGAACGACGGTACTGCGTGATTCGATGGCTGATCTCAGGAAACTGGAACGCACTGACGGGTTTTGGAAGCGGGGCCTGCGGCGGCTCTCGGTCGGCAACCGCGACGGGGCCGGTTCACCCGCAGATCGGTCCTGTCGTGATTGTTCAAAGAGGCACACGTCGCCTGGTTGTCGATCGCATGTTCTTCTTGCTTGCGGGCGAGGGACAGCCGTCGTCGGTCATGATCGCGTCGGCGAGTTCCTGGTCGTACGGTTTGTCGTCTGGTTCCTGACGATTCAAGGCTTCGATTTGCGTGACTGCCTGACGTCGGAGTATCTGAGCGTCCCGCGCGATGCGAAGCTCACCCGGCCGGTCAACGTGCGGCGCCCGACGATCGCGCGCGCTGATAAGCTCGCGCAGCGTTGACACGATGCGGGTCGCTGTGGATACGCTGCGCTGTGGTTTCTCAGTCATCCGGATGCGCTTTCGAGCGTTCGGGCCGGCCCTCCCGCGCGCGGATCGGCTTGAGGGGCGTCTCCGAGGTGAAGGTCCCGGCATGAACCTCGAGCGTCTTGCCGACCTTCACAAGGGAGCGGACGCGCACGCAACCCAACAGCAGAACCTTGGCGCAGAGCCCCTGGACATTTTCCAGTACACCGGCGGCCGGCGTTTCGAATTCGACCCGGGAGGCGAGCCTGAAGTCGCGGGCCAGCCGCTCGTTCCTGTAGACGATCCCGTCGCGGTCGTACAACACGAGGAGCTTGCCGCGGCCGGCGAGGAGCGCGACCATTTCGAAATCCTGTCCCTTTTTGTCCTGTCCCCGAATCACGGTCATGAGGTCTAGCAGGAAGGCCGCGTCCACCGCGCGAAGCGCCTCCCGTGACAAATAGAAGGTGCACGGTTCGCGGAACACGCTGTTGGTGAGGACGTCGATACTCCCCCAGTCCGCCACCGCTGCGCGACCAAACACGTCGAAGGCCGTCTTCTCGGGCAACTCGTGGACCTGAACCTGGGCGAGTTCAGGGGCGACGTGGGCGACCCAGGTCTTCACCTCGGGCCTCACCTCGGAGAGGTTCTCGCACAGGGGCTCGGGGAAGACTTGCGGCTCGACGGAAAGTGCGGCCACAAGAAACGCTGCGACAATCATCGTTGGATTCACTCCCGGTTCGGTCTGTCAACCGTGTCTCGGCTCGACTGGTCCGACTCTTCGTGTTCTTCGATCTACCTTGCTACCTGGCCGAATGCTCCTGCAGATGTGCCGGGGTATCGCACAGGCCGGTCACGTCGCGGATTTCCTGCGCGTTCAACGATTCGGCTTTCAGCAGGGCGCGGGCAAGGGCGTCGAGCGTGCCGCGGTGCGCCGCCAGCACCCGGTCGGCCTCGCGGTGGCTTTCCTCGACGATCCCCCGGACCTCGGCATCGATCAGCTCGGAGGTGGCCTCGCTGTATGGCTGATGCTGGAACGCCGGCGGCAGACCCTCGTCCTGCGGCGCGACAAAGCTGATCGGCCCGAGCGCGTCGCTCATCCCCCAGCGCAAGACCATGTGCCGCGCGATCTCGGTGACCTGCTGAAGATCGTTTTCGGCACCGGTCGTGCCGACGCCATACACGAGCTTTTCGGCCGCGCGGCCTCCGAGTGCGCAGGTGATGCGCGCCCGCAGGTAGTCCTCGGCATAACTGGTTCGATCGTCGACGGGCAGGTGGTAGGTTGCTCCGAGCGCCATGCCGCGCGGCACGATGGAGACGCGGTGCACGGGATCACTGCCAGGCGTCAGCAGCGCAAGCAGCGCGTGCCCTGCCTCGTGATAGGCAGTGCGCTCTCGATCCGCCGCGTTGAGCAGGATGTTACGCGCGGGGCCGAGGGTGATCTTCTGGAGCGCGTCGGCAAAATCCTCAGCACTGACGGCATCCTCGTCCTTGCGGGCCGCGAGGAGCGCCGCTTCGTTGACGACGTTGCGCAGCTCGGCGCCGACCAGGCCCGGCGTTTCGGCGGCGATGCGCTCCACGGAGACGTCGGGCGCCAGGGGCACATGCTTGGTGTGCACCTTCAGAATCGCGGCCCGGCCGGCCCGGTCGGGCCGCTGGACCACGACGCGGCGATCGAAGCGGCCCGGTCGCAACAAGGCCTGGTCGAGCACGTCAGCGCGGTTGGTCGCGGCCAGGACGATGACGCCCTCGCGGGAGTCGAAGCCGTCCATCTCCGTCAGGATCTGGTTCAACGTCTGCTCGCGCTCGTCGTGTCCGCCGAGCTGCGTGCCGCTCCCGCGGGTGCGGCCGATCGCGTCCAGTTCATCGATGAAGATGATCGCCGGCGCCGCCTCCCGCGCCTGCTTGAACAGGTCCCGCACGCGCGCGGCCCCGACCCCCACGATCATCTCGATGAACTCCGAGGCGCTCAGACTGAAAAAGGGCACGCCCGCCTGCCCGGCAATCGCCCGCGCCAGCAACGTCTTGCCAGTTCCGGGCGCCCCGATTAACAGGACGCCCTTCGGCACCGTGCCGCCGAGGCGTTGGTACTTATCCGGGTTCTTGAGAAAATCGACGATCTCGATCAGTTCGTTCTCCGCCTCGTCAATCCCGGCGACATCGTCGAAGGTGACTTTCGGCTGCTGCTCGCTGAACCGCTTGGCGCGGCTCCGGCCGAGGCTGAACAGCCCGCCTCCGGCTCTTGCCGCGGCACGGCCGCTGATCCAGACGAAGGCGGCGATCAGCAACAACGTGGGGCCGAAGCTGACCAGCAGCTTCAGCCACGAGGAGGCGTTCTCGTCGATGGCCGTGATCGCCACCCCTTTGTCTGCCAGCCGTCGCTCGAGATCCTGGTCGGCGAAGATCGGTCGTTGCGTCTTGAATTCCGTCGACGTCCGAGCGTCGGGATGATCCGGTGAGTGTGCCTGGTCGGCCGGCGCTCCCTCATTATTCGGTGGCGGGTACGTGACCTTCGTCTTGAACCGCCCCTGGATCGCATCGCCCGCGCTCATCACGTTCTCGACATTGCCCGCGTCGACCTGCGCCTTGAAGAAGGTATAGGGCACGGTGATCGAGGATGGTTCCCGGAAAAACACCCGCGTTCCCAGGTAATTGACAGTCATGAGCACGAGGAAGACGAGCCACCAGGGCTGCGGTGGCCACCGACGGGGCGTGGCACGCACGTGTGGCGAGGGGCCGGGCTTGTTGCCGCTTGGTGCTCCCCTCGCGGGGTCAGTCGGGAGGGTCGCCATGCTTCAGGTGCTCACGTCGTGCCGACTGCGGCTGTCGCGCTTCGGTGGCGCGAATGCCCCCTAGTTGGAGTCCGGGTCTTTCAGGTCTTTCAGATCGCGATAGACGCGGCCCAACTAGCGGTTAGCAGCGACCGACATTCATGGTGAAACTCTAGCTCTCGCCCGGGTGGCCGCCTGTTCAATCGAGGACAGCCTCGCGAGCACGGCTCAACTACTCTCTCAGGTTCCAGTGTCACTTCTCCGTCAGCCTCCCTCGACGCTCTGTCCCGATCACCAAGCTCTGTCAGTACCTCACGCTGAAGGACTCGCCATCCGATTGCTTGGGCTCGTTATTGGCTCGCTCGTCATCCTCGCTAGTGCGAGTAGCTTTGCGGCACCCGATCTGCGCCTCTCACTGGAGCGTTCGATGATGACGCCGGCCGGACTTTACGCAATCGCCGCCCTGAGAATCGCAATTGGGCTGGTGTTCGTGCTCGTCGCGCCAGCATCGCGGGCGCCGCGGACGCTCCGCGTGCTCGGTCTCATCGTGATCATCGCCGGACTGATCACGCCGTGGTTCGGCGTTGCCCGCGCGCGGGCGGTCCTGAACTGGTGGGCGAGTGCAGGGCCGTTGTTGATGCGTCTTGACGCCGGCGTGGGGATGGCGATTGGTGGCTTTCTCGTGTACGTTTTCCGAACGCCGACTCGACGAGCAGCGTATTAGACCGTCCACGGGATCGGATCAAGTTCAGAGGGAAGCCCTTCGCGATTTACGAACGCTGGGTTCGTGGCAATCTCAACGTAGCCTAATCACATTCGGCGATGAACCCTGTACAGGAGGGCGCCTGGCTCCTCACAGGGCCGCGCCGCGCGATGGGTAAATCAAAAACCGCGCCGACGCTCAAACTTCTCGAGGCAGTTGATTGGACGGGCGTGCGACTGCAGCGCGTCGAGCACGAACCCGCAGCAAAGATCTTGGCTCAAGGCGATCCAGCGACGAGCGCGGTCCGCCCTGCTTCGTCCCCATTTTGTTAGATCCACGGACCGGTGAACGCGCGGGCCCGCGCGCAGCTCACCTTGATGGAATGGCCACGCGGGAACGAGAACGAAGCGGTGCTTGTTCTGCGCGCAGCGCCTCCCCAGTCACGTGCCACATGTGATTGCAGCCGCTACAGATGCGGAAACAGCCCGATCGGCTCGGTCGCGTGTTCCGCAGGGTCGTGCCGCGGCAATGAGGGCACGACGGCGCGCTGATCTGTGGTGATCCCATGAGGAGAGCATACGCGGGTTCCCTCGCCCTCGCTGTTCGCTTCTGGACATCTGAGGACGTCACAGCCGTGCTGCGATATGGCTCGGGTGTGCTGAACGGAACAGCTCGGCACGACGGTCCCTGCGTATGCTGACGTCATGACATCAGCGTCTCTCGCCAGACATACGGTCTGTCGTTACTGTGGCCTGC
>Ga0075420_100006291_pt1 | contig 10471 bp, 12 predicted proteins | sample SoiMetdeltSBSDD4_FD_75296 | JGI IMG/M metagenome (GOLD analysis project Ga0075420, IMG submission 75296) | Bulk soil microbial communities from a Populus tree surrounding site in Tennessee, USA - Soil MetaG P. deltoides SBSDD4 | ecosystem: Environmental > Terrestrial > Soil > Tree plantation...
TTCGCCGGCCGCTACGATGATGCCTCAACATGGGCGGAAAAGGCGTTGGCGACATCGCCTCCTGGACTGCGGGAAAGACCGGTATATCACCCCGCACTGCTCATCGCGGCGGCAAGCAATTCACTTGCCGGGCGGCTAAAGGAGGCGTCGAACGCAATAACGCGGCTGCGCCAACTCAATCCGACGCCCCATATTGCGAATCTAAAGAATCAAATTCCGCTTCGTCGGCTAGAGGATCTTGCCAGGTACGCCGAGGGCCTGCGAAAAGCAGGACTGACTGACTAGGGGCGTCTCAACGTCCCGCTCGCTGCGAAGAATGCATACGCAGCGCCGAATATCAGCTTTCTGGCGCAAAGCGAACGTACCAAATTGGGCTGCGGGATGTCCGTTCCTGACGGTTGGCGGACATCCCGTGGACTTCGATTAAACGCAGTAAGTGGCCGATCCGTGAGCGCTGGCTCAAGGATTGGAGGACGCTGTATTGCTACGACCCTTGCGATCGATCGGCGCGGCCTGCGTCTGCGATGGATTGAGGCCGTCCGTTGCGCCGTTGCCCTGTCCGTTGACGCTGATGGACGGTGCCGGTGAGCGTTTCGCTGGGACGAGCGAGGGCGTATCGATGACGTTTTCCTGTCGTCGTGACATTCCCTCGAAATGCGCATTCTCCTCGATTGCCAGGGACCGATGATAGATATCGCCGTCAACGATAGCGGTGCTATTTAACTTGACGCGGTTGGCATGGATCGTGCCCTTGACGCGACCGCCGATCGTTAATTCCTCCGCGACAATATCGCCTTCCACCTGAGCGCCATCGCCTATCTGGACAGTCGAGGCGTGTACTTCTCCCTCGACGTGACCAAAAATCGAGAGCTTCCCTTGGCCGACAATCTTGCCGACGATCGAAAGGCCCGAACTAATGGAGGAAGTCGTTTCTGCCGCCGCCGAGGGTCCAACGGCAGAGCGTTTGATTTCCTGCGCCGGTGACGAGTCAGCACGATTGGTGTCTGCCGCATTGTCTTTTGGTTTTCCGAACATGTTCCTCTCCTACTCCTGTACTCACTGGTGGAAGTTAATTGCTCAGGTTACGTGGTAGATGCGGTGGAAACGGTGCCCAAGATGACTGAGCACTTCGCGACTTGTCGATTTGCTCGCCGCTGCGAGGTCGTCGATGGTGATGTCAGGGCCGATAAGCGTAGCCATCTTGCCAGGGCGCACGGCCATCGTGTCTGAAACGTCAGTTACATCGATAGCCAGAAGATCCATCGATGGCTGCCCTACGACCAGGCATTGCCGGCCGCCAACGACTGCTCGTAACTTGTTGTCGAAAGCAATTCCCGATCGCGGATAGCCATCTGCGTATCCGGCTGAGACCAACGCCAGTCGCGTCGGCCGCTTTGCGACCCAACCAGCGCTATCCGCGATGGTTTCGCCACGCGACAAGCTGAGAATTTGGACAATGCGAGAACGTAGTTCGATCACCGGGCGCATCGGGTTATCAGCGCCTGGGGTTGGGTTGATACCGTAAAGCGCAGCGCCCGCTCGAATGAGATCGAAGTTGGCCTTTGGCCAAACAAAGATGTCGGACGAATTGGCCAGCGACGCCGGAACCCCGTGGTAGAGCCGACGCAGTTCGCGAAGAAGGCTAATTTGATGATTGCTTGAGGGTCGAGCGGATTTGTCGAGGTTGTCGAGACGGCTCATCAACAGCGAGATGCCATGGTTGCGCGCACTAGGCGCAAACGAGGCCGCTTCTTCCATCGAAAGGCCGAGTCTGCTTTCGCCAGTGTCGACGTGTAGTGCGCAACCGCCGGCCCATCCATGCGAGCTGACAAACAAGTCCCATTCAGCCATTTCGATGGAGCTATAAATGACGGGTCTCGCATCCGCCTCTATGAACGCTTGCCGCGGTCCGGAATACAGTCCGCGGAGCACGTAAATCGTCGCGCTTGGCGCAACAGCGCGAACGCGCTTGGCTTCCGCAGTGTCGGAGACAAAAAAGGTCTTGCAGCCGTTTTTAGCCAGCGCTCCCGCGATCGGTTCGATGCCACAGCCATAGGCATTGCCTTTGACCACGGCGGCGCATTCAACCGCGGCGTATTTCGTCAGCCTTTCCCAATTGGATACGATGGTCGTCAGATCGATCCTGAGAACGCCGCAAGCTTCTGCTTCCGCAGGCCCATCGGTCGTAATACAGGCCGCATGCGCTTTGTTGTTAACAACGAGCCTGCCGCCTCTATTGATGATTTTTCCGTCGACCGAACCTTCAACAACGACTTTCGCGCCCGGCTCGATGGTCAGATTGGCCAGGAGATTTCCGCGAATGTGTAGGGAGCAGTTCTTTTGAACAACAGTGTCGTCGATGACCGAGCCGTTTATGTCCGACGAACTGACAACGAGAGGCAGCTCCTCTGCGGCTTTCTGTATTGAAAGCGGCGCAAGACTCGACACTGCCTGAAACCCCCCGCTGCCCGGCAAATCCTTGCGCGTTTCCGCCCGTACCACAAGGCAAACGGTATGCGATGGTGAATCCCAGCCGATCGGTGGTAACGGGTTCCGGCCATATTGACTACGCGCCGGAGGGTTCCCGCACGCCCATCGGCATCAAATAATTGGAGATTTGGTCAATCCCAATGTCCGCTTTCTGCGCAGGCGGACATTGCTTGGGGATGGTTTATTTGCCTGTCCGACCACTCATACGCGCTTCGGCGGCCGCCGCCAGTTGCCGAATTTTATCCGTCACAATAGGCGCCCTTGGCCTCGCCAAGGATATGGCAAGCTCCGAGACAAGTCTGACCATGCCTAGAATAAATATTGGGATTGCGACGATGATCGCTCCAACCACAATGGCAGCAACGTTAATTTGATTTTTCATTTAGACTATCGAGCCGACTGGCCACGGCTTTCCATCAGGCGCAAGGGCGACCCGGAAGTAGGCGCCTCGGGAGACGCGGACGACGGCTGGGTGGCCGATGATTGCCCCGATGGTTTACGGGGAGCTGTTCGAGGCTGGGCGGGGGTTGCCATCTTCTCTTTGATGTCTTGTTCAATGGCCGGCAGTACCGAGATGTCTTGGGCCATCCTTTCCTGTTTTGCTGAGAGCTGTCTTACGGTCGTAGCAAGCTGATCGACGCCTTGCCGCATGGTGGCGAGCTCAAGCACTAGAGGCCTGAGCTGCTGCACCAACTCAGCAGACGTCACTCCTGCGGGGGTAGATGCCTGACCGTCGAGAGTCGACTTGGTTGAGTCGGGCAACAACCAGCTCAACGACGGAGCCCGTACCCTGACAATCTCTTTTGCTTCATCCCCATAGGACTGCCATGCCAGCGTCGCGCCCACGCCGATCAGAATGGCAATGGAAAAGCGAACAAGAGAGCGCGCCATTCGCCTGCCAGCCGACGCCTTTTTGATCTTGGGCTTGTCGTTCTGAACGCGGCGAGGCCACTCCGTCACGACATCGTCTTCAAAATACCGAGATGCGCGTTGCGATGAATACGGTGCCGGCATCTTTACCCCCCTCACGCTTTCACAACAGAAGGCTAGCCGGCCATCACCGTGTGACAGAAGCAAGGCGGCAGCAACAAATTGTAAGCAGCGCCGTCCATCGACGGCATTCAGCTACCGCCGGCAAAATAAAAACAGACGGGAGCTGCCGGCCTGAAACGTGGGAGCGAGCGATCGCTTCAATTTTCGACCAAAGCCATCGCATGCGTTTCAATAACGTCTTGGCAGGATGCGAATGCGGTGCAGACGTGCCGTAACTTGGCGCGCGCGGCGAATGCGTCTTGTGCGGTCTGCAGTAAGGGCCACAAGTCCCGCGGATCCTTCATCAGCGAAAGAACCAATTGAGCGAGATCGATTGTACCGTTGGGACGCATCGCGGCCAAAGCGACCTGGGGCAGCGGACGCTCGGCCGGATCTGCAATGACCCGGATAGCCACAAAGGGTAGACCATTCGCTGCTGCGGCGCTGCCGACGATATGGGATTCCATATCGACAGCCACCGCGCGAGTCGCGACATACAAGCTTTGCTTCGCCTCCGCATAAACAATCGGCGCGGTCACGCCGGCGATCTTGCCGTAAATTGAATTGGGAATGGCGTGCAGCAGGCGCCGCGACCAACTCGGATCGGTCATCAGGCGTTCAGCGCCCCACACAATCTCCGAGCCGACAACGCAGGTCCCCGCGGATAAGTTGGGCAAGAGTCCTCCAGCGACGCCGAGACTAATAAGACCTTGGCACTCATTGATGATTGCGCACGAAAGCGACGCCGCCAGGTTCTGGCCATTGCCACCGCAAATTACACGTCCGCTGATGCCGCCCGCGAGACGCGCCTCAAACGGCAGCCCGACGACAACAACCAAGGTCTGAGTGACGCTTCCACGCATTGGCTTTGCTGCAAGTAGCACACGTAATCGGCACAGTGCTGTTGGTCCAAAAATGCGTGCTTTTCAAATTAGTAATGCGTCAGTTTGTGACGAATGGGTTAGCCGATCGTCACGGCGAGTCGATGTCCGACAGACGTTGCGTCGATCTAAAATGTCGACTGATTGCACCAAAGCTCTTTATAGTTTGGAAATTTGTTCAGCGTCTTGTCGTATCGAGTCGGTTCGATCAACGGCAGTATCAGTTTCAACAACGGATTCTTTATTCTTGATATGTGCCTGACATAGAGGTCGACCGGATCGAGCCGATGTCGAAGATGCAGTTTCGGATCATAATTGAGAGCGCTGCTGCGAAACCACTTATAGCCATTTGCAATGGACCAAGTAATCAGGTCTCGAACGGCATAATGATAGAGGTGCAGGTCAAGCGCGACTGAATAGTCGAGCCCGATATACTCCGCATAGATTTCGTCCCCGTCGATCATGCAAAGCGTAAAAGCGACCATCCTGCCGTTCTGTCGCCAAACGAAGAAGCGAACTTTGTCCGGCATCATACGCCCAAGCTTGCAGAAGTATTCCTTGGACAGTTTCTCAAAATGCAGTTGTGAGCGCTCGTAGACCTGCAAATAGAGTGGATATATCTCGCTAACAGCGGGCGTAATGTCCTGCACGACGCGCATCTCGATCGGCGCGGCCTGAGCTGCGGCTCGGAACTTTCTTCGCAGCTTGGTACGCGTAGCACTGTTGAGCGCTTTATTCATGTAGTCAGCGAAACTCGCATAGTCGATGTTCAGCTTGGTCATCGGCAGGCTCGGCACCCGCGCAAATCCGTGTCGTAAGAAACATTGCAGCGTGCTGCGATATCTGGCTGGAAATTCCTTAAGTACGATGAGCGACACTTTGAGCTTGCTCGCTTCTGGTACGATGGCCGATGCCAAGAGTTGTGACTGGCAGTCGGGCGGCATTGCGTCAGCGTTATCGAGGTGTCCTTCGCCCGCTGCACAACCGACCATGAGCACTCGTAAACGCATGAAACGCGGCCATATGCTACGAATAGCTTTGATCAAGCTGCCTACTCTGGGAGTTGCACCGACAAGGAGGTCTTGATCGAGAATAAAGAATGGCTGGACCGCGCAAACGTTTCCATTCAAATCCCTGATTGCAAAATAGCGGTAGTCGAATCCCTGCAGGATCGTATCCTCAACGATCTCGTAGTACCGATAATCTTTTCGCTCGTGTTCAAAAGCATGCGACCAATGGCGGCAACATGCTAACTCGTCACGCCGGATTGTCTCCACGCTGCCTGGAACTCCGGATGTGGTTGCATTTGTGAACATTCTCATTGACCGAAAACACTTCAACTGCACTTTATATGCGTAACCGTTTTGTAGATTTCACGTTGATCCCTTGCCCATCTTTGTTTCGCGGTTCCATCAAGTTGGGTGGGGGATGTTAAAGGTGAGATGAGCGGCACCGGGACGACTCTTACGTAAGCGCGTTTTTCAAATAAGCCGTGAGTTAATTTGTGACATAGAAGTCAGAGATGGACCTCACTGATTTGTGATAGTGTACATCGTGGCTTGGCGAATTAGTGGATCTCACTCCGCCGGCACCTCCTTGCTGTTGGCGCGGGCCGTCGCGACGCATGGGCGGCGCGCGCCCCGGCTTTTTGGCAGGAATTGCAACGGTCCAGGAGACGCTTGCGATGCCGCGCTTTGGAATTCCCAATCGAAACGCCAATGAACGGATTCGTGAAATTGCGCAAATAAACTGGCGGCGCGGACTGTTCCGCGTTTGGCTGCTGTTGTCTGCCGCGTGGATTATGGGGTGGACCGTCTACTTGATCCTCAATGGCATAAAGGATGGCGTCCAACGCTCCGGCGACCTGCTGGCGATTCCTGTTTTGTTAATCGGCCCTCCGATTGCTCTCCTGCTTTTCGGAATAGTGGCCGGATGGGCGCTTCGCGGTTTCGTGCCCGACTAGGAACTCGAGACATTTGGTCATCAAGTAAATTGCAGGCCGGGGAATAAACTAGATGTGACGCCAAGGTGGGCGTTGATGTCGACGAATTGTGCTAACGTATCTTTGGATGCCATTGATCATTGGTCCGGAAATTTGAGGCCATGGCGGCAGGGCACCGACACATTCTCGTCGTTGAAGACGATCACGAGACAGCGGGCCAACTCGTCGAGTCGCTGACTATGAACGGCTATCAGGTGAACGTAGCCGCTAACGGCAGCGATGCAATGAATCTTGGGCTTTCCTCCACTTTTGCAGTGATAACGATAGATCGCATGCTGCCGGACATCGACGGAATTGAAGTCATGCGCAGCTTGCGCGAGCGAGGTATCGTTACCCCGGTTTTGATTATCAGCGCTCTTGGTGAGATTGACGATCGCGTCCGTGGGTTGCGCGCAGGCGGCGACGATTACCTTACCAAACCGTTCTCTTTCGTTGAGTTGCTGGCGCGCGTTGAGGCCCTCGCTCGGCGCAGCGACACGGTTATCAAGGAAACGGTCCTGCGTGTCGGGGATCTCGAGTTGGATCTGGTATCGCGAACCGCCAGCCGACACGGCCGGGATATCAGCCTGCTTCCTCGCGAATTCCAGCTGCTTGAGTATCTGGTTCGCAATGAGGGGCGGGTGGTTTCGAGGGCTATGCTGCTGCAACACGTTTGGGATCTCCACTTCGATCCCACAACCAACATCATCGATGTCTATGTTGGGCGTGTCCGCCGCAAAGTGGATGACAGACAATACTACCCACTTATCCATACAGTCCGTGGCGTTGGGTACTGCGTCCGTGCGCCTAGTTGAGACCTTGCGATCATCGACGTTCAAGTTGGCTCTGATCGCCATTGGTTTGTTTGGTGCAATCGTCCTGACGCTTTTCAGCTACGTCTATTGGTCCACCACGTCTTATGTGACAGGGCGATTAGATAGCGCCATCGCAGCGGAGCAACTCGCTCTGCACAAGACCTACGACCGTGAAGGGCGAGGCGGGCTGATGACGGCCCTTCAGCAAAGGGCGACCGATGAACGGTTTCAGGACAATCTTTATTTGCTGGCCGACCCATCATACTCGTTTTTGGCCGGCAACCTGAAAGCGTGGCCTCCCGACCTCGTGGGTTCCGAGGGTTTGCAGAATTTTCGTGTGCCGTCGAAGCCCGGGGCATCCGACCAATCGATGCTGCGCGCTGCGTTGAACACGTTTCCTAACGGTGATCACTTGCTGGTGGGCAAGGATGCTGACGACCTTGACGCCTTCAAAGGAAGCATCGAGACGGCGTTCATATGGGGCATTGCCTTGATATTCGTCCTGGCCAGCGTGGCCACCGTTTTGGTCACGCGTCGCACCGTAGGAAGGATCGAGGCAATCAACGTGACCAGTCGCGCTATCATGCAGAGCGGTCTGGACAAGCGTATTCCGCTTCGCGGGACGAACGATGAATGGGATCACGTTGCAGAAAACCTCAACTCGATGCTCGATCGCATCGAAACATTAATGCAGGAAGTAAAACAAGTCACCGACAATGTAGCGCACGATTTGCGCACGCCATTGGCCCGCATCCGTGGACGACTGGAAAAGGCCTATCATCGCAAACGCGACGGCGAAGCCGATCAAGAATTGATCGCGGACACCATCGCCAATTTGGATGGTGTGCTGCGTATATTCTCGTCACTTACGCGGATTGCACAAATTGAAGCGAAAGCCCAACAGGTCGCCTTCCGGACCGTGAACATTGCCGAGATAACGCGGGAAACCGTGGAGCTATATGATGCCGCGGCTGAAGAAAAAGGCACACATCTAAGCTTTGTTGGCGATCAGCACGTGTGTGTCACAGGCGATCGCGATCTCATCTTCGATGCGGTGGCCAATCTCATAGACAATGCGATCAAACATGGCCGCCTAGCCGGGCACGTAACCGTTGAGGTTGCAGAAAACAGCGAAGGAGCTGCCGTTATCTCCGTTACCGATGATGGACCGGGAATTCCCGCTACTGAACATCAGAATGTGTTCAAACGTTTTTACCGGCTGGAGCGGAGTCGTCGCACAGTCGGAAACGGCCTCGGGCTTAGCCTTGTGGCTGCCGTCGTGCGCCTACATGGGGCGCGCATTGAGATGCTCGATAATTTGCCCGGTTTAAGGTTCCGTCTCCTATTTCCAGCAAGTGTGGTTTCGAACTCGCAGACGGGAAAGCGGGAAACGATCGCCAGCTGACGAAATTACAAAAATCTGACGCCTTGCAGGAGACACAACATTACGAGCCTGACTTATTTGTCAGAAATTAAGTCATTCGTAAATTGAGTATTTCAACAGACGTGGGACATTTTCCGACGCGGCTTGTTTCGGTAAAGGCCTTTGACAGGGCCGGCTTGGGGACGGGAGGCGACCGGGGCAAGCCGCAGTTTCTGAATGAGTCGACATGGAGGGCCGCATGCGTAAGATTCTCATTATCCTTGCAATCGCGTTATTGCCCTCGGTTGCCATGGCACGTGGCGGCCACATGGGCGGTGGTGGCCACATGGGTGGTTGGGGTGGTGGTCATGGGGGTGGCGGTCATTGGGGCGGCGGTCATTGGGGTGGCGGTCATTGGGGTGGCGGTCGCAGTCTGGCGATGACGGGCGGCCGTTTCGGCGGCTGGCACGCAGGCAACTTGCATCGCGGGGCGTTCTTCCGTCATGGACGGTTCGTACATCGCCATCACCGGTTCTTTTTCGCCGGAGCACCGGTCTTTGCCGCGTACGGATATGGCTATGACTGCTGGCGCTGGGTACCGACCGCGTGGGGAGTGCGCCGCATCTGGGTTTGCGGTGACTATTACTAAACCACTGCGCCCGCTCCGGCGGGCGTCTCTTTAATGGCAGTGCAGATCCAAGACGCCAATTCGCATTACCGGGAGCCCGCGAATGTCTGTTTTCGGGGGTAAAGCGACAACGCGCGAAATGACTGCAACGGCTTACAAAGGGTTAATCGGGGTGCTGGTGGCCGATTGTGCCGCCAAACTCATCCGCGAACTCGACAGCTATTCCGGGATCGGCGAAGCACCATCGAATGTAGTCGCGTCCTTTGTCGCGGCGGCTGCACCCGTGCTGGGGCTGTAAGCCGTGGCGAGCGTGAAACTGATGCATAGCATCCAATTTCCGGCCAAAGCCGCCTTCAGGCGCGAGCGTTTCCACTATGTAGGGATAAGCTCGCTCGGTGGCTTCAGGAGTCGCGGGACCTTTGCGGGGCATGGCTCGTCGCTCTAAGTGCGTAACGCACTTAGAGCTACTTCGACCGATGTCGTCTTGTGATTTGGTGACAGAATTCTGGCAATTCTCGCCAGTGATAACGAAGATCAAAAGACCACCAAAGCGAGGGCAGGCGCCAAACAAATGCGGGCCGGCGACCAATTTCAAGACCGCCAAGGCTCTGGCTCAGACGTCCGTTACTGGTCAATCACTTATCGGCGCGCAGCAGAAACGATTCCGGAATCTTGATGCCGGTTATGTTGGCGGCTTTGAGGTTGACGAACAGTTCGAACTTGGTTGGCTGCTCGACCGGCAAGTCGCCCGGCTTTGTGCCCTTCAGTATCCTGTCTACGTATCCGGCGGCGCGACGATACAGGTCGGCATCGCTCGGACCATAACTCATCAAGCCTCACTCATCGACAAATCCCGGGAAAAAATCTTCAGTTGCCTTGGGCGAGCTTGCCCCAGTCGCCGGCCTGGATCCGGCCAACCGTCTTGTAACCGCCATTGCCGTCCGGCTTGAACACCGAGGCTTCGCCTTCGCGGACATCGAACCAGTCCTTGCCGAAAGCGTCCAGGATGTTCGGCTTGTGCGTGACCACGATGATGTTGGTGCTGGCGGGCGGCATCGTACCGGCCGCCTTGCGTAGCGCTGCTGCGCGCCGGTTGTTCTCGATGGGTGTCACCACGAGCCCGCCCTCGGTGTAGTCGGCGGACACCTTCACGTCGCCAAAACCCATCAGCGCGCCGGTATCGATCGCGCGTTTGAACAGGCTGGTGTAGACTTGGCCAACGGGAATCCTGAGCTTGCGCAGGGATTCTCCAATCGATTTTGCGAGCGCGCGGCCATCGTC
>Ga0075420_100006292_pt1 | contig 10469 bp, 9 predicted proteins | sample SoiMetdeltSBSDD4_FD_75296 | JGI IMG/M metagenome (GOLD analysis project Ga0075420, IMG submission 75296) | Bulk soil microbial communities from a Populus tree surrounding site in Tennessee, USA - Soil MetaG P. deltoides SBSDD4 | ecosystem: Environmental > Terrestrial > Soil > Tree plantation...
GCTCGAGCTCGCGAGGAGACGCTGCTCGCGAACATGAACGAGCTGAGACGCGAGGCGCGAACGCTGAACGAGCGTGAGGCGCAGGCGATGTCGCTCCAGCGCGAAAAGGATTCTCTCGACGAGCTGCAGGGCACGGTGCTGAAGCGGCTGAAGGAGACGGGCCTGACGAGCGCCTTGACGGCAACGAACATCCGGGTGGCGGAGCCGGCCACGGTCCCGGTCGGTCCGATCCGGCCCCGAACGATGCTGATCTGGAACCTGTCGGCGATCTGTGGCGTCATCCTCGGTATCGGGGTGGCGTTCCTGTCCGAGTCCCTCGACACTCGCGTCCGGTCGTCGGATGAGATCGAGCGCGCGCTCGGCGTGCCGATTCTTGGAGTCGTGCCGGTCTTCCGCGGCAAGCGCGAGCTGCCGCCTCGCAGCCTGAGCGAAGAGCCGGCGAGGGGCTGAGGCGTGGGCATGTACCTCAAATTCTTCGGGCTCACCGAGAAGCCCTTCGAGCTGACGCCGGACCCGAAGTTTCTGTTCCTGACTCCCGGGCACCGTGAGGCGCTCGCACAATTGACCTACGGCATCCAGGAGCAGAAGGGATTCATTCTCATGACGGGCGAGGTGGGGACAGGGAAGACGACCCTGCTCCGGACGCTCGTCCAGCGGATGAATGGCCAGATCGAAACGGCCTTCATCATCAACTCCACGTTGCCATTCGACCAGATCCTCGAGTACACCCTGGCCGACTTCGGTGTGTCCGACCCGGGCGGCAGCCGCGCGCAGCGCCTGATGGCGCTGAATCACTTCCTGATCAAGCAACGCCGCGCGGATCGCAAGACGATCCTCATCATCGACGAGGCTCAGAACCTCAGCATCGAGACGCTGGAGCAGATCCGTCTCCTGTCCAATTTCGAGACGACCTCCGACAAGCTTCTGCAGATCGTCCTGTCGGGGCAGCCTGAGCTCCACGCCAAGCTTCAGCTGCCCGAGCTCCGCCAGCTGAAGCAGCGGATCGCTCTGCGATGCGCGCTGGCGCCGATGAGCGAGGAACAGATCGAGCAGTACATCACCAGCCATCTGCGCGTGGCCGGTGCTCGACGGCAGCCCTTTACCCCCGCCGCCATCAATCGGATCGCCCGGTACTCCGAAGGGGTTCCGCGTGTCGTCAACATGGTGTGCGATCACTGCCTGCTGTCCGCATATGCGAACCAGACGCGAGAAATCGACGTCGATACGGTGAAGCGAACGGTCGCCTATCTCGAGAACGGCATGCCCACCGGTGGCTGGAAACCCCGGGCGCGCACCGGTTCTCAGATCACCGGATACTCCCGCCGTACGCTCATCGCGTGCTCGGCGGGCGCGGTGGCGGCGGCCGCTGCCACGGCCGGCGTCTTTTCGTCATCCGTATACGAGTCGGCGCTTCATGCGGTGTCCGCGACCATAGAGTCACCGATAGGCGGGGTTATCCGCTGGCTCACACATTGGTGGGGATCATGAGCGAATTTTTCAGGGCGCTCGAACAGGCCGAGCGCGACCGAGCGCGGGAGAGTCGGCAGCAGGAGGAGGCGCCGAAGGCGCCGCCCGCGGCACGAGTCGCCTCGCACGAGAATGGAGCACCGCCGGCGGAACGCCCCACCGCGGAGCCCGTCGTGGCCAAGCAGGCGGTTGCGAAGCCGACCGTCGAGGAGCCCGCCGCTCCGAAGCCGAAAGCACCCGAGCCCGTCCCGGCCCCAGCGGCGAAGGCGGCTCCGAAGCCAGCCGCGGCCGAACCGGCGGCTCCAAAGCCAACCGTGGCGGAACCGGTGGCGTCAAAGCCGGCGGCGGCCGAACCGGTCGTTCCAAAGCCAACCGTGGCGGAACCGGTGGCGTCGAAGCCGGCGGCGGCCGAACCGGTGGCTCCAAAGCCAACCGTGGCGGAACCGGTGGCGTCAAAGCCGGCGGCGACCGCACCGGCGGCTCCAAAGCCAGCCGTGGCGGAACCGGTCGCTCCAAAGCGGGCCGTGGCGGAACCGATCGTCGCGAAAGAGGCAAGTCCGAAGCCTGCGCCGAGGCCACCTGTGGTCTCGATGCCGACTCCGTCGCCGTCCAGCGTCTTCCGGCCGTCTCTGCGAGCTCCGGAGCGCCCCCGCCTGCTCGGTCGGCTCAATGGGCGGCAACCGCTGCTCATCTCCCTGAGCGATCCGAGCTCGATCGAGGCCGACGCGTATCGCACGCTGCGCGCCAACATCGAGCTGATGTCGGATGGCACGGCGCTACGACGCGTCGCCATCACGTCAGCGGCCGGCGGGGACGGTAAATCGACGACGGCGGCGAACCTGGCCATCGTCGCGGCCCAGGGCGGTCGGCGCGTATGCCTGGTCGATGCCGACTTCCGCCGCCCGACTCTGCACGAGGTCTTCGGTCTTTCGAACGTCGATGGTCTCGACGTCGCCCTCAGCCGGGGGACGTCGCTCGAGACGGTGGCAAGGCCGGTCGATATCCCGAACCTCTCCGTGGTGGTGGCGGGGCGTGGTCCGGCGGAGACGTTTCACGATCTGCTGACTCCTCAGCGTCTCGACAAGATGCTGCGCGAATCGGAGGCGGCGTTCGACTTCATCGTCTTCGACAGTCCGCCGGTGATCGTGTCCGACAGCCTCAGCATCGCGGCGGTGTCGGATGGCGTCGTCCTCGTCGTGCGGGCGGGCAGCATCCCCGTCAGCGTGCTGCAGCGTGCCATCGGACAGATCACGCATGTGAAGGGAAGGGTGATCGGCGTGCTGCTGAACCAGGCCGACCTGCGGGCGAGCGATGGGGATGCGTACCGTCATTACCGCGCGTATCACGGGACGCGGAAGGCATAGGCGCCATGTCGATGCTCCTGGGCGCTATCGCTTCTGACCTGAAGCAGCGACTGCTGGGCCGGCCGACCGTCGGCGTCATCGGCCTTGGCTATGTCGGCCTTCCCCTGGCCGTGGCGTTCGCCGAGTCTGGCTGCGACGTCATCGGCGTCGATCTCGACGAGAAGCGGGCGGCGGCCGTGGCGAGCGGCGCCAGCATCACGGAGGACGTCACCAACGAGCGCTTGCGCGCTCAGGTCACACGTGGCGGGCTCAGGGTGTCGCGAGACGTCCAGCCGCTCAAGGATGCCGACGCCGTGATCATCTGTGTGCCGACGCCGCTGGGCAAGTCGCGGCAGCCGGACGTCTCCTACATCGAGAAGGCCACCGAGGACATCGCCCGCATTCTGCGGCCGGGGCAGTTGATCGTACTGGAGTCGACGACGTATCCCGGGACGACCGCGGAGATCCTGCGACCGCGCCTGGAGGCGACCGGTCTGATGGCGGGTGAGCAGTTCTTCCTCGCCTTCTCGCCGGAACGGATCGATCCGGGCAGTCGCACGCACCGGCTCGAGACCATTGCCAAGGTGGTTGGCGGTGTCACGCCGCGTTGTCAGGAGCTGGTGGCGACCCTGTACCGCCGCATCGTCGAGAAAGTCGTGCCGGTGTCGACCGCGCAGACCGCGGAGATGGTGAAAGTCTTCGAGAACACGTTCCGCGCCGTGAACATCGCGCTCGTCAACGAATTCGCGATCATGTGTCGGCGGCTGGGGATCTCAGTCTGGGAGGTCATCGGCGCCGCCGCCACCAAGCCGTTCGGGTTCATGCCCTTCTATCCTGGGCCCGGCCTGGGAGGCCACTGTCTGCCCTCCGATCCGCACTATCTGTCCTGGAAGCTCCGTCTGGAGGGCTACGAGCCGCGATTCATCGCGTTCGCCGACGACATCAACCGGCAGATGCCCGGCTACGTCGTGCAGCTCGCCGTCGACGCGCTCAACGACCGTGAGCGCTCGATCCGGGGCGCCCGCGTGCTCGTTATCGGCGTCGCGTACAAGGCCAATGTCGCCGACACACGCGATACGCCGGCCGTCGAGATCATCGAGACGCTGCGGCGCAAAGGCGCCGCCGTCGACTATCACGACCCGCACGTTTCCGCGTTTTCGGTGGCCGGGGCGACGCTCAAGTCGGTCGAGCTCGCCGAGGCTGATCTGTCGGCCTGGGATGTGGTGCTGGTTCTCACGGCGCATGACCTCTGCGACTGGAAGCGCATCGCCCGCGAGAGCTCACTGGTGATCGACACCCGTAACGTGACGGAAGGCATGGAAGGCTCTGGAAACGTCATCCGCCTCTAGCCGGCCCGAGTTTCACGCCAACGGCACGAACGGCGATGGTGCGCCGACCGCTATCAGTCTGGTCCTGACCGGCCATCATCCGCTGACCCTCTGCGGCCTGGCCCAGGTGTTCGAGAAGGAGTCCGACTGCGTCGTGCTCGCGGTCTGTACGGACATCGAGGCCGGCCTCGAGGCGGTGCGTCGACACCAGCCCGACATCCTCATGCTGGATCTCGATCGCAACGGCACCCTCGGCGCCCTCCGACGTATCCAGCGCGAGAGGCTACCGTCTCGCGTGGTGGTCCTGAGCGCGGCCTCGGATGACGACGACATGGTCGATGCCATCCGACTCGGTGCCAGCGCCATCGTCCAGAAGGAGTTGCCGCCGGATGCCTTCGTCAGCTGTGTTCACAAGGTCCACCGCGGCGAGCAGACCCATCTCGGATCGGGGGTCGAGCGGCTCGTGACCAGACTTCCGAGAGGCCCTGTGGCCGCTCGGCACGTCGGCCGCCAGCTCACTCCCCGCGAATCGGAGATCGCCCGCCTGGCGGCTCGCGGCGTGCCCACCAAGGACATCGCTACGCGCCTGGCCGTGAAGCAGGGGACCGTGAAGATTCACCTGCACAGCATCTACGAGAAGCTGAATGTCGGCGGGCGACTCGGGCTGATCCTCTTCGCCCGCCGACATGGCCTGACGTAGCCCTCGCCCCGCTAGGCGAGGGCCTTTTCCTTCAAGTACAGCAAGAGTGCCAATCGCCCGTCGAGCTGCAGACGCTCGTAGATCGCGTGCAGATGGTTCTTGATGGTGCCCTCGGAGACACCGAGCCGCTGTGCCAGCTCCTTGTTGCTCAAGCCGCTGACCGCCGCCCGCGCCACCTCGATCTGGCGGCGCGTCAGTGTCTCCAGCGTGGTCGCGCTGACGGGAAGAGGGGCATAGGCGTTGAGGCTGGAGTCCCGCCAGCGGCGCCCGGCGTGCACCTCCCGCAAGCAGCTGAGCAAGTTCTTGGCGTCCGAGTGCTTGAAGACGATGCCCTCGACGTCGAGGTTGAGGGCGTCGCTGAGCTTCTGGTTGTTGGTGGTCGCCAGCAGCACGACGGGGGTCCGGTTACCGGCGAGGCGCAGCTGCTGGAAGAGCGTGATGCCGTCGAGTCCGGGCATGTCCTGATCGACGACGAGGACGTCGGGCTCTTCCGCCTCCACCGCCCGCGCCGCCTCGTGCCCGTCGAGACAGCGGGCGACGACCGTGAAATCGCGCTCGCCCGAGAGGAGCGAATTGAGCCCGGCCAGCGTGATCGGATGATCGTCCACGACGACGATCCGCATACGCCGCTGCGGGCGCCGGGCGGTGCCGTTCATTGGCCGGCGATGAGCTGAACGGCGGAAGGGACTCAGGGCAGCCACTTGAGTTTTCATTGTGCTCCGTCACTCATACCTGCAGCTTCAAGAACGCGGGAGGTCCGCCGAAAGTTTCTGCTGACACCGCCATCGATCACGCGCACGACGTCCGTAGCATCCGAGGTCCCTTCCCGGCGGAGATCTGGTGCTTGCGCAACAGATCGTGCATCGTCGGCCTGCTGATGCCGAGTTCGACCGCCGCCCGGCTGATGTTGCCTCTGGTGCGAGTCAAGGCTTCCACGACAGCCTGCCGCTCCACCCGATTGCGAGCTTCGCGGAGCGACAGGCGCTCCTTGGGGCCGGCCACGCCAATCCCGAGTCCGGCCGGCTCAACGACGCCGCCGCGAGTCAGGATGACGGCGCGCTGGATTGCGTTCTCCAGCTCGCGGACGTTCCCCGGCCAGGAATGGTGCACGATGGCGTCGAGCGCCGCGGGGCTGAATTGCATTTTGCGGTGGTACTTCTGGCAATTGCGGCGCAGAAATTCGTGAGCCAGCGTGCCGACATCCTCGCCTCGGTCACGCAGCGGTGGCAGCGTGATGGTCACCACGGACAGTCGGAAGTAGAGATCTTCGCGAAGCCGCCCGGCCGCGACCTGCACCTTGAGGTCCTTGTTGGTGGCCGCGATGACCCGCGTGTTGATGGCGATCCGCTGTCGCCCGCCGATCCGCTCGGTCTCCCGCTCCTGAAGGAAGCGAAGGAGCTTGACCTGCAGCGCGAGGCTGAGCTCGGCGACCTCGTCGAGGAACACGGTGCCGCCGTCGGCGAGCTCGAGCTTGCCCTTGCGCTGGACGTGGGCGCCCGTATACGCACCCTTCTCGTGGCCGAACAGCTCGGCCTCCAGCAGGCCCTCGGGGATCGCCCCACAGTTGATCGGCACGAACGGCGCCGCGCGCCGGCGGCTCTCCGAATGGATCGCCCGCGCCAGCAACTCCTTGCCCGTCCCGCTCTCTCCCTGAACGAGCACGGTGGCGTCGGTGTTCGCGACCAGCGCCACCATGCCGTAGACGTCGCGCATACCTGGCGTGCTGCCGATGAGGCCCTCGATCCCGACCTCCGAGTCCGTGACGGCGTCGCGTACGCCGTCGGCGCCGGCGCCATCGAGGTACGCTACACGCTTGAGCACCATTTCGTATTCAGCCAGATCGATCGGCTTCGATACACACTCGGTGGCGCCCAGCTGCAGTGCGCGGGTCGCGTCCGAGCGATCGGCAGCGCCGGAAACCGCGATGACCTTGGCCCCAGGCGCTACGCGGAGCAGCTCCTCGAGCAGTCGAAAGCCCTCGTCGCCGGCGCCCGTCGAGACCGGCAAGCTGAGATCGACACTCACCACGTCGGGCTGGAATTCCTTGAGAAGGGTCAGCGCCTTGCGGCGATTCGTCGCGAACGCGAGCGTGTACCGCTCTCCCAGCGCACGCTCGAGCTGTGCTCGAGTCGCCGCGTCGTGCTCCACGATCAGCAGCTTCGTCTGGCTCATCGTCGAATCTCTCACCTCTGCTCAATGACAGCTGCTCGGCGACGAGACCGCCTGCGCGGTGCCCTGTGCGGGGCGCCTCAGCGTCGCCGGGCGCTCACGAAACGCAAGGCGCATGCCGGATCGACAGGCGTGTAACTCGCGATATATCCACGTTTTCCGACAGCGGTTTTTGGAGCGGTGCGCAACAATGGGGCGCGGCTTTAGCCCTCCCCGCAAACTTTGCGGGATCATCGGTCCGACCGAAGAGAGGTCCTGGGCGGGCAAGTCCAAATGCTGCGGGGGCCCGGCCAGTACGGTTTAGGGGCAGTGCAGCGGTCCGCGCCCTTGGCGTGCCCCCCAGGCCGGGCGCAGAGGCGCCCGGCGCCGCCTGCGAGGCTACTTCAGGAAGTCGACTGGGTCCAGGCCTGGGATTCGTACGATCGGGGCGGGGGACGACGGCTACACCGTCGTGAGCGAATACTGGCAAATCTCCCGACACCGAGCGCTACCGCCGCTGCGCCCGGCTCGGATGTCAGGCGACCTGGTTAGCCCCCGGGGTGCGTCAACACTCCAGGGAATCCGGGATCGTGATGATGGCGTGCGACCGCGTCTGCAATTCGACCTCTACTTCGGGGCGCCGACGTCGATCGGCACGGCGTCTCTCGTCATCGCGAGGGACTTGCTCCCGGCGACGCTCGCTGACTCGGCGATCGGCGATGACCTCCACGGCACTGTCTGAAGCAAATCGCTCACGCAGATAGTCGTAGAGATCCGGATGCCGTCTTGAGACGACAAACAAGGTCCGTCCCATTTGCTCCTCGGTCCTGGGGTCCGGGAACTGCTATCGACTTCGTGCAGTTTCATGGAGACAGTACCTCGACCGCGCCTCCTTGCCGAAAGCTTATCGGGTGCCAGGGCAATAGACTCACATATTTATTCAGGTGCGGCGGTGACGTTGTCTCGGAATGGTAAAGTTTCTCGACTCTCACGCACTTGAATTGTGGTTCGACGGCGGGTCGGCGCCGATCCGGGCGCCGGTGTCGCTTACAGCGCCAAGCCTCACTCGCCAGATTTCTCAGGAAGATGCGCGTCAGTTAACGTTCCCGCGCCCGGCCGAACGTGTCGCCGGGTTTTACGTACCTGTCGGAAAATGTCTCGGACCTGGCTGGAGGCTGAAGAGGCTCGCGTAGAAACCGATGCGCCGCGGCGAGCGATTTCACGGTACGCTGCGGCGTGCGCATTTTCGTGGTCGTCGCGAAGAGTCGCCCCGACCTGTTTGACTACTTCACAGCGGGATTTTCCGGCGTGGACAACGTCGAGGTCATTCTCGATCGAAGGATTGGACCCGACGATCCGCCAAGCCCTCCTGGGAGTCTGAGCGGCGAGCGTCGGACCCCCCGGAATGTCTACGAGGAGCTCGAGCTCCGGGGATTCGTCATCGTACGGCTTCCGGCCTAGGACCGAGCTTGGGAAGCGACGTAGGAGGGAGCGGCGACACTCATCTCGGCGTCGATGATGTCGATCAGGGCCTTCAACTCGGCGCTCCAGACTTCATAGCCAGCGGCGGCAAGCTCCTCGTAAGCGGCGCAGAGGTGACTGGCTGCATCCGCTAGCTCCCGGGCCTTTTTCAGCTGCTCCATCCCGTCCTCCCGCCGCGACCCCAGCCTGGCGTCATGGAAGTAAGGTGCAGAATGCATGCCAGAGTTCTCGGGCGGCTAAGTAAGCGTCAACGTGCAGCATGGCGATGAGGACTTCCGGTCAACTGTCGATGTCTTGACTTGAACGCTGCACATCGTCAGCGGCACGACGCACAGCCGCTGAGGCGACGCGACAGCGACTCCGGGTCCTGAAGGTGAACAGGCTCGAACGTCGACTCAAGCGAGCAACTGTGTCTTCGCGAATGAGGGCACCATCGGCTCGACTGCGGGTGTCGGACGGGACGGTACCGGCACCGCGTCCGTCTCGGCGTAGGCCTTGAGCTTGTATTGCAAGCACCGGACGCTGATGCCGAGCATCTTCGCCGCTTCCGTGCGGTTGCCGCGGACTCGCTGGAGGGTTCCGAGGATGTGACGCCGTTCCACCTCGCGGAGCGGGAGGCCGGGCTCGAACTGCGGGCTGGACGAGGTCGGAACGCTGACGGCCGGGACGTCATCGACGAACAGATCCCGCTCGGTCAGCACGTCGCCTTCGGCGAGCACCACCGCCTGAGCGAGGAAGTTCTCGAGCTGGCGGATGTTACCGGGCCACGACAGCGACGCCATTCGCTCCATCGCGGATGGCTGAACTCCCCGGATAGGCTTCTTGTAGGCCGCGGAAAAGCGCTCGAGGAAGTGATTCACGAGCAGGGGGATGTCCTCGCGGCGGTCGCGCAGGGGCGGGACCTTGATCATGACGACGGCGACCCGGTAGTACAGGTCGGCGCGGAAGACCCCGGCATCGGCGGCTGCTTTCGGATCCTTGTTGGTGGCCGTGATGAGCCGGATGTTCGTCTTGAGCGGTTTCGTGCCGCCGACCTTGACGAACTCGCGACCCTGCACCACGCGCAGGAGCTTGGCCTGGAGCGGCAGGCTGAGTTCGCAGAGCTCATCGATGAAGAGCGTGCCTCCGTCAGCCTGTGAGAAGACGCCTTCGCGGTTCTCGATGGCGCCCGTGAAGGCCCCCCTCACGTGGCCGAAGAGCTGGCTTTCGGCAAGATTTTCCGGAACGGCCGCGCAATCGAACGTGATCAGGGGGCCATTGCGACGATCGCTGATGGCGTGGATGGCGCGTGCGATGAGTTCCTTGCCGGTTCCGCTCTCGCCATAGATACAGACGTTCGCGTCGCCTTTGGCCGCCTTCTCGATCCGCGCGAAAACGTCGAGGATCTGTTTTGATCTGCCCACGAGGCCATGGAACGTGGCCGTCGGCCGCGAGGACGCCTGCGACCCATTGCGGCCGGCACTGACCTTGGCGAATGTGGCCTCGAGCGTGTGCGTCGAGAACGGCATCGATTCAGCCCGCGGCAATGCGAAGCGCGCTTCGAGCCCGAGGTGCTGAGGATCGTCGACCATCAGAAACGTCTTGCCCGGGAACCCGCGACTCTGCAGATATTCCGCGATCCGGGTGGCGTCATCGTCGCGTCGAATGCGAACGACGAGAACGTCATTCGACGCTGCGGAGGCGAGTGGAGCAGCGAGCGCGTGAAGCCACGCGACATGAATGATCCCGACGCCTGCTGCCGCAAGCCTCTGCTCGGCGCGTCCTGCAATCTCATGCGTGGGATCGAGAACAATGACCTGCACGGGTAATGAGCCTCCTCGAAACTGTGTCCGTGAAACTGTCACGGGTCGAATTCCCGTGGAGCTCGGGCAAGGAATGATGGCAAAGGTTCCAACAGCAGTCAACCGGGAAACCAGGAGCCGGTCAAGCGCTCCCGACGGGCAAAGCGGTCCGTCCCGGAGAGTCAATCAGGGGACGGCGATTTTTCTCTTAGCCGATGGC